>Ga0070684_100002387_pt1 | contig 13838 bp, 14 predicted proteins | sample KBSC723LmetaG_FD_65653 | JGI IMG/M metagenome (GOLD analysis project Ga0070684, IMG submission 65653) | Corn rhizosphere microbial communities from Kellogg Biological Station, Michigan, USA - KBS C7.2-3L metaG | ecosystem: Host-associated > Plants > Roots > Rhizosphere ...
GCTCGGCACGGGTCGTGAGATCGGTGACCAGGCCGAGCTGGACAGCATCGCTCGCCGGGATGCGGTCGCCGGTGAAGAGGTAGCGCTTGGCGCGCCTGAAGCCCATGTCCCACGGCTCGACCAGCACCTCGAGCCCCACCCCACCCATGCGCGGCAGGGGGTCGTAGAAGAAGGCGTCGTCGCTCGCCACCACCAGATCGCACATCTGCGAAAGCAGCAGGCCGGCCGCGACACAGGCGCCCTGCACCGCCGCGATGGTGGGAATTGGCAGGTCGCGCAGGAAGAGAGCGCGGTCGAACAGCTGCTCACGCTCGCGCCGCGCGCGCTCCTCGGACGATTCCTCGGCGCTCACGGTGTCGAGATCGAAGCCCGAGCAGAAGTGATCTCCCGCTCCCTGGAGCACCAGCACGTGGATGTTGTCGGCGCGCGCCGCCCGCTCGAGCTCCTCGCCGAGCCGGGAGAGCAGGGCGTCGTTCAGCGCGTTGCGCTTCTCGGGCCGGTCGAGCGTTAGCGTGAGGATCGGCCCGTCGCTCTCAACCAGCAGTCCGGCGCTCATTGCTGCGCTGCCCGCTCGTCGACCCAGCGCCTGGCCTTGCCGGCCTCCCCGGCGGTCTGCTGTGTCCATGCCTCGCGCCGCTCCACCACTGCGATCTCGAACGAGAGCCCCGATTCCTCGCGAAGCGTGGCGCGTAGTGGCTCGACGAGCTGGTCGGACACCCCCGCCGGCGTGAGCAGCTCCAGGCCGAGGCGCTCGCGGCCACGCTCGTCCTGCCAGATTCGCGCGCGGTAGTCGAGCACCTCGTCGCGACTCAGCACGAGCGCGTCGACGGTGGCGGGCCAGAGGTTCACGCCCTTCACCTTGAACATTGCATCAAGTCGACGCACCGTGCCGCTCTCGATCCCGGGCCACGAGGAGCCGCAGGCGCAGGACCCTGGAGCGCGGAAGCGCACCTCGTCGCCCGTGGCGATGCGGAAGAGCGGCTCGGCTTCGTTGATCAGCGGTGTGCCGATCATCTCGCCACGCTCGCCGTCGGCCACGTGCCGCCCGGTCTTCGGGTCGACGACCTCCTGCACGGCCACCTGCGGGTCCCAGTGCAGCGTCCCGTGCTCGTCGCCGTCCACCATTCCGCGCGCGCAGGCAAACGCCGCGATCCCGGCGGACGTGCCGTACCACTCGAACAGGCCGGCTCCCCAGAGCTCCTCGGTGCTGCGCACCCACTCGCTGCTCACGGACTGCGTGGCCACCACGATCCGGCGAATCCCGAGCTGCCGGGGCTGGACTCCACACTCGCCGGCCACGACCCCCAGGTGATCCACGTACGCCGGGGTTGCCACGAGCGTGGAGGCGCGGTAGTGGCGGATCGCCTCGATCTTCCGCTCGCTGGAAAGCCCGCCGATGCGCAGCACCGTGGCGCCGAGCCGCCCGTAGGCGAGCATGTGCCTGATTCCGCCGCCGGCCATGCCGATTGGAAAGCAGATCGCGATCGCATCCCACGGCGTGACTCCCATGTTCGCGAGGTAGCGAGACCAGGCCGAGGCAGTGCGGTCGGTATCGCGCCGCGAGAGGTAGTGGACCTCGCGGCCCTTGCCCGTGCTTCCGCTCGACTCGACCACCAGGCCGAGCTCCGCCGAGGAGACGCAGCTGCGAGCTCCATACGGTGGGTCGAGCTTCTGGTCGGCGATCATGTCCGCCTTGGTCACGGGGCGAAGCTGGGACCAGCTCTGCGGTGTAGCGACCGCCTGCTCCGGCGTCATCGAGGAGCCCGCCAGCTGGTCACGCACGAGACTGCTGCGGCGACTGCGCTCAAGGAAGTTTGCGCGTAACGCATCGAAGCTCCCGAACGGGAACCCGCGAGCGCTGTCGGCGTCCTCTGAGTGAGTCCTTACCACCCTGTACTCATTGATCATACGTAATATGACAGGCCTAAGGCATGGCCACTCCGGACGGCGAACCAGCGCAAATAACGATCGAGCAGCGGGTCGAGTGGCACGACACCGACGCATCGGGTCACCACCATCACGCGTCCATTCTGCGGATGGCGGAGGTGGCAGAGGCCGAGCTGCTCGAGCGCCTCGGGCTCTCGGAGGAGCTGTACGGCTCATTCCCGCGCGTCCACGTGAGCGCCAACTTCCAGGAGCCCCTCCACTTCCGCGCACGGGTGGACGTGCACATCGAGGTGGCTGAGGTGCGCCGCACCTCCATCACATTCGCTTTCGTCGTAGGACTCGAGGGGCGAAAGGTCGCCGACGGTCGCGTGGTGGCGGTCAGGCTCGAAAGTGACGGCCAGCCGGGGCCGTGGACCGAGCGTCAGCGCGAGTTGCTGCTCGAGAGCGGTGACCTGACGGCTCGCTGACCCCGCCGGCGACCGGCCTCAGCTTCGGGCTGAGCGCGACGACTCCCGCGCCGAAGCCGAGCACGCTCATCACGATCAGCGGAAGCTCGAAGCCGCCCGTGAGGTCGCGGCCGAGCCCCACGAGCGCGGGCGCGCCGGCGGACAGGACGTAGCCGATCCCGAGCATCCAGCCCGTGAGCTCGTCGATCTCCGACCGCGAGTCCCGCAGGTCGAGCGGCAGCGTCATCATCAGCGAGAAGATCGAGCCGGTGCCGAGGCCGAAGGCGATCACCCAAAGCCACGATGCAACACGCGGGGCGATGGCGATGGCCAGTACCGACGACGCCATCAGGACCGCCGTCCAGAACACCCACGGGCGGCGGTCGCGGCCCTCCGAGAGGCGCGGCAGCAGCAATCCGGCGGGGGCGACAAGCAGCGAGACGACCGCCGTCGTGAGAGCCGCGTGTCCAGTCGACCAGCCGGTGTGCCGGTATAGCGAGGCGAGCCAGGTCATCATCGCGGCGAAGCACATCGACTGAAGGCCGAACATCAGGCCGAGGCGAAGTGCCTGGGGGCCGGGGCGCCAGCTGCGCGGGGTTCCCTCGGGGACGCTCGGCAGCGGCTGCGCGTCGTGGTCGATCGTCGCGATTGCACGGACCCAGACCGGAAGGGCCAGCAGGGCGGGCAGGGCCGTGACGGCGAACGCCCCCCGCCATCCGCCAAGCTCGTGCTCCAGCGGAACCACGAGCAGCGCGCCGACGCCGCCGCCGATTGCGAGCGATGCCACATAGGTGCCCGTGATTGCGCCCAGCCGCCCCGGGAAGTGATGCTTGACCACGCCGGGCAACGCGAGCCCGGTGAGGGCGATGCCCATGCCGAGCGGGACCGTGGCCAGCACAACCAGCGCCGCCCCGGGCGCGGCGGCGCGGGCCAGCGTGCCGAGCGTGATGAGAGCGAGCGCGTAGCCGATCAACCGCAGCGAGCCGATCCTTGCCGTCAGCGGCGGGCCCGCAAACGCGAAGACACCCATACACAGAAAAGGCAGCGCGCCCAGCAGCCCGGCGATGCCGTTGCTCATGCCGGTGCTCGAGCGGATGTCGTCCACGACCGGGCCGACTGACACGATCCCGATGCGCAGGTTGAACGACACCGCCAGGATCGCAACGAGCAGGGTCGTGGACGAGCGCGACATGCAGATCCCTCAGCCCGCGCGCTCGCCGGTGGCCGCCACGGGCGCCGGCCGCGGCCTGAAGGCGCCACTCGAGCCGAGCGCGATCGCCACGAGCGCGATGCAGCCGAGGAGCAGCATCGGAAGCCTGAAGTCGCCGGTGAGGTCCCGCAGGCCGCCGACCACCGCTGGGCCCCCGGCGGACACGAAGTAGCCCGCGCCCAGCATCCACGCCGTCAGCTCCGCCGCCTCGTGCGGGCCCGCGGCGAGGTCGAGGGGCAGCGAGAGGCAGAGTGGGTAGATCGCGCCGGTCCCAACCCCGAAGATCACGAGCCACACCCACGGGCTGGCAGTGGGGGCGAGCGCTATGCCGAATATGCCCACTCCGAGGGCCAGCCCGGTGCCGACGAGCCACGGGCGCCGGTCGCCGCCATCGGATAGCCCAGCCAGCAGCGCCGCCGGGATCGTGACCAGCGAGATCGTCGCGGTGGTGAGTCCGGCGTGACTACCGCTCCAGCCGTGGTGGCGGTAGAGCGCGGCAATCCAGCTGATCATTACCGTGAAAGTCACCGACTGGCAGGCGAAGAGCGCGGCCAGTCGCAGCCCGAGCGCCGGCGGCCGTCTCATTGCCGCTACGGCGCCCAGCTGAGCCTCGGGCAGGGGGGCCAAGTGAGCACGGGCGGCCCAGATCCAAACGGGCAGGGCCAGCGCGGCGGGCACTGCGCCGACGGCGAGTGCCGGGCGCCAGCTCCCGAACGTATTCGCCAGTGGGACTGCCGTGAACGCGGCGAGTGCGGCGCCCATGCTCAGGGCGGCCGCATAGCTACCGATGACGGCGCCCGCGCTGGCCGGATAGTGGGCCTTGACCAGCGCCGGCAGTGCCAGGCTGAGCGCTCCCGACCCAATGCCGATCGGCACCGACGCCGCCAGCAGCAGTACGGGACTGGGCATCGCCGGCCGGACGGCGGTTCCAGCGCAGAGCAGCACGAGCGCGTAGCCCGCCAGGCGCTCCGCACCCAGGCGGGAGATCAGCCCCAGCCCGCTCAACGCCACACAGCCGATGCACAGAAACGGGATCGTCTCGAGCAACCCCGCCACCGCGCTGCTCATCCCGGTGTCGTCGCGAATCCGGTCGATCAGGGGACCGACCGCGACGATGCCGAGCTGCAGGTTGAAGCCCGCAATCAGAACGCCGGTGAGAAGGCGCGCGCCGGATGGCCTGAGAGGCTGCATGGCGAACTAGCGCCTCCGCACCGAGGTCACTTCGTCATACTACATACATAATCTTTTGCGAATGAGGTGGGAATCCGCCTCAAGATGGCGTAGTTTGATTCTTACTATTCGTATTGTGCCTTCGTAACACGAACGACAACGACCCCATTGGACATGGACGGCCTCTTCACAGAGCTTGAAAACACACCGCTCGCCGAGCGGGCGCGAGAAGCGATTCTCCAGGCGATCCTCAACGGCAGCTTCGACGATTACCGGCTGCCGTCGGAGGACGACCTCGCGAAGATGCTCAACGTCAGCCGGACCACCATCCGCACGGCGCTCCACAGCCTGGAGCAGGATGGGATCATCACGCGTCGCCGGGCGGTGGGCACGACGATCAACCGCCACGTGGGGCCGTCCACCCTGGCCCTCCACCGGCTCGTCGGCTTCGACTGGCTGCTCGAGGAGAAGGGACACAAGGTCAAGATCGACCAGTCCTGGAAGCGCACCAAGCCGCCCGCGGACATGGTGGACACGCTTGGCGTCGCGGCCGACGAGGACTGCTTCCTCACCGAGAAGCTCTATTACGCCGACAGCGAACTCGCGATTTACGTGCGCGACCTCGTGCCGTGGCAGATCATCGAGCGCGATCCGCCGAAGAACCCGGCCGCCTCGGTGTTCGAGTTCAGCAAGCGGTACTGCTCGCGACAGATCGATCATGCGCTTGCCGATATCGTCCCGATGGTCAAGGTCGACAAGAAGTCCACGCGCCTGGGCGTCAAGAACGGCGAGGCGTTCATCCGCCTGCACGAGGTTCACTACTCGGAGACGGGCGACATAATCGCGTACTCGCTGATCGACGTCGACGACCAGTACATCCGCTTCGAGATCTTCCGCCGCCGCTGATATCTCCCGCTGAGATCGCCGAGCGACTGGGCGAGGAACGCTACCTCGCTGACCGGGGCCTCGCGACAGTGGTGAGCGTCGCAATGTCGCTGCGCAAGCCGCTGCTGTTGGAGGGCGATGCAGGCGTGGGCAAGACGGAGTGCGCCAAAGCGCTCGCGGCGGTGCTCGGCGCGCGCCTGATCCGTCTCCAGTGCTACGAGGGAATCGACGTCGCCCACGCCCTCTACGACTGGAACTACGCGCGCCAGATGCTCTACATCCGCACGCTCGAGGCCGCTGATGCGGCACAGCCGGAGCGCGTGAACGACGTGTTTGGCCGCGAATTCATGCTGCGCCGCCCGCTGCTCGACGCGATCGAGCATGACGATCCCGCGCCCCCGGTCCTTCTCATCGACGAGATCGATCGCGCGGACGACGAGTTCGAGGCCTTCCTGCTCGAGCTCCTCTCGGACTTCCAGGTGACCATCCCCGAGATCGGCACGATCAGCGCCACCGAGCGGCCGCTCGTGGTGCTCACCTCCAACCGCACGCGCGAGCTCCACGACGCCCTGCGCCGGCGCTGCATCTACCACTGGATCTCCTATCCGACCGTGGAGCGCGAGGTGGAGATCGTCCAGGCGCGGCTGCCGGACGTGCCCGAGCGCCTCGCCCGCCAGGTGGCCACGGTGGTGGCCGGGCTGCGAGCGCTCGAGCTGGCCAAGGCGCCTGGTATCGCCGAGACTTTGGATTGGGCCGAAGCGCTTGCCTCCCTCGACCGGCAAGAGCTCGACGAGGACGTCGTCGATGCCACGCTCGGCGCCGTGCTCAAGTACCACGAGGACATCGAGCGCGTGCGGCATCACGGCATCGGGCGGCTCGTGGCGCCGGTGAGCTCAGAGCCAGGTTCATGACCGCGGCCGCCGCCCAGCCGCTCCTCCGCAGGCTGGTGGCCTTCGGGCGGGTGCTGCGGGAGGCGGGGGCTGAGGTCGGGCCGGGGCGGCTTCAGGACGCGCTGCTCGCGCTCGAGGTCGTGGACTTGGCGTCACGCGACGAGGTGTACTGGGCGCTCCGCTGCACGCTCGTCTCGCATGAGAAGGACCTCGAGACCTTCGATGCTGCCTTCACGGCATTCTGGGAGCGGGCGGCCGGCGAGCCGGCGGAGGGCGAGCCGGACGGCCTGCCGGTGCCTCACTCGGCTCCCCAGACCGAGGAAGGCGGAACCGGCTATGCGGCTGAGGAGAGGGAGCGCACCGTGGTCAGCGCGAGCGAGGAAGCCATGGGCGATGACGACGACGATGGCGACGGCGAAACCGCCACGAGCGGCACGGCGTGGTCGGCAAGCGAGCAGCTGAGGGAGCTCGACTTCGCGGAGTACAGCATGGGCGAACTGCGACGCTCGCGGCGGCTGATCGCGCGCCTTGCCTGCGCCGTGCCGCTCCGCCGCTCACGCCGGCAGGAGGCCGCGCACGACGGTCGCCTGCTCGACAAGCGCCGCACCCTCCGCGCGGCGATGCGCACGGAGGGTTACCCGCTCGAGCGGCACGTGCGACGCAACCGGCTCGTGCCGCGCAAGCTCGTGTTCCTCGTGGACGTGTCCGGTTCGATGGAGCCCTACGCGCGCGCGATGATCATGTTCCTCCAGGCTGCGGTGCGCGGCGGCCGCAGCGTGAAGGCCTTCACGTTCGGCACGCGCCTCACCGACGTCACACGGGAGCTGGGCGGCCACGATCCCGACCGTGCGCTTCGCGGTGCGGCACGCGCGGTGCCCGACTGGGCGGGCGGTACTCGGATCGGCGACAACCTCAAGGCCTTCAACATCCGTTACGGGCCGCGCGGGGTGACACGCGGCGCCGTGGTGGTGATCGTCTCGGACGGCTGGGAGCGCGGCGACTCGCGTCTGCTGGGCCAGGAGATGGAGCGGCTGCGCCGCGCGGCCCACTCGGTGGTGTGGGTGAATCCGCTCGCCGGCGACGACGACTACGAGCCGCTCGCCGAGGGCATGGCGGCAGCGCTGCCGCACGTGACGCACTTCCTTCCCGGCCAGAACCTGCGCAGCCTCGAGGGCCTCGCCGAGGTGCTCGAGCAGCTTCCGCTCGTGCGCCCAAGCCGACCGCGGACGCCGGCGGCCGCTGCGCCGTCCGAACGCTGACCGCGCGCGGGCTTTCCGCTGCGCTCCACGGGTTTTCCCCGATGTGGCAGCGCCGTGCGGTTCGCATAATCGCGCGTCGCGCCGCTCCTCACACGCTCACGCGGCGCGTCGCGGAGCGACTTGGGAAAGGGGCAGCGTGGAGGGATTCGTCAAAGCTCTGAAGGGCTCGAGCTTGGTCGCGCTAACGGGCTCGCTGTTGATAGCCGGCGTGACGGCGTGCGGCGGCGGCGGGGATGCGACCGGTGCATCGACGGCGGCTCAGCAGAAGACGATGAAGGTCGCCGCGGTGCTCATCGGCCCCAAGAACGACCAGTCATTCGACCAGGTGACCTACGAGGGCATCCTCGACGCGCAGAAGGCGAATCCGAACGTGAAGCTGACCGCCACCCTGGAGAACAAGGCCACCGATCAGCAGCGCACCGACGGGATCACGACGGTGGCGCCGCTCAACAACGTGGTGGTCGGGGTGAGCGCATCGTTCGGCCCGATCTTCGATCAGCTCGCTGACAAGTATCCGAACACCTCCTTCATCAACGTGCTGGGAGCCCCAACGCACTTCCACAAGAACGTCTACGCCTTCGTCCCAGACCGCGGCGCGCCGGCCTACGTGCTCGGCGCCATCGCGGCGAAGCTCACGAAGTCGAAGATCGTCGGCTACGTCGGGGGCGCGGAGATCCCGCCGACCGTCCAGGAGCTCGCGGGCTTCCAGGCAGGGGTCAAGGACGCCGATCCGAGCATCAAGGTGCTGTCGAACATCACCGGCGACTTCAACGACGTCGGGAAGGCAAAGGCGGCAACAGCGGCCATGATCAGCGACGGCGCCGATGTGCTGTTCCCGAATCTCGACTCGGCGACCGAGGGGACGATCGCGGCCGCCAAGGACTCCGGCAAGGACCCGGCGGTCTTCAAGATCAACATTCCGGCCTGTAACGCGTACGACAACATGGTGGGCACGAGCCTGTCGAACAACCGCGCGGCCACGGCCAAGATCCTGTCCGAGCTGGCCAAGGGGACGGCAAAGCCAGGCGCGGTGTTCATCGACCTCCAGGATCCGACGTACCAGCACATTGCGCTGTGTCCGAAGTACGCGAAGAACCAGGAGATGGTCCAAACCGTCAAGGACGCCACCGACAAGGTGAACAGTGGCGCCGTGAAGCTGCCGGCGAAGGCCCTCAACCCGCGTCCGGACTATCCGTACCAGGAGGGCTTCGATGGAAAGGTCCACAACGCGGGCGGCGGAGCGTGAGCAGCGAGCACCCGATCGGGCAGGTCTCGGACTTTCCCGACGGCAGCTCCAGGATCTACGTGATCGATGGATCCGAGGTCGGGGTCTACCGTCAGGGCGAGGACTTCTATGCCTACGAGAACACCTGTGCCCACGCCGGCGGCCCTGTCTGCGAGGGCTTCGTGCTCGGCAAGGTGGAACCGGTGCTCGAGCCCGACAAGTCGATCGAGGGAGAGCGCTTCTCGAGCGACGAGCTGCACATCGTCTGCCCGTGGCACGGCTACGAGTTCGCGTTGAAGACCGGCAAGTGCGTGAGCGACCGCCGCCTCAGGCTGAAGCGGTATAGCGTCACGAGGAGCGGAGACGAGCTCTATGTCGTCCTCTGAGATGACCAGCGAACGGACGGAACTGCAGCAGATCGAGCGGGCGCTCGAGGCCCTCGGCGGGCAGGCCACGCCCGCCGCCCTGATGGCCGGGCCGCTGCAGGAGCTCATGGCCGCGGCCGTGCGCCTGTCCGTGAGCTGCCTCGAACAGGATCCTGACCTGCGCTTGCTCGAGCAGAGCCCGGACATGCCGTCGGCCACCGACGTGCTGATGACGGTGTCCGCGTTGCTTGCTGCTGTGGACGTCGAGCCGTTCGAGCTCGGGCTGTGGGCAACCTGGGGCATACGAGGCGGCTCCGAGACGGAAAGAGACGACACGTGACACGAGAATCAGTGACCACCGAGACTCCGGCGATCAAGGACACGAGCGGACCGTTCGACACGCGTCAGCACCTGGCGAACGCCGCGAAGCAGGCGGAGGAGAGGCGCTTCAACGACCTGCTGATCGTCGACGTCGACGCGCATCACTTCGAGAACGACTCCTGGAGCGAGATCTTCACCTACGTGGAGGACCCCGTCCAGCGGCAGCGCTTCGAGGCCTCCGCGGGCCGCCGGGGCCGCACGGCGGTGACGCCCGTGCCGATCGGCGACCAGGACGTGGCCGGCCGGATTCGCCGCTCGGTCGAGCGCCTCGACGAGGTCGTAGAGGAGGACGGCCGCCACCGCGACGTGGTCATCAATCGCCGTTACATGGACAGTCTCGGCATCGACTACTCGATCGTGTTTCCCACGCCGATGCTCCATCTCGGCCTACACCCGCGCGTGGAGGTCGAGGTGGCCCTCGCGCGCGCATACGCGCGCTGGCTGTCCGACCACGTGTTGAGCGCCGACAGCTCGATCAAGACCATGCTCTACCTGCCGTTCAACGATCCGCGGGCGAGCCTGAGGATGGTCGAGGAGTTCTCGGACCTGCCCGGCGTCGTGGGCTTCATGGTCACGAGCACCCGCTATGGGCCCGTGCACCACAACTCGTACATGCCTGTCTACAGCGCTCTCGAGGAGCGCGGGATGCCGCTCGGCTTCCACGCCGTGTACAGCTCGTACGAGCGCTCCACCGAGCAGCTCAACCGCTTCCTCTCGGTGCATGCTCTCGGCTTTCCGTTCTTCAACATGATCCACCTGACCAACTGGGTGATCAACGGGCTGCCCGAGCGCTTTCCCAACCTCAAAGTGGTGTGGATCGAGAGCGGCGTTGCCTGGCTGCCGTTCCTCATGGAGCGCCTCGACCACGAATACGCCATGCGCTCCTCCGAGGCGCCTCTGCTCCAGCGCTTGCCAAGCGAGTACATCCGGGACATGTACTTCACCTCGCAGCCGCTTGAGCGCACGAATCTCAAGGCGCTCGAGTACACGCTCGACCGGATCAACGCCCCTACGCAGCTCATGTACTCGTCCGACTATCCGCACTGGGACTTCGACCCGCCGAGTGCGATCTACGACCTCCCGTTCCTGAGCGACGAGGCCAAGCGGAAGATCCTCGGCGAGACGGCCCGCGAGGTGTTCCGGCTCGGCTAGTCGCGCAGGTACGAGTCGACGTCGAGGGTCGACTCCTCGACGTCCCGGTACATCTCGTCGACGAGCGACTCGAGCACGGCTGCATCGGACGGTCGCTCGCCGCGCAGCGACTCCTCGGCGTGCGGCCCGGCGTCGCGCGCCAGGCCCGCGAGGTCGATGTTCAGCGGCTTGCCGTCGCTGACCACCACGCTGCCGTCCACCACGACGGTGTGGATGTCTGCGCTCGGGACGCCGTAGACGAGCTGGCGCACCGGGTCGTGGAGCGGCACGAGCGCCGGCGCGTCAAGTGGCAACAGGATCAGGTCGCCCTTTGCGCCCGGCTCGATGCGGCCGAGATGCTCGCCGTGACCGGTGCAGATGCTCGCGGCCGACGTGCACATCTCGAGGGCCTCCGCCGCGGTGGGCCAGCGCCGGTAGTCGCCGCCGCGCGCCTTGTGCACGAGCGCCGTCATCTTTGCCAGCTCGAGCATGTCGAGCGTCTCGTCGCAGCCGCGGCCGTCGGTGCCGAGCGCCACTCGTACGCCGGCGTCGCGGAGAGCCGGCAGGCGTGCCACGCCGTCGCCGAGACGCAGATTGCTGAGCAGGCAGTGGACGGCGGTGGTGTTGGTGTTGGCCATCAGCTCGATGTCGCGGTCGCTCAGCCAGACCGTGTGTACGAGCGTGGTCTGAGGACCGAGCATTCCGCGCCCGGCCATCAGCTCGATGAACGACTGCCCGTGCCAGCGGCGCGAGGTGTATGCCTGGCTCTTGGTCTCGAGCACGTGGGTCTGCCACACGAGCCCGCGGACGCGCGCGAAGTCCAGGGTCTGCTCGAGCAGCTCGCGGCTGCAGCGCTGCGGGGCCGAGGGGCCGAGACCGATGCCGATCCGGCCGCCGGGCTCGTGGAAGCGATCCACCGCCGCGGCTGCCAGGTGCATGATGCTCTCGAGCGTGGGCGGCGACGCCTCGCGCTCGGCAGCTCCCAGGCCGTTCGCGAGCGGCAGCGACTCCACGAACGGCTTGTCCGCCACGCCCAGAAGGATCGTGGCGCGCATCCCGGCGTCGCGATACGCCTGCACAACCGGCTCGAGCGTGTCCAGGGTGATCTCAGGAGCCTCGAACAGGAAGTCCACGCAGCTCGTGGTGCCGCTTCGCAACATCAGCGCGGCGCCGAGCATCGTGCGCGCGTAGATGGCGTCCGGGCTGAGCGGCTCGTCGCGCGTGACCTGGTGGGAGTGGACGAACCAGAGGTCGAGCGGGAGGTTCTCGTAGAGCCCGGGATTGAAGTTCTCGCCGGAGTGCATGTGGGCGTTGATGAGACCGGGGAAGACGGCCATGTCGCTCGCGTCCAGGCGCTCGGCTCCGGCCGGCGCATCGAGATTCGGGCCGACCGACGTGATCTCGCCGCGCTCGATCAAGACGTCGGCCTGCTCCATTCCATCCGTACCGAGGCGCCCGCCCTGGATCAGGAGATCGCCGGCCACCGCTACTCGACCCCCAGGCGCTCGCGCACCCAGTCCGGCGTGGCCACCTCGCGCCCGGCGGTGTGCACGAGCTCCACGGCACGGCGGACGAACTGCGCGTTCGACTCGGCCAGCTCGCCCTTCCGGAAGTAGACGTTGTCCTCGAACCCCACCCGCAGATTGCCTCCGAGAGCGAGCGCGGCGAACGACAGCGGAAGCTGGGCGCGCCCGATGCCGATCGCCTGCCAGATCGTTCCCTCCGGCAGCATGGCCATGAGCTGGGGGAGCAGGGCCGGGTCGCCCGGCATGCCACCGCGCACGCCCATGACGAAGCTGAACTGGAGCGGCTCGCTCACGAGACCGTGACGCACGAGATCGAGGCAGAGCCCGACGTGGCCGAAGTCGTACACCTCGAGCTCGGGCTGTATGCCACGCTCGCGCATCAGCTCGGCGAGCCGCTCCACGAACCACGGCGGATTGGAGAAGGTTCCGGTGCCGAAGGTCATCGAGGCGGGATTGAGCGTGGCCATTGCCACGTCAACCCCGTCCGAGGCGACGATCTCCACGCGCTCCTCCGGGGTCACGTCGAGGCCCACGCCCGTCGATGCCTGGACCACGATCGAACAGCGAGAGCGGATCTCACGGACGATCTCGGCATACACGGCGGGGTCGGCGGTGGGCAGACCTTCAGGGTCGCGCGCGTGTATATGCGCGACCGCTGCTCCGGCCTCGGCGGCCTCGGCCACCGCGGCGCCGATCTCCGCCGGGGTGAGCGGCAGGCCCGGATGTTGCTCACGGGTTGTCAGCGGCCCGGTGGGGGCCACGGTGATGACGACCGGGTCGTCGGCGGGCATTCGCTCAGCTGCCGTCGTGCACGATGGCGATTGCCTCGATCTCGATCATCAACTCAGGAAAGATAAGCGCGCTGACCTCGACTGTGGTGCTCGCCGGAAACGGCTCCTTGAGGTATTCCGCGCGGATCGGGGCGATCTGCGGGAACAGGCTGAAGTCGGTCATGTAGCTGTTGATCTTCACGACGTCGTCGAACGTCGCGCCCGCCGCCTCGAGCGCCAGCCTGAGGTTCTCGAGCGTCTGCCTCGTCTGAGCGACGATGTCGCCCTCGCCCACCACATTGCCATCGGCGTCCAGCGCCACGGCGCCGGAGCAGCACACGATTCGGCCACCCGGGGGCGCGACCGTCACCTGGACATACGGTCCGACCGGTGCCGGCGCGCCCTCGGGGTTGATCGACTGCTTGGCCATGTCAGGCCGCCTGCCCGGGGAGAGGACCGGGAGCGCCGTCGCTCGTGCCGAGCTCGGCAGGCCGCTTGAAGAGCTGCTCGCCGAGCGGGTTGACCTCGAACGGTGCGGTGCCGCGCGGACGGTCGTCGCTCGCCGCGAGCTCGGCCCGCAGGCGGGCGGTCTCATCGTCGTCGATGCGGTACTCGAGCGCGTCCGCGTCGATGACCTCGATCGCGACGCCGTAGACGTTGCGGGCCTTCTCGAGTGAGAGCAGCTCGTCGATC
>Ga0070684_100002388_pt1 | contig 13835 bp, 15 predicted proteins | sample KBSC723LmetaG_FD_65653 | JGI IMG/M metagenome (GOLD analysis project Ga0070684, IMG submission 65653) | Corn rhizosphere microbial communities from Kellogg Biological Station, Michigan, USA - KBS C7.2-3L metaG | ecosystem: Host-associated > Plants > Roots > Rhizosphere ...
CACCTTGGTGCCTGGTGCTCCCCCGAGGATTCCACCCGGCATGTCCCCTTTCGGGGGACGCCTGGGCCGCCGGATCTTCCTAGCGTGCGGAGAACGGAACGCACATCGAAAGGAGGAAGCGCCTTGTATCCGCAGCCAGGCGACGCCTCCGCTATTCTGTCTTGCTAAGTACTGGTAGCTAGTGATACTGTATACCTGTAGTCAGTAAGACTGAGTAGCTGAAGGAGGAGGTGTTCCATGGGCAAGCAGGTGACGGAGATGCTCAAGGGGACGCTGGAGGGCATCGTTCTCGCGATCTTGTCCGGCCGATCCGCGTACGGCTACGAGATCACGGCATGGCTGCGGGAGAAGGGCTTCTCCGACATCGCCGAGGGCACCATCTACGCGCTGCTGATCAGGATCGAGCAGCGCGGCCTCGTCGACGTGGAGAAGGTCCCCTCGGAGAAGGGGCCGCCGCGCAAGGTCTACTCCCTCAACGCTCAGGGACAGGAATATCTCGAAGAGTTCTGGAGGACCTGGAGCTTCCTCACAGAACGGCTCGAACAGCTCCGCGAAGGAGGCAAGTGAAATGGCAGCGAAGTGGATCGAGTTGGTCACCGGGTCGCTCGAGCAGAAGAAGCAGTACAGGCAGTACAAGGCCCGCATCGAGGCTCTGCCCGAGCCGTACGGCACCGCCGCGAAGGCGCTGGAGCGGTACTTCATGTACTACGGGGGGGTCACGGACGGCGAGACCGCCGTCAAGATGCTCGGCGACTTCGCCGACCTCTGGGAGCGTGCCGCGGCCGACGGCACGCCTCTGCGCGCGATCGTCGGCGACGACCCGGTCGAGTTCGCCGATACATTCGCGCAGGCCTACAACGGAAAGCGATGGATCGATAAGGAACGCGCCCGGCTGACCAAGGCGATCGAGGACGCGGAGCGAGGGGAACACGAATGACCACCGACGCAGCCGTCCACGTGCAGGGTCTGGAGAAGTCATACAAGGAGCTGCGTGTGCTGCGTGGCGTGGATTTCGAGGTGGCGCGGGGCAGCATTTTCGCGTTGCTTGGCTCGAACGGCGCGGGCAAGACCACGACCGTGAATATCCTGTCCACGCTGCTCAAGGCCGACGCGGGGACGGCCAGCGTCAACGGCTTCGACGTCGCCGCGCAGGCTGCGGACGTGCGGGAGTCCATCAGCCTCACTGGGCAGTTCGCGGCCGTGGACGAGACCCTTACCGGCCGGGAGAACCTGGTGCTGGTGGCCCGACTGCGGCACCTGAAGGGTGCCGGCCAGATCGCGGACGGCCTGCTGGCCCGCTTCCAGCTCACTGACGCGGCGCAGCGACGGGTGTCGACGTATTCCGGAGGCATGCGCCGCCGCCTGGACATCGCCATGAGCCTCATCGGGAACCCGCCGGTGATCTTCCTGGACGAGCCGACCACCGGACTCGACCCGGAGTCTCGCATCGAAGTGTGGAACAGCGTCAAGGAACTCGCCGGGCAGGGCACGACGGTGCTGCTCTGCACGCAGTACCTGGACGAGGCCGAGCAGTTCGCCGACCGGATCGCGATCCTGCACCAGGGGCGGATTATCGCGAACGGCACCCTCGCGGAGCTAAAGCAGCTCTTCCCGCCCGCCCAGGTCGAGTACGTCGAGAAGCAGCCGAGCCTCGAGGACATCTTCCTCGCCATCACCGGCAGCGACGGTAATGGCAGTAACAACAGCGAGTTGGCCATGACGGCACCCACAACGAAGGAACAATGATGACTACGCACGTCTTCGGCGACACAGCCGTCTTGACGGGACGGTCCATGCGCCATATCACGCGCAGCCCGGACACCATTATCACGACCGCGATCATGCCGATCGCCTTCATGCTGCTGTTCGTTTACGTGTTCGGCGGCGCGATCAAACATGGGTCGGGCTCGTATGTCACCTACCTGCTGCCCGGCATCTTGCTTATCACGATTGCCTCGGGCATCTCCTACACCGCATTCCGGCTCTTCACGGATATGCAGGGCGGGATATTCAAGCGATTCCAGTCGATGCCGATCGCTCGGTCGTCCGTGCTGTGGTCGCACGTGCTGACCTCGCTGGCCGCCAACCTGATCTCGCTCGTGGTCGTGGTGCTTGTCGCCGTCGGCATGGGCTTCCGCTCAGGGGCGGGAGCGCTGGCGTGGCTCGCGGTCGCAGGCATCCTGTTCCTGTTTACTCTGGCGCTGACGTGGATCGCCGTCATCCCCGGGCTCACCGCCAAGTCCGTGGACGGTGCGGGCGCCTTCGCCTACCCGCTCATCTTCCTGCCGTTCATCAGCTCGGCATTCGTACCCACCGCCAGCATGCCCGGCCCGGTGCGCGCCTTCGCTGACAACCAGCCCGTGACCTCCATCGTCAACACCATCCGCGACCTGCTGGCCCAGCACCCAGTCAGCACCAGCATCTGGACCGCCCTCGCCTGGTGCCTCGGCATCCTCATCGTTGCCTACGCCCTCGCCATGGCCACGTACCACCGCAAGACCGCCTAGGTCCTGGTGTACCGGCGGGACCTCAACCGCTAACCCGGGTTCGCGCCTTCCGCTGGAACCCTGCCGGGCGCCAGGCAGCGTAGACCGGCGCCCGCCATCGCCGCAGTGAGGAGCCTGATGAGCTTCATGCCGACCGTGCCGCGCGCATCCGCAGGGTGATCCGCTGCCGCGCCTCGAGCACGCCGGGCTGACCGAGGACCATGGCGTCAAGGACGCCGAGGGACTGCCGGATCTCGGTCCGGCGGCCAGGAGTCAGCGGCGGGGCGCTGTAGCCGTACATCTGCCGGGCCCAGCGCGGCAGGGCGGCGACCGCCGCGTCGCGGATGTCCTGCCAGATCTCCGCGGTGTCCTCGTCCAGGCCAGGTGGATCGAGCAGGCAGGCCATTGATCCGGCGGCCGCCGGCGTGCAGCGCAGGCCCGGCCGGACCGACGCGATGTACAGGTCGAGCTCGGGGACGCTGGACGGCACCAGCGGGCGGGGCACGCCGGTGAGCTCGGCGGCGGCCACCATCTCCGCGACGTAGCTATTGCTGTCCCCGGCCGCAAGCGCCGTCCCGACCAGGCTTGCGGCGGCCACGACGGAATCGACCAGCGCCGCGTGCACCCACAGGAGCAGGCCGGGATCGCCCGCCGCGTACGGCTGGCCGGTAACCGCGTCGGTGCCGCGGACACGATCATGAATGCGCCGCACCCGGGCCGCGGCCCGCACGGCCTCGGCCCGCTCGCCGAAGGTGACCGTGGCAAGGTAGGCCGAGGTGGCGGCGAGCCTGCCGACGGGATCGCGGCGCCAGCCACTGTGCTGATCGACGCCGGCCATCGCCAGCGGATGCAGCGCCTGCATCAGCAGCGACCGCAGGCCCGCCACCGGCGAGGCCAGGTCCGCGCTCACCCGCCAGGTGACGCTGGCAGGCCCGAAAAAGCCGTCGTCCCCGGCGCCTTCCGGCACACCCGCCGCGTACGCCGCCGCCGAACACTCGACAAGGCCGGTCGCAGTCGCGTACAGATCCGCCGTCACCGTCGCACTCCTCGCCTGCGCCCGGTATCCCTGGACTCAGGACTCCGGCGGACGATGACAGCACTGAATGTCAGGCCGGCCAAGCTAACCAGCTCCTCAGGTTTGGCGACGACTGAGTGATCGCCGCCACTGTCCGGTTGAGCATCTCCTGGCCTGCCCGAGATCCTCAGCCGACTCATCTACTAACACGGATAGGAGGTAACGACTGTTCACCGTGGGCGGCTGACAATCCGACACGTGCGACGAGGCCGCTGGGCATGCCACGGCGGCGACGGCTGAACGCCAAGCGCTGGTGGCTGTTTAATGACCTCGTGCCAGGTATGCGGCAGCCGGCAATGGTAAGGCAGCGGCGCTGCCCCAGCCGGCGGAGGGTGTCCCCCGCCGGTGCTCCGCCAGGATCGCCAGCCTTTTGCAAGATGGCCGCCGACGGCTCTCCCGTCGCCTCATGCAGCTCGTTCAGCAGCGGCACGGAGACCACGTGCAAGCCGGCCATGAAGTCACCCAGGCCATCCGCGTCGAGCGGAGTTTGCGCGTCCGCCGCCCACCCTCTCCAGTTCGGGCGAGTCTAGGCTCGCGGCGAGAAGCCCGATCGCCAGCTGCATGGCGCCGGCCATCGTCTGGCCGGCCTCGGCGCCGCCGTTGGCGCTGGGCCTGCTCACGGCTCCTACGGCGGGGTGGCCGAAAGCGGTAGCGTCCGGCAGGGGCGTCCGTCGTGTGGTCCTGCCGCCCGGCGGGCGCGCCGGGCAGGTCGTTCTGGCAATGGGTGCTTGTATATACGGCAACACGGGGCTGACCGGAACGCCGACTGCCGGGCTGCGGCGCGGGCGGCGTCCCTCAGCGAAACCGGACCGGCTGCACCGCGGGGTCTGCTAGGCGGCCGGGCTCCGGCCCAGCGCGAGCGCCACCAGCGCCGGGGTCAGGGCCAGCAGTACCGGGGTCAGGGCGAGCGCCGCGGCGGTGGCGCGAAGCAGCTGCCGGCGGGCGCGGCCCAGTGGCTTGGCGGGGCCCAGCAGCCGGTGTATCCGCTGCACCGAGTCGGTGGCACCCGCGGCCAGGGCCGATGCCGGACTAGCGGCCGTGGCAAGCAGGACCAGGGCGGTAGCGAGCAATCGAGGATCGCAGGCTCGGGTGGCCGCATCGTCGGCGTGCAGCTCAACGAGCCGGGCTACATGCTGGTCGGCGTCCCGCATCAGCGGCAGGAACGGCAGCACCTGGCGGCCGATCCGCGCCACGGCCAGCAGCCGGTGGTGACGGCCGGCCAGGTGGGCCCGCTCGTGCGCCAGGACCGCATCCAGCTGGCCGGGATCCAGCGCCTGCACCGCGCCGGTGGTCAGGATCACGGTGGGGTGCCGGCCGGCGACGCAATAAGCGGCCGGCTGGGCATGCTCTACCAGCACAGCCCCCAGGGCCGGGGCGGGCTGGCCGACCAGCCGCGCGGTCTGCGCGTGCCGCAGCGCCTGCCGCCCGGTGGCGCGAAGGTACGTCGTCGCGGTGAACGCCGTGCGAGCCACGATGGCGCCCGCCAGGGTCAGGCCCAGCCCGGCGACGGTGGCGCCGCCCGGTGTGCCGTAGGTGGCGCGAAGCCGCACCACGCACGCCCCGATCAGGTGACTTAGCCCCCCGCCCAGGGCAGTGGCATGAACGGCCAGCGTCAGGCCGGCCAGCCCGACCGCGGCGATGACCGACCACCCGGCGGCCAGGTAGACCACGATGGCCAGCAGCGGCGCCCGGCCGGTCCACCTGGCCCGGCCGAGCATCCTGGACCCCAGGGTGCCGAGGCAGGCCGCGTAGGCCACCAGCACCGCAGCGACCAGCACCGCGGCGACGGTCACCGGGATTCACCAGTCGCAGCCTCGCCGAGCGCCTGGTCGAGCGCCTCGCGCAGCAGTCCAGCGTCGTGCGGGCTCATCTGGAGCGCGAAATGCGCCAGCGCCGTACGGTGATCCGGGCTGGTGGCCAGCGCGTCGCTCATCAGCGCCGCGGTGTAACCGGACCGGGACCCGGTGGGCTCATAACGCCAGGCCCGCCCGTCCCGCTCCCGCCGCAGCCACCCCTTGCGGTACAGGTTCTCCATCACCGTCATCACGGTGGTATAAGCCAGCCCCCGCTCGTCCCGCAGATCGTCGACCACCTCGCGGACCAGCACCGGGCGGCCCCACTCCCACAGCCGGTCCATGATCACTGCTTCCAGCTCACCGAAACGTCGCATCCGCACTCCCGAGCATGGCCATGCCTAAGGCGTAGGCTGTTACCTACTATCACGCATAGGGCAAGCCTACGGTTCAGGCATCGTCTCATTTCTTCCTGCAGCCGCCTCGACGCGGCCAGCGGGCCGGGGAACTTACCGAAGGCGTCCGGGGGCTCGACTGCTCAACAGCGGCGCCGCCGGCCCGGGAAGGTCTCCGGGGAATGCCCGCGCGCCGCAGGCGCCTCCCGCCGGAATCGCGACGGCTTGCGGTGAACGCAACCTTCTTACTATCCGTTTTAGTAGATATGGCTCCATACACGCAAGCTCCCGGCGGCGAGCTACCCGGCGACCCCGATGCCGCGATCCGCCAGCTGTACTCGCAGTACGCCAAGGCCCTGCACGGTTACGTCGAGCGGTTCTGCCCGGACCAGGCGAGCGCGGATGACATCGTCCAGGAAACCTTCATCCGGGCCTGGCGCCACCTGCTCCAGCTGAGCGCCGACGACCGGCCCGTCCGGCCCTGGCTGTACCGGGTCGCGCGCAACCTGCTGACCGACGCTAACCGGGCCGCCCGGGCCCGGCCGATGAGCGGGCCAGAGCCGCCAGCCGAGATCGGGACCGATTCCGGATTGGACGACGTCCTGGACCGGCAGCTCGTTTCCGCCGCGCTCCAGCGCCTGTCGCCCGCGCACCAGAGCGTGCTCGTGGAAACCTTCTACCGCGGCGGAACCATGGCCACGGTCGCCCGCGAGCTCGGCATACCGCACGGCACAGCCAGATCACGGCTGCACTACGCACTGGATGCGTTGCGCCAGCACCTCCAAGAGCACGACGCGATCGCGTCCTGATGAACAACCGCTCGACCCGTAGGCGGCATGCTCGGCAAGGCCAGGGCGGTCGCCAACCGCGCCTTCGCCGAGACCATCCCGGTCGAGGCCGACGGGCACGGCAACGGCCATCACGGGAACGGGCACGCGGTGACCGGCGAGGAACACGAGGCGGTCGGCGCGCCCGGTTCCGCCGCCCTTCCCCCGGGGGAGGGCGGGGAAGAATAACGCCCCGTCAGGAACGCGCCTGGTGACCTGCCGCAGCCACGAGAGGGCTGCGCGCAGGTCACCCTCGTTCAGGAGGTAGGCGACCAGCCGGAAGGCGAGGGCCCGATCAGCAGCCGCACCGGGGAGGACGGCATGGCCGCGGTGGCGGTGACCTGGACGTGGTGCGCGGCCAGCCGCCCAGCGAGGGCACGGTCATCCAGCGCCACCGGGATGGTGGTGGTGAACGGCTGGCCGGTGGCCAGGCTGCCGGTTACCTGCCCCGCCGGGTCAATGATCACCGACCGGACCGAGCCGGCGCCGACGTCGTTCAGGAACTGGGAGTAGCTCAGCGGCACGCCCGACGGGGCGCGCGGTGACAGGGCCACGAGGGCCACGATGCCGGCTGCGGCGCCCAGGGGTAGCAGCCACTGCCGCCACGTGACCAGGGGCGCCTGGCCGCGCGGGTCGGTCTGGTACGTGCGCATTGCGATACTCCTTACTCCCGGCATGGCGGCGAGCCGGGCACTGCGCCTGACGGCAGTAATTTTACGTTCAAATACTAAAATTGATAGTAGATTGGCCGAGTTCAGCAGGACGGGACCGAGGTTGTGCGACTTGCATCACGGCGGGCGATGTCGTCAGGGGGTGCGGATCGAGCTGACAGGCCCGTTTGTTCGTGGGGGACGGCACCGGGAAGGGCGGCCGCGAGAGCCTGCCCTCCCCGGCGGGTGAGCGCGGTCAGCCAGATTTGGCCAGGCCAGTGGCGAGGTGGTCGAGCACGAAGTCGGCAACCTGACTGCCAAGTCGCTGGCCGGCCTCGTGGTCGAGCCTGGTGTGCTGGCCGGCGAAGATGCGGCTGAGCCCGGCTTCGTTCGCCGCGGCCTGGAAGCTGCCGAACGTCCGGGTAACTCCGCTCAGGGTGATGGCCAGGTGCTGGTGGTGGCCGTAGAAGGCGGCGAGCACGGTGGCCGCGGCCTGGCTGATGGTGCTGTGGGCACCCGGGTAGGACGGGTCAGCGGCGGTAACTGCGAGCGGGGTCCAGTTCGGGTCTCCCACAATGGCCGGATTGCCGATTGTGTCGCCCAACTGGATCGCGGTGACCGGCCGCCACACCAGATAGTGGTACTTGGCGTCGTACAGGCCGATCGTGGCGTCGGCCAGGGCGAGGTCGAGGTTGGCGAACACAGTGGCCGTCTGCTCCAGGCTTGCGTGCCGGGTCACGGCGAGGTTCTGCGCGACCTGGTTCCAGGTGTTCCAGATGGGCGCCGAGGCCCAGAACATCGCGGCCGCCGTCTGGTCGGCGGTGCGGGTGGTGCTGACGTCCTGGCCCAGGCTCTTGACCTCGTTGAGCGCCTTGGCGTAGGCGGTGCTGGTGACAGGCGGGGGCGGGGCGGGGCGGAACTGCCGCCCGCTGCGGAGCACGAACGGGGTGACCGAGCCCCAGTTGGTGAAGACCGGCGCAGGGAACTTCGGCGGGGTGGGCCGGTAGTCCCCTGGCTTGGTGCCGGCCACAAACGGCGCCGGCGTAGCCGCGGATCCGTCGGCGGCGCGCACCAGGAGCAGCCGCCTGGCCACGGCGGCGCCAACCCGGGTGCCGTCGTGCTTGCCCGGGCCGCCGGGGATCAGCGCGAGCTCGGCGGCCAGCATGGTGTCCAGCCCGGTCTTCATCGACGGGTAGAGAGCGGTGAGCACGTCGTGGGCGGCCTGGTCGGCGGCGGCGTCCGGCCGGGCGTCGGCCGGCGCGGGCACCGAGAACAGGTAGGACGGGTCGTGGTGGGTGATCGAGGTCACCGCGTCGTACTCGGCGGCCTGAAGGATCGCGAAGCTGCGGGTGGGGTGCACGGTCGCGGGCTGTGTCCCAGTGGTGCCCAGGATGGCGATTAGCTCCCGGTTCCAGTCGACAACCAGGTGCCCGGAGCCGGGCCTGAAGGCGACCGCGGATGCCCGGTGGACGGCCGGGGCGGCCAGCGCCGGCGGGACCGCAACGGCGGCGGCGACCGCCGCGGCGGCGGCGGTGACCACGGCGGCGACCGCCTTTCGTATTCTGCGCATGCTGGGGAAGATCCTTTCGTCACGGCCCGCGTCAGGAATGGCGAGGGCGTCTACTAACACGTTTCGTAGTGGTGCAGCGTTCAAAGTGGCAGATGAACGGTCCTGTCGGGGCTGTGGGTCTGTGGTGGCGCTGGCCGCCTGGTGCGGCCGACGGTGGCGAGGACGCCCGCGGCTACCAAGACGCCGAGGGCGGCAGTCGCGGTATCGGGGATCGCGTAGAGGGAGTGCAAGCCGGACGCGGCAGCTTGCGGCCCTGACGCCGTGCCGATGAGGAAGGCGGCCCAGCCCGACCAGCGGGTGCCTTGCTGGCATCCGCGCGCGGTCCAGAGGCTGACCGCGGCCGCGGCAAGGCCGACCGACACCAGCCCGGCAGCTGCCCCAGCCTGCGTGACGGTCCCCACGACGAGGCCGCACCGGGTCAGGTCCAGGACAGCCGCGGCGAGCAGCATGATGGCGGTGACGCGCCGGATAGGCAACCTGGTCGCTCTCGGGCCCGCCGTGCCGTCGCCTTCGGCTGCTGGCGTGTCCGCGGACCGGTGGCGGATCATCGCGACTCGATCGCTTCGCGGTCTTCCAGCTGCCGGCGCAGTGCCTGCAGCGCGTAGTGGAGCCGCGATCGTGCCGTGCTGTCCGGTATCCCGAGCTGGCGGGCGACCTTCGCGAGCGTGTGCCCCTGGTAGAAGGTCTCAACCAGGACCGTGCGGTGCGCGGGTGACAGCCGGCCGAGGCGTCGGTCACGAGCTGCTGGTCCAGGATCCGGTTCATTCCCGTGTCGTCGCAGCCGACCTCGGCGGGCCGCGACGATACGGTGACCGGCCGCGACCGGGCCGCCCGGTCGGCATCGATGAGCAGGTTACGGGCGACCCGGTACAGCCACGGCCGGACGGGCAGATCGCCGGAGCTCAGCTGCGGCAGGTGCCGCCAGGCCCGAATGAACGTTTCCTGGACGATGTCCTCGGCGCCGGCCTGATCGGGACAGAACCGCTCGACGTACCTGCGTAGGGCCCGGGCATGATGTTCGTACAGCTGGGGGACCGCGGCGTCGGCGTCGTCGGCAGGCTCGCCGCGGGCCGTGTCCGAAATAGCGAGCATGATTACTATCACGAATAGTAGGATCGAAACGTTCAGACCTAAGCCCTGGCCCCGGCCTGGGATACCTGTCTGCGTGAACAGGCTGGGTGTTCTATCCGTTTTAGTAAGTAGCGGTGATCGCACTGCCGGGCGACGGCACGTCAGGGAGTCGAAGATGCGTCAGCTGGGTGAGCTGGAAGCGGTGATCATGGACCGGCTGTGGGAGTGGGGCAGGCCGGCGCTGGTCCGGGAGGTGCTCGATGACCTGCGCAAAGACCGACCGCTTGCGTACACGACGGTGATGACCGTGATGGAGAACCTCCATCGCAAGGGGTGGCTGCGCCGTGACCGGGACGGCCGGGCCTGGCGCTATGAGCCGGCCGGCTCCCGTTCCGGGTACACCGCGGCGCTGATGAGCGACGCGCTGGCCACCAGCGCGGACCGGCGCACCGCGCTGGCCCATTTCGTGCTGCAGATGAGCCCGCACGATGCCGGGCTGCTGCAGCAGGCACTCGACCAGGCGCACCCCCGGCCAGAGGAAGGCGCCCCGCAGTGACCGTTGCGGCCGTGCTCCTCGCGTACGCGGCCTCCGCCGGCACGGCGGGCGCCCGGATGCTCGGCCGGGCCGGCGGGCCGCCCGGGCGCCGCTTCTGGCGATCATCACCTACCTGGCCGCCGCGTGGTCAGTCGTTGCCGCGCTCGGGCTGGCCGGCCTGACCCTTGCGGTGCATGCGACCGCCCCGGGGGGCGGGCTGAGTCAGCTGATCGGCGCCTGCGTACTGCGACTCCGGGACGCCTACGCCACGCCGGGCGGCGCCACCGCGGCCGGGCTGGGCCTCACCCTCGCCGCAGCGGTGCTGGCCCGCACCGCGCTCACGGCGGTTACCCACCTGCGCGGCGTCCGCCAGCACGCGGTGCGGCACCCGCAAACCGCCCGTCTCGTCGGGCATGCAGAGCCGGCTCTGGGGGCCGTGCTGGTCGACCATGGGCAGCCAGCCGCCTACTGCGTCGCGGGGCCGCACCCGACGGTGATCCTGACCACCGCCGCGCTGCAGACGCTGGATCCCGATCAGCTCGACGCCGTCCTGGCGCACGAGCGAGCGCACCTGGCCAGTCACGACCACCGGCTGCTGGCCATCGCGAAAATCGGACGCCAGGTACTGCCCTTCCTTCCGCTGATGCGGGATGCGGACACGCAGATCACGCGGCTGGTCGAGATGCACGCCGACGATGCGGCGACAGCGGACCGCGACGCCGGGCCGCTGGCCACCGCCCTGGTGGTTCTCGCTGCCGCCGGTCCGGCGCCGGGGCTCGCCGCTGCCGCTACCGACGCGGTACAGCGGATCCAGCGGCTACTCAGGCCGGCCGAACCACTCAGCCGGGTCCGCCGCCAGCTGCTGCGGGCAGGCGCCGCCGCGCTCGCGCTGACCCCGTGCTGCTCGCGCTGACCCCGGCCATCGTGGCCCTGGCACTGGGACGGGTCCCAGCCGCCTAGCGGATCCGCTGCGACCGAAGGATGACATGACAAACACCCCCGGCGGCCGCCGCTGGCGGCCGCGTGCACGCAAGATCCTCGGACCGGCCCGTCCCCCGGAACCAGCCAGCGAGGACGGCCTGACCGTGGCCAGCTCTATGCAACTGGCGATCGGCCTTCTCACCGCGAGCCTAGATTCGCCGGAATTGGAGGAGTGGGCCGCGTGGGCCGTGATACCGGAGGATCCAGCGTCCCTGGCTAGCGTTATCGCAGGCTTGCACCTGGTCAACCTGCTTCTGCTCCAGCAGTTGCACGAAGCAACCGGACAGCCGCCAGCGGCCACGCTGCAGAAACTCGCGATCTCGGCGGCAGCAGGGCCAGAGACGCCCTTCGCCCGATAGCTAGCGCGCCGCCCCGGCGTGGCGAAGGCCGCGCCGCCCGGACGCGCCCGCATACCCGCGGCCTTGAGGCTCGCCGAGTCAGGCCGTCATGGCTCGCCCGTGCAGCCGATTGTCCAGCGGAATGCAAACCAGGTGAAAAGGCTGCCCCGAGGATGAACATTTCGTTTCTACTATACGTGTTAGTAGATAACCGATCAGGATCAGGAGCCAGCCATGCCACACCCCGAAGCGTCGCAGCATCCCACGGCCAGCCTCCCGACGAGGGAGCCGGGATGACCGAGGGACACCTGCGGCCATCCGGGGCGGTGGGGCAGCGGGAGCGGCCGGTCCTGCCGGCCGGGGGGCTGCGGCGCACCGGCCGGCTGGCTGCGCTGCCGCTGCGGCACGCCGCGCGCACCGCCGCCGCCGCGACCCGGCTGTCCCGGGTGGCCGCCGACCAGGTGGCGGCCCGCACCGCCGAGCAGCTGTTCGGCACCCTGGGCGAGCTCAAGGGCGGAGCGGCCAAGCTGGGGCAGGCGATGTCGGTGTTCGAGGCGGCGATGCCGGAGGAGGTCGCGGCGCCTTACCGGTCGGCGCTCCGGCGGCTCACCGACGCGGCGCCGCCAATGCCGACCGAAGCCGCGCACCGGGTCATCGCGGCCGATCTGGGCGCCGCCTTCGGGCCGGACTGGCGGGAGCGGCTGGTGGCATTCGGCGATACGCCGCAGGCGGCGGCCTCGATCGGTCAGGTGCACCGCGGCCGATGGCGCGACGACCACGGCCGGATCGTCGAGGTGGCAGTCAAGGTGCAGTACCCCGGGGTGGGCCGGGCGCTGCGGTCGGACCTGCGGCAGGCCCGGCTGCTGGCGCGGGTGATGGCCCGGCTCACCCGGCTGAACGTGACCGGGCTGGCCGACGAGCTCGCGCTGCGGATTGTCGAGGAGCTGGACTATGTCCGTGAGGGCCGGGTCCAGAGCGAGGTCGCGGCCGCGTTCGCCGATCGTGTCCCCGAGGTAATCGCCCAGGCCCGCGCGGCCGGGGTACGTGAGCCACCGGGCCGGACGAGGGTCACCGTTCCGGCCGTGTACGCGGCCACGCCGCGGGTGCTGATCACAAGATGGCTGGATGGAGCAAGCCTGTCTACGCTGCTCGACGGGCGGCTGGACCTGCTTCCGGAGGGCTGGCGCGAGCTCAGCCCGGGCGGCGCGGCGGATCTGGCCGCCCGGCTGCTGGGGCAAGCCATCTACGCGCCGGCCGCCTGCACCGGGTGGATGCACGCCGACCTGCACCCGGGCAACTTCCTGCTGCTGCCCGGCGGCCGACTCGGCATGCTGGATTTCGGGGCGGTCGCCGCCGTGCCTGGCGGCATCCCGGTGCCGTTCGGGCAGCTCGCCGCGGCGGTGCTCGCCGGGGACGGGACGACGGCGGTGCGGCTGGCCCGCCAGGTCGGCGCGCTGGCCCCGGATGCCGAGCCGGATCCGCGCCTGATCCTCGAGCTGCTGCACCCCATGGTCGCCACGGCGGCCGCCGACACCTTCACCTACTCCCGGCCCTGGCTGCGCGGGCTCATGGCGCATTTCACCGAGCCGCGGTTCGCCCCCGCGCTGCGGACCCTGACGCCGCCCCGGGAGTACGCCCTGGTCTGGCGGGCCACACTGTCGGCCGCCGGGCTGTACGCACAGCTCGGCGCGACTGTGCCCACCCGCGGGTTCCACCTGGCCTATTCCCCCGGGTTCCGCGACGGCGTCCTCGGCGCCCAGCGGCTGATCCCCCGAGCTGCCCAAGCCGAGAGAAAGACAGGAACCGATGGCTAAGCGCAGCAGGAACAAGCAGGCCGCTAGGGAAAGGATCGCCCGGATACGGGCTGAGCAAGCCCGCCGCCGCCGGCGGCGGATCCGGCTCGCCAGCGGCGCCGCGGCAGCCACGGTGATCGTCGTCGCGGCGGCCATCGTCCTGGCCGTCACCGGCAGCTCCGGGGCCGCGGGCGGGGTGCCGTCCGGGCTCCGTCTCGCCCCGCTGAGCACGCTCGGCGCCCTCCAGCCCGCGCCCGCCCCAGGTGCAACCGGGCCTGAAGGCGTCGCGGTCCCTGCCGTCGCGCCGCTGGCCGGGCTGGC
>Ga0070684_100002392_pt1 | contig 13827 bp, 12 predicted proteins | sample KBSC723LmetaG_FD_65653 | JGI IMG/M metagenome (GOLD analysis project Ga0070684, IMG submission 65653) | Corn rhizosphere microbial communities from Kellogg Biological Station, Michigan, USA - KBS C7.2-3L metaG | ecosystem: Host-associated > Plants > Roots > Rhizosphere ...
CTGCAACATCCACCCGAAGAAATCGCGCAACTCCTCGCGCGGCTCGACGAAGGATTTGACGTAGTTTATGGGACACCGAAAGCCGAGCAGAATGGGTTCCTGCGGGGTGTCGCGTCTCGTATTACCCGCCTGGCGCTTAGCACCGCCGTCGGAAGTGATGTGGGCAAAAACGTGAGCGCTTTCCGCGTCTTCCGTACTCGATTGCGCGAGGCGTTTGCTGAATATCACTCCCCGTTTGTTTCCATCGATGTGCTACTGAGCTGGACTACCAGTCGCTTCGGCGCGGTAGCTGTCGATTTCAGGCCACGTCACGCTGGCCCATCAAATTACACTCTTGCGAAGCTGGTCCGCCATGCGCTTGACGTAATGACCGGCTTTAGCACGCTCCCGTTGCAGCTTGCAAGCATGATTGGTTTTGCCTGCACATTGTTTGGCATAGCCGTTTTGGTTTATGTTATTGGCAGCTATCTTTTTCAAGGGAGTATCCCGGGATTTCCGTTTGTCGCCTCCCTCATTGCCATCTTTTCCGGCGCGCAGCTTTTCGCTCTTGGCGTAATCGGCGAATACCTCGCCCGCATTCATTTCCGGATGATGAACCGGCCGCTGTACGTTGTCCGAGGTATCAGTGGTGAAGGAAGTGATAGTCCGTGACGGGACCGGCGGTTGCAGAACTCGATTTCGCGGCACTGGAAGATCTGAAAGAATCGCTGCCGCAGCTGGCGCACAAACCTCTGGCTCATTTGTCTTATCTTAGAGCCGGCCAAGTCGAAGCGTACTGGCTGGACGAGATCGCTCAGGACCTGGCAGATGAATCGTCGCTCAGTTTCGTGTCTCGACGCTCAGGACGTATTGACGGTCTGGCAGTGTGTATTGATTCGCCTTGGGACACGCAAGCAGTGAAGCGGCGAATCGCGATAGTGAAGCATCTTGCGCACGCTAACAACGCCCCCGATTCGAAGGCGCTGGATGATCTGCTCACCGAAGTGACCGTACTCGCCGCTCGTCGCGGCGTGGAATGTTTGACATGTAAAGTCCAAGCCCACGATCCCGCAGTGGTTCGCGCGCTGGAGCGGCACGGTTTTTTGCTGATGGACACGCTGCTGCATCTTGTATTCGATTCGTCGCGTACGCCTCTGGAAAATATCAGGCTCCTCGACCGGTCGGAGCCTTTGCAAACTCGCGTCGCGAAACCTGAGGATGCGCCCGAAATCCTCGCGCTCGCCCACAAAGCGTTTGCGAACTATTTTGGCCGCTATCACTCAGACCCCAAGATGCCGCCCGGGACGGGCGCAAAGGTTTATGATCAATGGGTATGTTCAGGTTTTGAGGGATGGGTGGATTGGACAATTGTGGCCGAGATCGATGGTAAAATTGTAGGTTACTCCATGTGGAAGAACGCGTCTGTTTTGGAAGCCAAACATTGCATCGACGTCACGCATTGTAACTTTGGAGCGATCCACCCGAATTTCAGTGGCCGGGGAGTTTACACGGCGCTCAAGCTCGCAGGGATGCGCATTGCAGAGAGTTTTGCGAAACATTTCGATCTCGCTACGCACATCGCCAACTATCCCGTGCATCGCAGCACGGCGAGACTCGGCTGGAGAATTGCCGGGGCAAGACATTCCTTCCACAAGTGGCTTTCAGACTGAGTGGCGGTATGATCGCACCACTGGATTCGACGGCGCTCGGCGGTTTGCGCGAAGCGCTGCCGCAGTTTGCTCACCTTCCGCTTGCTCATTTACATGATCTGAGTGCCGAGCGGCGCCGGGCCTACTGGCTCGACGAAATCAGCCAGAGTTTAGCGAAGGAATCGTCGATCGCGTTTCAGTGGGTCGCCTCGGGAACCATCAAAGGATTGATCGTCTACAATGATTCCCCCTGGGACAGCGAAATAACGGGACGCCGGATTGGGACCGTCGAGCATTTTGCTGTCGCAGCTGGTGACGATTGCAAAACGGAAATCCTGCAGGAGTTACTCGACGAGCTTACGCGACGTCTCGCCGATCACGGAACGCAATGCGTGGTTTGCAAGGTTCATTCCACCGAGTTGCCGACAATCCACACGTTGGAACAGCGCGGCTTTCTGCTCATGGATACTTTGCTGGATTTCGTTTTCGATTTTTCCCGTTCAACTATCGAAGGGATCCATCCTCCGAGCCGAGACGAACAGTTGAACATCCGTCGGGCGAAACCAGCGGACCTCTCAGCGCTCATGGAGATAAATGAGAAAGCGTTTACTGGCTATTTCGGGCGGTACCATGCAGATCCGCAAATGCCGCACGGCACGGCCACGAAAATTTATGCTCAATGGGTTCGTTCTGCGTTTCAGGGCTGGGCGGATTGGATTCTGGTGGCAGAGGTGAACGGGAAAATCGTGGGTTACGGTCTGTGGAGAAAGCCCCTGGAAATTGAGGCGAAGAATTCCCTCAGTGTCGCCCATTATGATTTAGCAGCGATTGATCCTGAATTTGTCGGCCGTGGTTTGTGGACGGCTCTTATGTTCGATGGCATGAGCATCGCCCGTAATTACGCACAATATTTGATCGGGCCCGTACACGTCTGTAATTATCCTGTGCAGCACACTCTTCAAAAACTTGGTTGGAGAATTTCCGGCGCCAGACATTCTTTTCATAAATGGCTGGACTGACCGTGCGATTGTCTCCGCGTATTTACTGATATCCCTCGCGCGCTCGACTTTTGTTCACGGACTTCTAGCATCAACGCGAATTCAGGGATACCACCATGCAAAGTGATTCTGGGTTGTTAGGCTGGCTGAAAATCCCATCGATCTACAATCTATTTTCAACTGCCGTTGGTGGAAATGTATTACGCCGCGGCCTCGTCCGGAATCATGTGCGGGCGAAACCTGGCGATAAAGTGATCGATATCGGCTGCGGTTCGGCGGAAGTGCTCCGTTATCTTCCGGCTGTCGACTACATAGGGATCGACATCAATGCAGATTACATTGCGTTTGCCAGGCGAGCTTACGGCGACAAGGGAACTTTCTTAGTCGGCGATACGCAATCATTCCGAGGCGATCCGCGATTTAAAGACGCGGACATCGTGATGGCGTTCGGGCTTTTACACCACCTGGACGACCAGGAGGCAAGGCAGTGTCTTCAATTTGCAGATGAGGCTCTGCATACGAAAGGACGATTCATTTGTCATGAGGCGTGTTGGATCCCGAACCAGGGAGCGCTTTCCAAATACGTAATGTCAATTGACCGGGGCCGCAGCATTCGAACGGAGGAACAGTACCGCCAGCTTGCGGGCGGGATTTTTAATAAAGTGGATGCGTGGGTGAACACGAACCCATTGCGAATCCCGTACGTGACTATCGTTCTTGAATGCGAGAAGTGATGCTTTGCGCCTGATCGAAAAATGAAAAGGTGCCTCGCATGCGAAGCTCGCTTCGAAAGTGAAGACTGGATGTGCCCCAAGTGCAGCTTTCGTCCAACTTTGCACGATGGGACATTTCAATTTGCCGAGGACGCGTCGGACGGCGGCTTCAAACCAGAATATTTCCCGCGTCTTGCTGCGATTGAGCAAGCACACTTCTGGTTCCGCGTGCGCAATCAGCTCATTCAGTGGGCGCTCGGCAATTATTTTCGAGATGCGAAAAGTTTTTTCGAGGTCGGCTGTGGGACGGGCTTCGTGCTTGCTGGTATTCGCGAAAGATTTCCAGGGACGCGGCTCGTGGGCAGCGACATTTTCACAGATGGACTTGCCTTTGCCAAAGCACGTTTGCCGGGCGTGGATTTATATCAGATGGATGCCCGATCGATTCCGTTTGAGGCTGAATTTGATGTCGCAGGCGCGTTCGATGTGCTCGAGCACCTCGTCGAGGACAACACGGCGCTCACCCAAATGTTCAACGCAGTCCGCCCAGGCGGTGGATTGCTGGTTACTGTGCCGCAACAGCGGCATTTGTGGAGCGCCAGCGACGAACACGCAATGCATCAACGGCGCTATAGCCGAGGTGAATTGCGTCGGAAAGTCGAGACCGCCGGGTTCCAAATCGAGCGAATCACTTCTTTCAATTCGTTGTTGTTTCCGCTTATGGTTTGGTCGCGTATGCGACAAAAACGCGATCAGAATTTGCAACGCTGGCGCGAACTTGAAATCAGCGCACCGCTTAACAAAACCTTGGAGAGCATTTTGAAACTCGAGCGGTTGCTGATCGAAAAAGGTGTTTCTTTTCCCGTGGGAGGATCGCTTTTGTTGATCGGTCGAAGACCTTTAAGCCCATCGTGATCCAAATTCCTTTCAATCGTCCGTTCGCCACCGGCAACGAACTTGATTACGTCAGGACCGCGATCGCGGCGCCGAAGTTTTCCGGTGACGGTCCCTTCACTGCGGAGTGCCATCGTCTTTTGGAGGGTTCGCCCGGCGTTCAAAAGGCGCTGCTCACGACGTCGTGCACGCACGCTTTGGAAATGGCTGCGTTGCTCCTGAACTTAGGGCCTGGAGACGAGGTAATTGTTCCCGCCTTCACTTTTCCTTCTGCGCTAAATGCGTTTGTCTTGCGCGGCGCGATACCTGTCTTTGTAGATGTTCGCGCGGACACGCTTAACATCGATGAGACTCAAATCGACCAACGCATTACCGAACGTACGAAAGCCATTTTTCTCGTGCATTACGCAGGCGTCGGCTGCGACATGGAGACCATAATGCCAATCGCGCGCCGGCATGGCGTCGCAGTGGTTGAGGATAACGCACACGGCCTTTATGGAAAATACCGCGGCCGGTACCTCGGTACCTTCGGTGAATTGGCTACTCTAAGCTTTCACGAGACGAAGAATTTCTCGTGCGGCGAAGGCGGCGCGCTGCTGATCAATGATGGGAAGTTTAACGAGCGCGCCGAAATTCTTCGCGAAAAGGGAACCGATCGAAGCCGATTTTTCCGCGGCGAAGTGGACAAATACACGTGGGTAGACATCGGCTCGAGCTATTTGCCCTCTGATCTGCTGGCCGCGTTCCTCCGCGCACAACTCGAAAACCGCGATCAGATTCAGGCGAAGCGACGACAAATTTGGGAAACATACGCGCGTGAGCTCGCTTCCTGGGCCGAAGCAAGCGGCGTGCAACTGGCGAGTGTCCCACCCGAATGCGAACAGAGTTACCACATGTTTTACATGATCATGCCCTCACTTAAGAGCAGGGAGGCATTGATCTCACATCTCGCAGCCTTCGGGATTCTCGCGGTTTTCCATTATCTGCCGCTGCATTTGTCGCCAATGGGCATGCGTTTTGGTGGAGGCGAGGGCGATTTTCCCGTCACCGAAGATTTGTCCGATCGGCTATTACGCCTTCCGTTTTTCACCGGAATGAGCGGTTCGGAGCAGAGTCAGGTAATCGAGGCCGTGCAGGCATTTCGTTGCTGAAACAGGGGATGCTTGAGCGGGTCCGATGAGTCAGATTCAACAGTTCAGCAAGGACGAACAACAGCAGCAATCCGCACGCGGCTTCCACAGATACGAGTTAGTAACATACTTAGTTACATCCATCTTTTTCGTCGGCTGGATAACACTCGCGACTAAGAGCCTTAACTTTGGTTCTATAGTTTTTCTGTTCGGCCTACCGTGGGTTCTAGTTAGAGCTGGTGCAATTGTCACAGCCGCTCTGCGTTTTCCCTCCTTTTTCGCGCTCGATTTCCTGTTGGGAGCTATCGTTATCTCAATTGTAGTGATGACGTGGACGTTCTTCGTACCACTTTCGCTGTGGGTTCTGCTGATCGTGCTTCTGATCGCTGTCGCAAGTATCCCCAATTTTTCTCCGCGTCACCGGCGCGACCCGCTTTCCGCTTTAGGATTGCTAAGCGTCATTGTCTCTCTCGTTGCAGCAACGGGATGGTCGCAAGATCTCCTTTTCCCCACAACTCCTCTCAACGGAACCATTGTTTTCAAGCCGTGGTCGGATTTTTTTATCCACGCGACTTTTATAGCGCGCAGTTTGCGATCCGAAACGTTGTTTCAAGTCGGGAATTATGAGTGGAAAGGTTTTCCCGCAATTTTCTATCATTACGCGAGTTACTCTATCCCGATATGTTTGGCGAAGGTGGGATCTCTTCCAGCTTACGAGACCGCCATAGGCTTTTGGACACCGTTCGGATCGTTTCTCGCAGGATTAGCCAGCTATGCGTTGGGCCGAGCCTTTTGGAGTCAAGGTGCTGGGCTGGTGGCGCTGGTAGCTACCTCCCTGATACCTGACGCCGCCTTGTTAAACATCGCTCATCCGACCTATGGCTATTTTTGGCTGCAGCACGTTGCTCCCGGAGGTTTGTATGCAGTAGCAGTTGCTGGGATAGCTCTGATACTTATCGCCAAGGGAGTACGCGAAGGACGGCGAGCGTGGATAGCATCGGGAGTTGTGACAGGCGCGCTTGTTGTTTTTTTCAAGATTCAGATCTTCGCTGCGGCGTTTCCGCTGCTGGTTTCCTTTGCCATCGTGGGATGGCCACCGCGCAAGCAGTGGCAATGGCTAATTGTTGGCGGCTGCGTGGCTGTTGGAGTGGCTCTGCTCCCGCTGGCGAATCGTTTTTACATCGGACCGAACGTTCGCTTCGATCTGTCCGGCAGCGTCTGGTATTGGCAGGTAATGGCGAAGATGGCTAAAGGCACACCTGTCGAAAGTTGGTATCGAGTTTTCAACGATGCTCATCCATTTCCTTCACATCTGCCGCGGGCGATCGGTTTACTTCTGATCGATGCTTTGGGAATCTTCGCGCTCATTGCTCCACTCGTTTGGGTCTTCGTGGCCTCGCGCAAAATATGGCAGGCGTCGGAATCCGTCTCCGTGGCTGCGCTAGCAATTCTGTTATTGATGACTTTTGGCATGGGTGGAACCAGCACCTCGAGTAATGCGCACGAATTCATACATCGCCCGTTTGTCTGGGTTTACTGGCTGGTGGGCTCGCTTGCTGCGGGGCGTTTGTTTTCGATTCTCTCGGCTCGTCGTCCGCATTTATGGACTCGGGGCGTGGCCGTCGGCGCTATCGCCTTAACACTGGTTCCACTGTGTTATGGCTCGGGGTTACAGCATGGTAAAGGCTCGGTAGGTAACGTGCGTTCGAGCACGCGCGTGGATCGTGGACTGATCGACTGCGCTCGATACATCAGAAACCAGCCTCTTGCCGATGCGGTTGTGGAGGATTCACAACTGGACAAGCTTCTTGTTGTTGGAGGATTAACCGACCGGCCTTCGTTCGCAGCCAGGGTTGATGAGTGGACCAGACAGAGCAAAGTCTTCCGGCAATCTGGCTACCAGGAGCAGCTAGCAAAACTGCAAAGACTGCAGCAGGCCAATAACATTCCGGATCTGCAGCGCAGCGTCCGCGAAACTGGGATCCGCTGGTACGTGGCTCATCCAGGCGATCCCAACGTCTGGCCAGCTGAGTTCCGCGATCGACCGGCCTTCGAATCTGGCGGCTATCGAGTTTACGATATGCAGCGCGCTTTCGATTTGCGCGGCTGATTTTTAAAGCGGCCATCGCAGTTGTACGTCGTTTTTACTAGACGCTCGGCACCAAACGTTGAACGTTCGCTGTCTCTCATATGCAAACATCTCCGCAATCCTCAATCGATCTTCACGGCATTAAGAAACTGCGTAGCGGCAAGGTGCGCGAAGTGTTCGATCTGGGCGACACACTGCTCTTTGTCGTCACGGATCGAATCTCCGCCTTTGACGTGATCCTTCCCGACCCGATTCCGCACAAAGGTGCGGTGCTGAATCAGATTTCCGCGTTCTGGTTCAAACGGTTCGATGACATCCGGGATCACTTCGTCACGGCAGCGTTCGATGAGTTCCCAAAAGAATTGCAGCCGTTTCGCGAGCAGCTGGCAGGCCGCTCCATGATCGTAAAGAAGACGAAGCCCTTGCCGGTGGAATGCGTAGTGCGCGGTTATCTGGCTGGTTCGGGTTGGAAGGAATATCAGGAATCGCAGAGCGTTTGCGGCATTAAGCTGCCGCCAGGACTCCAGTTGGCTTCGCAATTGCCGGAACCAATTTTCACCCCCGCAACGAAAGCCGAGACCGGTCACGATGAGAACATCGACATGAAGCGATGCTCAGAGATTCTCGGCGACGAATTAGCCGAGCGCGTGAAAAAGCTCAGCCTCGACATTTACTCGCGCGGCCGCGCACATGCTGACGAGTGTGGAATTATTGTGGCAGACACGAAATTTGAGTTCGGCACTGTCGATAAAGATTTGCTTTTGATCGACGAATGTCTGACGCCGGATTCGTCGCGTTTCTGGCCCAAGGATCAGTACTCGGTCGGCCAGAGTCCCCCGAGCTTCGATAAGCAATTTGTGCGCGATTATCTAGAGACTCTCGATTGGGATAAGAGCCCCCCTGCCCCGCGTCTGCCGAAAGAAGTGATTGAAAAAAGTTCGGCGAAGTATGTCGAGGCGTTCCGGCGCCTGACGGGAAGCGATTTGGCAGACGCCTAGAAGTTATCCAATTAACACCGCTGTCATGTTGAGCGGAGCGAAACATCTCTGGCTTCCGCTCGTCATGTCGAGCGAAGTCGCCTGCCAAGCCGTAGCTTTATGCGAAGGCTGGAGACAACCCATGGCGAAATCTAAAAATATTTCCGCGGGATTCCTCGGCTGCGCTACGCTCCGCTCGGAATGACATTTGCGCGACGCCTTGTAAACTAGCGCCGCTGCGAGCTCAGTTCTCTGCACATTTTCGTTTCTACGATGCCCCACACTCGGCCTGACATTTTGTTTATCATGACCGACCAGCAGCGGTTCGACACTATCGCTGCGCTCGGGAATTCGCACATATACACGCCGAACATGGATCGGCTGGTGCGAAGGGGAATCACTTTTTCAAGCGCGTACGCGACGTGCCCGGTTTGCGTTGCCGCGCGTTACACGATCCGCACCGGATGCGAGCCGGCGACAACCCGTGTTTTCAGTAATGCAAAGTCACACGCTGTGGCTGATCAAGCAGCGGAGATGGAAGCGCGTTGCGGGCCCTACCTCGGCCGAACGATGTCAGGCCTCGGCTATCGCACTTTTGGAGTCGGCAAGTTCCATACGAATCCGTGGAACGAGGACCTCGGTTTCGAAACGTTGTGGCGCTGTGAAGAAACCTACCATCCACCGAATCGCGAAGGCGATGACTACGGTTCGTGGCTAGTGCGGGAACATCCGGAGTTCGATTTCCTGGAGCAACCCATGGGCGAACGGACTGAGATGTTTTACCTCCCGCAACGCAGTCCACTTCCGGCTAATCTAGGTGGCGAATGGTGGACGGCTGATCGCACGGTGGAGGAAATCGCAAAGCCGAATGACTCTCGGCCGTTTTTCGGATTCGTTTCCTTCATCGGGCCGCATCCAGCGTTGGCTCCGCCGATTCCCTTCAATCGAATGTACAATCCTGAGCGAATGCCGGAGCCAATCCTCGGCAACATCGAGGAAGATCACCTGGATGAGGAAATTCCTTTCATGCGTCACGCCATTTGGGCGGATGCTATCAACCCTGCCCTAACTAAAATCGTAAAAGCCCGTTACTACGGGGAGGTCACGTATTTAGACTATTGTCTCGGCCGAATTCTCGATGCAATCGAAACGCGACCAAACTCCGAGAACGTTCTCATCTGTTTTTTTTCCGACCACGGTGATTTGCTCGGCGACCATCACGGCTGGCAGAAACAAAACTTTTTTGAGCAGGCCTGCCGCGTTCCTTTGTTGCTCAGTTGGCCAACCGCGCTGCCGGCGGGAACCGAGCGAACTGAGTTTGTGAGCCTGGCAGATCTTTTCGCCATTGCGACCGGAGCTGCCGGGGCATGCGAGATGCGGGAGGGAATCGACGTTCTCAAAATGCTGCGAGGCGAAACCGCGCCTCGGCAGCATCTCATCGGGATGGTCGAAGTTCCCGGCTCACACGATTTTAAAATCATGGTCCTGAGTGACGAGTGGAAATACATTTTCATGGCGAACGGCGGACGGGAACAGCTCTTCAATCGCAAAAACGATCCTAACGAGTTGTCGAATTGCGCCAGCTCGTCGTCCGCGATCAGGAGCGACTCGTACGCTGTGGCGGTGAAAGCGTGCCGGGTCCCGGGCGCAACCGACGCGATCGACGGCGACAAGCTCCGTGCCTTTCCGTTCCGTGAACGGCCACTGACTCGAATCTATCAATTCGACCGGTCTCGCGGCGTGGTCGGATTTCCCGATCAACCTCAGGACGCGCTGAAAACTTTCGACCGCGCCACGTTAAGATCGTTGGAGTGAAAATGGCAATGGGTTCACCCGATCAAGAGGATCTTGGCCTCGGCCTTAAACCGGGCGACCCGCAGTATCGTGCTTACGTCGGTCCGCCGGAAGATTACGATCTAGTCGCAGCGATGGCGTTCAATCTTCTCACCACACTCGGTCTGCGTCAGCATCATTCGCTGCTAGATATCGGTTGCGGTTCGCTGCGGATCGGACGGCTTTTAATTCCGTACCTGAACCGTGGGAAATATTTTGGCGTGGAGCCTAACGAATGGTTGGTCGAAGAGGGAATCAGACGGGAGCTGGGTGATACGTTGGTGCAAATTAAGCAACCGACATTCTTTTTCTCCGACTCACCGGACACGATTTCGCAGGCGCAAGTCGCTTTCGATTTCGCACTGGCTCAATCAATCTTCAGTCATTGCGGGCTTGACCTGATCAAGAGTTGGTTGTCAGCGATTTCGCGTTCACTAGCTGCGAACGGAGCTTTGGTTGGGACGTTCTTGATTGGCGATGAAGACGCTGCGCAAACGGGTTGGATCTATCCCGAGTGCGTAAATTACAGGCCGGAGACATTGGAACGCGCAGCCAAAGATGTGAATCTGCGCTTCGAAATTCTGGATTGGAAACATCCCCGCCAGAAGTGGGCACTTTTTGCCGCACCGGGATTTGATTCGACATGGCTCAAAGACCGTCCTCTCACTTGGAACGCCGGATTGGAAAGAGCGCTCACTCAAAAGCATCAGCCGTGACCAACGAAAACATTTTCGCGACCCCGCGCAAGGTGGAAGACGTCGCCGATTGCTATTTTTACCACACGATGGAACTCCCAGGTCGCGGAGTCATCGAGGGTCGGGATTGGGATTTGCGGGGCCGAGTGGATGATTACCTCGGGAACGTCGATTTTTCCGGTCAACGAGTTTTGGAAATCGGTCCTGCCAGCGGTTTCTTAACCTTCGAGATGGAAAAGCGCGGCGCAGACGTGATCTCCGTCGAAGTCACAGACGAGCACGGCTGGGACTTTGTTCCGTATCCGGATGCAAGATTGGAAGAAGTGTTCGGCCCGCGTCAAATCGTGATGCAACAGCTGAAGAACTCGTACTGGTTCAGTCACGCTGCACTGCAATCCAAAGCCAGAGTCTATTACGGCGACGTTTACAATTTGCCTGTGGCTCTCGGACAATTCGACATCGCCGTGATGGCAGCCGTGCTGCTCCATTGCCGCGATCCACTCCGGATCATCGAGCAATGCGGGAAAAGAGCGAAGTCGCTCATTATCGTCGACAAATTCCATCCGGATTTGGAAGGCGCGCCCGTCTGTCGCCTGGCACCCACGCCGCAGAATTTTGTTTGGCACACGTGGTGGCATTTCAGCACGCAATTCTTTACCCAGTTTCTGGCGGTGATGGGCTTCACCAGCACACGAACTTCGACGCATCAGCAATATCACCGCGGGAAAGCGCACACGCTTTTTACGCTGGTCAGTGGACGAGAATCTTGGTAGAAACAGTCTTTGTACGCCTCCGGTTATGATCAAACATCTAAAGCACACGCTGACGCGGACAGGATTGCGTAATCTCGGGTTTCTTCTTTTGCTCATTGCAGCTGTCAGCGGCGTGTTCGTGATTCGTCCGACGGCAGCTGAGATTCGCGGACGCGACAGATGCACGCCGTGCGGTAGCCTGGCGACGGTGAGTGAAAGTTTCGATAACGTAACGCCGCCAGCTCTTCCCGTGGGGTGGCTCGCAACAAATGCACTAGGGCCGCCGCCGTTATGGGTCACATCGAACAGCGGCCTGCCCAGCCCACCGGCGGATACGCCGCCAAACGCCGCGTTCATTGATGATCCGGCTGTTATCAGTGATAAACGGCTAGACTCGCCGTCCTTCTCTTTCTTTGGCTCTCGACCGCAGTTGTCATTTCGGCACAACTTCAACCTCGAAGCGTCCGATGTTGATCCCAATGTCGGCTTCGATGGCGGCGTGCTCGAGCTCAGCACTGACGGTGGAAACACGTTTCAAGAAGTTCCCGCCACCGCCTTTGTGAGAGGCGGATACAACCGCACAATTAGCGCCGATCGGGGTAGTCCCATCGCTGGCCGTCGAGCATGGAGCGGCAATTCAGGAGGTTTTATCACGACGGTGATAAATCTCCCCGTTCACATGCCACCAGGGGTGATCGTACGTTGGCGGATGGCCAGCGATAACAGCACACCTAGCGAAGGTTGGCGCGTTGATACAATGAGTGTCAGTTGGTGTCAGGTAGTGGCGTGTACACCCCGTCCTCGCCCTACGCCGGCACCACGGCCCTAGCCGTCCGCCCCGCCAAGCCCTCACGCTACGCCCCGATTTACTCCGGCACCTCGCCCAAGCCCGTGATAGCGCGTGCGGCAGAAACGCCTTACAGCAATTCGCTAACTAGCGACTTCTCTTCTTTCAACTCCGCTATCGACGCGTCTATCTTCGCGCGGCTGAAATCGTTTATCGGGAGGCCTTGCACGATTTCGCGTTTACCGCCGCGCACACGGACTGGGAATGACGAGATTAATCCTTTCTCCACGTCGTAACTTCCATCGGAGCAAAGCGCCACACTGTGCCAATCGTCCGCTGGCGTGTCGGTTGTCAGCGAAACGACGGTATCGACAACTGCATTTGCGGCTGAGCCGGCGGAAGACAGGCCACGCGCTTTGATCACAGCAGCACCGCGTTGTTGCACGGTGGCGATGAAATCTTCCTTCAGCCATTTTTCGTCTCCGATCACTTCGTTGGCAGGACGACCATCGATTCTGGCGTTGTAGAAATCTGGATACTGCGTGGAGGAGTGATTTCCCCAGATGGTCACATTCGCAACCGAGCGGATGCTTACTCCAGCCTTGTGCGCGAGCTGCGCGCGGGCGCGGTTTTCGTCGAGTCGCGTCATGGCGAACCAGCGATCGCTCGGAATTTCTTTCGCGTTGTTCATTGCAATCAGGCAATTGGTGTTGCACGGGTTTCCGACCACAAGCACGCGCACATCGGCCGCAGCGTTCTTTTGAATCGCCTGACCCTGGCCGATAAAAATCTTGCCGTTGATTCCAAGCAGATCCTTGCGTTCCATGCCCGCCTTGCGCGGTACGCTTCCAACCAACAGCGCCCAATTCACGTCGCGAAAACCTTCATGGAGATCAGCCGTCGCGGTCACAGATTCAAGAAGCGGGAACGCGCAATCGTCCAGTTCCATCACTACACCTTCGAGCGCTCCGAGCACGGCAGGGATCTCGATCAAATGAAGCTTGAGCGGTTGATCGGGCCCCAACATCTGGCCCGATGCGATGCGAAACAGGAGGGCGTAACCGATGTGTCCGGCGGCGCCGGTCACAGCGACTTTAATCGGAGTTTTCATCACGCAATTAGGCACAAACGTCTCGTTGAGCAAAGCCAAGTACAAGTCATCTCGAGCGAAGTCGAGAGATCCCGTGAATTTACCGATCCGCTTCGCGACGGGGTCGTCGGAATGACACGATGAAGATCAGCGGTAAATTCTGAACGCGATGTATCCAAGTAAGCTGGACAAGATCATCAATCTTTTTGAATCGCTGCCGGAAGATGAGCGGCGCGAAACG
>Ga0070684_100002393_pt1 | contig 13825 bp, 11 predicted proteins | sample KBSC723LmetaG_FD_65653 | JGI IMG/M metagenome (GOLD analysis project Ga0070684, IMG submission 65653) | Corn rhizosphere microbial communities from Kellogg Biological Station, Michigan, USA - KBS C7.2-3L metaG | ecosystem: Host-associated > Plants > Roots > Rhizosphere ...
GGGTTGGCCGGTGTGTTTGGCCAGCAGCTCGTTCATCTTCGCGCGGAGATAGAGAATCTCGCGCGCTTGAATCTCGATGTCAGACGCGGTACCGCCGCCGCCCGACTGCGACGGCTGGTGAATCATGATTCTCGAATGCGGCAGCGCCGATCGCTTGCCCTTTCGGCCGGCGGCGAGCAGGAACGCGCCCATGCTGGCGGCGAGCCCCATACAGATCGTGTTCACCGGGGACTTCATGTACTGCATGGTGTCGTAGATCGCGAGTCCCGCCGAGACGCTGCCGCCCGGTGAGTTGATGTACAGGAAGATGTCGCGGTCCGGATTGTCGGCCTCGAGAAACAGCATCTGCGCGATGATGATGTTGGCGACGTCGTCGTTGACCGGCGTGCCGAGGAAGATGATGCGATCCATCAGCAGACGGCTGAAGATGTCGTAGCTTCGCTCGCCGCGCGGCGAGCGCTCGATGACGTACGGGGGATAGATCGTTGGCATAGGTCGGTCGCTGGTTGCTGGTTACTGGTTGCTAGTTACTGGTAGCTGGTTGCTGGTAGCTGGTGTTTGCTGTTGCCAGCCACCAGCGACCAGCCGCCAGCCACCGATCATCCCACTTCGTTTCGTTCCATGAGCCAAGAAAACACCTTCTCCTCGGTGATGCTCTGCTCGATCTCGCGCAGGCGTCCCGCCTTTTGTAGCGAGGCGTAGACCTGTCCGGGGTCTGCGCCTCGCTTGCTCGCGACTTCGGACACCCGCTCGTCGATGTCGGACTCGGACGCCTTCAGTGACTCGCGTTCAGCAATCGTGTCGATGATCAAGTCACGGCGGACTTGTCGCTCGGCCACCGGGCGAAATTCGTTGCGGAAATTCGCGCGGTCTTCTTCGGGCACCTTGTAGGCATCGACATAGCCGTCGATCAGCTGATTCACCCAGCTGGGCGGGATGTCGAACGGATTGGCCGAGGCGATCTGGTCGAGCAGCTGTTGGCGCACGCCGGCATCGGCCTCTCGCGACGCGTGGTCCTCGAGATCCTTACGCACGGTGGTCATGAGCGCATCCAACGACTCGAAGTCGCCGGCCTCGCGCGCGAATGCGTCGTCGAGCGGAGGAAGCGTCTTGCGTTTGACGTCGAGCAGATTGATGCGGACGAGCTTCGTTTTTCCGCGCTGCGATTCGTCGGGGAAATCCTCCGGCCAGCGGACCGGTTTCTCCGTCGACTCGCCCGGCTTGAGCTCCATGATGAGCTCCTCGACGCCGGCGATCGCCTGACCGCTCCCGAGCACCAGCGGATATTCGCGCGGCTCGGCGAACTCCCCGGATTCGTCGGCGGTGCCGAGTGTGACGCGGACCATGTCGCCCGGCGCTGGCTTGTCTTCGACCGGCGTCCATGAGGCGCGCTGGTCGCGAATCTGCTCGACCTGCTCGCGGACGCTGTCGTCGGTGACGGCGGCTTGCGTCCGCGTGACACGGAAGCCTTGCGTGCGCGCGAGCTCGATCTCGGGACGGACCTCGACGTGCAGCTCGAAGCTGAGCGGCTCGCCTTCCTCGAACTTGAGGTCATGGACGTGGGGCTGCGAAGCAACCTTGAACTGCTCGCGGTTCATGACCTCTTGGAACGCCTCTTGGATCAGCGATTCGATCACCTGTTGTCGGATCGCATCCTTGAATCGTTTCTTGACCATGGCCGGTGGGGCTTTGCCCGGACGAAACCCGGGAAGCCGAACGCCGGACGCGTAGCGGCGCGCCGCTTTTTCTTCGGCATCGCGAACGGTCTCGATGGGCACCCGGACCTCGAGCAGTCGCTCGAGCCCGTCGGTCTTTTTCGGAGTAATCTCGATGTTCATCAAACTCGGTTCGGTGACGAGCGTCCGTGAAGCGGCTGCCCTTCGTGCTCGGTCTGGAAAAGGTAACTAGGGCTGAAGAGCAATGTAGCGATCGGGCCGGGTGCCATGGCTCCGAGTGCGTGCTTAGCTTGTTGCCGTGCCGAACATCCAAGCCTTCAGGGAGCTAGCAGTGCGAGTTCGCCTCATTGCGGTCGCCATCGTGACGGCCGCTGCCGCGTCGTCGGTCGGTGCGCAGGGTCCATCGCTGGTCCCGATTCCATATCGGACGTACATCGCGGTGAACCCGCTCGGTATTCCGTTCGACGTCGCGTCCGCGGAGATGGAGACCGGCGTCGCGCAGGGCGTGACCGTCGGCGGACAGGTTTCGTACACGAGCTTGGGGGACGATCGCTACTCCACGGTGGACGCGAAAGTCCGGTACTATCCGTCTGAGGTCGTGCTCCGCGGCTTTTCGCTCGGGGTGAGCGGCGGCAGAACGCGCTTCACGACTCGCAGTAACGACGTGACGCGTAAGAGCCTAGACTTCGGTACCATCGGCCTGCTCCTCGACTACAACTGGATGCTGGGTGTGCGCCATCGATTCATTGTCGGCACGGGACTCGGCGCGAAGCGTGTGCTGGCGAATTCCGATGACCGGGAGGCGGCGGGCATCGACCACGCGTACGTGACCGCGCGATTTGTCGTTGGCCTGGCGTTCTAGGCAGCTTCGCCCATCCGCCCCAAAATGGGGTGTCCAGATTTGACCAGCGGGGTGAAGAAGCGACGGGCTTTCCCCGACACTGTTGAGTGAGGTTCCCTAGGGCGCCTCGCCTAGCGCTGCAATAGCGTGCATCCGGGAGGCCGCCAAAATGTTTTCGCTCCGTGGGATCAGTAGCGTGGTCATCGCCGGGTGCATTGGCACGGCGGGCGCTGCGGCCGGCGCGCAGAGCTGCTCGATCAGCTCGACCGCACGAGGACCGTTGTCGTGTAGCGTTACGACCACTGTGCGCATGACGGTCCACATCCCGTCGATGGTTGGCGTCACCATGACGACCAACACCCCCTCGATCGCCGCCGGCACCACGATCCGTGCGGGACTCGACGTCCGGGCGAACCGAAGCTACGCCCTTCAAATCTCCAGGGCGCCAATGGATTCGGCCGATTTGCTCGGCTCGGACCCATCTCACCCGCCGCGCGTCACGTGGTCTTCGCCTCTGGCATCGGCGGAACTGGCAGAGCGTCCGACCCAGATCGACGCGTTCAGTGGTTCGCCGGTCAGCCAAGACGGGATTGAACTCGCTTTCGCCCGCGATACCCGTTCCGGTGTCGCCCCGCCCGATCCGATCCGTCTCCTACTGACGGTCGTGGCCCCGTAGAAGCGGCGACGCCGCGGGATTCCGCGGCGCCCGTGTCGTCGGGGAATCTCTGACAGAATTCATGCATTGGCGAGCGCGTCCGTGACGATCGCTCGGACGCGCGCGTCAAGAAGCGGGCTCGTGAAGGGCGCGCGGAGCTACTGGGAGTATCGGCACTTCATGATCGGGACTTGAATCCCAGCATGAGATCCGGTCAACCCGTGGCGATGACCCCACGCTCGAGAGCTTGGCCGGATGTTGCGTCGCACTGTCGCTCGGGGGCGGCTCGTTGACGCTGGTCTGCTGGTCTAGCGATGAAGCTAACCCAAACCCTCGGAGTTTCTCATGTTACGCAAGTTGGTTGTCGGCGCAGGATTGTTCGCCATGTCCGCGAACGCCGCTTCAGCTCAGACGTGCACGATCGCATCCACGTCGGCGAGCGTTTCGTGTTCCGTCACGTCGACTCATTCGTTGACGGTTCCGTCTCTGATGTCGCTGACGATGTCGGGGTTCACGTCGGGAACGTCGCAAACGCTTGCGGCTCCGACCGCGATCTCTGACTTCGCGTCGAGCAACACGATCCAGATTCCCACCGCCGGGCCGACCTTCGTGGTCAAGGCCAATCGCGCGTACCGCGTGCAGATCAATGCCGCGACGTCTGCGTTCACCGGATCGACGTACGCCAAGCCCGCGAGCGACGTGGCATGGTCCACCAGCTCCGGCGGCACGTTCGTCGGCCTCAGCACCACACCGGCAGACATCACCGGCGGCGCAGCCACGACCGGCAGCACCAGTGTTGGTGTCTTCTACAAGACCACCTACGACTTCGTCGCCGACGTCCCGGGTTCCTACAACCTCGACGTCAAGTTCACGCTCGTCGCGCCGTAAGCCAACGCGCGTCGAGGGTCGTGATCATGACTGGTCGATTCAGCGTCGCCGCACGGCGACGAGGGCAGACGCTTGCCCTCGTCGTCGTCGCGGTGTTCGCGACGCAACGGACGGCGTCCGCCCAGATCTCGGTGGACGAGCTCGAGCTTCACATTCCACTCAAGCGCGGCGTCACGAGTGCGAGCGAAGTGTTCCACGCCGCCAATCCGGCGTCTTCTCCCGGTCAAGCAACGATCGTCGCGCAGGACTGGGATCGCAGCGAGACGGGTGACAACCGGTACTATCCGCTCGGCACACTGCCCACGTCGTGCGGATCGCACGTCAAGGTATTTCCATCGGTGCTGCAGCTGGGTGCGCGCTCCACGCAGACCGTTCGCGTGACCGTCGACAGCGCCGACGCGATTCAATCGAACTGCTACACGATCCTGTTCGTCGAGACACCGCCGCCGCCGCGCGGCGTCAACGGCGCCGCGCTCGTGTACAGCGTCCGGTACGGCGTCAAGATCTATGTCGAGCGCGATCTCCCGCTCGGCGCGGAAGTCGAGAACGTCGTCGTCGCCCCGCGCGATGACAAGGGCGCAAGACGCGACACGTCGCTCAAGCAGGTCGTAGTGACGTATCACAACACCGGCGCCAAGCAAACGCACACGCACGGCACGCTCGAGGTTCGTCGTCCCGACAATTCGGTCGTGACGACGGTCGACATTGCCGAGTTTCCCACGCTCCCCGGCGCGACGAGGCGCCTCGGCGTACCGCTCCCCAAGCTCCAGCGGGGAAAATACGTGCTATTAGCACTCCTTGATTACGAAGGAGCCGAGATCGCCGCCGGGCAGGTGGACCTGGAGATTCCGTGAAGCCGCGCGCCGCGCGGGCGGCGCTCTTCGCTCTTGGATTCGCGGGCGCGCGCGCTCTCGGCGCGCAGACCGCCGTGACGACGCTGACCATCACCGGTGGCTCGACGGCGACGTTCGCGAATCCGACGCTGGCCGACTACATCGCGGGCTACATCGACGGACCGACGATCACGTTCACGGTATCGACGGCGAACGGCGGCAGTCAGCCGCGCACGACGACGGTCGAGATCTGCGCCGGCACGGCGACGCTCGGAAACGGCAAGGCGATCTCCAAGCTGCTATGGCAGCCGACCGACAATTCGCTGCCGTATCAATCGATCGTGACGGGATGCACCGGGGCGGTGGATCCCGCGCGGACGGTCGGCTCTCAGTCGATCGCGCGGGGAACATCGTGGTCGGGCGGCGTTCGCCTGCGAATGGTGCTCGACTGGACCGACAGCGCGCCGAGCTACGGCACCACGATCCAGATGGCCGTGTCGGTTTCGCCATGAGTGTTCGCGAATTGCCGCGGGCCATGTGTGGATCGGCCATCGCGCTTGCGCAGCTTGCGCTGGCATCCTCGACGTCACTCGCGCAGCGAACGACGATTGCGCAGCGGGCGCAGACCGTTGCCTCGGCGAGCTCACCTCGAACCGTCGGCCCCGAGCTTCCCGATCTCGAGGCGGAGCCTGTGCTCGTCGTGAATGGCGCGCCGCGCAGCTTCCAGGTGGTGAAGGTTCAGGTGCCGCCTGGATTTTCCCCTGACCTCGGTGTGAGCTACGACGTCGTCGCGACCACGAACGCTCCACTGCTCGGAAGGCGCAGCGGCGGTTTGAGCGGAGGCGTGGGTCGCGATCGGGCCGTGGTCCTGACCGTGGGGATTCCCGCCGTCGCGGTGGCCGGCCGGACGACGATTGCCTACGTTCGATTCTTCGCCGAAGGCGCGCGGGCAGTTCGCGTGCCGGTCGATCTCGCCGTCCCGGCCATTTCGAGAATTCGCATCAACCCGGCGCAAACGCTGCGCGGGGCGCGTCCGGGCGAGCAGTTCGAGCTGTGGTTCGAGATCGCAAACGCGGGCAACGTGCGCGACACGCTCGACCTTCGCGTCGATGCGCCGTCCACGTGGAACACCCGCTTCACCGCGCCGGCGCACGTCGTGATGCAGCCTGGCGAAACGATCAATCGATCGCTCCGAATGGTCGTCCCGCTCGCGTCCGACATCGGGGATTTTCCGGTCACGCTGATCACGTCGGCGGGGCTCAGCGAGCGCGCCAGAGCGACGACGATTGTCGAGGTCACGGACGCCGTGCGCCCTTCACAGCACAGCGGTCCACTCGTGACGGTCGGTGCGGCGTCAGCCTCCAGTCGCGGGAGCTCGGCGAACTCCGTGGAAACCATTGCCATCGATGGACCCGTGCGGGACGGAGTGATGGTCAGTGGGCGGTTCGCCACGCCGATGCCGTCCGACCCCGTCGTCAATCGTGCACTCTCGACGATGGGCTATTCGTCGCAAGCCAACTTCATGTCCGTCTCCGCTCCGCATTGGGGCGCCACGCTCGGAACGACAGGACTGAATCTCGGCGAGCTCGCCGGCCAAAGCGTCTTCGGACGCGGGGCGTCGATCCAACTGCGCTCGGACGAGATCGGCATTCGCGTGCTCGGCGCGTCGCCGCTCGCCTCCGAGCGGCCCGCGTTCAGCGCGCCGTCGCTTTTCGCGGCGGCGACGGACGTGCGGGTCGGCTCGGGAGTCATCACGGGATTCTTCGCGCACTTGCGCGATTCCACGTACGCAGTCCGTGCGCTCGACGTGACCGGCATCGGCGGCGAAGTGAGCCCGTGGGCGCACGGGTTCGCATCGGCGCAACTCGCGGAGCGGCAGTATCGCGACGGGAGCGGTTTGGGGGCGGCGGGAGAGCTGCGAGGGCCGGCGGCCGGAGGCGACTTCGACGTGCGTGTCGTGCACGCGCCTGGCGGCACGGCGGCATTCGCACCCACTCGCGACGCGCTGTCCGCCTCGGCGGGTCGCGGGTTCGGCCGCCTTCGCGCCGACGCGAGCTACTGGGGGACGCAGGATCGCGGAACGACCGCCACGAACGTGAGCTCGAGCGGTTGGTCGGTGTCGCCGAGCTATGCGTTGTTCGCGCCGCTCACGGTGGGTGTCGACGTTATGCATTCTGCGTTCGCGTCCAGCGACGAGCGCGGCGCGTTTGGCTCGGCCCAGCACGAGCTCGGCATTCGCGCTCGATTTCTCCACAGTGGATTCGAAGCGAACGTCGACAGCCGCTGGAGCGACGTCACGAGCGACGCCGGCGTTCCTGGTGGTGCGCGATTCACGGACGACACGCGGCGCGTCACGAGTCGCGCTCGCCTCGATCACGTTGGAGCGCGCGGCGACATCGGCGTCGGCGGATCGATCGAGACCGCGACGATTGGCGCGAGCTCGATTCCGTCGCCCACATCGGCCGACGTTCACGTGGAGCGGTTCCAGATTCTTCCGCGCGTGCCCGCGTTGACGATGAGCGGTGCCTTGCAACGCATGGAATACGGGAGCGCGCTGCTGACGACGTCGCGCGGTGAGCTGGCGCTGGACATTCGTCGCTCGCTTCGAATCGCCGTCGGTGCGGAGCGAGGGACCGTGCGCGACGCGACCGGCGCCGTTCGCAGCGTCGTGACACTGCGCGTCGAGCGAAGCACGCTGCTCCCGGCGCTCGACCGGCGGCTGATCGCGGGCGTGGTGTTCCAGGACCGGAATGCGAACGGGATTCGCGATCCGGGAGAGCCGGGAATCGGGGGCATCGTCGTGCGGCGCGGCGCGGAGTCCGCGGTCAGCGATCCGAGCGGCGTGTTCCGAATTTCGCGCGACGCCGCGGGGCACCCCGAAATCGATTCGCGATCACTACCCGACGGTTGGCTCCAGAGTCCGCGTCTCCTCGATGGTGTCGCGAACGACCTCGAGCTGGGCGTGGTGCCGACGACGTCGATCGACATTCGGATCGTTCTGGCGCCGTTGGCCGACGGAACTGTTCCGAACGTACGGCTTGGCGTGGCGGCACTCGCCCTGCACGACTCGACGGGTCGCGAGTGGATCGCGCAAACCGACGCGATGGGACGCGCGACGTTCGACGCGCTGCCCGCCGGACGATACGCGCTCGGCGTCGATCTGCCTAATTCGAGCGAGCCGCTGCGAATCGATTCGATCCCTGCGATCGTCATCGGCGCGACGCCCGGGCGCCAGCACGTGACAGTGTTCGCGCGCACGCGTCCCATTCGCATCTTTCGGCCGCCCGCTCCGGCAGGCGGCAATGGACCGATGTCTTCGGGGTCGGCGGCCGCGCCGTCCTCAATGGATCGGGCTCGCCCATGAAACGCCGATCGCTTCGAGGCCGAGTCGTCGGCGCGGTGGTGGTCGCGGGAACGATGATGGCGTGCAGCGCGCCGACGGACGCGCCGATCTCGCTCGTCAGCGTGAAGGGTACGTGGAGCTACGTCAGCATCGAGAGCGGGAACTCTACGTCGAGTGTCGGAACGCTCGTGCTGTCGCAGGACAGCACGGTGCGGTTCAGCGGCACCCTCGACGCCAACGAGACCGACGATCGCGGACAACTGCGCCGCGTGCTGGCCATCGTGAGCGGACGAACGATCGACGCCAGTCTCGTCGACTTCGATGTCGTGGTTAATCCCACGGTGACGCGCCGGCATACGGGGTCGGCGCGCGGCGACTCTCTCACCGGTAATTGGATCGAAGTGTCGGCCGGCGGAATCGCCGCGTCGGGTACGTTTCGCGCGCACCGGGTGCGTGCGCAATGAGCCGGCCTCCTCTGAGTTCTCTCATTTGCGCGGCGATGTTGGCGGCGATCGTGGCCATGCCGCTTCCCGGGCAGACGACGTGTACGGTGTCGGGGGCGGTCGGCAAGTGTTCGTCGCTGGTCTCGTTGGCCAGCCCGGCGACGATCACGAATCCCGCGCTCATCCAGTTCACCGTGTCCCCGTCGGCGACGCTCACGTCTACGGCGACCGTCGCGGACATGGACGTGGTCGACGGCGTGGCGACCGGCTCGATCGCGAGCCTGACGGTCCAGGGCAACAGGATGTGGAGCATCTCCGTCAAAGGCAACAGCGCTTTATGGACGGCCAGCAGCGGCGCCTGGACCAGCAAGCCGGTCAGCGATCTCCACTGGAGCCTGACACCAACTGGTGCCTCCACTGCGCTCTCGGCGAGTGGCGGCACGCTGCTCACCGGCGCGCCAAGCGTCGGCACGCCGACCACGGTGTACTTTCGGCCCGTGGTCCACTGGCTGACCGACAAGCCCGGCACATACTCGATGGGGATCACGTTTACGCTGACCGCGCCGTAGACCGACTTCGCGTGGAACTCCGATGCGCCGGTTCGCGTTCCTCTAAGGAGCGCGGGATCGGCGTTATCTTTGGATGCGTGCCGATTGCGCGAGAGTGGCGAAACTGGCAGACGCACCAGACTTAGGATCTGGCGCCGAAAGGCTTGGGGGTTCGAGTCCCCCCTCTCGCACTCCCGATCACTGACCTTTCGTCCGAGGGTATCCGAATGCGTCGTCTCGCGTTGCTATTGCTCGGCGGAAGTCTGTTGGGATGCCAGACTGTTTCCGACACGTTCGAGCTTGGCCCCACGGACCCCGACGTGTCGGGCACGTTCGCGCTCACGACGATCAACGGCGGCGTGCTGCCGGTCGTGGCGCGTCTTTCATCCACGGAAGAGTGGGATCTCAGCGCGGACACGCTTCGCATCTCGGGCGACAGCACGTGGACCGAGACCAGCTTCTATCGGGTCACCGCGCTGTCGGATGGAACGACAACGACGAGCCAATCGATTGCGTCCGGCGTTTATGTCGTGGCGGACAAGCAGATCAACTTCACGATGCGAGTGGGCGGCACGTCATCGTTCATCGGTGCGGTGCAGGGTGGCACGTTGACCCTTGTGTTCAACGACACGCATTTCGTCTATCTGCGCTGAGGCGGTTCCAGTAATAGCGAAGCACACCCTGCCGTCCCTGCTGGACAGGTGGCGGGTCCAATGGGCTCTGGACGAATCGAGCGCGACGAGAGATCCTATATGAGAACATGCACGAGCCGGTAAAACGGGTCAGTCCCATCCGGAGCGTGTGTTTGTACCGGAGAGAGGCAAAAAAAGGAGGCACCGGTAGGTGCCTCCTTTTGTATTTGTAACCGCCACGACAGTCGACTTACTTCCCGATCGGAATGCTCACCGAGCGAGTCTGACAGGCGCCCGTGTTGGGATTCGGGTTGCACACCTTGAGGACGAGCACATCGCCTTCCTTCAGCGAGGCGACCGCGCTCTGCAGATCGTCCATGGTGTGAATGTCCTTCGCCTTGGGGAACAACTCGGCGAGGATGACGTCGTTTTGGGTCAAATTGCGATACGATGGGCCGCTCGCCGTCACGCCCGTGACTACGACGGAATTGCGAAGCGCCGTCGACAGCTTGGCCTCTTGGGCGAATTCGGACGAGACGGGAGCGACGGAAATTCCGAGCTTCTCGTTCTGCCCGCCGGGTTTGCTGCTTCGCGATGGCGTTGAGCCTTCATCCGCGCTGGCCACCGTGGCCGGCTCCGCCGCAGGCTCGCCGAGCTTGACGTGCAGCGACTTCTTTTGGCCAAAGCGCATGACGTCGAGGTCGACCGTCTCGCCCGGCTTGAAGCCGCGAATGATTCGCTGGAGCGTGTTCACCTGATCGACCGGATGTCCCGCGGCCGAGACGATGATGTCGCCAACTTCAGCGCCGGCACGCTTGGCCGGGCTGTCGTCTTCAGGCTCGAACGACTGGATCTTGGCGCCGCCGATCGTCGAGAGACCCGCGGCCTTTGCATCATTCGCGTCGACCTCACCGATCGACACGCCGAGCACGGCGCGCTTCACCTTGCCGTACTTGATGAGATCGTTCATGACCTGCTTCGCCAACGTGATCGGAATCGCGAAGCCGTAGCCGGCGTAGTAGCCGGTGCCGCTGGCGATCGCGCTGTTGATGCCGATCACGTCGCCGCGGATGTTGAGAAGCGGACCGCCCGAGTTGCCGGGGTTGATCGCCGCGTCGGTCTGGATGTAATCAGTGATCGCGTAGCGGTTGTTGAGCAGCGCCGATTGGTTGCGGCCCTTGGCGCTCACGATGCCCGCCGTCACGGTGAAGTCGAGCTGAAGCGGATTCCCGATTGCCAACACCCACTGTCCGACGCGCGCTTGCGAATCGTCGCCCAGATTGAGCGTCGGCAAGTTGGTCGCGTCGATCTTGATGACCGCGACGTCGGTGGTCGGATCGCGGCCGACCACCTTGGCGTTGGTGTAGATGTGCTTGTCGAACAGCGTCACGTTGACGCGATCGGCGTCGGCGACGACATGGTTGTTGGTCAGGATATAGCCGTCGGGCGAGACGATGAAGCCGGAGCCGCTCGCCTCTTCGGGCACGTCGGACTGCGGACCATCCTGCGGGTCACCGAACTGCTTGAAGAACTGCTCGATTCCCGGCGGGAGCTGCTGCTGGCCACGGCCGCGCTGACGAATCGTGGGACGCGAACGTTGGAACCGCTCCGTCTCGATGGAGACGACTGCGGGTCGCGCGTGGTCGGCCACAGCCTCGAACGATGTTTCCATATCGGCGGCGGGGGCGATTTGCGCGGCCGTCGGCTTGCTGGGCGCGTTCACACGCCCTTGCGCCCAACTGAACCGAGTCAGGTCGAATCCCGACGCGAAGATCAGTCCGCACGCGAATGCGACCGCGACCGCGGCGGCGAGTCGCGCGCGTGAAAAGCGACTAGACGAATTGGACATTGGATCAGTCACCTGCGAAAAGTTGTTGGTGTAAATGTGCTACACCGGCTCGGGCGGGCAAGTTTCGAGCGACCCGGCCGTTGCCCGACGAAGACTCCGTATAGTGACACGCACAAGCCGGCCCACGGTTTCCGCCGTGGGCCGGCCAGAACCAAATCCTTACTTCTTGCTTTCGTCGACGATCTCGTAATCCGCCTCGACCACGTCGTCGCCGTGCGGCGCGCCGGTTGAACTTCCCGTGCTTGGCTGGGCCGACGCATCGGGCGTCGGTCCGGCTTCCGGAGTACCGGCGTTCTGGCTCTGCGCGTAGAACGACTGTCCGGCTTCGCTGAAGGCGCGGTTGAGCTCCTCCTGCGCCGCCCGAATCTCGTTCATGTCGTCGCCACGAAGTGCCTTGCGTGCGCGCTCCACGGCGCTGTCGAGCTTGGACTTGAGCTCCGGCGTGAGCTTGTCGGACCACTCCTTCGCATTCTTCTCGACTTCGTACGTCTGACTGTCGAGCCGATTGCGCGTGTCGATCTCCTCGCGACGCTTCTTGTCCTCCGCCGCATTCTTCTCGGCGTCCTTGACCATCTTGTCGATGTCGGCGTCGGACAGACCGCTCGATGCCTCGATGCGGATCTTCTGCTCCTTGCCTGTCGCCTTGTCTTTCGCGGACACGTGCAGAATGCCGTTCGCGTCGATGTCGAACGTCACTTCGATCTGCGGCATGCCGCGCGGAGCCGGCGGAATTCCGGTGAGCTGGAATTTGCCGATCGTGCGGTTGTCGCGAGCCATGTCGCGCTCGCCCTGCAGCACGTGAATCTCGACCGTCGTCTGATTGTCGTCAGCCGTGGAGAACGTTTCGCTCTTCTTGGTCGGGATCGTGGTGTTGCGCGGAATGAGTACGGTGGTGACTCCACCCAACGTCTCGATGCCGAGTGAGAGCGGTGTGACGTCGAGCAGGAGAACGTCCTTCTGCTCGCCGGTGAGCACGGCACCTTGAATCGCCGCGCCGATCGCGACGACTTCATCGGGGTTCACGGAGCGGTTGGGCTCCTTGCCGAAATAGTCCTTCACGATCTGCTGGATCTTCGGAATGCGCGTCGAGCCGCCGACGAGAATGACTTCGTCGATGTCCTTGGGCTCGAGACCGGCGTCCTTGAGCGCCTTCTTCATGGGCTCGAGCGTGCGCTGGATCAAGTCGTCGACCAGCTGCTCGAACTTGGCTCGCGTGAGCGAGTAGTTGAGGTGCTTTGGACCGCTCTGGTCGGCCGTGATGAAGGGAAGATTGATGTCCGTCGACATCGTGCTCGACAGCTCCATCTTCGCCTTCTCCGCGGCTTCCTTGAGACGCTGGAGCGCCATCGGATCTTTCGAGAGATCGATGCCCTGATCTCGCTTGAACTCGCCGACGATCCAATCGATCACGCGCTGATCGAAGTCGTCGCCGCCCAAGTGCGTGTCACCGTTGGTCGACTTGACCTCGAACTGCCGCGAGCCTTCGACGTCGTAGAGCTCGAGCACCGAGATGTCGTACGTGCCGCCGCCCAGGTCGAAGACCGCGATCTTTTCATCTTTCTTCTTGTCGAGACCGTACGCGAGCGCCGCCGCGGTCGGCTCGTTGATGATGCGCAGCACGTCGAGCCCGGCGACCTTGCCGGCGTCCTTCGTGGCTTGACGCTGTGCATCGTTGAAATAGGCAGGCACGGTGACGACCGCCTTCGAGACCGTATGGCCGAGGTAGTCTTCTGCCGTCTGCTTCATTTTCTGGAGAATCATGGCCGAGATCTCGGGCGGGTTATAGCGCTTGCCCTGGACCTCGACGGCGGCCATGTCGTTGCCGCCTGATACGACCTTGTATGGAACGCGCTTCGTCTCGTCCTGGACCTCGCTCATGCGGCGGCCCATGAAGCGCTTGATGGAGAAGACGGTGTTTTGCGGGTTGGTGACGGCCTGGCGCTTGGCGACTTGGCCGACGAGCCGCTCCCCGTCTTTGGTGAAGCCCACCACCGATGGGGTCGTTCGACCGCCCTCGGCGTTCGGGATCACGATCGGATCGCCGCCTTCCATGACCGCGACCACTGAGTTCGTGGTTCCGAGATCGATGCCAATAACTTTGTCCGCCATCGCTTCCT
>Ga0070684_100002394_pt1 | contig 13823 bp, 12 predicted proteins | sample KBSC723LmetaG_FD_65653 | JGI IMG/M metagenome (GOLD analysis project Ga0070684, IMG submission 65653) | Corn rhizosphere microbial communities from Kellogg Biological Station, Michigan, USA - KBS C7.2-3L metaG | ecosystem: Host-associated > Plants > Roots > Rhizosphere ...
CATGCCTGGGTGCATGCCTATTACAATGCGATCACCAAGCGGCTGAGGAAGCTCGCCGACTACGAGACCAATCCGAACATGGCGCTGGTGTCGTTCTTCATGTGCGCCGAGACTGATGAAGAAGCGCGCCGGCGCGCCGATGGCGCGACCTTCTTCCAGTTTGCGCTGCGCTATTACGGCCAGGGCCAGAACCGGGCGCGCCCCGCCCCGGGTACCGTCAACATGTGGGACGAGTACAACAGGTGGAAGCGGGAGAACCCGGAGGCGCAGGAGGCGGCATTGCGCGGCGGCCTGATCGGCTCGCCCGAAACCATCGCCAAGAAGCTGCGGCGTTTCCGCTCTTCGCATATCGACCAGGTGATCCTGCTCAACCAGGCCGGCAAGAACACGCACGAGCATATCTGCGAGTCGCTCGAGCTGTTCGCCAGGGAAGTGATGCCCGAGTTCAGGCACGATCCCGAGCATGAGGAATGGAAGAAGGGCGTCATGAGCGGCGCGATCCATCTCGAGGAGATCGACACCGCCGCCTTCACCGACCGTTACGGCAAGCTCGCCGTCAGCGTCGCCCCGAAGAAGGTCGCGGCGGGTTAGGCTCTGTTCCAAGACTAGATTGAAGTGTAGCCGCGACAAGACTGCGCTCCCTCTCCCGCTTGCGGGGGAGGGAGGGGTGGGGGTGTCTCCGCGATTCACCGTGTTCGCGTGGGGAGAGCCCCCACCCGCATCGCATCTTTCGATGCGATGCGACCTCCCCCGCAAGCGGGAGAGGTGAAGCGAGCCCGCGGAAAAGCCGTCGCTTCGCTATCTCAATGCCGCAGCGCTACCAGCAATTCGTCGGGCCGCTCGGCCATCATCATGTGGCCGGCGCCTTCGAGCACGACGGTGCGTGAACCCGGCAGCGCCGCGGCGAGCGTCTTGCCGGCCTTCGCGGGTGTCATCATGTCGCGCTCGCCGAGCACGAGCGTTACCGGCACTTTCACCGTGGCCGCGGCCGCGACCGCATTCTGATAGGCGTTACAGGCCGCAAGATCGCTGAACAGCACGCCGTCCCTGCATTGCTCGAGCACGCGCTGCGCGCCGCCATGCATCCACAGGCCCGGCGAGAGGCTGCCGCCAAGCTCCGCCTGATGGCCGAGACCCCAGATCGAGACCATGTCGATGGCAGCACGGTCGTTGGCCTCCGCCGCCTTCAGAAGGTCGGGGCCGACGGTCATCGCCGCCGCCGTTCCGATCAGCGCGAGGCCGGACACCTTCGCGGGATGCCGGGCGGCCATCTCCAGCGCGATCAGCGAGCCCATGGAATGTCCGATCAGCCTCGCGATCGAGGCGCCCGCGGCGTCGAGCAGTGCGGCGGTCCAATCGGCCATGTCGGCAATGGTCGGAAGCGGCTTGCCTCCAGAACGACCGTGTCCCGGCAAATCCGGCGCCAGCACATTATGGCCGTGATGGGCGAACCAGCGGTCGTGCAGGGCCCAGGCGGTGTGATCCATGCCGGCGCCGTGCAGGAACGCGACCGTGGGCAGGGACGGATCGAACGCCTTGCCGCCCGTGGCAATGAAGACATCGGCGCCGTTGACGGTGAGCTGCATGGTTTAGGTCCTTTGGGAGGAACGGAGCGCCTGGCCGAGATCGTCGGTGATGTCCTGCGCGGTTTCGATGCCGACCGACAATCGCACCAGCTCTTCGCCGATGCCGGAGGCCTTGAGCTGCTCCGCGTTCATCTGCTGATGCGTGGTGGAGGCAGGATGGATCACCAGCGTCTTGGCGTCACCGACATTGGCGAGATGGCTGATCATGCGCAGGCTCTCGATGAATTTCTTCCCCGCAGCGCGGCCGCCCTTGATGCCGAAGCTGATGATCGAGCCCGCGCCGTGCGGCAGCAGTTTTTTCGCGAGATCATGATCCGCATGATCCGGCAGCGAGGGATGCAGCACCCATTCCACCGCCTTGTTGGCTTTCAGGAAGTCGAGGATGGCGGCCGTGTTCGCCATGTGGCGCTCCATGCGCACGCCGAGCGTCTCCACGCCCTGCAGCAACTGGAAAGCGTTGGTCGGCGACATGCAGGCGCCGAAATCGCGAAGGCCCTCGGTCCGCGCGCGCATGATGAAGGCGGCGGGGCCGAACTGCTCGTCGAAGACGATGCCGTGATAGCCGGCATAGGGCTCGGTCAGCACGGCAAACCTGCCCGACGCGCGCCAATCGAACTTGCCGCCATCGATGATGGCGCCGCCGATGGCAATGCCATGACCGCCGATCCATTTGGTGGCCGAATGCATCACGATGTCGGCGCCGAGATCGATCGGCTTGCTCAGATACGGGGTCGCAAAGGTGTTGTCGATCAAGAGCGGAATCTTTGCCTCGTGCGCGATCGCGGCCACCTTCGGGATATCAAGCACTTCGAGGCCTGGATTGCCGATGGTCTCGCCGATCACAAGCTGGGTATTGGGCTTGATCGCCGCGCGAAAATCATCCAGCGCCCGCGGCTTCACGAAAGTCGTGGTGATGCCGAAGCGGGGCAGCGTGTGCGTGAGCAGGTTGATGCTGCCGCCATAGAGCGAGGAGGAGGCGACGATATGGTCGCCTGCATTGACCAGCGTCGCGATGGCAAGGTGCATCGCCGCCATGCCGCTCGCGGTCGCGATCGCGCCGACGCCGTTCTCCAGCGCCGCCAGCCGTTCCTCGAGCACCGCAATCGTCGGGTTCGAGATCCGCGTATAGATATGGCCGGCGCGTTCGAGGTTGAACAGCGCGGCGGCATGGTCGGAATCCTGGAAGACGTAGGATGTGGTCTGGTAGATCGGAACCGCGCGTGCCCCGGTCACGGGATCCGGATGCTGTCCGGCATGGAGACTGAGGGTTTCAAAGCCGGGCGGTCGAGGTGCGGGCATGTCGGACTCTGGTTATTGAATAGGCGGGACGAGTGCCAGTTCTGCCACAGTTCGCAAGCGATCGTCACCCCTTTGCGTTCCGGCTTTTCGGCGTAGGCTGTGGCCGCGGGCCGCTTCCCGTGTCATGCTTGGGGGCATGAAACGCATCGGGATGTTTGCCTTCTACGCCGTCAGCGCGCTCGCGATCCTGTATCTCGCGCTCTACGCCTACGCGGCCTATCGCGCGCGCGATTTCACGCCGGGCAACCCCATCCACATCTTCCGCAATCCCGACGCGCCGAATTATTCGTAGCCATCATTCACGCCGTGCCAGAATTCGCGCCGTCATGCCCCGGCTTGCCGCCTTCGCTAAAGCTCCGGCGCGCCCTTGAGTTTGCAGGCCACGTCGAAGCCTTGGCGTAGACGGGACCGGGGCATCCAGTACGCCGCGGCCTATCGGCTCAAGCATCACCGTCTCTGGAATACTGGGCGGTTTCGCCCGGTCAAGCCGGGCGATGACTGCGGTTGGGTGGATAGAACTACCCCGCCGTCGCCAGCCGCTGGCCGTATTCGCCGGCGCCCGGTGGCGGGATCGGTACGCCGCCGTCGGCATATTCGTTGAGCTTGTTGCGCAGCGTGCGGATGGAGATGCCGAGGATGTTGGCCGCATGGGTGCGGTTGCCGAGGCAATGCTTCAGCGTCTCCAGGATCAGATCGCGCTCGACCTCGGCGACGGTGCGGCCGACGAGGGCGCGCGTCACCTGCTCGGCGGCAAAGGTCGCGTGCGCGACCGCCGGCTGCGTCTTGGCAACGTCGAGCCGGTCGCCATCGGGGGTGAGGATGGCCTCGGGGCCGATCTCGTCGCCCTGGGCCATCAGCACCGCGCGATGCATGGTGTTTTCCAGCTCGCGCACGTTGCCCTGCCAGCGGTTGGTCGAGAGCACGCGGCGCGCTTCCGCCGAGATCGGGCGCAACGGCACACCATTGGCGTCGGCATATTTCTTGGCAAAGTGCTGCGCCAGCTCGAGGATGTCGGCTGGACGATCGCGCAGCGGCGGGATCTTCAGGTTCACGACGTTGAGGCGGAACAAGAGGTCCTCGCGGAAAGTCCCCTCGCGCACGGCGTCGTTGAGGTTGCGGTTCGAGGTCGCGATGATGCGGATGTCGACCGGCACGGGCCTGGTGCCGCCGACGCGATCGATCACGCGCTCCTGGATGGCGCGCAGCAGTTTCGATTGCAGCCGCACATCCATTTCCGAGATTTCGTCGAGCAGCAGCGTGCCACCGGTTGCTTCCTCGAACTTGCCGATGCGGCGCGCCACCGCGCCGGTGAACGCGCCCTTCTCGTGGCCGAACAATTCCGATTCCAGCAGGTGCTCGGGGATCGCCGCGCAGTTGATCGAGATGAACGGCCGCTTGGCGCGAGCCGAGCGGGAGTGGACATAGCGCGCCAGCACCTCCTTGCCCGTGCCGGACTCGCCGGTGATCATCACCGAGGCGTCCGAGCCCGCGATCTGTTGCGCGAGCTTGATCACCCTGCCCATGGCTTCGTCGCGATAGACGAGATCGCGGGAGTCGTTGGCGACCGCGGCGAGCACCGCGGCGATCAGCTCCGGGTCCGGCGGCAGCGGGATGTATTCCTTGGCGCCGGCATGGATGGCGGCGACCGCGGCGCGGGCATCCGACGAGATGCCGCAGGCGACGATCGGCACGTGGATATGCTCGACTTCGAGCCGCATCACGAGGTCGCGGATGTCGAGACCGACATCGACCAGCAGCAGGTCGGCGCCCTTGCCGCTACGCAGCACCGCCATCGCCTGGTCGTTGCCCTCGGCGTGGGTCACGGTCGCGCCGTTGTCCATCGCGATCTTGGTGGCTGCGGTGAGCTGGCCCTTCAACGTGCCAACGATAAGAAGCCGCATGTCTGTCTCCTGTTCGTCTGTACGCGCCCTTCAAGCGCGAAATTGGCTTTAGTTCTTGAGCACGATCTTTTCGGAAAACCGGTGCCCACTTTTCCGGATCATGCTCTAGGTCCGATCCACTTTCAGGATTTCGGTCATGGTGACGCCGAGCTTGTCTTCCACCAGCACCACCTCGCCGCGCGCGACCAGGCGGTTGTTGACGTAGATGTCGATGGCCTCGCCGACGCGACGGTCGAGCTCGAGCACGGTGCCGGGTCCGAGCTTCAACAGTTCGCCGACGTCCATCTTCGAGCGGCCGAGCACGGCCGAGACCTGCACCGGCACGTCGAACACCGCCTCGAGATCGGCGGCGATGCGGGCGGCCTGTTCGTCCTCGTTGTAGCCGATGTCGTCGACGGCGGGCGTCTCGGCTGCGTTGTTGAGATCGGGAAGCGGAACCTGGGTGTCGGTGTCGCTCATCTCTTAACCCCTCATGGCCGGCGCGGCCTCGTTCCTGGACGCGACATAGCGCCCGACAAGCTCGTTGATCTTGGCGTCGATCGTGGCGCGGTCCAGCACCACGCCGCCGTCGGCCCATTCGATCCGGCAATCGCCGGTGGCAATCTCGGGTTCGGCGAGGATCACGAGGCGTCCCTCGAAACCTGATTGCTTGGCGAGCCGCTCGATCTGGTCGCGCGCGATCTCGTAGAGCGAAGCGTTGATGCGGACCACGAGATGCGGCGTCGAGACCAGATGCGAGAAGCACTCCTTGACCAGTCCCGCGATCTCGCCGAGCGGTTCGGCTGCGATCAGCTCCCTGCAGAGCTTCCGCGCCACCGCGACCGCGACGTCGACCGCCTCGGTCTCCATCAGCGTCTCGATGCCCCCAAAGCGCGCCGCAATGCCCTGCATGCCGATCTTGATCTCTTCCAGCGCCAGCGCCGCGCGGCGGTCGCTCTCCGCCTTGGCCTCGCGCTGGCCGGCGTCGAAACCGTCGCGATAGGCGCGCTGCTCGGCGGCCGCGATCTTCTGCGCCATCTCCGCCTGCGTCGGCCGCTCGCGCGACTTGTCGGGAGCGGCGAAGTCGGTGTCGAACAGGAATTTTGCGGGAGAAGCCATCAGTACACCAGCTCGTCGTCGGCGCGGTTCTTGGTAAGCGTGATCTCGCCCTTGGCGGCGAGGTCCTTGGCGAGGTTGACCAGCAGCGCCTGTGCCTCGTCGACGTCGCGCAGGCGGACGGGACCCATCGCCGCCATGTCGTCGAGCAGCATCTTGCCGGCGCGCGAGGACATGTTGCCGAGGAAGAAGCCCTTGACCTCCTCATTGGCGCTCTTGAGCGCAACGCCGAGCTTGTCCTTGTCGACGTGGCGCATCAGGGTCTGCGCCGAGCCGGAATCGAGCTTGATCAGGTCGTCGAAGGTGAACATCAAGGCCTTGATGCGCTCGGCGGATTCGCGGTTTTCCTCTTCCAGCGCGGTGATGAAGCGCGTTTCGGTCTGGCGGTCGAAATTGTTGAAGATCTCGGCCATCACCTCGTGGGCGTCGCGGCGGCGGGTCTGCGACAGGTTCGACATGAATTCGACGCGCAGCGTCTTCTCGACGCTTTCGATCACTTCCTTCTGCACCGCTTCCATCTTCAGCATGCGCCCGACCACGTCGAGCGACATGTCCTCGGGCAGGATCGCCAGCACGCGCGCGGCGTGCTCGGGCTTCAGCTTGGAGAGCACCACCGCGATGGTCTGCGGGTATTCGTTCTTGAGATAGTTGGCGAGCACCTCTTCCTGCACGTTGGAAAGTTTTTCCCACATGTTGCGGCCGGCTGGGCCGCGGATCTCGTCCATGATGCCGTTGACCCGCTCCGGCGGCAGGTATTGCTGCAACAGCCGCTCGGTGGCGTCGAAATTGCCCATCAGCGCGCCGGAGGCCGACATCCGCGAGACGAATTCCAGCAGCATTTCCTCGACCGTGTCGGCCTCGACGGTGCCGAGCGTGGACATGGCGAGCGACAGCTCGCGCACCTCGTCGTCATCGAGCATCTGCCAGATCTTGCCGCCATATTGCTCGCCGAGCGCAAGCATCAGCATGGCCGCGCGCTTGGGGCCGGGGACTTCCGACTTCTCCTTGCCGGCCTGGCGCGGCGCGAGGCTCGCAATGACGTTGGTGATGTCGTTGCTGTTCTGGGTTTGCGCGGGAAGGGCCATGACCGGGTACTAGGTTGCAGGTTCGCTGAGCCACTGACGGACAATGGCGACGGCTTCGTTGGGATTGCGGTCGGCGAGCTCGCCGACGCGATGCACGGATTGGGCGTGGACCTGTCCCTGCACCTGCGCCACGTCGATCAGATGCGCGGTGGTGTTGGTGCCGGGAAGCAGGCCGCCGGGCGCGCCGGGGCCGGTAACGGCCGGGGTTTCCGCCAGCGGCGGCGCGGTCGCGGCATTGGTCAGCGCAGCGAGCTCCTCGGAGGCCAGGATCTTCTTGACCAGCGGGCGTACCACCATGAACAGCACGACGAGGCCGAGCAGCATCATGACGCCGAGCTCGATGACATACATGACGTCGTCCTTGGTGAACTGCATCATGCCGAGGAAGCCGGTCGGCTCGTTGATCGGGGCGACCTGCGGGCCTTCGGCGAATTTCAGGTTGACGACCTCGACCTGGTCGCCACGCTTCTGGTCGAAGCCGATTGCCGAGCGCACCAGCGCGGCGATGCGGTCGAGCTCCTCCTTGGGCCGCTCGCTGTAGATCAGCTCGCCCTTGTCGTTCTTGGCATAGGAGCCGTCGACCAGGACAGCGACCGAGATGCGATTGACGCGGCCGGCTTCGGTCACCTCGGTCTTGGTGGTGCGGGAAATCTCGTAGTTGTTGGTTTCCTCGGTCTTCTTGCTCTGGTCGCGCGGTTGGGCACCGTTGTTATTGTTGTTCTGGTTGCCGGGCAGCTCGTTGTTGACGGTGACCTGGCCGTTGTCGGCGACGGAGGCCGAGGATTCCTCGCGCGTCTGGCTCGAGCGCAGCACGCGGCCTTCGGGATCGAACTTGTCCGAGGTCTGGGTGATCTTGTTGTAATCGAAATCGGCCGAGAGCTGCACCCGGGCGCGCCCCTGGCCTACGACCGAGGAGACGATGTCCTCGACCTGCTTGCGCATCCGCTTCTCGAAGGCGTTGCGGCGCTCGTCGCCGACCTGCTGGTCGATATCGGTGGCGGCGCCGTCGGCGAGCAGGTTGCCCGCTTCATCGACGATCGAGACCCGCTGCGGCTTCAGCCCGCTGACGGACGAGGCGACCAGATGGCGGATGGCGCGGATCTGCTGCGGCTCCAGCGCGCCGCGCACCCTGACCACGATGGAGGCCGACGGCTCCGGCGTCTCGCGCGAGAACAGCGGCCGTTCGGGCAGCACCAGATGCACGCGCGCCGCCTGGATGCGGTCGATGGCGCGGATCGTGCGGGCGAGCTCGCCTTCGAGCGCGCGCAGGTGGTTGATGTTCTGCACGAAGCTCGTGGTGCCGAGCGCGTCCGACTTGTCGAATATCTCGTAGCCGACGCCGCCGCCCTTGGGCAGGCCGCCTTCGGCGAGCTTCATGCGCAGCCGCGTGACCTTGTCCTTTGGCACGAGGATCACGCTGCCTTCGTTTCGGATCTCGTAAGGAATGCCCTGGCGATCCAGGTCCTTGATGATGCTGGAGGAGTCCTCGAGCGAGAGATCGGTGAAGAGAGTGGTCATCTGCGGGGTGGTGACACGCATGATGACGAAGGCGAAGAATCCGATCAGCGCGGCCGTGACCGCGATCATCGCCATCAACCGCGCAGCCCCCAGGCCCTTCAGGAATTCAAGCAGACCTTGCAAAACCAACAGCCCCAGATTCGGCACCCAACCGCCGAGTAGGCAATTATTGCCTATGGGATGGTTTCGATATGGTTAACGGAGGTTAAGAGGTGGGACGGAATTGGCGGACATGAAAAAAATCGACCTCGCAGAGCGAGGCCGATTTTGTTCAAATACCCTAGTTCCTGGAGAGGCGAGCGCTCACTGGCGATATTGCTGGATGCGGGTGGTGCGAAGGCCCGCGAGGCCGTGTTGGTCGATCGAGAACTGCCAGGAGAGGAATTCGTCGACGGTCAGCGTGTAGCGGCTGCAAGCCTCCTCGAGGGAGAGCAGGCCGCCGCGAACCGCGGCGACAACTTCGGCCTTACGGCGAATGACCCACCGTTTGGTCCCGGGCGCGGGCAGATCCGCAATCGTAAGCGGGCTGCCGTCAGGCCCGATGACGTATTTCACCCTCGGGCGATGGGGTTCTGTCATGGCGTACTCACAAACTCTTAACCACTGAACTCACGGTACCAACCTACGCGTTGCGGCTTAAAATTTGCCTAAGCGCACGGCTTCAATACGATTCTCCTTGGAAATGACGGCAGCACGACGGGCCCGGGGCCTTCAGCACCGGGCTTTCGCAGATCGAGGACGAGGTTTTTTAACCAGTTCTTAATTCTTGTCTTGATTTTGGGCCCGCGCGGGACACGCGCCCGAGCGGTCAGGTGCCGATCGCCTTGATCTGGCTGACCGTATAGGTCTGGCCGTTGATCGTAAGCAGCGGCGGCGATTGGGTGAGGTCGACGGACGAGACCGTGCCGCCCACCTGCGTCGAAATGCCAACGTTGTTGCCGCTCGAGTCGGCGGCGGTCGCGGTCAGTGTGTAGGATCCATCCGGCCACTGGGTACCGTCATTGCCCTTGCCGTCCCATGTGAACGGCTGGTTGTTGCCGGCATTCGCCGCATAGGTGCCGGTATAGACCGTCTGGCCGGCGCTGTTGGCGATCGAGATGTTGACGGTGGACGCGGTCGGGACGTTGAGCTCCCAGGTTGCGCTGGAGTTCGAGAGCGCCGCGGTATTGCCGGCGACAACCGCGGTCTTGCCGACGAATTGCAGCGCCTGCGTCGCCTGCGCGGTCTGCTGCAGCGAGACCAGCGTCGAGAGCGAGTCGTTGGTCTTGAGCTGCTGCTCGACACCAGCGAATTCCACGAGCTGCTGGGTGAACTGATTTGTGTCGAGCGGATCAAGAGGATTCTGGTTCTGCAGCTGCGTGGTGAGCAGCGTCAGGAACGTCTGGAAATTGCCGGCGATGGTGTTGTTTGTGGTCGAACTCAGCGACGATCCGCTGGACGACGAGGAAGATGACGACGACGGCAGCGGCGTCGTGCCGGACACGACGGGAGGAGCTGCAGTTGCACCTGTACTTGCCATGACAGTCTCCGTTACACTCTGATATCCACGCCGCCATTCGCACCCAGCATGCGGCCGTAGGATCGTCCTGCGACCGCGGCGGGCACCGTGTCGTCTTCGCTGATCACCAGCCGTTGCGGCTGGCCGCCGCTCTGGTTGAAATTGTTCTGGCCGGATTGCGACTGATCGCGCAAGCTGAACTGCAGGCCTCCGCTGCCGGTCTTGAGGCCCGCGTCATTCAGCGCCTGCTGCAGCTGTGGCGCGTCCTGCCGCAGCATCGACAGCGTTTCCGGTTTCTCGACCGTGAGATGCGAGGTCACCTGGCCGTTGCGATCGACTGCGATGCGAACATCGATGCGGCCGAGATCGGCGGGATCGAGCCGCACGTCGAAATGGGTCTTGCCGCTTTGTGCGGAGGCGGCGATCTCGACCGCAAGTCCGGAGATCGGCACCGCGGCGCCGGTTGCCTGGGTCACCGACAATTTGTCGGTCGGGTTTACTGCTCCCGTCGGCGAAACCTGCTGGGGCAGGGCTGCCAGTTGCGCGTTGGGGTCGGTCAACGCAGCCGGCGCCTGCGCATTGGCGGCTACCGCTGCGTGGTCGTGAGTGGATGGAGCTGCTGTCGATGAAGCGGATGCGTTAGCGTCCGCCTTGACCGCATCGCCGAGCGTGTTCGCTTGATCCGGCTTGGCATCGGCGGTGGGCTGCGGCGCCGCATTCGCGCCGTTCGCATTGTTGGCGGCCGCGGTTGCGGATGCGTCCGTTGTTCCCGGCGTGCCGCCGACCGAGTTCGTCGTCGCGGACTTGCCCTGGGTAAGCTGGATTGTCTTCGGGCCAGTGCTGGTCTTGGCCGTGGTCGCGCCCGGCGTGCCGGCCGCGACTTCGATCGCGGCGTCAAACGCGGTGGCGGGATCGGTGGAGGCTTGCTGCGCGGTGGCTGCGCCGATCATTGCGGCCACAGTTGTGGCCTTCGCCGTCGTGGTCGCGCCTTTCGGCGTGGCCGTGGCGAGCTGAGGCGGTGCTGTCGCGGCCGTGGTCGATGACGTCGCCGCGATCGCCGCGGCGGCAATTGCAAGCGGCGCGTTCGCATTGGCCGGCGTGGCCTGAGGATTTGCCGGCCCGGTCACAACCGGAATGAGTGCCGCGATCGGATTTTGTGCGGCCGGTTGCGCCTCGGCTGGCTTTCCCTGGTCGCTTGCGTCGCCGGCCTTGCCGGTCGTGTCGGCCGAGGTCTTGTCAGTCGATTTGCTGTCGGAGCTTTTTGTCGTGCCGGATTTGGCGCCTCTCTTTCCTGGCGCATCATTCGTGGCAACGGCGTTGGTGGTGTCGCTCGCTGCGGGCGGCGCGGAATTGGAGGAATCGTCGGAGCGGCTCGGCGGCGGCTGGTCGGACGCCTGGCTGCTGCGGGGCGCATTGTTGTCCGAAGCCGCGCCGTTGCTGGTGGCGCGCGGCGGGGGCGGCGCGGCCGGTTCCGGCGCCGGCGGCAGCATGCTGGCGGGATCGGCGGGCAGGTTGCCCTGGACGAGATCGGAAAAGCTGCTTGCAAGCTGCGAGGGGTCGGGCAGGGCAGGTTTCGGCGGCGCGTTCTGATAGGTCGCGCTGGCATTGACATCGGATGTGACGCTTAACACTGGCCCGGCCTCTCAAAATGGACTTGCAGCCCATATCGGTTAGCAAGGAGCGGGCCAGCCCGTGTCGGATGAAATATTTAAGCTATTTCAATATGTTGTAATATTGTTCCGGAGCCCGATGATGGCCTTCCGACAGCTCCTTTTCTGCCGCTCGGCAAGATTTTCCCTTTGCATTGCAAAAGGTCCCCGCGCGATTGCGCCACGTCAATGCGACCTATATTAAGAGTGCGCCTCCTTAGGCCCATTCTGATTGAGCCGTAATCGGAACCGCGCCAAAAGCTGGCTAACCGCAAAACGGGCTCGCAAGACGGCTTCCTGATGGTGGAAGCGTCGACCTCGCCCGTGCTTTACTTCGATTGACCAAACCCATGCGCAACAGTCTCGATCTTGAAGGCCGTCCGGAGGATACGCGGGTCGTCGTCGCCATGTCCGGCGGTGTCGATTCCTCGACCACGGCGTTGCTGTTGAAGGAGCAGGGTTACGACGTCGTCGGCATCACGCTGCAGCTGTACGACCACGGCGCGGCGACGCATCGCAAGGGCGCCTGCTGCGCGGGCCAGGATATTCACGACGCGCGCAATGTCGCCGAGCGGATCGGCATTCCGCATTATGTGCTCGACTACGAGGATCGCTTCCGTGAGTCCGTGATCGACACCTTTGCCGAGAGCTATGCGCTTGGCGAGACGCCGGTGCCCTGCATCGAGTGCAACCGCTCGATCAAGTTCCGGGATCTCCTGAAGACTGCGCGCGAGCTCGGCGCGCAGGCGCTGGCGACCGGCCATTATGTCGCCTCGCGCCTTCTTTCGGACGGATCGCGCGCGCTGGTGTGCGCGGCGGACGCCGATCGCGACCAGAGCTATTTCCTGTTTGCGACCACGCGCGAGCAGCTCGATTACTTGCGTTTTCCGCTCGGCGATATGACCAAGCCCGAGGTGCGCGAGCTCGCGCGCCGCTTTGGGCTTGCGGTCGCCGACAAGCATGACAGCCAGGACATCTGCTTCGTGCCGACCGGGCGCTACACCGACATCATCAGCCGGTTGAAGCCCAATGCGATGGAGCCCGGCGACATCATTGATCTCGAAGGGCGCGTGCTCGGCAGCCATCAAGGCATTGCGCATTTCACCGTCGGGCAGCGCAAGGGACTGGGCATCGCCTCCGGCCATCCGCTCTATGTGGTGAAGCTCGATGCCGCCACGCGCCGCGTCGTGGTCGGTCCGCGCGAGGCGCTGCGGATGGATCGCATTCGCCTGCGCGACGTCAACTGGATCGGCGACGGCGCACTTGACCGCGCAATCGGTGACGGCCTCGAGATCTTCGTGCGGGTGCGCTCGACCCGTGCACCGCAGCCCGCATGGTTGCGTGGCCGTGACGGCCAATATGAGGTCGAGCTGATCGCGGGCGAGGAGGGCGTCTCGCCCGGGCAGGCCTGCGTGCTCTACGACGCGCCTTCGGGACAAGCGCGCGTGCTCGGCGGCGGTTTCATCCAGAGTGCGGCGGCCCGCGCGAGCCAAGCGGCGCGGCCACTCGCCGAGGCCGTGCGCGGATGACGTTGTCGATGCGTGATCGCGCAGGGACCGCGCTCCCTCTCCCGCTTGCGGGAGAGGTGAAGCCAATCCGCGGATAAAGGGGCGCGCGGGCATGGGGGATATCGACCGCGATGGGGTCGAAAAGGCATATGGGCGCTGGGCCCCGGTCTACGATCTCGTCTTCGGAAAAGTGTTCGATCAGGGCCGGCAGTCGACGATCACGGAAGCGGATCGCATCGGCGGGCGCATTCTCGATGTCGGCGTCGGAACCGGGCTGTCGCTGTCGGATTATTCGCGATCGACTAGAATCTGCGGCGTCGATATTTCCGAGCCGATGCTGCGCAAGGCGCAGCTGCGCGTGCGCGCGCAAAATCTCACCAATGTCGAGACGCTCGCGGTAATGGACGCGAAGAACCTCGCATTCAAGGATGCCTGCTTCGACGCGGTGGTGGCGCAATATGTCATCACCGCGGTACCGGATCCGGAGGCAACGCTGGATGATTTCATCCGCGTGCTGAAAGTGGGCGGTGAATTGATCCTGGTCAATCACATCGGCGCGGAGAACGGGCCGCGGCGCGTCTTCGAGCTCGCCTTTGCGCCGCTCGCGCGGCGGCTCGGCTGGCGGCCGGAATTTCCCTGGCAGCGGCTGGAGAAGTGGGCCGCGCGGCATGGCGGCGTCACGCT
>Ga0070684_100002397_pt1 | contig 13817 bp, 18 predicted proteins | sample KBSC723LmetaG_FD_65653 | JGI IMG/M metagenome (GOLD analysis project Ga0070684, IMG submission 65653) | Corn rhizosphere microbial communities from Kellogg Biological Station, Michigan, USA - KBS C7.2-3L metaG | ecosystem: Host-associated > Plants > Roots > Rhizosphere ...
GAGAGAGCTATGCGAGAAGTCGCTCTTCGAGGAGCCCGGCCAGCTGGGTGAGCGTCTGCGTCGCCCGGACCATCGCCTCTGATCCGAGGCTGGCCGTGGCTGCCTGTGCTGCCTGGAGGCGATGCCTTTGGCCGCGCTCGACCAGGTGCCGGCCGGTGACCGTCAGTGCCACCTTGTTCTCACGGCGTGATTCGGCCGCCTGCTGGGCGACGACCCAGCCTTCCTTCTGCGCGATGGCGAGTTGGCGTGACACCGCGGCCTTGGTCAGTCCGACGCTCTCAGCTATGGCGCGCTGTGAGATGCCGGAGGGATCGGTGGTGCTGAGCAACTCGAGGATGAGGAACGTGGACCGTCCCACGCCCACGTGTGCCAACAGCTGCTGGTCGGCCACACGCCGGGAGAGCAGGTCGACACGGTGAACGATCGCGAGCAGCGCCGGGTAGTCGAGATCCGTTGACATATTGACAGTATACATATCAACGATCACAATGGATGGCATGTCCGGTACGAACCACCCACAGTCAGCGAGATCTCCGCATTCCAGGTCGCCGCTGGACGTCCTGCGCCGCTACCAGCGGGCCATGGTGCATCAGGACGCGAACGAGCTCGCCGACCTGTACGCCCCCGACGCCGTACACGAGCTGCCCTTCCTGTTCCCCGGCATGCCCGCCCGATACGAGGGCAGGGAACAGCTGCGCGCCGCTTACGGGGCGGCTTGGGACGCCAGCCCTGCGCGACCCCAAGAGGTGCAGACGATCGCGGTGCACCGCTGCGAGGACCCTGAGGTGCTGGTCATTGAGCAGGTCGTCGTGGGAGTCAATGCGGCGACAGGGGAGCGCTTCGAGCTTCCCAGCGTGCTCGTTCTGCACGTGCATCGGGGACGCATCACGCACGTGAGGGACTACATGGACGGGCTCGCAGTCGCGCGGGCGATGCATCGCCTCCCAGCGGTCGTCAAGGCCCTCGAGGGCTGACCGTGGCCGATCGGTTCGCCGTGCTCGACGGGGTGCCCGGGCTCTCCGCGATCCGCGCGGCCCAGACGGCACGCCCAACATTCCGGCTCCCTCGAGCGGGCGATGAGCGGAAGGCTGCCACTCCCACTCCGCGCTGCCCACCGCGTCGGGGCGTCCGGCGGCTGGGTGCCATGAGTGTCGGGGCCCTGGTCCTGGGCGCTTGCCGTCGACGACCCCCGAGACGAACCGGCACGCGAACTCTCCGCACCGCTCCACCCGACTCTCCGCGGACCTGGCAGGTGAGGAGGCAGCGTGCGAGGCGAGCGAGCAGTGCCCGATGGTGGCGATCGAGTTCCTCGAGCAGCCCTCTGACCTCGATCACACAACCGGCCCGACCTGACCACTCGGGCCAGCGCTCACCGGCTCATCAGTATCCGAACGGCGGGCCCGCGACAGTCAGAACGTACGGCGAACCGAGGTGACGAGGATGGCGGAGCATCTCGACTCGGGTGTGCGTGCCGAGAACGCAGGCTCGAGCATGGTCATGGACGAACGTCCGAGGCTGCTCAATATCGCTTACCGGGCGTTGGGTTCGTTGGCTGAGGCGGAGGACGCCGTCCAGGAGGCGTACGCGCGGTGGTACGGCCTGTCGGGGGAGGCGCGGGAGGCGATCAGCTCGCCGGGGGCGTGGCTGACGACGGTGACCAGCCGGATCTGTCTGGATGTGCTCAGGTCCGCGCGGGTTCGGCGAGAACGCTACGTGGGGGAGTGGGTTCCAGAACCGTTGCCGGACCGCACGGAGTGGGGTGGTCGGGTCGACGTGGCTCCTGACCCGGTCGACCGGATCACGTTGGACGAGTCGGTTGACATGGCCTTCATGGTGTTGCTCGACTCGATGACCCCGGCGGAGCGGGTGTCTTTCCTGCTGCACGACGTCTTCCGCTATCCCTTCGCTGAGATCGGCCGGATCGTGGGCCGGACGCCGGCGGCGTGTCGACAACTGGCCGCGTCGGCCCGGCGTCGGATCGAGAAGGCGAGGCCGCCGGCTGTGCCACCTCCTCGGCGGGCCGGGATCATCAAGGAGTTCAAGCGGGCCTGGGAGGCCAAGGACATCGGTGCCCTGATCAACGTGCTCGATCCCGACGCGACTGTCATCGCTGACGGTGGCGGCGTCGTACCGGCCTCGCTCATGCCGATCGAGGGCGCCGAGCGGATTGCGCACTACCTGGTCCAGCTGGCGAACGTGGCAGGTGACGTGACCCTGACGGAGCGCACCGTCAACGGGCAGCCCGGGTTGGTCGCCAGGCACGACGGGGTCACCGCAACGGTGTTCGCCTTCGACATCCGGGGCGATCGGATCCAGCGAGTCTGGGCGATCCGAAACCCAGACAAGCTCCGGCCCTGGAACGGCGCCTGACGCCACCTGTGCTGAACCGGTCCTGCGAATCGGACACGACACTCCGGCCCGAGCCGCTACTCAGCCGCGCCCAGTATCACGCGCATGGTGCGCAGGGCCCACGCGGCTACGTCCGCATCTCCATGCAGCATCCGCGCTGGAGTGATGCCGGTGGCTACTGCTTCGAGAGCACAGGCGGCCTGTGCCGGGTCGGTGGCGGCGGGCAGGTCACCAACCTTGGCTACTGGAACCGCTCCTTCGCCGATCGACTGGCTGATGTCTTCGCAGCCACGCGGCCGGAGTTCGCGCACGTGAAGCTCGCGGCTCGCGGACTGCGGGCAGCCGAGATCCGTGATCAGCAGCTGCCGGCTGCCCTAGTCTTCCGCCCCGGCCTCGTCCTGGCCAGCGCGGGTGGCCCGGCCGGCGCTGGCGCCTGACGGTTGTCCCGCTCACGTGGGTCTCTACGCGGATCGCTCGGTTCGCCCTGGAGACAACTGCCCTTCGGGGCTACGGAGGGGCGACAATGCCGCGCTCCACGCGGTGAGATTGTCCAGCATGTCGTTCAGTGCTGCGAGGTTGTACTCGTTGGGCTTGAAGGCGGTGTAGTTCTCGAAGTCGGTCCGCAACATGAGCGCCACCTGTCCAGGGACGTCGGCCATTCCGAGCTGGCCGCAGATCTGCCGCAACTGTGCAGCCGCACCGCTGCCACCCAGAATGCCGTAGGAAACGAGCCCGACCGCCTTGTTGCGCCATTCGGCGTGCAGGTAGTCGATGGCGTTCTTCATCACCGACGACAGGCCGTGGTTGTACTCGGGTGTGACCAGGACGAATCCGTCGAAGGAGGCCACCTTGCTGGCCCAGTCCCTGGTGTGCTCGTGCTGATACCGACCCAGCATCGGCGAGAGCGGCTCGTCCAGGTGTGGGAGTGGGTGATCGCGAAGATCGACCAACTCGAACTCCGCGTCGCTTCGGGTGGAAGCGATGCCATCCACCCACAGGGCTACCTGCTCTCCGACCCGGTTGGGGCGGGTACTCCCGAGGATGATGCCGATCCTCATCGACGATGCACTCATGCTCAAACCTTTCGATACCGGTGTTTGCCAGTACGACGAGACAGCGGCCGGGAAGGTCAGGCGGTCGGTCCGAGGCTCACACTTCGGCCCGTGGCATCGCAAATATGAGGACAACTCCGACGAGAGCCGCACAGACGATGGACGAAGGCAGCCGTTCGCTCGATGGAGGGACGCCGCCCTCGTGTGGTCGACAACCGAGCGCCCTCATGGTTGGACAAGGTCGCTGATCAACCTGGCATACCGGTTCCTCGGTCCCTCGCCGAGGCCGAGGATGCTGTCCAAGAGGCCGATGCGCACTGGTACGGGCTATCGCGATCTCAGCAGGCGGCCGTCGTTTCGCCCGACGCGTGGCTGAACACGGTCACGACACGGGTCTGTCTGGACGTGCTCCGTTCAGCGCGTGCCCGGCGAGAGCGCTACGTCGGCGAGTGGCTGCCCTAACCGTTGCCGGACACCGCGGAGTGGCCAGGTGCACGACAGGGCATTTCTGGTCATCCTTGAGTCGATGACACCCGCGGAGCGGGTTTCCTTCCTGCTCCACGACGTCTTTGAGCACCCGTCCGCCGACGTCGCTGCCATCGTGGGTCGCACGCCTCAAGCCTGTCGACAGCTCGCCACTTCGGCGCGCCTGCGGATTCGGAGAGCCCAGCCGATCGCCCGTGCCGACGGCCGAGCGGGCAAGGCTGGTGCGGAGTTTCAAGCAGGCGTGGGAGGCCAAGGACATCGATGCCCTCATCGGCCTGCTCGATCCCTCGGCGACTGCCGTCGCCGACGGCGGTGGACACGTGACGGCCGCGCTGCAGCCTGTTGAGGGCGGAGCGCAGATCGCCGGCCGCCTCATCGATCTCGCTGGGCATCCAGCCACGGTGAATCTGATGGAACGAACGGTCAATGGTGAGCCGGGACCTGTGGCGGTCCACGAGGGGACGACCGTCGGCGTGTACGCGTTCGAGGTCGCTGAAGGCCGGATCCAGAGCATCTGGATCGTCCTCAACCCCGAGAAGCTTCGGACGTGGAAGGGGTTGTGAGATCACGCCTGGGAGGGCGTACCACCTGGAATCACCCTCAAGGCTTCGCGTGTCACGCCGCCCGACCGCGCGTCTGGAGATGTGGCCGAGCGGGCACGACGGAGGCACATGTCTTTGGCCTGGTTGCCGATCCGGAGTCCGTGACCGTGATCTCGAGACCGTCCGCGCTTCCATGGTTGCGTGAACGATCCGGGATCTCCTCCGCAGGCGGCTCGCCGGACGACGGGCCGACGGTCGGGTCAGGCCGGATTCCCCGATACGACTCACATTCGGCCCCAGGCGTTCGTCACACGAATGGCCGGCTGTCTGATCTAGCCGGGGTGAGCGTCGTCTCATCCGCAGGTCCTCCGGTCAGCGCCGGCGCCTGTGGATCATCCCCCGCCTCGGGCGCCGGCGCGCCGACTGTGCGGGCCGGAGGATGTGACGGCGTTGGCTCGCGCGCCGCTCCGGTGCATGGCGCACCCTCGGGAGCCGGTCCCCCGTCAAGCAGCACCTGGTTCCGGAGACCGGCAGAGCACGCAAGTCGCTCCTCTTCGAACGCCGACGGGCGCTGATCGATCCAGCGTGGACAGGGACCCCCGCCGAGGCACCCCTACGGTCGCGGAGTCAACCAGGCCGGGCGCGGACCGGCACCGACGCCGGAGTGCTCAAACCGGCCGATGGAGCTCGAGAAGTCGAAGTCGTCCTCGGCGGATGCGTGCCGCGATCGAGGAGTATCTGTTCGTCACGACGCGGCCTTGACGACGCCGAGCGGGCGGCAGATGCGACCAGGATCGAGGCTCGAGGTCATGATCCACACGTGTGCGTTCACGATCGGTCCTTGGGGGTCTGCTGCGACTCGCAACCAGCCAGTCCGAGCCAACTGTCGGTGCGCACGTTGCTCGGAGGCCGACCGACTCACCGAAGAGCCGTGACGTCTGTGGGCTGCTGGTTGTGGTCGCTCTGGGTCAGCCGAACTGGCCGGGCTGGTAGTCGCCGGCAGGCTGCTGGGTGATGACGTTGAGCCTGTTCATGGCGTTGATCCACGAGATGAGCAACACGAGCGCGCACAACTGGTCCTCGTTGTAGTGCTTGGCGGCGCTGAGCCAGGCCTCCTCGGTGACACCGCCAGCACTGTCCGCGACTCTGGTGCCCTGCTCGGTCAACTCCAGGGCAGCGCGCTCGGCGTCGGTGAACACCGTGGCCTCGCGCCACGCGGCGACCAGGTTGAGACGGAGAGTGCTCTCGCCCGCACGAGCCGCATCCTTGGCGTGCATGTCCGTGCAGAACCCGCATCCATTGATCTGGCTCGCGCGCAGTTGGCACAGCTCTTGGGTGGTGGTCGGGATCAGCGAGTCCGGGATGTGCCTTGCCGAGAGCAGTTGCCGCAGGTTCTTGGCGATCTCCGGGTGAGCGAGAAGGTTCACTCGAGGGTCCATCGTGTTCTTCTTCCTGTTCGGAAATGGTGGGTGACACGTGTCTGACGAGTCCGTCCCAGGTCGTGTGAGGCGCAGGGTGGTGGTCTCGGTCACGGCCGGGTGCGGGCAGTTCGGCGCACGTGGGACGCGGAGGACCAGGCTGCGCGGATGTCGGCTCTGGGTACGGCGCGCCGGCTGGGAGATGCGGCGGCGGGCGTCCTTCCACGCAGCCCGCCTACCACCGTCTCCCAGGCGTTCTGGAGGTCGCGGCGTTCGGGCCGACAGGCAGTCAGCGCCCGTGGTTCGCTGCAGAGTGCTCGGCATCGGAGTCACGCTGAGGCAGGGCCCGGCCGAGGCGGCACAGGTCACGCGCTCTGGTCGGTTGCCTCGGCAGGGGTGGGTGCGACGCCAGGAAGGGGAGTGGTGTCGAGGTACTTGATCTGGTAGACCCGCTCGGCGAATCTCCACCCGTCCGACGTGCGCTGGTACCGGTCGTGGTAGACGGCGTAGTTCACGTGACAGGTGCCGTCGTGCAGTCGGAAGAGCTCATACATGTAGCTCCGCCCGGACGCCGTGTCGCCGTCGATCTCGATCCGGCCGGGGTGCCCGTTCTGGACAAAGCAGGCCGCGAGTGACTCTCGTCGTTCGCCCATTCCGGTGATCTGGGCCGGGCCGACGGCATTGATCCCGGCGTCCGGGATGCGCACTGCGCCGTCCGGGGTGAAGAGCGATCCGAGTCGCTCGTGGTCGTTCATCATGGCGGCGTCCGTGAACTCGGCGCGGAGCGCCTCGATCTCGATACGGTCCGCAAGGTCTCCAAGGTCACGCATGTCGTTGTTCTGCCTTCCTCGTTGTGAGCGTCGACGGTCACCGCCGGCACGTTGCGGGCCTGGTGACTCGCCCGATGGCGAGTGGCCTCGTGCTGTACGACGAGAGGGTCCGCCCGATCGTCAGGTGAGCCTCCGCACGCTCGGAGTCCCCTGAGTACGTGACGAAGCGAGGACACCCGGAGTGTTCCGCGACGATGGCCAGCGGCTGCCGGGCCTAGCCGCCGTCGCCAGGCCATGGCACCGTCGGTGCCCGGAAGGGGCCTGCGTCCGATGCACCGGTGCGATGGCCCGATTCCAGTCACAGCTCCACTGCGCAGCCAGCGGGAAGGCGCGCTCCTCCCCGCCGTCCTGTCATCGCCGTCACCTCGGTCTCAGGTCGCTCGAGGTCACATTCGGCCCCCGCGGCTCGTCAAGGAGGACGACGCCGCAGGTTCAAGACTCCATCCCCCACCGCGGCACACGACATCGAGCAGACAGCGGATAGGCGTGCGCACCCACTGCGAGGGTTACCCTCCCCACCTCACGGACGGTGTCGTACCGAGCGCTCATCATCAGCAGCACAGGCACCGAAGTCGATGGGCCGGGGTCAGCGAGCTTGGCCTGGTGGTGATGTTGTACTTCGCCTACACCGGCTCGCGGCTGCTCGCCGCCCGAGATCCGCGGCCGGCGGTACACAGGGCACGTGTGCTTCTCCGCATCGAGGCCGGGCTGCACCTGGACCGCGAACACGCGATCGTCGAGTTCTTCCTCGCGCACCGGACCATCGCCGTCCTCTCCTGCTATTGGTACAGCGCGGCCCACTACCTGGTCACGCCCGCGGCCTTGTACTGGCTGTACCGGCAGGGCCGCGACGCCTATCTCCCGACCAGGCGCGCTCTTCTGCTTGCAACGCTCCTCGGACTCTTCGCGTATCTCCTCTTCCCGACCGCGCCACCCCGGATGTTGAGCGGATACGCCGACATCCTGTCTCTGCACGCGGCGGCTGGATGGTGGGGGACCGACGCGTCTGCACCGCGAGGCCTCGGAGGCCTCACCAACGAACTGGCCGCCTTCCCCTCGCTCCACGCGGGCTGGTCACTCTGGGTCGCCCTGGCGGCACAACGATGGGGGCGACGTCGGATCACGCGCGTCGCCGGATGGGCGCACGCCCTCGTGACAGGTGTGGTCGTCGTCGGAACCGCCAACCACTGGATCCTCGACGTGCTCGGGGGATGGGCCGTCGTCGCCATCGGATGGGCCCTCACCGCTCCCGCCCGGCCTAGAAGGTCACCCACGGCCGGGAGGGGCATCGTGGCGGTTCATAATCGATCGACCGGCGCCTTTGCGGATCGTGGTCTACTCGAGCCACGCTGTGGCGACATCGAGCATCAGGCTCGTGGGCCGGCGGACGGCTGAGCCGAGTGAGCTCCGGCCACACCCGCGCCTGGTTCTGAGGTGGCGATGACGGTCGCCATCCGTCGGGCGGGTGACCCATCGGCCACGTGGGCCGTCGACCCGGTTGGGCGCCCCGGCCGGCTGGGCCGGCCGAGGCGCTGTTCACCGCATGCGTGATGCCGTCGTGCCGAGACCGCTGTGTGGTCAGGCCTCGATGGCTTCGTTCTCCTGAGTAGCGCCGGTGACCTCGATCTTGCGCGGCTTGGCCTTCTCGGCGACGGGGACGGTCAGGCGGAGTACGCCGTTGTGGTAGCCGGCCTCGATGTGGTCGAGGTCGAGGTTGTCGCCGAGGACGAGCTGTCGGCTGAAGGCGCCGCGGACTCTCTCGGTGGCGAGCATCTCCCAGTCACCGTTGCGGGCCACCCTCTCCGCCTTGACCGTGAGCACGTTCCGCTCCACGTCCAGGTCGATGCTCTCGGGGCTGATGCCCGGCAGGTCGAACTCGATCACGAACCGCTCACCTTCGCGCCAGGCGTCCATGGGCATGACCGCCGGTCGGTTCGTCGTGCCCCAGGGCGGTCCGATGACCTGCTGGGTGAGCCGATCGAGGTCGCGGAACGGGTCGGTGCTGCGCAGCAACATGATGGTCGCCTCCTTGTCTTGGGTTGGCTGAGTGGATCTGAACCTGCGAGTGGTGCTTCTCTGACTTCGGTGATGTGAGCTGACTCGACCCCGAGCCCGCGTGAACGGGCTCTCCTCGGCGTCACCCTTCGCCAGGGACGGTGGTTCCGGTGCGACCTGCGTGAAGCCGCACCTACATCGAGGACGCGTCGCGAGAGCCCGCCACCTGGTGTGACGTCAGCCCATATCCGCGAAGTCGTCGATCCTCCGTCCATAGCCCGTGGCCGCCCGTCCAGGGCTCAGTGGCCGCGCAGCCCGAAGCCGATCGTCAGCCCTTGGCGACATGCCGTCGGGGACATGCTCGCTGACGGGCAGCGGGCCGGGCTCGGTGGCCCGTGTGATGCATTCCCGCCGGAGAGCCCACGGGCCGTGCCCGAGTGAGCGCCGGAGGGACCGGCCCACATCAGCATGTCGTCACCTCCTCACCTGACCTCAGCCGTGAACTGAGGGGAGAGACAGATAACTTGTACCAACTGTTTGAGATTATGGGTTCTGTCTGACACAGTTTCAAGAGATGACCAGGACCTTGTTCGGACCGAGGACGCACGTTCGGATGCACACAGCGGAGAAGCAGGAGGAGCCGCCGATGCAGGCGGTGCGCCGGGCGCGGAAGCTTCTGGGCGTCGCGGTCGACGCGAAGGCCCCAGAGCTCACGCGCGCCTACTGGCGACAGGCGCGGCAGCTCCATCCCGACCTCAGTGCCGACCCACAGGCGACGGAGCACTTCCGGGCACTCCATGCCGCCTACCGGCTCGCCCTTCGGGCGGCCTCGCTCACACCTCCTTCGACGCCCTCGACGCCCTCGACGCCTTCGACTCCGCGTGCTCACGAGGGCCCGTGGACGGCAGACCCGGAAATCCACGCTTCGCCGGTTGTCATGGTGGTTGGAGCGGCGAGGCCGGATACGTCGGGATGGTTCACCGCTGGCAACGCGGCAACCACCGCAGATGACGGCGTCTGGGTCGTGGCGGGTCCCGTGCACGTCCGAGGCGCATCGGGGCCCGGTCCGGACCGAGAGCGGCAGGAGAGGCGACCATGAGCGCCCATGGCCCCGATGTCGGAGACAGTCACGCCGTCTACTCGATCTCCGTCGCCTCCGAGCTCAGCGGCGTCGACCCGCAGATGCTGCGCATCTACGAACAGCGTGGTCTGCTCAGCCCGTTCCGAACCGAGGGCGGCACGCGCCGGTACAGCTCCGACGACATCGACCGGATCGCGACCATCACCACCCTCCTCGGGCAAGGACTGAACCTCGCCGGCATCGGGCACGTGCTGCAGCTCAGAGAGGAGACCCGACAGCTCGCCGATGAGCTCGACGACCTCCGGACCAGCTCGGCACCAGACCGCCGAGAGGTCCGACGTCTGCGCCGGGAGAACCGGGACCTTCGAGCCGAGCTCGCCCGCGATGACGGCCCGGGAGCTGCTCCGCCCGGCCCTGCGGACGGGCCGGCATCAGGCGGGCGTCGATAACGGCGCTCGCCTCGTGCCGGCATGCTCGGCGTCATCGTCGGTGACGGGGCACCCAGTACTGAACGATGACGAAACTGCTCGCCAGCACGAGCAGGACCACGACTGTCTCGACCATGACGCATCTCCTTTCGCGTTCCGCACCCGGGGTCGCGCCCAGTACACGGGCCACCCGTCAGTCCACACGGCGCCGGCGGAACTGCTCCGTCGCGGCCAGGGGGCCCGTCGGGCCACCAGCCCTGCGTGGTGTCGAGGTCCGGGGTGCCGGTGTTGACGACGAACCTCGGGTCGTTCGTGTGCTGCGAACGGCGGTCAAGCCCATTGTGCCGCCTTCTCGATGGCGGTAACGGCGTCTCACCGTGAAAGGCACGTCTGCTTCCCCGTCGGAGTGGGTCACGCAGCGGGCCCCCGCGACGTTTCGGGTGCCGGGTAGGGCGCCGGGCAGCCGGAGCCCGGTCCTGTTCGGGCCGTGCCCCGGTCAGACAGGCATGCCTTCCCGCGGGCCGGGTACTGCTGGCAGCACAAGATCCCGCGCAGCCAAGGAGAACACCATGTCCACCGACGCCATCGTCCTGCTCAAGGACGAGCACCGGGAGATCCGCAAGGCGTTCAAGGCGTTCCGCGAAGCCGGCACGAACGCCGAGGTACGCAAGGGCCGGGTCGTGGACCGGATCATCGAGCTGCTCACGGTTCACACCTACCTTGAGAACGAAGTCATGTACCCCCGCGTGCGAGAGCTCCTCCCTGACCTCGAGGACGACGTGCTCGAGTCCTACGAGGAACACCATGTCGCCGACGTCCTGGTCTTGGAGCTCGTCGGCATGGACCCCAGCGACGAACGCTTCGACGCCAAGACCACGGTGCTGATCGAAAGCGTGGAGCACCACATGCAGGAGGAGGAGCAGGACTGGTTCCCGCAGGTTCGGGAGGGCCTCGGCCGCAGGCAGCTGCAGGACATCGGTGCGGAGATGATCGAGAAGCGAGCGAAGGCACCACGGCGTCCCAGCGAGCCGGGCGCACTCAGGAAGGTGGTGAAGGCGGTCACCGCCTGAGCGCCCGACGGGCGCAGGGCACCAGATCTCACGGCACAGGGGCGAGCATGCGAGTCGCCATCACCGGCGCAACCGGCAACATCGGGACCGCGACACTCCGTCGGCCGGCACCCGACGGCCACCACATCGTCGACGCCGGTCGTCAGGGCGCGCACTGTTCGCAACGCGTTGACCGACCTCGTCAGGCGGGGAACCGTCGGCAGCCGAAACCGGCCCCGAGTCGGGATGCGGGACGAGGTCGCGTCGCCCACCGAGCAACAGGTTCCGGTCGTCATGGAACACCGGGGTCAGGTGATGGCTCTTGGTCCGGCGGAGGGTTGGCGGTGCCAACCTGCGGGCCTACCCTGGAGCGACGTTGTCGAGACCGAGCAGCGCTGTATCCCACTCGAGCGAGCCCGAGATGTCTGCAGATCCGACTGAATCTCAGCACGGTCCGCCTCTGCGCACCGCGCTGGAGACCGTCGCGGTGGCCGCCGCCGGGAACGTTGCGGGCACGGACCTCGCGGGCATCACCCTCCAGTCGCACGGGCACCCGCTGGAGCCCGTGGCCGCGACCCAACCCCCTTGCGGAGCGGGCCGACACCCTGCAGGTCCGGCTCCGGGCAGGACCCTGCTACGCCGCGCTGCCCTCGGACCGGTTCGTCCTGGTCAACGACTCCGCCGCCGACACGACGTTCCCGCGCCACTCCCGTTGCGCTACCTCGCTCGGGATTCGTGCCCGGGCGGCCGTCCGTCTGGTCGACGGGAAGGACCGCGCGGGACACCATCTCCATGCCTGCACGACCGCCGCCTCCGACCATGCGACGGCGCAGTTCGCGGAGCTGCTCGCGACCCGAGCCGGAAGCCTGCTCGGCTATGCGGAGCAGGTGGGGCAGCTCGGCGAGGCCCGCACACCCGGACGGACATCGGGATCGCGATCGGCATCCTGATGGAGCACTACGGGCTGGACCGCGACCAGGCGTTCGGAGTCCTGGCTTGCCAGTCGCAGGCCCTCAACATCAGGGTGCGGGTGCTCGCCAGGCGCGTGATCGACGGCATGGTGGAAGGCGTGTAGGTGACGGTCATGAAGAGCGCCCAGCCTGCACGGTCACGTCGCTACGAGGCGTGCGCGCAGCGCACGGCTGAGGGCTGGCTGATCACCGTGGTCCAACCCTGCCGCCTCTCGGTCAAGGTCCGGTCTCTCGACGAGGCGGAGTGTGCCGTCGAACGGGCGCTCATGGGCCGAGCCAACCGGTTGCCGTTGCCCATCGAGCTGCACATCTACTGGTACCACTAGTCCCACGCACGTGGCCGGCGTCTTCGGCAGGCGTGCGCGCACGCGTGCCGTTCAGCAGCCCGGTCCGGTCCGTCCGCGGCCCGCATCATCGCCGGCAACATGCACCCAGGGACATGGCGGAGCTGGTGATGCTCATCGGGTATGACGCAGGTGAGTGGTCGGCGCCGTTCGGGTACGGCGCATGAACGCCGCCCAGCTCGACGACCTCCGCGAGGGATTCCAGCATGTGGCCGTCGCGCTGAAGGAGTCGGGCCGCCCGTTCGCGCCGGCCGGCGGGTACGCCGCATGGGTGCACGGCTCGCCCGAACCGCTGCACGACGTCGACTCCCTGGTGCGCGAGGAGGACGTGGCGGCGATCCTCGAGGAGCTGGGGTGGGCGGGGTCTCCGGGTCGAGCATCCGGCACAGGACTGGCTGGTCAAGGGGCGGACCGGTGAGGCGACCGTTGATCGCCTCCACGCCCCCGCCACCAGCGGGCCTGCGTCCCTTCAAGGAACTCTCGGGCTTCACGCCCGCACCTGCCGGCGCCGAGGTGGCCTTCGCCCACGCTCACGGACGCGGACCTCGAGCCTCGAGGTCGAGGAGTGCTGCGTCCAGGCCGTCGGCCACGCCGGCGGGGTCTTCGAACACAGCCGCGGCTCCGGCGTCCAGCAGGTCCGACCTGGCGACGCCGCCGGTCAGCACGCCCCACGCGGGATAACCCGAGCGTCGGGCGGACTCCACGTCCCACACGGCATCACCCACGACGACGGCGCGCCTGCCGCCGATGACGTCGACCGCCCGACGCACGGGCTCGGAGTCGGGCTTGGTGGCATCGGCGTCGTCCCCGCTGACCGTCGCATCGACGCAGGAGCGTGTCTCGAGCACGTCGAGCGCCTTCTCGGTGTCGTCGCGGGAGCCGGAGCTGGCCAGCACGACGTGCAAGCCCCGGGACTTGAGGGCCTCGAGCAGGTCGCCTGCTCCCGGCGTGGGCGTCAGGTGGGTCGACATGTCGGCGTACAGCTCGGACTGCAAGGCGCGGATCTCGTCGCCGACGGACCTCTCGACGGCCGGAGCGGTGACCGCCTCGACGAGGCGATCGCCGCCCATGCCGATCGCACGATGGATCTGGTACGCCGGAACGGCGATGCCGACCACGCGGAACGCCTCACGCCAGGACCACACGTGGGCGTACACCGAGTCCAACAGGGTGCCGTCGATGTCGAGGACGGCGGTGTCGATGGCGGCGCGGGACATCACCCGAGGTGCGTACCCACTGCGGTCGCCTGGACACCTGTCGCCTTCCTCGTCT
>Ga0070684_100002399_pt1 | contig 13816 bp, 7 predicted proteins | sample KBSC723LmetaG_FD_65653 | JGI IMG/M metagenome (GOLD analysis project Ga0070684, IMG submission 65653) | Corn rhizosphere microbial communities from Kellogg Biological Station, Michigan, USA - KBS C7.2-3L metaG | ecosystem: Host-associated > Plants > Roots > Rhizosphere ...
CGCATCAGGACGGATTCGTGTTGCGATCGATGTATGGCCCGAGGAACCGATTGCTGCCGGTCATCGTGCGCGCTCAACTCCGAATACGCTGTTGCAGGCCCACCGCGCGGGGAACATCCCGGAGGTATGGCCGTGGATGGGGCAGATGGTTGTGGATGATCTGGAGCAAGTGTTGAAAGGTTTGCCTCCGCAGCGCTGTCAGCGAGCGCAGTGGGAGACCGTCGCAAAACTCCGAAGCAAACCTATCACGTAAGGTGACGTGCGCGCCGCCGCGGTCACGATTGCAAAGCCGAACTCCTGCTCTTTCGCATGTACCAGGCAAGGATCAGGCCGACGCAGATCCAGAGGACGCCGAGGATCTGAGCATTGTGGCTCAGATGGATCCAGATAAACGCGCAGACCAGTATTCCCGATGCCGGAATGAGCAGTGGAAACGCGACCTTTTCCTGCGAACGGAACTTGTAGTGCACCAAAGCGGCGGCATTGACGCCGATGAATGCGATGAATGCTCCAAAATTCAACAATTCAGCTCCCTGCTCGTAGGTAAGGAGGAAAGCGCCCGTCAAGGCGATCGCACCAACGATCAACACGTTGTTCAGCGGTACATGGTGCCGTGGATGGATCACGCCAAATGGTTTGCGCGGGAGCGAATTGTCTCGCCCCATGCTGTACATGAGCCTGGATGCACCAAACTGCGCGGCAATGGCCGATCCCATATTTGCAACCAGCAGCGTTGCGTTCAGGAACTGAAAGAGGAAATTTCCGCCGACCCGCGCGGCTACGTGAACGAATGCTGTATCCACGATGGATGCAGAAAACGGTTGGTCGGCTGGCCACGCAAGCTGAGCAACATATACCTGCACCATGGAAAGGATCCCGATGATCAGGCAGGTAAAGACAGTGGCAAGCAGGATGTTCCGACGCGGGTTTTCCACCTCTTCAGCCATGGTGGAGATGCCGTCAAACCCGATGTATGTGAGTACAGCTACAGATGTGCCTTTAAAAACGGCCGTCGTCGAGAAGGTCGCGGGATCGTAAAAGGGCCGAAGAAGATCATGCGCAGTGGGATGTACCGCGGAAAGAATGTAGCGGACTCCTTCACCTAGAAAAAGAATCACCACCAGGCTCATCGCGATGGACAGGACGGCATTCACTCGGCCAGAGGTTTGAATACCACGCGTATTGAGGTATGTAGAGAGCAGAGCAAATGCCACGGCCCAGAATGCAAACGGAACGCCCGGTACGATGTTGCGCGCTGCCTGACTGCACCAGATAACGCAAATGATGGGATTGAGGAGATAATCCATCAGCATCGCCCAGCCGACCACGTAGCCGAGTTTGGGATTGAGTTCCTCGGACACATAACTAAACGCGGAGCCCGCGCGCGGATAGACGCGAGCCATGCGGCCATAGCTGATGGCGGTAAAGAGCATTGCCACCATGGCGATCAGGATGGTGGTAACGACGTGTCCGCGTGCGATGTTGCTGACAACGCCGTAAATGCCCATCGGCGCCGTGGGCTGAATGATGATGATCCCGTAGACGATAAGGTGCCAGAGCTTCAAAGACCGCTGAAGCCTGGGAGTATCTGCAGAACCTGCAATCGTCTCTTCCACTGGACCAATCCTTGGGGGTCTTACCGTTTGTTATCTCTTGTTTCGGTTTTATCTGAAAATGGGCAGACTAGCGACAAAAATCTTAGCGCACATCACAATAAGCTCCAGCGCAAACCCGTTTTCTCCGGGATCTAGCGATCGAAAGAAGCGTCTATATCCTTGAATTTACTTTGCAAACCTCATTTCAGTACTCGTTGCCCTGATCTTTTTAAAAAGAAGAATGAAACGAAATAAAAAGTGCTTATATGCAGAGCGCGCAGTGATAATGTAGGTCATAATGCAGGCGCATCTCAGAGAAATCCCATAGCCTGCATGGTCGACAAACCCTCACAGGAGTCCGCCTCTCGATGAATCGGCGTCAATTATTGCGCACCACGGGATTTGGTTTGGTGGGGGGCGCGGTCGCCCAGGGCATCAGCTCGTCAGCCTCCACCGGAAGCGATCCAAAAAGCCAACCGACGTCATTGAGCCTTGCCGACTACGAGCCGAAGAGCATGCTTCAGCTTCGAGAGAGGCACGTAGATAAAGCACGGTTCCCGGTGATTGACATTCACACGCACATCACCGTATCTGCAAAGGAAGAAAACGGTGTCTCGCTAGTCCCCGAACGGCAGTACCTCGGGACCGCTGAGGAAATGATCTCGGTGATGGACCGGAAGAACATTCGTTCGATGGTCAATCTGACGGGCGGCTATGGGTCGGGACTGGCGGACACTGTCAGGAAATACGATCGTGCCTTTCCGGACCGCTTCTACAGCTTCGCGGAACCCTCCTACTCCGAGTTCCTGAATCCCGATTATCCGAAGTTGCAGGCGCAGGCAATCGAACAGGCTCACAAGGACGGAGCTCGCGGTCTCAAAATCCTGAAGACTCTGGGACTCTATCTACGCGACCACATCACTTCGGGAAAGCTCATCAAGGTCGATGACCCCCGATTCGATCCGATGTGGGACGCATGTGGCCAATTCAACATGCCAGTTGCCATCCACGTGTCGGACCCGGTTGCCTTCTTCAAGCCAACGGACCGGTTCAATGAGCGATACGAGGAACTGAGCAATCATCCGGACTGGTCCTTCCATGGAACCGAATTCCCCAGCAATGCGGAGCTCCTTGAGGCGCGGAATCGCGTAATCGCGCGCCATCCGAAAACGCAGTTCATTGTGCTGCACGTGGGGAACTTTGCAGAAAATCTTGCGAATGTTTCCGAGAACCTGGACCGGTATCCAAACATGCACGTCGACATCGCCGCGCGCATTGGCGAATTAGGACGGCAACCTAGGACATCGCGGGCCTTCTTCGAAAAGTATCAGGACAGGATCCTGTTCGGGACTGATGCCACACCGCATGGAGATGAGTTTCCGCAACAGGTTTTCAACGACAAACTCTACGAAATTTATTATCGATTTCTAGAGACTGATGATGAGTACTTCGATTACGCACCCGCAAAGACCCCGCCGCAAGGACGGTGGCAGATTTACGGGATCAATCTCCCCGAGTCGATTTTGCGAAAGGTTTACAACGGTAACGCCGCGCGCGAATTGCACATCACAGTTTGATCTGTTTTCATTGCTCTGGGCAACTGAGGTGAGATTGGTCATTCGATTTGCAGCGACATGCCTGCTACTAGCCGCAGGGTCCGTGCGCGCGCAGAACACGCACGCAGAAACGTTCAAAAGCCTCTACGCAGCGCACGACGCTTCTCTTGATACCAACCCGCAATCCAAATTCTGGCACGATGCAAAGCCGGTCTACATCGGTGTTGATGTCCATGGCAACCCGCAACCGCGCTATCGGACAGCAGTACGTTCTCGGTGGACCGACGAAAGCCTGTACCTGCTTTTTGAATGTCCCTATGAAGAGCTCTATCTGAATCCTTCCCCCCACACGGTCGGGGAGACGAATGAGCTCTGGAAGTGGGATGTTGCGGAGATCTTCATCGGATCAGATTTTCAGAATATCCGGCGATATAAGGAGTTCGAAGTCTCTCCGCAGGGAGAGTGGATCGATCTCGACATCGATTTAGCTCTACCGCATCACGAAGTGGGTTGGACCTGGAATTCGGGATTCAAGGTAGCAGCCCGGATCGATCGCAAGGCAAGAACCTGGTATGGGGCGATGCGAATTCCATTCTCCGCGCTGGATCAGCGTGCGCCGGCAGCAGGAAACATCTTTCGCGTGAATTTGTTTCGCTCGCAGGGACCTCCGGACAGGCAGCACTCCCTTGCCTGGAAGGCTCCCATGACTGAGACATTCCATACGCCGGAAAGATTCGGCGGGCTCCAATTAGTACAGAATCGCTAGTCTGTGAAAGGAAGATTCGCCGACGTGATCCGCAGGCAAAGAGAATGCCCGGCTTTTACGCCGGGCATTTTACTGATGTATTTCCAAAGGCGATGGAGTGCCTTGCACTTTAGAACGTTATCCGACCTCTCAGGCGGATTTCCCGATTACTGGTAATGCCTTCCTGGTCGTAACTGCGGAACAGATGGCCGAAGTCCGGATTCGGAGAGAACTGATCGGGATCGGTCATGTCGACTGGATTCACTTTGGGCGCATTCCCTGGTGTACCCGGCACCGACTGGTCGACGGTGAGATAGAAGGTGCCGACATTGGCGAAGCAGCCTTCGCATCCGCCTCCGTCCGATTGATCGGGCAAGAGCATTGGATGGTTGAAGACGTTATTGATATCTGCTCCAATCTGCAGTGCGACACGCTCGCCGAAGTTGAATGATTTGTGCACTCCGAGATTCACACCGTAGGTCGAAGGTCCATAGAGAGCATTGCGGACCGCGACTCCTGGCTGCGTGTAAAGTGATGCGCCCATGCTGGGCAGGGTAAATGCACTCGGATTCCAGAAGAAGCCTGATGGAACGTTGCTCCTGGTACCGCCATTGATAACCGCACGCACTGAGGTGGCGTTGAAGTCACCGACAGCATCCAGAGTGCCTGAGGCCACGTTGCCGGGAGTGACCGGATCGCAATCGCCGCAGTCATAGAAAGGCGTGAAACCGGTGCCGGTCTTAAAGAACAGATTGGTGGTAGCCTGCCAGCCGCCGAATGCTGCGTCAACGACTCTCGGCGACTTTGCCAGGAACTGTCTTCCATGACCGAACGGAAGGTCGTAGATGCCATACGCAACGACGCGGTGACGGGAGACAAAGGAGTCCGGCCCGTAGTCGCTGTCAGGCTGAAATGGGTTGTAGGCGTCGCCGCCGAGACTGGAGTTTCCAACGTCGAGCCCCGATGACTTCTGATCGAGAAACGTATAGGCCACACTGAAGGTCAGGTTCCTGGCCTGGCGTTGAGCCTGTGCCTGGAACGAGTTGGTAAGGCTATGGCCAACGTTGCCGAAGCCGGTGACGTAATCGCCAAGCGCCGGAATCTTGAAGCGGGCATTGTCATCATCCGAGTAAGCGCAGTCCCCATTATTGAGTGGATCGCAGGGAGTGACTCCATCGCCTGTTGTCGTGCCGAAGGGATTATCGCTGGGCTCAATCATGTTGAGATCGTGCCCAACAATCTGACCGGATTCGTGCGCACCGATGTAGGAAAGCCGGACGGAAGACAACCAGGGAAGCTGCCTTTCCACGGTGGCATTCCACTGTTGAACACGTGGATTTTTGAGGTCTATCGGGACATAGTTGGCCGATGGCGTGTTTCCGAAACCGCTGAGTGTTCCACCGCTGAGTGGGCTGGTTCCGGATGATCCGCCCGACGGCCATCCGCTGAGTGGCGTGCCACCAGACACCGTCTTCTTGGTGCGGCCCTGATTGAAGGGATTCGTTGCAATTGGATCGCGTATGCCCTGTGCCGCGGAGGTGGGATAGTAGAGCCCGTAGCCGCCGCGGACCACTGTCCTGTCGTTGATTTGATATGCCAGTCCCAGGCGAGGGCCATAGCCGCTCTTGTCTGTTTTGATCAGGCCTCTACCTACACCGAGACCGGAGTCGCTTGCCAGAACGTAACCGAAAGCGATGATGTTCGGATCGAGATACTGAAGCGTTTTGGTCGATGGGATGATGAAGCGGCCAACCTGGCCAGTCGTACTATCGCGGAAGTTGGGATCCAGGTTCGCCATCAGATCGTGGTTCTCAATGAAGGGAGCGATCAGATCGTAACGCATGCCAAGGTTGAGGGTCAGTCGCGAGTTTACGCGGAAGTCATCCTGGACGAAATATCCCGACTCCCAGTTGTGAACGTCCATCGGCGGCCTGGGCTCGTTCACGAAGCCTACCGAGTCAGCAGGTTCTCCTTGTAAGAATCGCGAAAGTGCGTTTGCGCCAGTTCCTGAATAGGTGACAAGCCCGCGCACATTCCCGCGGTTTACTGCGAATCCGTCGATGGCTTGGTTGCGAACGAAGTCAACACCAGCTTTGAGGCTGTGGCGCCCCAAGGCCCAGCTGAGAGTATCCCCGAAGGTAATGATGTCCTGATCTGCCGGTCGGTCTGTGTTCCTTCCGCCATTGCTGAAAGACTGAAACTTACCAAGCGAAACGGCGAGATGACCGCGCGTATCTAGTTCGTTTGGTCCTACCACTGCACCGAGTGCAGCAACATCCGCATCAGAAAATCCGATGCTCGTCAGAAAGCCGCCCAATGTCGTGTTGCTATGCGTGTAGAGATGCTGCTTATTCAATCCGCCTCGTGCTTCGTTCACGATGTTGCTGGAGAAGAGGTGTGTATAGGAGAGGGAGACCGTATGGTTCTTTCGATCCGTCTGGCTTAGCCCCAGGCCTGTGAAGACATTGACGACAGGATTCAAAGAAATATTCTGGGCCGACCCGTGATAGACGCCATAGACCCGATCGTTGTCAGAGAAATCATGATCGACGCGCAACGTTCCTTCATCCTGGCCACTTCTGCCAGGAACCGATGTCGTGTAATGGGGAGCAACCGTGCCTGTTGTGGGGTTGATGGGAGCAGAGTCTCCCACTTTGGGGAAGTAGAGAGAAATCAGCCTCGTTGTAACCGGATTGAGCAGGCGGTCGGGAATCCTGATGAACTGCTGGCCCAGGCCTCCCACCGTGTCGTTCGCAATCTCACTCGGAGTCAAAACTGAACTTCCGACAGATGGCTTCGAAGCATCGTCCATGAGCGAGAAATCGCCGGCAAGGAGAGTCGGGTGCGGAAGAGTGGTGGAAGAAGCACTGGATGGCTCGACCGTCGAGTTATGCTCGTAAGCCGCGAAAAACCAGGTGTTTTTCACCTTGGCTATCGGCCCTCCGATGGAGCCGCCGACATCATTGATGTTGAAGAAAGGCTTATTGAAGGTGGGCTGAAAAACAGTCGGCGCGAAATTGGCCAGCGTATCTTTGTCTGCCAGCTTCCATGACGACAGGGCCGAATTCTTGTTGTTGTAAAAAATTGACCCATGATAGCTGGAGCCGCCGCGCTTGGTGGTAACACGCACGTTTGCGATGCCCGCATATTCCGCGCTGAACGTACTGGAGAGTACATTGAGATCGCCAACCGCCTCTAGGGAAGGCTGACTGGCCGTCGCCTGTCCAAAGATACCGCCATTGGAACGGAGGCCATCGACAGAGAAGCTGGCGCCGTAACTCTGAGCTCCGATAAATTTGAAGTTGCCCGGCTCATCGCTCTGCGTGATGTTCGGATTGATATAGAGGAATGAGTAGATATCGCGGCTGTCGCGCGGCAGTTCGATGATCGTCCTTGAGTTCAGCGTCTGGCTCAGGGTTTGATCCTGAGTATCGAGAATCGTGGCCTCTGATGAAACTTCGACAGTCGTCGACTCGGCGGCAGGGTGAAGAACGGCATTTGCGGTCGCGATATCTGAGCCATTCACCACGATGCCATTGATAACGGATTTGCCGAAGCCCGGGGCTGTGACTGTCGCCTTATAGTGGCCGCTCGGCATGGCAACCGTCTGGAAATTGCCGTGCTCGTCGGTTGTGATCTTGCGAGATGTATCGGTCGCGAGGTCCGTGATCTCAACCTGAGCGTTGGGGACAAGCGCTCCGGTGGAATCAGTTATCGTTCCTCGAATCGTTCCGAGATCTGTCCCCTGAGCCGATAGAACGGCGGAGCTTGCCCCGATGCAGAGGATCAGGGCTGAAACGAACGAAAGTAGATTCCTTAATGTCATGGGGAATTTCTGGCGCCTCCAAAGTGATTCTATGGAGATACCACAATTAACGAAGGTAAAGCAAACAAAAAACACATATAAACGAATAATACGCAACCTATGGTTGGATCCATGATCCTGAAAACGCATTCACGCTCTGCTCGACCCTCTCCAGACGCAGCTGCAACGCGCTCCCTCCCTCCTAAAAATCGGGTTTCTTCCCCATGAAGAAATGGAGCGAATTTGACGCCTGAGGCAACAAAAGGCTAGAAACGATGCACGGACCTGGAGCTATGACGAAAACATACATAAGCAAACAATACGTAATCGCAATGACGCTTTTCGCAATCTTCCTGCATGTCCCCGCCAAGGCTCATGCGGTGGACTTCACGGTGATCGGACCGGGCGGCGGCGGCGCGATGTTTCACGCTACGATCAGCCCGCACGACCCCAACGAAGCGATGGTTGCATGCGATATGACCGGCTCGTACATCACGCATGATGGGGGGCGGTCATGGCGCATGTTCAATCTACGCGGAGCTGTCCACTTTTTTGCCTTTGATCCGGTACAACCCCGCACCCTGTATGCCGGGACCCAGGCGCTCTGGCGCAGTACCGATGACGGTACATCCTGGAAGATGGTCTGGCCGGCGCCCCCTTCGGTCCGCAACATCGTGATGAACTCAGATCATGCTGACGAGACCATCGTTTCGGATCGAAATCCGATGGGTGAGGTCCTGGCACTCGCCATTGATCCAATCAATTCCCGAACGCTTGTCGTTGCAAGCGTCAAAGATGGCAAGGCGGCGATTTTCACCTCCGGTGATGCAGGCGAGTCTTGGGAAAAGCAACACGATCTGAGCGCGGTCCCGCAAAAGATATGGATCGATCCAAATTCGAACAAGGACGATCGGGATATTTACGCCGCTGGAAAGACAGGTGTTTCTGTCCGCCTGCACGGGCAATGGAGTGATCGATCTGCTCCTGAACATGCCACATTGAGTGACGTCAGCATCGGCTTCTCTAAATCAAGCGGCGCGATGATTTACGCCACTTCCGAGTCTGGAGTCTTCCTGTCCTCAGATGGCGGCAGTTCGTGGGTTTCCTCTTCCCTTCCTGGAGTTGGGGCGCAGGTTCGCGCTATCGCAACGAGTTTGCGTCATCCAGAGTCCGCATATGTCTCATACAGTCACCTTCAACTCGACGGCGAAACATGGATGGGTGTCGCTCGGACGAAAGACAGCGGTCGGCATTGGTTGCTTGTGTGGAAAGAGAGCAAGGCGCCTGCGGCAAATATCCATGATGACTGGATCGCGAAGCAGATTGGGGTGGAATGGGGGGAGAATCCGCTGGAATTAGGAGTAGCCGAGCAGAATCCGGAACTCTGCTACGGAACCGACTTCGGTCGCACCATGATCACGACAGATGGCGGAGCAACCTGGAACGGAGCTTATTCCAGGAAGTTACCGGGGGGAGAATGGACGAGCACCGGCCTGGATGTGACCACGAATTACGGTTATCTTTTCGACCCGTTCGATAGGAACCGCCGCTTTATTCCGACTACCGACATCGGTCTATTCCGCAGTGAGGACAAGGGGCGCTCGTGGACGCGATCCGTCAACGGTGTTCCTGAACCGTGGAGCAACACGACTTACTGGATTGCGTTTGATCCCGCTGTCCGAGGAAAGCTCTGGGGAGTGATGAGCGGAACTCATGATCTTCCCCGTCCAAAAATGTGGCGAAAGACTCCTGTAACCAGATATCGGGGTGGTGTGTGTGTGAGCGTTGATGGCGGGCGCACCTGGAAGACATCCAACGTTGGCATGCCGGAAACTGCGCCGACACATATTCTGCTCGATCCCAAGAGCCCGGTGGGGCACAGGACCTTGTGGATCGCTGCAATGGGACGCGGCGTTTACAAAAGCACGGATGATGGCGCCACCTGGGTCTTGAAGAACAAAGGCATCGTGCAGAGTGATCCTCTTGCGTGGAGGTTGGCTCGCGCCGGCAACGGCACTCTCTACGTCGTGATTGCGCGGCGGAGTGAGAATGGGAGCATTGGCACCAGCGGTGACGGCGCGGTCTACAAATCTACCGACGGCGCCGACTCCTGGATTCCTGTGAAGTTGCCCGAAGAGCTAAACGGCCCCAATGGATTGACGCTTGATCCGGAGCGTCCAAATCGTCTCTATCTTGCAGCATGGACCAGGGCCACCGGCGTACATGGCAAAGGTGGAGGAATTTTTCTATCTGACGATGGCGGTGAAAACTGGAAGAACGTATTGGATCGCGATCAACATGTTTATGACGTAACTGTCGATCCCCGCGATGCAAACATTCTGTATGCTTCTGGCTTTGAATCCTCGGCGTGGCGTTCCTCCGACCGCGGAGAGCACTGGTCAAGAATTGAGGGATTCAATTTCAAGTGGGGTCATCGCGTGATGCCTGATCTCGAAGATCCCAAAATGATCTACGTCTCGACATTCGGAGGCGGCGTTTGGCATGGCCCGTCTGTCGGTGGAAAGCCCCGGCCCGACATCGCCACACCTGAACTCGAGCCTGGACGTCAGGAATCGTCTCGATCGAATGGCGGCGGGAACGGTCCGGAGTAGTTTTTCTGAACCGCTTCCGCTAGTTGCATGGAACAGGCAGCGTCGGTGAGGGAACACGTTGAAGGGGCGCCTGCATCAAGGAGCCGGAGAAACTCCTCGTACTCGCCCACGATACCGCCGTTTACCAGAGATTCCTCAACGATTGGGTGTTCTTCGATGATCTTCTCTTGAGACCAGTATCGATCTCCCTGAAACGAGAGATCAGAGCCGTAAGGATGGCCAAGCGTTGCCTCCGCCGCGGCTCCGGATGCAGTGAGGAGGTAGGACTCACGGCGCAAACCGGTATTCAGCATGAGCGAGATCTCAGCCGTTGCCGAATTGGCAAACGCCAGCCGTATCCAATAGTCGCAGGCAGGTGAATTGTGGTGCTGGCAGGATCTCACCTCAATGAACTCTGGATCTCCCATCAGAAAGCGAATTGCATCGAGTGCGTGAATTCCTGTTGCGGCGACAAACTCGGGTTCAAGGCGATTGGTGCGAAGCATTTCGGCGCGCGCGAAGAGGAGCGGGTGCTGAGCCGACCATTGCTTCAGACGCACGATTGATGGGATGAATCGGCGATTGAATGCAACGAAGGTGAATGTGCCGGCAGCAATCGATGCAGCAGCCAGGGCCTTTGCCTCCAACACCGAGAGTCCCGGCGGTTTCTCAATGAGTAAGGGAACCCGCAGAGGAAGCAAAGACTGCACCAGTTCGAAAGTATGGGAGGGTTGCACCGTGCATACAATCGCGTCTGGTCGGGCGTCATCCAGCGCAGCGAGGATGTTGTCCGACGCAAGGCGGTAGCCGAAGAGGTCGCGAAAGTGCCGTGCACGCTCTATATCGAGATCGCATATCGCCTCCAGAGAGACACGACCTTGTTGTGCGAGACGTTGCAGGGTGGGCCCATGAGCGTAGCGGCTCCATTCTCCTGCGCCGACATGTGCAATACGGATGGGGTTCATGGCTTGGGTAGAAACGCTACTTGACTCCTTTCGTTAGCCTTCTTTTTATTACGTTCTTCTGTTACCTTACTCTCAACCTGGCACCCTAGAAAGGTCTTCGATGCGACGCAGGGATCTACTGAAGGCCGCCGCCATCCTTCCAACTGCGCGAGGCCTCAGTGCATTTGCCGAAGGCCCAACATTCCGGCAACATCTGTGGCAAGGTCATGACTTTGGCACTTTTTCCCCAGCCAAAGATCGCTTGGACCAAGGGCCCTTCGATATCGACCAGGATCAGGGCTGGCAAACAGTCTTGTACACCACTCCATCAGAGAAGCCGCTGCGAAATCCAGGCCTCGGGCTTGTCGGCTATACGTGGGAGGAAGGTGGTCCGTCCCTCGCTGTCCGGCGGAATCAACAGTCCCTAGAAGAACATGTGGAGAAGATCGCGAGTCTGCCCTTCGTCGATGTGCTCTACATTCGCTGCGATTGGCGAAACGTGCAGAAGCAAGCGGGCCGGCTGGATTTGGATCCAGTGTGGGGGTTAACGCTCGATGCTGCGAAACGCCATGGGCTGCGTGTCGCATTTCGTATTCAGTCGTCGAACACCGTTTTTCAACCCCAGCAGCTTGCGTTACCGGAGTTTCTGCAGTCGCGAATTCCGATGGTGAAGATCGGGCCAATGGGCAGACACGGCGGCAGCGATCTGTCCAGCGGAGCAACCGGTTCATGGATCGAGCCCCGTTACGATCATCCCGAGTACCTGAAAGCGCTGACGGAGTTGAACCATCTGCTTGCGGCGCGCTTCGATGGCGACCCGCAGATCGAGTGGGTTGACATTATGCATGTAGGTTTCTGGGGAGAAGGCCACTTTGGCGGGTATCCAAGCTCATTTCCAGACTCTGCCACGGCTCAGCGCACGTTGAACGCGATGGTCCAGTTACAACTGGACTCCTGGAAAAGAACGCCGCTCGCCATGAACACCCAGCCGGATATCAGCAACACCGGAAATCGCGAAGCGATTGAGATTGCAGTCCGAGGTGGAGCCTGGGTTCGATCCGACAGCATCATCGTGGAGGAGCCCGTTCAGATCGAGGAGTTGGCCAACCGGCCTCCGTGGCTTGCGGCCATTCTCGAAGACGGTTATTTCCGGCAGTATGATGCATCGAAGCTTGCGGTCGACGTTGCGGGAATCAATGAGCTCGAAAACTATATGTTGCACGTCTTGGACCTCCGCGCAAACTACTGGTCTCTCTGGACTGAGTCCGCACACCTCGCCAGTTACAATGAGCGCTATCCGCGCGGCTTCGAACGTCTCCGGCAAAATATCGGTTATCGACTGCGACCATCATGGATATGGCAAAGGAAGCGCTCCGGCACGTCCGAATTGGTGGTCGCTGTTTCTAATCGTGGCGTTGCAAGTGTTCCAGGTGTCGTCTGGCTACAGATCGAGAGCCCGGATGGAAGGTTTAAGTTGAAAGGCTCGCTCGATCCTGGCTATCCACTGGCCGGAGGGCTCAGGCTTGGCTCGTTTCTACTGCCAGCCGGCTATTCCGATCAGGTCAAGCTTTCGGCCGCGGTCGAGTTAAGGCCAGGCGTATTGAAGCCGGTGGCATGGGCCTGCGAGCAGCCTGTAAACCCTGACGGTTCCATCTCAGTTGACGTAAAGCTGATGAACGATCCCAAGTGGCGAAAGTCGGTTTAAAGTCGACATGTTCTATTTACGTTATTCGTTATCTTTCCTTAGTTTTGCTACACTTCGGCTGAGCTCATATCGCGGCGAAGTGGCGGTCAATCGTTGACCCGACTTGGGGTGGAAAGCATCCACTTCTCGCGTGACCGAGTGTGTTCGCCTGGAGCGATGGAAATGAAAAAACTGAAAAAACAATCGCCGATGTTGATCGAAGAGCGGCGGCAGCATATTCTCTCCCTGATTCAGAAAGACGGACGCGTCCTTGTTGACGAACTCTCGAGCACTCTGGACCTTTCCAAGATCACCATCCGCAAAGACCTTGACTATCTGCAATCGAAAGACTTGATTGTCAGGACGCATGGCGGAGCGCTGCCGGCGCACGCCGGCACTCTCTCCGACCCGACCATCCAGGAGAAGAAAGAGCTGCACCACGAGGAGAAGGTTAAGATCGCAAAAGCTGCAGCGGCCATGGTATCTGAAGGACAGTGCATTATCCTTGACTCCGGCACGACGACCACTGAGATTGCACGCGCGATCCTCTCCTTTCGAAATCTTACTGTCATCACCAATGCGCTGAATATCGCGGCGGATCTTGCGCGCAGCGACTTCGAGATCATCCTGATCGGCGGCACGCTGCGCAAGAATTCGCTCTCAGTCGTGGGTCCGCTGGCTGAAGATGTGCTGAAAGAAATGCACGCCGATATCGTGTTCCTGGGTGTCGATGGTTTCGACATCGAGATCGGCCTGACCACGCCTAACGTGCTTGAAGCGCGCGTAAATCGCGCAATGGTGAAGGCTGCCCAGAAGGTGGTCGCGGTCTGCGATTCGAGCAAATTCAATCGTCGCAGTCTCTCCTTGATTGTGGGCACCGCATCAATTCATCACGT
>Ga0070684_100002405_pt1 | contig 13795 bp, 10 predicted proteins | sample KBSC723LmetaG_FD_65653 | JGI IMG/M metagenome (GOLD analysis project Ga0070684, IMG submission 65653) | Corn rhizosphere microbial communities from Kellogg Biological Station, Michigan, USA - KBS C7.2-3L metaG | ecosystem: Host-associated > Plants > Roots > Rhizosphere ...
CGTGCTCACCGACGACGGGCGGCTCGACCGTTCGAAGGTGGGGGCCCTGGTGTTCGCCGATCCGTCCCGGCGTGCCGCCCTCGAGGCGATCGTGCACCCGCTGGTGCGAGCCCGAGCCACCGAGATCGAGGAGGCCGCGCCGGCCGGCGTCCTCGTGGTCCACGACATCCCGCTGCTGGTCGAGACCGGTCAGGCCACCAGCTTCGACGCGGTCGTGGTCGTCGACGTACCGGAAGAGGTCCAGGTCGAGCGGGCGGTGCGGGAGCGGGGCTGGACCGAGGCCGAGGCGCGGGCCCGGGTCGAGGCGCAGGCGTCCCGAGCGGACCGGCTAGCGGCCGCCACCCATGTGGTGGAGAACTCCGGGGACGTCGAAGACCTCCGCCAGCGTGTGACGGAGGTCTTCGAGCAGCTGGTCCGGACCGAGACGACCAGCTAGCTCAGGCGGCCAGGTCGGGGTCGCCGAGGCGACGGAGCTTCTGCAGCGCCTCGCGCTCGAGCTGCCGGACCCGCTCGGCGGAGATGCCGTGGCGGGCGCCGATGTCGGCGAGCTTGTGCTGGCGCCCGTCGAGCAGCCCGTAGCGGGCGCGGATGATGTCGGCCGCCCGGTCGTCGAGCTGGCCCACCAGGGCGTCGAGCCGTTCGCGCGACTCCACGTCGAGGACCGTGTCGTCCGGTCCCGGCGAGGTCTCCTGGGCCATCAGGTCGCCCAGCGACGTGTCGCCGTCCTCGTCGACGGGGGTGTCCAGGCTGACGTGGTCGCGACCCCAGGCGATCAGGTCGAGGACCCGGTCGATGTCCATGCCCAGCTCGGCGGCGATCTCCTCGGGCTCCGGCTCGCGTCCGAGCTGACGCTCGAGGGTGCGGCGGGCGCCGCCGACCTGGTTGAGCTCCTCGACGACGTGGACGGGGAGTCGGACGACGCGCGCCTGCTGCGCGATGCCGCGGGTGATGGCCTGACGCACCCACCACGTGGCGTACGTCGAGAACTTGTAGCCCTTGGTGTAGTCGAACTTCTCGACCGCCCGGATCAGCCCGGTGTTGCCCTCCTGGATCAGGTCGAGCATCGGCATCTGCGCCCGGCCGTACTTGCGGGCGATGGAGACCACGAGACGCAGGTTCGCGTTGATGAACTGGGTGACGGCCTTGCGGCCCTCCTCGGCCAGCCACTCGAGCTCGGCCTCGGTCGCGGTCATCGGGGCGCCGCCCTTCCTGCGACCGATGCGACCCTCGGCGAGCAGCTGCTCGGCGTACAGGCCCGCCTCGATGGTCTTGGACAGCTCGACCTCGGCGGCCGCGTCCAGCAGCGGTGTGCGGGCGATCTCGTCGAGGTACAGGCCGACGCTGTCGCGGCCCTCGATCTCGCGGGTCGCGCTGATGGTTCGTGCTGCCATGACGCCCTCCTGTGCTGTGGGTCCTACTCGCGGGTAGTACCCACCTCCATCCAACGCTCCAGGCAGCGGGGGGATTCCCGGTCCGGGCCGTTGGGACCCTTCATCCGTCCAGACGAGTGGGCGTTGCGCGGAGTTGCGTCGCCGCAGAACTCTCAGAAAGTTCTCAGGGCTGCCAGGACGCCCACCACAGCGAACCCCGCGGCGAGCGCGCCGGATCAGTACGGCCGGTCGAGCGGGGCGGCCTCGGCCAGGCCCATCCGGTCGAGCATCCAGGCCTGGATGAAGGCCCGGTCGCGCCAGGAGCGGTAGCGCCCGGACACCCCTCCGTGACCCGCCGACATCTCGGTCTTCAGCAGCACGTCGGGGCGACCCTGCCCGTCGGGTGCGGTCGCGCGCAGCCGGGCGACCCATTTGGCGGGCTCGACGTACAGCACGCGGGTGTCGTTGACCGACGTCGTCGCCAGGATCGGCGGGTAGTCGTGCGACCCGACGTTCTCGTACGGCGCGTAGCCGGCGAGGTAGTCGTAGGTCTCCGGATCGCCCTCGGGGTTGCCCCACTCGTCGTACTCGGTGACCGTGAGCGGGAGGCTCGCGTCCAGCATCGAGGTGAGGGCGTCGACGAAGGGCACCTCCGCCACCAGCCCGCCGACGAGATCCGGGTGCTCGTTGGCGATCACGCCGATCAGCAGCCCCCCGGCCGACCCGCCCTCGGCCACGATCGTGTCCGGGGTGGTCCATCCGGTGTCGACGAGGTGCCGGGCACAGGCGGCGAAGTCGGAGAACGTGTGGCGCTTGTGCAGCAGCTTCCCGTCGTCGTACCACCGGCGGCCCATCTCACCGCCGCCTCGGACGTGCGCGATCGCGACCCCGGCGCCGCGGTCGAGGAGCGACAGCCACGGCACCGAGAATCCCGGGTCGATCGAGATCTCGTACGCGCCGTACCCGTAGAGCAGCAGGGGGATCGGACGCTCCTCGCCCTCGCTGCCGCGCACGCCTCGGCGGCACACCAGCGAGATCGGCACCCGCTCCCCGTCGTCGGCGGTCGCCCACAGCCGGTGCTCCTCGTAGGCGGCGGGGTCGTGTCCGCGGACCGGCTGCTGCTTGAGCAGGGTCAGCTCGCGAGCGCGTACGTCGTAGTCGTAGACGGAGGCCGGGACCGACAGCGAGGTGTAGTGCACCCGGACGGTCGGCTGGTCGAACTGCGCGCCGCCACCTCCGCCGACGGTGTAGACCTCCTGAGGGAACTCCACGAGGTAGTCGTCGCTGGGGCCGTCGTCGCCGAGCTCCACGATCCGGAGCTGGGTGAGCCCGCCGCTGCGCTGGTGGACCACCAGGTGCCCGGCGAAGGCCGCCACGTCGTCGAGCCGCACGCGCTCGTCGTACGGGATCAGCGGCGTCCAGCCGGACGGAGGCGTGGGCGCGACCGGACAGCTGCCGATCTCGAAGTCGGGGCCGGTGTGGTTGTGCTGCACGAGGAAGACGTCCTGGCCGGCGATCACGGCGTGCTCGAGACCGTACTGCAGGCCCTCCTCCCGTGGATGGAACACGACCCACTCGGCGTCGGGGTCCGCGCAGTCGAGGTAGATGTTCTCGGTCGTGTTCTTGGACGCCGTGGCGATCACCAGGAACCGCTGGGTGCGGCTCCGGCCGACGCCGACCCAGAACCGCTCGTCGGTCTCGTGGAAGACCAGCTCGTCGGCCTCCGTGGAGCCGACCCGGTGCCGCCACACCTTGTCGCGGCGCCAGGCCTCGTCGACCGTGCAGTAGTAGAGGTCCTGCCCGTCGGGGCTCCAGACGCCGCCGCCCAGGACGTCCTCGATCCGGTCCGGGAGCAGCTCGCCCGTGGTCAGGTCCTTGACCTGGAGCGCGAAGCGCTCGTTCCCGACGGTGTCGGTCGAGTATGCGAGCCGGGTGCCGTCGGGGCTCACCGTGACGCCGCCGACGCTGTAGAAGTCGTGGCCCTCGGCCAGGGCGTCGTGGTCGAGCAGCACCTCCTCGCCGGGGACGGCGGGCTGGTCGGGGCCGGCGTCCTCGTCGAGGGTCGGCGGCGTCCAGTCGTCGTCGTCGAGCACGCGGACCCGGCACGATGCGCCGTACTCGCGCCCCTCGAAGGAGCGGCTGTAGTACCACCAGCCCCGGGTGCGGGACGGCACCGACAGGTCGGTCTCCTTGGTGCGGGCCTTGATCTCGCCGAAGATCGCCTCGCGCAGGCCGGCCAGGTGGTCGGTGCTCGCGGCCGTCCACGCGTTCTCGGCCTCGAGGTACGCGGTGACCTCCGGGGATCCCTTGGCGCGCAGCCAGTCGTACTCGTCGGTGCGTGACCGACCGTGGTGCTCGGTGGTCACCGGGCGCCGGTCGGCGACGGGCGGGCAGCTGGGAGGCGTCGCCTCCGCGGCGGGACTCGTCATGCTGCGGACCCTAGTGGCTGGGCCATCGCGAGCGGAGGCGGCACTAGCATCGCTGCGTGCTCACGCTCACCGAGGTGCCCGCCGACCAGCTCCCGGCCCGCAGGACCGCCGCACTCGACCGCGTCACCCAGCGACGGGTGACCAGCCGTCATCTCGAGCCGGAGACCGCCCGGACCCTGGTCGAGGGGCTCGCCGAGCGCGACGGCTCGGTGTTCCTCGACGTGTCCGACGACGGCGCCGTCGTGGGCTCGGTGTGGCTGGGCTCCGACGGTGACGAGCTCGCGGTGTACGACCTCGTGCTGGACGACCTCGTGCTGGACGACATCGACGTCGCGGGTGGGCTGGTCCCCCTTCTCGTGGGCATCGGTCGTGCGCGCGGATCACGGAGGGTGGGGGTCGGCGTGCAGCCGGGGGACCGTGCCCACCGGGCGCTGGCCACCCTTCCGGGATTCTCCCTGCGGGCCACCAACATGGAGCTCGATCTCGATGGGGAGATCGGCGACCCGGGGGAGCTGGTGCTGGAGCCGATGACACCGTCCGAGTTCGATGCGTTCATGAGCGACGAGGTCGAGGGGTTCGCCCAGGAGCTGGTCGCCGCCGGCGCCGATGTCGAGGCCGCGCGGGAACGCAGCCGGACCCTGATGGACGAGCTGGTGCCGGCCGGACTGGAGTCGCCCGGCATGGAGTTCCACGCGGCACGGGTCGGCAACGAGACCGTCGGCGGGCTGTGGCTCAGCACGGCCCAGACGATGGCCTTCGTCTACAACATCGAGGTCCGGCCGGAGCATCGCCGCCGAGGCTACGGAGCCGCCATCATGAACGCCGCGGCCCGGCACTGCCGCGACCACGGCCACCCCTACCTGGGTCTGAACGTGTTCGCGCACAACCCCGGCGCCCGCGCGCTCTACGACAAGCTCGGATACCGGGTCTCCCACGACTACCACGCCCTCGACGTGCCCGATGCCGGCTGACGGACCCGGCCGCGTCGATCTCAACGCCGACCTGGGGGAGGAGGTCACCGACGACGCCGGGCTGCTGGCGGTCGTGACGTCGGCGAACGTGGCCTGCGGGTTCCACGCGGGCACGCCGGCGATCATGCGCAGCGTCTGCGCCGAGGCGGCCCGCCGGGGAGTTGCGGTGGGGGCACAGGTGTCGTATCTCGACCGGGAGAACTTCGGGCGGGTGGCCCATGACGTGCCGCACGACCTGCTCCGGGACCAGGTCGCCGAGCAGGTCGCCCTGCTCGCCGGCATCGCCGAGGGTGAGGGGACCCGCATCTCCTACCTGAAGCCGCACGGCGCGCTCTACCACCGGGTCACCGACGACCCGGACCAGGCGGCCGCGGTGCTGGCGGGGTCGGGGGAGCTGCCCGTGCTCGGGTTCCCCGGGTCGCGGCTGCTCGCGCTCGCGGCGGCGGCCGGACGCGCGACGTACGAGGAGGGGTTCCCGGACCGCGGCTACGCCGCGGGCCGGCTGGTCGACCGTGGTCTCCCGGGTGCGCTCCTCGGGAGCGAGGCCGAGATCGCGGCCCAGGCCGTGCGGCTGGCGCCGGCGGTCGCATCGCTGTGCGTGCACGGGGACTCACCCGGTGCCGTCGCCCATGCGCACGCCGTACGGCGCGCGCTGGAGGCCGCGTCGTACACGGTCGCGGCGTTCGCGACGTGACCGATCTTCTCCACAGCACGACGGGTCCTTCTGTGGAGGATCGGGCCGCTTCTGTGGAGGAGCGAGGCGGGTCTGTGGAGGACACGCCGACGGCCGAGAAATGTCGCGAAATCTCCTCACTTGCCTCTTGCGCGGAGGGTGTGGTGGGGCATAGAACTCTCCTACCAACCCGCCGCTTGCGGTGGGAAGGAGCGGAGAAGCAGGAAGATCCAGATCGCGAGCTTGCTCGCGGCGCCGGCCGGTGGCGGCAGGCGGGATCGGGTGGCTTGTCCGCGATCGGGTGCCACCGCACGATCATCGAGGGGCTCTTGGTGCTCATACCATCGAGAGCCCCTCACCTTTTGTCACGCCCCCTCGGCCGAGCCCCCGAGGCCACCGCGAGGGCGGGAGGTTGAGGAGCGCCCGGCTCGTTCCGAGCGGAGCTCGGGGCCGAGCGATGCATCTCGAAGCCCCGGTCGGTCGGCCTGGAGGATGACACCCATGCATCTCCTCCCCGTCGGCCACAACGCGGTCCTCGTCGAGGTCGCCTCGCCCGCGGAGGCGGTGTCGCTGGCGACCTGGGCCCGGGACCGCTCGCTGGCGGTCGATGTCGTTCCCGGTGCCCGGACGGTGCTGCTGGACGGCGTCGTCGACGCCGACGGTGTCGCGGGGGTGCTCGCGACCTGGCGCCCGTCTGCGGTCGAGCCCGGCCCGCTGGTGGAGATCCCGGTGACCTACGACGGACCGGACCTCGAGGACGTCGCGTCCAGGTGGGGGTGTGACGTGGACGGGGTGGTGGCCCGCCACCTGGCCACCGAGTTCACCGCGGCGTTCTGCGGCTTCTCGCCGGGCTTCGCCTATCTCGCGGGACTCGATGTGGAGGTCCCGCGGCTCGACACGCCTCGGACACGGGTCCCCGCCGGGTCCGTGGCCCTCGCCGATCGATGGTGCGGCGTCTACCCCACGGCCACGCCAGGAGGGTGGCGGGTCATCGGCCGGACCCAGGCTCGCCTCTGGGACGCGCGGCGGGAACCGCCGGCCCTGCTCGCGCCGGGCACGCGGGTGAGGTTCGTGGCCGGGTGAGCCTCGAGGTGGTGGCCGTGGGGCCCTCGGTGCTGGTGCAGGACCGGGGGCGGCCGGGGTGGGCGCACCTGGGGGTGCCCCGCTCGGGTGCGCTGGACGGGCCAGCGGCGGCGCTGGCCAACCGGCTCGTCGGCAACGCACCCGACGACGCCTGCCTCGAGGTGCTGCTGGGCGGGCTCGCCCTGACCTCGGACGAGGGAGTCTGGGTCGCCGTCACCGGCGCGAGGTGCGCGCTCGAGGTGGACGGCCGCCCCGCCGGCTTCGGGGAGGCGGCGCGGCTGACCCCCGGATCCGTGCTGCGTCTGGGCCGCCCCGAGACCGGCCTTCGCTCCTACCTCGCGGTCGCCGGTGGGATCGCCGTCGACCCGGTCCTGGGATCGCGCTCGACCGACACCTTGGGACGGGTCGGGCCGCCGGCCGTCGCCGTGGGGGACCGGCTCCCGATGGGCCGGCCGGCCGGCCCACCGGCCGCTGTCGACACCCCGCGGCCACCGGCCACCGGACCGCTCCGCGTCACGCCGGGTCCGCGGGCGGACCGGGTCGCGGGCGACGCGCTCGACCTCCTGTGCCGCACGACGTACGCCGTCTCGCCGGACTCCGATCGGGTCGGGCTGCGTCTGGTCGGCGATGCCCTGCCGCTGGCCGTGCGCGACGAGCTGCCCAGCGAGGGCATGGTGCTGGGTGCGGTGCAGGTGCCGCCCGACGGCCGGCCCGTGGTGTTCCTGGCGGACCACCCGACCACGGGGGGCTACCCGGTGGTGGCGGTCGTGGACGAGCGCGACCTCTGGCAGTGCGCGCAGCTGCGACCCGGCGAGCCGGTGGGCTTCACGCGGAGTCGCTGAGCGGGCTCACCCGCGCCGGCGCTTGAGCTCCTCGACGACCGCGGGCACGACCTCGTGCATGTCACCGACGACCGCGTAGTGCGCCTTGGTGACCATGGGTGCCTCGGCGTCGGTGTTGATCGCGAGGATCGTCTTGGAGCTGGAGCAGCCGGCCCAGTGCTGGATGGCGCCGCTGATGCCGCAGGGGATGTACAGCTCCGGTGAGATCCGGCTCCCGGTCTGGCCGACCTGCTCGTGGTGGGGGCGCCAGCCGAGACTGGTCACGACCCGCGAGACACCGAGCGCGCCGTCGAGGAGCCCGGCGAGCTCGATCACGTGGTCGAAGCCGCCGGGGCCGCCCGCGCCGCGACCCGCGCCCACCACGACCCGGGCCGTGGTCAGGGCACCGGGACCCTCCTCCTTGGTCTCACCACGGGCGCTCACCCGGGCGAGCAGGTCGGCCTCGGCGACGGCCGGGCTCTCCTCGTGCCAGGCCGGCGACGTCGGGGTGTCGGCCGGGGTGGCGACCCACGCGTGGCCGGCCACCGTGAACAGCGCCGGGCGCTGTGAGAGCCGCATCTCCTCGAGCGCGGCGCCGCCCGCGACCTGCCGGGTCACCTCGAACGGCGAGAGCCCCGAGAACGACAGCACGTTCGCGGCCATCGGGACGTCGAGGCGGGCCGCGAGGTGGGCGAGGACCTCGTTGCCCCGGGGGCTCCCCGCGGCCGCCACGACGACGCATCCGGTGCGGGCACGGATGTCCTGGAGGGCCGAGGCCCACGCGGCGCCCGCGTAGGCGTCGTACGACGGGCCGCTGACGTGGTGGACCTCGTCCACCCCGTGCGCGGCCAGCTGGTCGCGTGCCGCCTCGGGGACCTCGCCGATCAGCGCGGCCCGGATGGCGATCCCGCCGCCGGCAGCGGCCAGCGAGCGGGCGAAGGCGACCGTCTCCAGCGAGATGTCGGTGACACCTGCGGCGTCACACTCGAGCCACAACAGGATCATCAGCGGACCCCCAGCCTCTCGAAGAGGTCGACGACGGCCGCCGCGGCCGAGGGGCCCTCGCCGAGGATCTCGACGCTGCTGGGGGCGGGCGGCGGGAGCGTGAGCTGCACGCGATGGGACCCGACCGGGTCAGCGGACGGAGAGCGCTCCTCGATCTCGACCTTCTTGGCCGCCATCCGGCCCTTCAGGCTGGGGTACCGCGGCTCCACCCCGCCCTCGAGGATCGTGGCGACCATCGGGGTCGGGACCGAGTAGGTCTCGGCTCCGTCCGGGCCGTCGACGTGCGCGGACACCATGCCGTCGACGACCTCGAGGGTGGAGACGCCGTTCACCACGGGTAGACCCAGGGCGTAGGCGAGCCGGATCCCGACCTGGAAGTCGCCGGTGTCCGCGGCGTCGTTGCCGAGCAGGACCAGGTCGTAGCCCCGGCCCTCGTCGCCGTGCGCCTTCACGACGGCCGCGATCTCGCGGGCGACGTCCGCCGGCCCGAAGGCGACCGCGTCGGCCACGACGTGCACGGCGGCGGTGCAGCCGACGGCCAGTGCGTTGCGGAGCTGCTCGGCCGACTCGCCGGGTCCGAGACTCAGGGCGGTGGCCACGCCGCCGGTGGCGTCGGCCAGCCGCACCGCGAGCTCGATCGCGCACTCCTCGTGTGGGCTGACCGTGTATCCGGCCATCCGACCGTCGACCGCCTGCTGGTCGGGCGTGAGGACCACCTGGCTCGACGAGTCGGGCACCCGCTTCACGCACACGAGCACGCGGAGTCCCTCGTCCGCCACCTCAGACCCCCTTGATCCGCTCGTTGCCGGGGTCGAGCAGCGGCGTCGCGTCGACCGACCCGACGGTGACCGGGTACAGCTCCTCCATGTACGACACCGCGAGCTGGTTGCCGACGACCGCCTGGTCGGGGGGCAGGTAGGCCAGCAGCACGTGCTTGCCGAGCGAGGGGCCCGACCCGGCGCTCGTGACGTAGGGATGGCGGCCGTGGCCGTCGGTCAGGGTGCCGCCGTCGCGGGTCAGGATCGGCTCGCCGCCCAGCATGTAGCGCTTCACGCCGCTGGCGGACGTGTGGTCGTCGACGGTCATCGTGCAGAGCACCGCGAGCGGCGCCCTCTCGCGCTGGGCCAGGTAGGCCTCCTTGCCCACGAAGTCGGCGGCCTTGACCTTGGGTCGCTGCATGCCCGCCTCGACGATGGTGCGCTCGCCGTCGAGCTCCGCGCCGTACGCCCGGTAGCCCTTCTCGATGCGACCCGTGGTGCCGTAGACGCCGATGCCCACCGGGACCGTGCCGTGGGACTCACGGGTGTCGACCAGTGCCCCCCAGAGGGCGGCCGCGTCGTCCATGGAGACGTAGAGCTCCCAGCCGAGCTCGCCCACGTAGGAGATCCGGGACGCCAGGACCGGCACTCCGGCCAGCTGGATCTCACGACAGGTCAGGAAGCCGAATCCCTCGTGGGACAGGTCTGCGTCGGTGAGGGTCGAGAGGATCGCCCGCGCCTGGGGTCCCCAGAGTCCGATCGTGGAGATCTCGTCCGTGCGGTCGGTCAGGGTCGTGGCCCCGTCGTCGGTCAGGTGGTCGGTGAACCACTTGCGGTCCGCCATGCCGTGGGCGCCTCCGGTGACCACCCGGAAGTGGTCCTGGCCGAGCCGCATCACCGTCAGGTCGGAGCGGAAGCCACCGGCCGCGTCGAGCACCGGCGTGTAGACGACCCGGCCCACCGGGACGTCGCACTGCGCGACGCACGTGCGCTGCACGGAGTCCAAGGCGCCCGGGCCCTCGATGTCGAGGATCTGGAAGGCGCTGAGGTCGATGACGCCGGCCGCCTCGCGCATCCGCAGGTGCTCGGCGTTGATGATGGGGCTCCACCAGCGCGAGTCCCACTCGTGCTCGCGGGGCATCACCCGGTCGCCGTACTCGTCGAGGAGGAAGGCGTTCGACTCGTACCAGAAGGGTCGCTCCCAGCCGGCGGTCTCGAAGAACGTCGCACCCAGCTTGACCTGCGAGTCCCACATCGGGGATCGGCGCTGGTCACGGTCGGACTCATACTGCTCGGCGGGATGGATGATCCCGTAGGTCTTGATGAACGACTCGGTGGTGCGCAGCCGGGTGTGCTCACGCCGTAGCTGGTGGGGATGGAACCGCGCGATGTCGCTGTGGTTGACGTCGATCTCGCTCTGCCCGTGGGTCATCCACTCCGCGACGGCGCGACCGACGCCGGGACCCTCCTTGATCCACACCGCGGCGGCGGTCCACAACCCGCGCACGTGGCTCTCCCCGAGGATCGGCAGCCCGTCGCAGGTCAGCGAGAGCAGACCGTTGATCGCGTAGCGGATCTCCGCGCCGTCGGCGCCGAGCAGGTCGGGCATCAGCTCGTAGGCCTGCTCGAGCTGCGGGTCGAAGTCGTCGCTGGTGAAGGGCAGCTCGGTGGGGGACAGCTTGGCCTGGTCGATCGACGGGATGTCCTCGGGCTCCACCAGGATCGCCCGGTGGGCGTACGAGCCGACCTCCATGTCGGCGCCGTGCTGCCGCTCGTAGCAGAAGGTGTCCATGTCGCGCACGATCGGGAACGAGATCTCGCCCTCGCGCTCGGCGAGCTGCGGACAGGGCCCGACACTGATCATCTGGTGCACGGCCGGGGTGAGGGGGATGCTCACGCCCGCCATGTCGCCGATCTTGGGGCTCCAGACGCCGGCCGCGATGACGACCGCCTCGGCCTCGATGTCACCGCCGGAGGTGTGGACGGTCGTGATCCGGCCGTGCTCCACACCGAGCCCGGTGACCTCGACGTTCGGGACGACGGTCAAGGCGTCCAGCGCCAGCGCGCGCTCGCGCATGATCGTGCCCGCGCGCAGCGAGTCGACGACGCCGACGCCGGGCTGCCAGAAGGCCCCGATGATCTGGTCCTTCTCCAGGAACGGCACCTTCTCCTGGACGAAGTCCGGGCTGACGAGCTCGGCCTCGATGCCCCAGGCCCTGGCCGACGACATCCTGCGTCGCAGCTCCTCCATCCGCTCCTCGGTGCGGGCGACCTCGAATCCGCCCGACTGCGTGAACACGCCCATCTCCTGGTACTGCCGGACCGAGTCCAGCGTCAGGTCGGTCATCTCGCGGGAGTGGTCGGTGAGGAAGATGAAGTTGGAGGCGTGTCCGGTGGAGCCACCCGGGTTGGGCAGCGCGCCCTTGTCGATCTGCACGATGTCGCGCCAGCCGAGCCGGGCCAGGTGGTAGACGAGGCTGTTGCCGACGATGCCGGCGCCGATCACCACGGCGCGTGCGTGACCCGGGACCTCTGCCATGGGCGGACACTCCTCAGACGCTGGATTCGAGGTGTTGCGTAACACGCACCAACGTGCGTGATAGGGAACAAAGTCAGGGTGATCCGTGGGTCCACCCGCTGTCAAGGGGCTCCTCGTAACTCACGTCGGCTCGCGCCATGCGGTCAGCGCCGGATCGTCGGCGGGCAGCGAGCGCACCGGGCCGGGCGGCGTCTCGGCGGTCTCGAACCGCACCGTGACGATGCCGCGTCCGGCGCCCCAGACCCAGCCGCGGCCGAGCTCCTCGTGTACGACGTCCATGCCCGGGACCCAGGTGCGGAGGACGGGCAGATCGGGCAGGGCCTCGACCGGTTCGTCGTCCGGCTCGGGGTGCTCCTCGCCGAACAGGTCGTCCTGGATCCAGTCGGCGAGCCCGGAGACGCCGACGCCGAGCAGCCGGACGCCGCCGCTGACGTCGAGCTCTCCGAGCAGCCCGCGCGCCAGCCGGGCGATGGTGGGCCCGGCGTCGGTGGGGGCGTTGAGTGTGGTCGACCTGGACAGGGTCGTGAAGTCGTGGAGGCGCACCTTGAGCGTGATCGTCCGCCCGGACAGCCCGCTCTTGCGCAGACGCTCGGCGACGCTGAGCGCCTGGCGGCTGACCAGGCCCTCCATCAGGCGACGGTCGGTGAGGTCGGTGTCGTAGGTGCCCTCGACGCTGACCGACTTGGCCTCGCGCTCGGGGACGACCGCGCGGTCGTCCTCGGCACGGGCGAGCAGGTGGAGGCCGTGGCCGTGCGCCTTGCCGAGCAGCCGGACGAGCTCGTCCTCGCTGACCCGCTCGAGGTCGGCGACGGTGCTGATGCCCGCGCGGCGCAGCCTCTCGGCCGTGGCCGCGCCGACGCCGGGGATGACGGTGACGTGCATGGGACGCAGGAGCTCCTGCTCGGCTCCGGCGCTGACGAGGACGAGCCCGTCGGGCTTGTCCAGGTCGCTGGCGACCTTGGCGATGAACTTCGAGGTGCCGATGCCGACCGAAGCCGTCAGCCCGCCGGTGACGACACGCACCCGCTCGCGCACCTCCTCGGCCACGGCGCGCACGCGGTCGTCGTCGTACGACGTCAGGTCGGCGGCGGCGAGGTCGACGAAGGCCTCGTCGAGGGAGAGCGGCTCGACCAGCGGCGAGACGTCGCGGAGCACCTCCATCACCTTCAGGCTGGTGTCGCGGTAGGCATGGAAGCGGGGGCTGAGGAACGCCGCGTGTGGGCAGCGCGACCGGGCCTCTCGGGTCGACATCGCCGAGCGCACGCCGTACCGGCGGGCCTCGTACGACGCGGTGCTGACCACCCCGCGGCCCCCGATGCCGCCGACCACCACGGGCTTGCCGCGCAACGACGGCTTGTCGCGCTGCTCGACCGAGGCGAAGAACGCGTCGAGGTCCAGGTGCATCACCGACGCCTCCTGACGCATGGCCGCAACCTATCCCCGAGGTCGGACAACCCGGCCGGGTGCCGCCCTCGGCCCGCTTGTGATCCACAGCGCACGCCCGGACCCCGGTCCGCACAGACCGGGCACGGGCCGGTCGTGGGCGTCGGCCCGGACGGGCAGCGTCGTGCCATGACCACGATGCTGACCGCCCGCGGGCCGGAGGACCTCCTCGCCGCCGTCCCCGTCGTCCTCGGCTTCCACCCGGAGGAGTCGCTGGTGATGCTGACGTTCGGTGCCGCGCGCAGCTTCCACGCACGCCTCGACCTGCCCTCGCCGGCGGACGACGAGGCAGTGGCCGAGGTGGTCGACGTGCTGCTGCAGCCGAGCCGCACGCATCGGGTCGACCGCGTCGCCTTCGTCGTCTACTCCCCGGACGCGGTGGTGGCGGCTCGGCTCGCCGCCGCGCTGGTGCCCGCGTTCGTCGCCGAGGGGATCGGCGTCGTCGACGTGCTGCGTGCCCACGACGCGCGTTGGTGCAGCGTGCCGATCCGCGCGGGGGCCACCGAGCAACCGATGGCTCCCTACGACGACGCCCACCACCCCTTCGCCGCACAGGCCGTCTTCGCGGGACGGGTCACGCACGCCAGCCGAGAGGAGCTGCGGGCGACGGTGGCGCCCGTCCCGGCTCGGCAGACCCGGTGGACCGGACTGCTCGAGGCCCTTCCGCACCCGGGGCCGGCCGACGTCGTTCCGGTCGTCGAGC
>Ga0070684_100002407_pt1 | contig 13786 bp, 12 predicted proteins | sample KBSC723LmetaG_FD_65653 | JGI IMG/M metagenome (GOLD analysis project Ga0070684, IMG submission 65653) | Corn rhizosphere microbial communities from Kellogg Biological Station, Michigan, USA - KBS C7.2-3L metaG | ecosystem: Host-associated > Plants > Roots > Rhizosphere ...
CGCGGGCCGAGGCCCTGCTCTACGCGGCCGACCGGGCCCACCACGTCGCCTCGGTGATCCGCCCGGCCCTCGAAGCCGGCGCGGTCGTGATCAGCGACCGGTATGTCGACTCGTCGCTGGCCTACCAGGGCGCCGGGCGCACCCTGCCGGTCGACGACGTCCTCTGGCTGTCCAAGTGGGCGACCGGCGGCCTGCGCCCCGACCTGGTCGTCGTGCTCGACATCGAGCCCGCCGTCGGCCTCAGCCGGGTCAACCACCGGGGCGGGCCGGACCGGCTGGAGGGCGAGTCGCTCGCGTTCCACGAGCGGGTGCGCTACGCGTTCCTGGATATCGCGTCCAACGACCCCAACCGATATCTCGTACTGGATGCCAACCGCTCGGCCGACATGGTCGCCGGAGCGGTGGCCGACCGCATCCGTGAGCTGCTGCCCAACGCCGAGCTGATCCAGGCGCCGATGGAGGTGTCGCCGTGACGCCGCCGGTCTTCGATGCACTTGTCGGACAAGAAGACGCGGTCGAGACGCTGACCCGGGCCAGCCGGGCGGCCGGGGCGATCGTCCGCGGCGAGTCGGTAACCGAGGGCGGCATGACCCACGCCTGGCTTTTCACCGGCCCGCCCGGCTCCGGCCGATCGGTCGCCGCGCGCGCGTTCGCCGCCGCGCTGCAGTGCCCGGACGGTGGCTGCGGTGTGTGTACGGCGTGCCACACGACCCTCGGCGGGACCCACGCGGACGTCCGGTTCGTCGTTCCGGAGGGGCTCTCGATCGCGGTCGGCGACATGCGGGCACTGGTGCTGCGCGCGGCCAGTTCGCCGACCCAGGGCCGCTGGCAGGTGCTGCTCGTCGAGGACGCCGACCGGCTGACCGAGGCGGCCGGCAATGCGCTGCTCAAGGCGATCGAGGAGCCGCCGCCCCGGACCGTCTTCCTGCTGTGCACGCCCTCGACCCACCCCGACGACATCTCGGTGACGATCCGGTCGCGCTGCCGGGTCGTGCCGCTGCGGCAGCCGCGTCCCGAAGCGATCGCCGTGCTGCTGCGAAAGCGCGACGGGACCGACGACGGCACCGCCTCCTGGGCGGCCGCGGCGGCCCAGGGGCACGTCGGCCGGGCCCGGCGACTGGCCCGGGACCCGCAGGCGCGGGCGCGGCGGGATGCGGTGCTCGCAGTACCGCGGCGACTGACCGGCGTCGGCGCCTGCTTCGACGCTGCCAACTCGTTCATCGAGGCGGCCGAGGCCGAGGCGGCCGCGTCGGTGACCGACGTCGACGCCCGCGAGCGGGCCGACCTGGAGATCGCCCTCGGCGCCGGCGGCACCGGCCGGGGCGCGTCGACCGCCATCCGAGGCGCCCAGGGCCAGCTCAAGGATCTGGAGCGGCGGCAGAAGTCGCGGGCCACGCGGGCCCAGCGCGACGCGATGGACCGCGCACTGGTCGACCTGGCCGGGTTCTACCGCGACGTGATCGCCCACTCGTTCGGCGCCCCGGTCGACCCGGTCCACGCCGACACGGCCGAACTGTCCACGGCCGCCGCCGAGAAGTGGACGCCGGAGAGCGCGCTACGCCGGCTCGAGGCGGTGCTGGAGTGCCGCACCGCGATCGAAGCCAACGTCAAGCCGAGGATCGCCGTGGAGGCGATGATGCTCGCCCTCTGGCGCGGCTGATCGGGGTTATCCACAGGCTACAATTCGGTCTTCCGCCGTCACTCTCGGGTACCGTACGGTCTCCTCGGGGGAGGAGTCGAGGCGATGGCGCGCGAGGTCGACCGAGAAGTCGACGTTGATTGGATCGAGCAGGCGGTGGAGCGCTACCGCCGGATCGACGCCATGCTCGCCGAGTTCGACAAGGCCATCAAGACCGTCGAGGTGACCGTGCGGTCCTCGGACGGCCTGGTGGAGGTGCTGGTCACCGCCGACGGCACGATCCGCGACGTGCGGGTCGACGGCAACCTGCACGGCCGCACCAACGCCGACGTGTCCCGGTCGGTGCGCGAGGCAGTCACGGCGGCCGCTGACGCCGCGGCCTGGGCGCGACAGAAGCTGCACGCCGAGACGTTCACCGACTACCGGCCACTGAGCTAGCGGGGGAAGAGCATGGGGATAGCGGACCTGGCCGACCGGATCGACGCGGCGGGTGACGCACTGGCCGGCGCCAGCACGACGCTCTCGCTGGTCGACCCGGGCGCGCGGGCCTTCGGCGCCGATGCCGTGGGCGGCCTGGGGGAATTGGGGCGGGCGCTGCACCGCCAGTTCGCGACGGGCCTGGCCGCCCGGGGCCGCGAGGCGGCCGCTCACGGTGCGCGGCTGGCCGACACGGCGCAGGCGCTGCGGCTGGTCGCCGAGGGCTACGGGGGCGCGGAAGACGAGACGCGCCGGGCGCCGGGCTTGGGCGGCACGTGATGGCCGTGCCGGTCATCGCGCGGGCGTTGCCAGGCCGGCGCCGCCTGCGGCTGGGTGCGCGCCCGCCGGGCCCGTCACGGACCGGGTTGGCGGCGGCGGCGGGCTGTCGATCTGCCGGGTTGGTGGCCGGATGGCGGGTGGCGGCGGCGGGTGGTCGATCTGCCGGGCTGGTGGCCGGATGGCGGGTGGCGATGGCGGGTCGTCGGTCAGCCGGGCTGGTGGCCGGAGGGCGGTTGGCGGGGGGTCGTCGGTCAGCCGGGCTGATGGCCGGATGGCGGACGGCGGCGGGTCGTCGATCTGCCGGGTTGGTGGCTGGAGGGCAGTTGGCGGTGGCGGGCCGTCGATCTGTTGGACTGGCGGCTGGACGGCGGCTGGCGGCGGGCTGGCGATCTGCCGGGCTGGCGGCCGGACGGCGACTGGCGGCGGCCGGACGGCTTGGTGGGTCTCATGGATGCGCTTGACGTTGTGCTCGGCCCGGGGCGCGATCTCCTCGGCCGGGTCGACGCGACGTTAACCGCCGCCGGGGCGCCCGCCGAGTCGCGGCTCTGGGATCTGCTGCAGCGGGTCGGGGCGCTGCCCGGCGATGCGGTGGAGTTCGCCGCCGGGCTGGATCCGGTGCCGATGCGCGCGGCGGCCGAGGATCTCCGGGCCCGCGCCGCCGAGTTCACCGACGAGCGGTCGGCCGTCGACCGGGTCGCTGCCGACCGGCCGTGGGAGGGGTCGAGCGCCGACGCGTTCAGCGCCGTCTGGCGGGCCCTGGCCGACCACATCGGCGACACGATCGACGCCGGCGAGCCGACGCTGATCGGCCGGCTGACCGCGCTCGCGTCCTATGTGGACGGCGTCGCGACCTGGGCGACGACGCTCCGGGGGCGGGTGGCCATGGCGGTCGCCGACGCTCTCGCGTCGGCCGAGGCGGTCGTGCTCAACACCGCGCCGACCGACAGCACCACCGCCGCCGACGCCGCCGCGGCGGTTGCGGTCAAGGTGCTCGGGCCGCTGGCCGACGCCGTGCGCGGCGGTCGCGACCTGCACGACGCCTGGACGCCAAACCTGGCCGAGCTCACCTACCGCGGTGCGGTCTTGTCCGGACCGCGCGGCTTCCCCACCACAACCCGCGTCGACCTGTAGCCCGGGACACGCAACGCCCCCGCCGAGGGGGCTCGGCGGGGGCGTTGCTGGGGGGAGGGACAGAGCTCAGATCACGGACCGCTTGCGCGCCATCACCATCAGGAAGCGACCGACCAGCACCAGCAGGACGCCGCCGCCCAGCACGTACGCGATGTTGTTGCCGGTCACCGGCAGGCTTCCCGTGGTGTGCGCGACCGGGGTCGGCGTGAGGCCGCTGATTCCGCCGTTCCCGCCGGTGTCGCCGCTCCCCGTGCCGCTGCCGTACCCGTCGCCGCCGCTACGGTGACCATGGGGCGCCTTCGGCGCCGCCGCGGCCGCTTCGAGTACGCACAGCCCAAGGTCGACCAGTGCGGTGTTGTCGGCCAACGTGGTGTCGTCGGAGGAGTACCCGGACCACGTCGACCGCGTCAGGACCTTGACCCGCAGCGACGCCGCCTTCGCGTGGACGCCGGTGGCGGTCGTCTCCTGGCTGAGCTCGCCCAGGCTGAGCCGCAGGACGACAACTCCGCCGCCCTTGCCCTTCGGCAGCGTCGTGTGCTCCGTCCGATCCCCGGACAGCAGGCCACCGGCCACGTCGTCAGCCAGGCCGCCGAGGCCGGGTACTCCGGGAAGGATGCCGACCAGGCCCGCCACCGGACCGGGCGCCGAAGCGGCCGAAGCGTTCGAGGCGCCCGCCACCGGCAGCCCGGCGAGCAGCGAGCCGAGCGACAACTGCGACAGCACCGGCAGGTTCTCGGCCCGGCCGAGTGCACCGGCCAGGTCCGTGCCGGCCGGGTCGACCGGTACCGCGACGTCCACATGGTCGCCGGCCGCGGCCAGTCGCGTCGGGGCGTGCCCGGGCAGCGTGACCTCCAGGACCGGCGCCTCGTAGACGACGGTCTTGCGCACTCCGGCCACCACGCGCAGCTTCGGCTGGCTGACGATCTTGACGCCAATCGCCTGCCGGGTGCCGGCGAACAGCTCGATCCTGGTCAGCTCCCCGCTCGCCTCGGCCGACGCGGCTGGGCGGCCGCCGTCGGTGACCACCCGCGCGGTCGTCCGCGTGTCGAGCGCGTCGACGCTCAGCAGGGCGCTCCCGTGCGAGCCGGGCAGGATGCGCGTACGAGCGACGCGAGCGGTCGTCTCCGACAACGGTCCGAAGCCGGGCGCGCAGCGCTCCTCGCGGCCGACCGTCGCGTGGGCGGCGAGGCCCCCGGTGCCGATCTGCAGCGCCGGCAGATTCACTCCCAAGGTCGGCACGACCACCGGCGTCGCGTGCGGGGGAGGCGCTTGCTGATATGCGCCGGCCGCCAGTACGCCGGCCGGAACAGCGTGCCCGAGAAGCTGGGCCTGCAGGTAGTGGGCCTCGGAGGCGGCGTGGTCCGGCTCGCCGGCGATCCCCGATCGGGTGGTCGAAACGTGCAGGTCGGCCACGGGCGGCAGGTTCAGGCCGAGCGGGTTGAGGTCGAGCAGGCGCAGGGCGAGCAGCTCGCCGGCGGCGGTACCGCCGAACTGCGCCGGACAACCGGGAGCTGGGGTGGGTGCCGCCACGACGGGAGCCGCGAGCGCCAACGAGCTCACCGCACCCAACAGGACGGCGGTGGAGGTGACGAGGGCGCGCAGGGGCAACGGAACCGACATGCGGGATTCCTCCGGAAACCGGGAGATTGCGGGGTAATGGGCCCGTCGAGGCGCGCCCATGCTGCCCCCAACGAGCCCTCTCCGGAAGGGGTTACGCCGTGACCAACCGCATCATCCACATCTGTAACGGCAAATCGGGCGAAAGGTTACTAGTCGCTTTTATAGGGCAGCCCGTACGACGTTTCGAAGATCCGGGCTAGGGTGGTCCGATGGGCATGCTGTGCGCGGTGAGCTTCAACCGCTACGGCCGCTTGTACTATTTCGACCCCGGCGCGTTCCGGCCCGCCGTCGGCGACCACGTGCTGGTCGACACCGACGACGGCCCCGAGGTCGCGGAGTGCGTCTGGGCCCCGCAGTGGGTCTCCGAGGACACCGAGGGCTTCCCCCGGCTGCGCGGCCTCGCGGCCGACGATGACATCCGCCGCGACGCGCTGCTGCGCAAGCGCAAGGCCGAGGCCAAGGTCGCGGCCAAGAAGCTGATCCGCGAGCACGAGCTGCCGATGAAGGTGGTCGCAGTAGACCACGTGCTGGACGCCGGGGCCGGGCAAGGCGCGCGGACCACGATCTACTTCACCGCCCCCCATCGGGTGGATTTCCGTTCCCTCGTTCGGGACCTCGGCGCGACGCTGCACTGCCGGGTCGAGTTGCGCCAGCTGTCGGCCCGGGATTCGGCGCGCGTGCAGGGTGGGATCGGCTCGTGCGGCCGGGACCTGTGCTGCGCGACGTTCCTCAACGACTTCGAGCCGGTCACCATCCGGATGGCCAAGGACCAGGATCTGCCGCTCAATCCGCTGCGCATCTCCGGCGCCTGCGGGCGGCTGATGTGCTGCCTGAAGTACGAACACCCGCTGTACCAACAGTTTCAGGCCACTGCTCCGGCGGTCGGTGCGCGAGTGTCCACACCGGACGGTGACGGCCGCGTCGTCGGGCACAGCGTGCCGCGGGATTCGGTGATCGTTCGGATGGATGCCGATGGGGCGCGCTGCTCGTGCAGCCGGGCCTCCGTGTGCGGGTCGCGGCAGGCCTACGAGGAACGCCACGCTGATTAGGGCCAAATCGCGGTTGGTGATGGCGCCTTGTACCCTTTCGGGTGTGCGCTCTGGTCGAAGAATCTGGCTTGTCAGCTTTCTGGCCTTCTTTTTGATGTTCGGAGCGTGGAGTTTCGCTGCGCCGTTCGACGGCCCCGCCGATGAGGTGCAGCACAGCATCCGCGCCGCCGGCGTTGCGTCGTTCGACCTCGGACAGATCTTCGCCAAGCCGATCGTGGTTCCCGACGCGTTCGGTCGCCCCGGCATCGGTGCCGCGCAGCGGGTCCCGGTCGGGATGGACGCGCACGCCACCTGCTTCGGGAACAACCCGCAGGTCTCCGCCGACTGCGCCAAGGGGCTGCACGGCGGCCCGATGGGCGAGGTGACCACCGCGGCCGGGCGCTACAACCCGATCTACTACATGGTGGTCGGCCCGCCGCTGCGCCTGTGGACCAACTGGGGCGGCCTGGTCGTGGCTCGCCTGATCAACTCAGCGTTGACCGCCGCCCTCCTCGCCTGGGCGATGGTGTGCCTGCTGCGCTGGTCGCGCTTTGGGCTGATGGCGGCCGGTCTGCTCGGCGCGGCCACCCCGATGCTGGCCCACCTGGCCGGCGCGGTGAACCCCAACGCGGCCGAGATCGCCGCGGGCATCGTGCTGTTCAGTGCGGGCATACCCTTACTCCTCAGCCCACCGAGTGATCAAAAAAGAATGTTGATCCACGCCGTGGGCGTGAGCTCGGTGATCCTGCTCACGCTGCGCGCCGCCGGCCCGGGCTGGCTCTTCTTCGGGCTGTTGGCCCTGCTCGTGCCGATGCGCCGCCAGTGGCTGCGTGAGTGGTGGCGGATGCGGGTGGTCAAGCTGTGGATCGGGGGCATCGCCCTCGCCGCGGTGCTGTCACTGGCCTGGATCATCGGGATGGGCACCGTCGCCCTGGTCAAGCCGGCCCCCGGCACCTGGAACTACACCCCGTCCAACGCGACCGTCATGTACCTCAACTCCTGGTACACCTACCTGCGCGGCATGGTCGGCGTGGCCGGCTGGTTCGACACCAACATGTGGGCGCCGTTCTACATCATCTGGATCGTGCTCGTCGCCAGCCTCGTCGTGTTCGCCTGCATGGTCGGCAACTGGGCGCTGCGCTGGCGGTTCGTGGCGTTCTTCCTGGGTGTGGTGGTCTTCCCCGGATACATGCAGGTCAGCCAGGTCAACATGACCGGCTTCATCACCAATGGCCGCTACATGCTGCCGCTCGCGGTCGGCATGCCGCTGCTTGCTGCGTACGTGCTCGAGCGCCAGCTGCTGACCCAGCATCATGTCCGTTCGCTGAACCGCATGTTCGTCGTGCTGCTGGTGCCCATACAGATGGTGTTCCTGGTGTTCGCCATGGTGCGCTGGCAGCGGGGCATCGGCAACGGACCGGGCGTGGGCTGGCTCAACCCGCTGAAGGGCAACTGGCACCCGCCGACCGGCTCGGTGCCGCCGCTGCTGCTCATGCTGGCCGGCGTCCTGCTGACCGGCTGGCTGTTCTGGCGGGCACAGGGGCTCGCGCTGGCCTATCCGAACCGTCCGGCGGAGCTCGATGTGCCGACCACCAAGGCCGAGACCCCGAAGCAGCCAGACGGCGAGCCGCCGGCGAGCGAACTGGTCGCGACCATCGACGCCGAACCGGCCGCGGCCGAACCACAGCCAGAGCCGGCACCCAGCCGGCGATAAAAACCCACGCCCAGGGGCGTGCGTTCCGACCGGCGATAAAAAAACCCACGCCCAAAGGGCGTGGGTTCCGAGCCGCCTGACGGAATCGAACCGTCGACCTATTCATTACGAGTGAATCGCTCTGCCGACTGAGCTAAGGCGGCAACGGTGCCCAAGTGTACGCGACCGGTTGGACCGTCGTGCACGGGGTTTCTCCGGTCCGAACCGGGGCGGTAACGTGCGCGCGTGAACGCCGACGAGATGCCTCCCGCACCCGGTGAGTTCAGTGCCACCCCCGGCGACCCGACCATGCCTTTCCCGGGCACGACGACCGCCCCGAGCCGGGGTCCGGCCTCGCCGGTCGCGTCCGGCGACGGTCAGCGCCCGACCGGCCTCGACCCCGAGCAGCTCGGCTTCACCCCGCGGCGAGCCGTGCCCTGGCTGAGTCCGGTCCTGCTCAGCGGCACCGCCGTACGTGTGCTGCTGGCCGAGCTCTTCGGGGCCTATCTGGACAAGCGGGAGTTGCAGGACGCCCTGCCCGCCGAGATCAGCGTGGAGCAGCCTCGGGGCGCCACCGGTGACCTGTGGCTGGACTACTGCGCGGATACCGGCGACGGCTTCAACGCCACGTACTCGATGGCCTACCTCCTGGCCAAGCCGGGCCTGATCGTCGACTCCCACCCGCTCCCGCGCGGCGAGGCGCTGGTGCTCGGCGGCGACCAGGTCTACCCGACGGCGAGCGGCCAGCAGTACGAGGACCGGTTCAAGGGGCCGTTCCGGTCGGCGCTGCCCGAGCCGCCCACCGACGGCCCGCGGCCCCGGCTGTACGCCGTACCGGGCAACCACGACTGGTACGACGGCCTGACCGCCTTCCTGCGGCTCTTCGTGCGCCAGCACGACGGCGAGGTGGGCGGCTGGGAGACCCGCCAGCGCCGGTCCTACTTCGCCATCCAGCTGCCCCACCGCTGGTGGCTGCTCGGCATGGACGCCCAGCCCGGGGCCTACATCGACGACCCTCAGCTGCGCTACTTCACCTGGGTGGCCGACCAGATGCAGCCGGGGGACAAGATCATCCTCTGCCCGCCGTCACCCAGCTGGGTCGAGGCGGAGGACGACCGGCACGCGTACGACAGCGTCGACTACTTCGTCCGGACCGTGATCGTCCCGGCCGGGGCCACCGTGCGGGTGATGCTCTCCGGCGACCTGCACCACTACGCCCGTTACACCAACCCGGAGCGGGAGCTGATCACGTCCGGGGGCGGCGGGGCCTACCTGTACCCGACGCACGACCTGCCCGAGCAGATCACCGTGCCGCCGCCCCGGTCGCTCGCGCGCAAGTCCACCCCGGCCAAGCAGTTCAGGCTGACCAGTACGTTTCCGAGCCGACCCGAGTCACGCCGGCTGGCGCTCGGGGTCTTCTGGCGGATGCCGCTGCGCAACACGTGGTTCCTGGTGTTTCTGGGGGTCTTCCAGACGCTGTCGATGCTCGCGTTCGCCAACACGTTCGAGCGACAGCCCGGCATCGAGCAGCGCCTGGTCACCATCCCGGCCGTGATGATGGCCGTGATCGACCTTCTCAGCCTGCTGTTCCTGGCCATGCCGAGGTCGTCCGGGCAACGCCAGCCCAAACACTGGATCCTCGGCCTGGCCCACGGGGTCGCGTTCGTGGGGCTGGCGGTGCTGGGCAGCTGGCTGTGGGTCAACCTGCCGGTCGTCAACTGGGAGTGGCCGCTGCCCCTGCTCGCCGCGGCCGTCCTCTACCTGCCCGTGTTCTCGTTCCTGGCCGGCGAGCTCTTCGCGGTGTACCTGCTGGTCGCCTCGCAGTTCCGGGTCAACGTCAACGAGTCGTTCGCCGGGCAGGGCATCACCGGGTACAAGAACTTCCTGCGCCTGTACTTCGCCGACGACGGCTCGCTGACCATCTACCCGATCGGGGTCACCCGGACCGCCAGCCAGTGGCGGGCCGCCCCGCATGCGCCGGTCGACCAGCCGTGGTTCGAGCCGGTCGAGCCGATCGAGACGCACCTGATCGAGCCGCCGATCAGGCTCCTCTAGCGTTATTCGGCCCGGAACTCGTAACGGTCGGCCGGGTAGACCCGGCCGTCTACGACCAGCACCGGCACGCCCTCGACCACGATGTTGTGGTTGTGGCATTCGTCGGGCGTGGGCATCCGGGCGAAGATCGTCTGGCCGGACGGCAGCACGACGACCTCGCGGTTCATCGCCTTGCGGACCGTCGTGCGATAGCCGCGCCGGCTCTCGATCAGCCCTTCTTTGCGCAGGTGCTGTAGCGCGTCGCGGATCGTGTCGCGGCCGACCTCGTACTCCTCGGCAAGGTACTTCTCCGACTGCAATTTGTCGCCGGGTGCCAACTCGCCGGAGTTGATTTTCTGGCGGATGGCGTCGGCGACTTGCTCATAGAGCGAAGCGCCCGGACGCCGGGAGATCATGCGACGCAACATACGAATCTCGATCGGCGCCAGGACTAGTAGCCTTATGGCTATTTGGTGTACCGTGTATCACTGGTGCGGGGCCGGGCTGGGCGGTCCGGCTTCGCACCCTCCAGGACGGGGCACGGCGGTGACCTTCGATCGCTGCGAGCCACTGCGCCGCCGTGCCCTCCCCGATGTCGAGAGGACTATTGCCGTGGATGAGGACAACGACGACCTTGGCCCGGTCGTCACGGTCGACCTGCGCGCCGTCCGGATCCGCATGCAGGAGTGCGAGGGTGACCTGGTCCTGCTCGTCGACGACGGTGACGTCGAGGTGGAGTTCGGCTCCGGCGTCGGCGGCACGTTCGAGCAGGCCATTTTCGGCGCCGAGCGGCTGGCCAGCACCGCGCTGGCCTATGCACAGGCGCTGCGGGGCCGCCGCCCCAACCGGCCGCTGAAACAAGTGGCTACACACACGACCTAGCCGATGTGGTGCAGGGCACATTACCGTTGCGGCATGCGCAGCACGATGATGCCGACCCCACTGCAGGTGTCGCGGATTCTTCAGCACGGTAGTTCGGTGCACAGCGGCGCCGAGGTCGTGACGTGGGCCGGCCCCGATGCCGCCCCGCGCCGGATGTCCTACGGCGAGGTCGGGCGGAAGAGCGCGCAGCTCGCTCACGCCCTGCGGGACGACCTCGGGATCACCGGCGACGAGCGGGTCGCCACCCTCATGTGGAACAACGCCGAGCACCTCATCGTGTACTTGGCGGTGCCCAGCATGGGCGCCGTGCTGCACACGCTGAACCTGCGGCTCTTCCCGGATCAGCTCATCTACATCGCCAACCACGCCGAGGACCGCGTGATCGTCGTGGACAGCACGTTGATCCCGCTGCTCGCCGGCGTGCTGCCGAAGCTGACCAAGGTCCAGCACATCGTGGTCGTCGGCGACGGCGACGTGACCTCGCTCGGCGACCGGGTGGCGATCCACCGCTGGGACGCGCTTTTGGCCGGCAAGCCCGAGCACTTCAACTGGCCGGTCGTCGACGAAAACGACGCCGCCGCGCTGTGCTACACATCCGGGACGACCGGCAACCCCAAGGGCGTGGCCTATGCGCACCGCTCGATCTACCTGCACTCGATGCAGGTGTCCTCGGCCGAGACGTTCTCGCTCAGCCCGGCCGCCCGGGTGCTCGCGATCGTGCCGATGTTCCACGCGATGGCCTGGGGCCTGCCCTACGCGGCGTTCATGGTCGGCGCATCGCTCGTGATGACCGACCGATTCCTGCAGGCGGCCCCGATCGCGGCGATGATCGCGGCCGAGAAGCCGACCTTCGCCGGCGCGGTCCCGACGATCTTCACCGAACTGCTCGCATACCTCGACGCCAACCGGGCCGACGTCGACGTGTCCTCCCTCAAGGAGGTCGTGATCGGCGGCTCGGCCTGCCCGCCGGCGCTCATGCACGCCTTCGACGAGCGGTACGGCATCCAGGTCATCCACGCCTGGGGCATGACCGAGACGTCCCCGCTGGGCTCGGTGGCCCGCTCGCCCGGGCACCTCAGCGGCCCCGAGGCCTGGGCCTACCGCTACACCCAGGGCCGCGTGCCGGCCTCGGTCGACGCCCGGATCGTCGGGCCGATGGGCGAGGCGATGCCGGCCGACGGCAAGGCGGTCGGCGAGGTCGAGGTCCGCGGCCCGTGGATCACCGGCGAATACCTCGGCGAGGGCGGCCCCGACCCGGACAAGTTCCACGACGGCTGGCTGCGCACCGGCGACGTCGGCACGCTCTCGGCCGATGGCTACATCGTGCTCACCGACCGGGCCAAGGACGTCATCAAGTCCGGCGGCGAGTGGATCAGCTCGGTCGAGCTGGAGAACACGCTCATGGGGCACCCGGCCGTGCTCGAGGCGTGCGTGGTCGGCATCCCCGACGAGAAGTGGGGCGAGCGTCCACTCGCGACGGTCGTGCTCCGCGAGGGGTCCGACGTCACCGTCGAGGAGCTGCGCGACTTCCTCGAGACGAAGACCGCGCACTGGCAGGTGCCCGAGCGCTGGGCGTTCATCGAGGCGGTGCCGAAGACCAGCGTCGGCAAGTTCGACAAGAAGCGGGTGCGCTCCAGCTATGCCGACGGTGAGCTCGCGGTGGTCGACACTCGCAAGTGAGGCGAGTCCCCAAGATCGCGTTGGTGATCGCCGGGTTCGCCCTGGTCGTCGTGATCGCTGTGGTCGTCGCGGCGGTGGTGCTGGGCTCGTCCCTCCCCGCCGCGATCGGCTGTCCGGATGCTGCCCAGCCCACGGCCGGCGGCGTCGTCGACCGCCCGCAGCGCATCAAGGAGCTCTTCCCGAAGCTCGATATCACTGCCGCCCATTGGCAGGACCGCGAGGCCGTGCCCCGCACCTGCCCGCCGTTGGCCCCGATGCGCTACGTCACCACCGGATTCATCGAGGTTCAAAATCTCACCGTGTACGAGTGGAAGCCGGCCAAACCCCCGGATGTGCCGCCGGCGCTCGCCCCGTGGGCGCCGAAAAATCCACAGTGGACGGCGAGCGCGGCGTTCGACGCGGCGATGGGCGGCACGTTCGAGCGTGACGCGCGAAGCGCCACGCTCTTCTTCGTGCACAGCCCGGCTTAGGGCCGGTAGCAAAGCGGATGGCCGGGCTCCGGCGGACCCAGACGCCGCCTGGAACCACGCCGGTGACGGCCGGATACAACCCCGGTATCCGGCCGCGCCCGGGCGCGGCCCCAGCAAACGCCTGAGCCTCGCCTCGCACCGACCCCGACGTTGATGCCCGGCCCTAGGCCGACTTCTTGGCGGCGCTCTTCTTGGCCGGAGCCTTTTTCGCGGCCGCCTTCGTCGCCGTCTTCTTGGCGGCGGTTGCCTTCTTGGCCGGGGCCTTCTTGGCCGGCGCCGCCTTCTTGGCCGACTTGAACGGGGCCGGAGCCGCCGCCTCGTCGCCGGAGTCCTCGCCCCGGGCCGCGCGGGCCCGCTCGACCGACGCGCGCAGCGCCGCCATCAGGTCGACCGCCGCGGTCGGGGCCGCCTCCGGCTCCTCCGGCGCCACGACCTCGCGCCCGGCCACCTTGGCGTCGATGACCTCTTGCAGCGCCTCGCGATAGTTGTCGGTGTAGGCGTTGGGGTCGAACTCGGCCGCCATCGACTCGATGAGCGAGCCCGCCATGGCCAGCTCGGCCGGGCGCGCCTCGATGTCGTCGTCGAGGAAGTCGAACTTCGCCGTGCGCACCTCGTCGGGCCACAGCATCGTGTTGAGCACCAGCACCTCGTCGCGGACGCGTAGCGTGGCCAGTTGCTCACGCTGGCGCAGGGCGACCTTGACGATCGCCACGCGGTCGGTGTTGGTCAGCGCGTCGCGCAGCAGCACGTAGGGCTTGGCCGCCGTGGACTCCGGCTCGAGGTAGTAGGCCTTGTTGTAGAGGATCGGGTCGACCTGCTCGGCCGGCACGAACTCCAGCACCTCGATCGCGTG
>Ga0070684_100002414_pt1 | contig 13776 bp, 16 predicted proteins | sample KBSC723LmetaG_FD_65653 | JGI IMG/M metagenome (GOLD analysis project Ga0070684, IMG submission 65653) | Corn rhizosphere microbial communities from Kellogg Biological Station, Michigan, USA - KBS C7.2-3L metaG | ecosystem: Host-associated > Plants > Roots > Rhizosphere ...
GCCCGCGCGAATTGTCAGGAACGTATGGCCGCCGCGGATGATGGACTGGTAGGCGTTGTAAGCGTTGAGATGCAGCCCGCGGCGCGCAAAGATCAGCGCCAAAATGTTTCCGGTGGAAGCGATCCCCTGGCCGTTCTCGCCGCCTATGCCGACTGCGAAATCAATTTTGTTCATTACGCCTGAACCGGTTTTTTCTGTTCGGAGCGCAAATTTGCTGCCTCGGGCGCTAATAAGCAAGCGCAGGCTAGTTGAGAGCCCAAGGCCCCGTGGAGGCACGCTGCTATTCGGAAGCGGAAAACGCCCAACGCTCAACGTCCAACGTCCAACGCTGAATGAAGCAAGGCCGTGGTCAGAGACGCGGCACAGCGGCGCGGCTATAACTATTCGTGTTTCTTCGTGTCGATTCGTGGTCTCACTGGCGGCTGCGAATCTGCCTGATCTTGTCAGGCAGGAGCTTGTTCTCGTCTTCGAGGTCCTTGCGCGCTTGTTCGCGGACGCCCCTCGTGTCCTTCTTCGAGCTGTCGGTGAGGTGCGGCTCCAGCACGGTCCACCAACCGTAATTGAGCTGGGTCCATTCCTTCCGGCAGAGCAGCGAACGCTCCTCAGGGATGTAACCGTCAGTGACAAGTGAGTTCTGCAAATGTTGCGGGTCGCTCCCGACGACGCAGCAGAGAAAGTTGTACACCCGCTGGAGGATTAACGGATGGTCGCTCGAGAAATCCTCAAGAGTTAAATTAGGTTTTTTGCTGCCCATGGCGTCGAAGAGCACCGCGGCTCCGAGGGCAGCGTTCGGCCCAGTGTCCTTGTCGTTGACGGTGAAGAATGTCGCGAAGCCGTCAGCGGAATCTTCTTCCAAACCCGTGAGCGGAACGTTCAACAGACGGATTAGAGCGTGACCAAATTCGTGGCCGAGAATGAACTGATTGGCCCACACGTTCAGGACATCAGCTGTGAAGTTCTCCTGCGAGATCGCCCTCGGCGGACCTTTACTGGCGATGACCTCAGGGAGGAACTCGGTGAGGACATCGTGCGTCGCCTTCGAGAACGCCGGCGGCCACCAGATCTTCCGGCCATCCACCTCAGTCGACGGATCATCGATACCTTTGGGAGTTTTGTCGGTGACAACAACTTGAAGGTCGTGTGGTAACGCTACAGCTTTCGTCAGGCGGTTCGCCATCCGTTCGAATACACCCGAATCCTTGATCTTTTTTATTGCGTCCAGGTTCTCGGGCAGGATGGCGTCGTCTTGATACACGATGGTCACCCGCCCTTTGCCCTTGGCTTGAGCGGGCGTGGAGTCGCCGCCGAAGCAAGCCGGGCTCACGACAATCGACAGGAGCACAGCAGCGACGAAAGCGACGAACCCCCCCAGCCGCCTGATCCGCGAACGAGAATTAGACGCCAAGTTGTACTCTGTCTCGCGGCGCACGAAGGCAGTTTGACTTAAAACGCTCCAGAATGGCAATGTCTTTCCAGCCAAACAGTGCCCGACAAGATCGCGACACGAATTTGCGAACAGTACTTTTTGTTTATCTCAAAATTTGCGAGATGGATGTGACCATTTATTGAGTCGTTAGGCCACCATGAAGCTGCCTAACCCATACACGCAGCGCAAGCTCGCCGAAGCGCGGGTCCGCCCGCCGCTTAACGAGCCGTTTGCCGCTGCTAATCTCGGCTTCCACGAGACCTACACGCGGCTTGTCGAGCAAGTCCTGGCTCAACTCGGCGATAGCGTCCCCGTGGTTGTACTTATCGGTGACGATGCGATGCTGCTCTCGGACGGCGGGGAACAGCGCGAGCAGGTCATACCAACCCATTACCACGAGCTCAAGGCCCTCGCCCACCTCGCGTTCGGCGTCCAACTCACACTCATGGCAAATGGAAGAGGCCGCCTCACCGAGCTGACCACGAACGAGCTTCACGAAAAGCGCGCACAGATTCGGGAGGCACAGGCCGCAGCGAATAGCGCGTCCTCCACATCAACGCTCACCATCGCATCTAAGGCGCCGGCAGAGCTGCTTTGTCGCGCGCGCACGCTTGTGGACAGAGTTCTTGAGGACGGCGCCGTGGACTTCGAGCGACTCCATGAACCCGTCCGCGCGCTGGCCTCGTACGCCCTCGAGACTGCGCAGCTGGCCGTGTGCATCGAACTTGAACAACTGCACGCGCTCCTCGGACAGTGGCGCAACGATCTTGGTGAAGGGCGTTGGGTCGGCCTTTACGTCGTCATCTGCGGCGCCCACCAGCCGAGATATCGGGAGGCAACATGCCAGTACTTCGGGCAGCTTCTCCACCAGCCTGAGGGCTACGGCGCCGAACGGGAAGATCGGCTGGTCTACGGCGAAGGCCTCTGTGATGTCAACGCCGCGCTCGACCTACTCGCGCGACACATCGTTGATCAGCGCGCATCGAATCTCCTATTTGGCGACCGGCGGCGCCTTCAGGAAGACCTTCTTGCCGACGCTGCCAGTACAGAAGTGCGGAAACTTTTTCCCAAGGTGCGCGGCTGCCCAAGTGGCAAACATCGTGACGGTGAAGCGCACGAGACGCCTAACCGTCGACTAACGCAGTGACACAAATTGCGGGCGTTAATCTTTACCCGTCTATGAAAATCTGCGCAATCCCACAGGGGCAATGAGCAGAAAAGTTCGCGATGACGAGGACGCCATCGCCAGCACGCGAGACGCGCGCGCTCCCCGGATTTGAATTCGTGACGATTTGTGTGGATTCGTGGTGGAGATGTCTTTCGATCTTCAACCATATCTAAAAGGTGAACTGATCGAGTTGCGCCCACGCACACCTGGCGATTGGGATGAGTTGTTTGCGGTCGCGTCGGATTCGCTCATCTGGGGAACAGCATCCTGAGCGCGATCGTTACAGAGAAGATGTGTTCAGAGTTTTCTTCAAAGACGCATTGGAATCCGGCGGCGTCCGACACTCTTACCACTAAATGACGGTAGCACCATGCAGTCGTGAATATTGATGAGCGGTTTGGCTGCAAAAGTGGAGAAACCAATAAAGCACACCGCGACACCAACCGGTCGCGATAAACCATCGCGTGCGGCGTATTGAGATGCCGACCGATGCGGTCGAAATTGATCGCAGCCGAGCGTGTTTCCGGGCTTAGTCGTGAATCTAGACGCGCGGCAGGAATTCTTCGCGAACGATCTTGCCGTTCTTCACCGTGTAAACGCCGACTTCGGACATTTTGTGGCGCTGTTTGGTGTTTTTGTCCGAGACGTCGGCGTCGTACTGCACAACAAAACGATCATGCGCCACGAACGGTCCCTTCGCATCGAAGCTGTGGACCTCCATCGCGTTGACCCACCAATCGACTTTGCCGCGGACACCTTCCTTCCCCCGGGTTTCAGGCGAACCGCCGCCCATACCGGAAGCTTCCACGCTGACAACGTTATCGTCGTAAAGATCGAGCGCGTCGTACCATGCCTGCTTTCGAGTTAGCTCCATAACTCTTTTGGCTACTTCTTCTGTGTTCATCATTCTGTTTACATCAACAATCATTTGCTGACGAATTTTTCCAAACGATCAAGAACGCTCTTCCAACCCTTGTTGTGATCGTCTCGAGATGTTTCGGTAGGCAATTGCTCGTGCGTCAGTCGCAGTTCCGTTCCGCCATCGCGGTCGGAAAGCTCGAGGGTCACGACGCTCGTTCGATTTCCCCACGCTTTATCATCGAAGTGTTTCCAGGTGAAAACGATCCTCTCCTCCGGAATAATCTCGCGATACTCGCCCCCGATTGTCTTCTCTTCACCATCACAATTGATGAGGTCCCAACGGAATTTTCCGCCTGGTCGCACCTCACAAAAGAAGTCACGCGTTTTGACCCATTCCGGGCCAAACCAACGCTTCAATTGTGCGGGATCGGTCCATGCGGCATAAACCTCAGCGCGCGGCGCGTTGATAAATCGTTTGATCTCTAAGGATGTTTTCTCTGCTGGTCTTGCGCTCACGATTCTTTTTTAGAGCCTTCAACGAATTGTTTGAGCTCCGATCCGATAATCGCAGTCCAGCCGGCCTCGAAATTCTTCCGTGCATACGCGGGCGTTTTTGGAAATGTTTCGATTCCTGTGTGCGTGAGCTTCAGTCGCGTCTTATTACCCTCGGGGAATAATTCAAACGTGACGAGAGAATTTCCCGGCTCCCCTTTGTATCGCCAGGTGTACGCGATTTTCTTTTGTGGAATGACCTCCGTCACTTTGCAGAGGTGGTGATAAGTGTTGCCTTCGTGCTCGACCACGAAATCAAACTCACAGCCGATCTCCGGCTTGAATTCCTTTAGATCGAAGTACCACTGCCGCATCTCATTCACGTCGGTAAGCGCGGTCCAAACTCTTCCGACCGGAGCATCCAAAGTGCGCTCCACAATAATCGCTTCAGCTAAATCGTTTGTTTTAATCATAATGTTTACTCAGTTGTGTTGGTAACCCGGCGTTATCGTTTTTGTTCCTTCGGCTCGCCTGCGAGGAGAGCGATCACTTGGTGTCGGCGTCCGCTTGCCCGGCTGCGCGTCCACGCTGAACCTGTTCAAGAACCCTGGCGGAGGCTTCGTCGTTACCGTACTCGTCGTGCCAATTCCACCACTCATATGGTGGTGTTTGAGGATAATTTTTGGGTGAGTGTTCCCATTCCTCTTGGCGCCCGAGCGCAGTGATGTCGAGATAGTTCCACGTGCCCCCCATCTGTTCATCGCCGCGATTGTTGATGAAGTAGGTGCGAAACATGCGGTCGCTATCGCGGATAAACGCATTCGTGCCGTGCCACTCGTCCACGCCGAAGTCCCTATCGAAGTCGTCCGTGATTGTGTACCAGGGGATGAACTCCCAGCCCATGCGCGCCTTCAGGCGTTCGATATCCGCCTGCGACGCCCGAGAGGCGAACACGAGTGCAGTATCGCGAGCGTTCAGATGAGCAGGGTGAGCAACCTGGTCGGCCACCATGGAGCAGCCGACACATGCATGTTCGGGCCATCCGACCACGCCCGGCTCGAAGAAGGCGCGGTAAACGATCAGCTGCCGACGTCCGTCAAACAAGTCGAGCAGACTTGCCTTACCCTTGGGCCCATCGAACTCGTACTTTTTCTCGACGGCAACCCACGGCATCCGACGACGCTCGGCGGCCAGCGCGTCACGAGCGTGGGTCAGTTTCTTCTCTTTCGCGAGCAGTTTCTGGCGCGCAGCTTCCCACTCCTTCGCTGGCACCACTTTTCGATCCAATTTTAGCTTTGTTATTTTCATTGGGTTGTCTTTTTTCTTTTGGTTGTCTTCTGCTGCAAAAAGTTTTGAGCGCAATGGCTGCTACTCCCCCGCTCGACGTCGTCGCCAGAACCGCGATGTTTGCAACGCATGACGGACACATGAATCAGGTCTTTCCTTTTTTGGTGCCAGCCTTGTTCGTTTTCTCCAGGTAAGCCGCCAACCGGTCGAGCGACCCCTCCCAGAACTTTCGATACTCCTCGACCCATTGCGCGGCTTTTTTTAATGGCTCGGCGTTTAGCCGCATTTCGTGGACGCGTCCGTAGCGCCGCCGCCGGAGCAGTCCCGCATTTTCGAGAACCCGCAAATGTTTTGAAACCGCCGGAAGCGACATGTCGTGCGGCCGGGCGAGGTCGGTCACGCGCCTGTCGCCCCGCGCCAGGTGCGCCAGAATCTGCCGGCGCGTGGGATCGGCCAGCGCGGCAAAGGTTCGGTCCAACGTTCTGGAAGAATATTTAACCATCTGGTTAACTATTAGTGGCATCATTGCAACGCGCAAACATTTTTTCTTAGATTTTTGCAGAAGCCGCCGGGCCGGCGCTTCGGGTTTGCCAGATCAGAATCTACTCAATCAACGCCGGAACATCATGGCGAGTACCTGCGATTCAATGTAGAGGCGTTTGGCCAGCGTTTTTCAGTCGATGTGACATGGCCGGCGTTGTGCGTCCGAACCCGGTGCAGGTAAATCTCGCGTCAAACCAACATAAAACTGTCCATCAAGCGCTGAACGCAAAACGTAAACGTAGCAATATTTCGCCACAATCCGTCTATCTCATTGGGTGAACGCTTCTTTATTTACCACGTACGGCATTTTTGTCGGATCGCCGCCGTAGTTGCCTTCGAGAACGTCGATCAATCCCTGAACACACCGTCCCGCCATGCCTTTGTCTGGATCGATGTCAAGACGCGTGATTTGCGCGCCGCTGGCGAAATGATGGAACAGACGAGTACGATCAGCGATTTCCGGATCAAGTAGCGGCGAGTCGGGCGGGAGCGGCTCTTTCTCGAACACGTCGAGCGCTGCGCCCGCAATGACCTTTTCTTTCAACGCTTTCGCGAGCGCTTTCTCGTCGACGACCGGGCCGCGCGAGCTATTTACCAAGTACGCGGTCGGTTTCATCAGCTTGAGCGTATTTTCGTTGATGACATGATACGTTGGTTTGTCCGCCTCGCCCTCCCTTAACAGCGGCACGTGCAGACTCACGTAGTCGGCGCCGCGCAAAGCGTCCTCGAACTCGACATACTTGATCCAGGTTTTCTCTTTCTGGATGCCACGTGCATGGCGCAGATCCATTAACTCCTGAATGGCTTTGATGAATTCGTGATTCTGATAGGCCGGGTCGTAGCAGAGGATATTCATATCGAATCCGGAACATTTCTTGATCATCGCCAGGCCGATGCGTCCTGTGCCAATAATCGCGATCGTTTTGCCCGTGACCTCATCGCCAAGGAAGGGTAGGAACGGATGCCACGACGGCCACCTTTGTTCGCGCACGAGTCGCTCGCTTTGCCACATTTTTCTTGCGAGCATGCCCATCATGAAGAATGCAAACTCAGCCGTGGCTTCGGTGAGCACATCGGCAGTGTTCGTGAACGGGATTTTGTATTTGCTCGCATCGGCGCGATTGATGTTATCGAATCCGACAGCGATTTGCGCCACAACCTTCAATCTTCCGTTGCCCGCTTCGAATACTTCCGCATCAATCGGATCCCTCAACGTGGTGATTAATCCGTCGATGCCGCTCTTCACTTTCTCGATAATCAATTTCTTCGGCGGCGCTTCAGGTCCCTGGAACACCTCAACGTCGTAACCCCGCGCGCGCAAAAGGTTTTCCGCTGGGTCGCCGATGCGCGACGTCGCAAAAACACGAAAGCGCTGTTGTTGTGCCATACCAGCAATTTAGTCAGGAACTCAAGAATGGAGCGAGTGGGACGAGCGACATAGAAGGTAAAGCTGCGAGGGTAGCAGCGACCGAGCGGGGAAGCGAGGGAGTTTCATGGCAGGAAATTTTCTATCGGACATGCTTCCCACTGGCGGCCGCACTAACGCGACGGATGAGAGCCGGAATTTCTGACAGGCTTCCGAGTACATAATCGGCTTCTTTTTCGTACTCCCGCGGATCGACAAAGCGCGTGTCGGGAATAGCGGCGACGCGCATGTTCGCGGCTTTCGCAGCGGCGACACCCGTAAGCGCGTCTTCGATCACGAGGCATGCCTCAGGAGATATTCCACGTTTCTTCGCAGTTCGCAGATAAATATCTGGATGTGGCTTGCCTCGTTGGACTTCATCTCCGGTTACAACGACGCTAAATAAGCTTCTGATTCCGGTTCGATCGAGAAACGGACACGCAGAGGCGCTCACCGAACTCGTGGCTATCGCCAGGGGTACCTTCATTTCGACCAATTGTTCCAGCGTCGTCCTTGCGGAAGGAAACAGACCCACACGGTTCGCGAAAAAATCGGTCGCGATCTCTCCACGCCGCCGCATCAATTCGTCAACCGGCGCGGAAATATGAAAGGCATTCTTGTAAAACTCGACTGCGTGACGGTAACTCACGCCGAGGACGTTTCGGTGGTACTCGCCGCGATAACTGACGCCATGTTCCGCGAGCAATTTCGTGTCGATCTGGTTCCACCACGGCTCCGAGTCGGCGAGCACGCCATCAAGATCGAAGATCACCGCGTAAAATGGTGAAGGCATGGTGTGCTGCACCTGTTACTCACATGAAGCCGGTGAGCAATAAGCACGCGGCAAATTTATCGACTCTCCCAAAAGAGGGAGTCTCAAATCCCACCTATTTTTAAACGGGCTCGGATTATACACGGTCTTAAATCTGTGCTGATGGAACCGAACGGGGGGGCACTGTTGTCTGCGGTCCAGTTGGAGCAGACCATCAAATCGCCAATCTACGACGAGCGCCAGGAGCTTGGTGCGGCTGACAAACTGCTTCGCGTCAGTGTTGATGTTCTGTGGTCACCTACGGCGGCAGTAATCGAATCCGCCTTGTTGATGCTGCTGATTGGCTGGATCGATTACAAGACTACCGACTTTGCTATCACGCTTTTTTATTTCGCACCCGTGGTGCTGGCCTCGTGGCGCGCAGGACGCAAAGCGGGCTGGTTTATTGCAGCACTTTGCGGAGCGACAGTGCTCATGGCGGACTTGATGGTGCCGCGTAACGGACGTGTCATTGCCCTCGCCTACATTAACGCCGGGATACTTATATTGGCGTCGGCTGCTCTGGCTGAACTAGTAATTTCGTCCCGTCGTGCACACGAACGCCTGAAGACGCTACTCGCGCTAAAGACCGTTTCGCTCACGGAAATTCACCACAGGGTGAAGAACAACCTGCAAATCGTATCCAGCCTGCTCAGGCTTCAATCTAACAAATTTGCTGATCCCGCTGTTCGCGACGTCTTCACCGAATGTCGCGATCGCATCAACGCCATGGCTCGTCTTCACGAAGAACTCTACGACGAGCGAGGGCAATCACACCTCGATTTCACGCCGCATCTGCGTGAGCTGGCGGAAATGCTGCTGCGCTCGCATAGCCCGGCGGGCTGCAAGCTCACGCTGAACGTTTCCGCCGATCGCGTTCCGCTCAATCTCGATCAAAGTATTTTGCTCAGCCTGATTGCCAACGAATTGCTGCTCAATTCTCTGAAGCACGCATTCCATGACCGCGTCGCGGGAAAGGTCGATGCCGAACTGCGCGTGGCTCGCGATCGAGTAGTGTTAACGATCCGTGATGATGGTAACGGATTTGTCCCCCCGCCGCCCGAAATTCAAGAGCAACGCGGAACCGGCATAGACCTCGTCCAGGCCATGTCACGCCAGCTTCGCGGCGAGTTCGTCGTCAACCGCGTGGCTGCGGGCGGAACGTGCGCAACCATTTCTTTTCGAAGCAAAATGTCACGCCAACAGCCAGGCGTTCATCAGTAACTCCAAATAACTACATCATGTCAAAAAAACGTATTCTGATCGTTGAGGACGAAGCGCTGACCGTGTTAGCGCTCAAACACGAACTCACGGAGCTCGGCTACGAAATCGCCGGCGACGCGAGCACTGCTGCCGACGCGCTCCGCGCTGCCGAAGATAATCGCGCCGATCTTGTGCTTATGGATATTCAATTGGATGGCGGGATCAGTGGTATTGCAGCTGCCGCCGCAATCCGAGGGCACCTCGATATTCCAATTGTGTTTCTGACCGCGCACGCATCTGCCGAAACGGTAGGGCGAGCGGTCGAATCAGGCGCGTTCGGGTATTTGTTGAAGCCTTACACCGTGCCGGAATTGAAAGCGGCGATCGAGATCGCGCTTCACAAACACAAAACGGAAATCGCGATGCGCCGGGCGCTCAGTTCACGATCGCCGACCGATGTGGCGCAACCGCAGTCCATCTGAGCCGAACCGGATTGTACGACGGACGAGATTGCTTGAGTCAGTTGGATTCGCACGAGCTCAGCAAGCTTCCTATTCAATGAAACGATCGCTCGCGTATTCAGATAGAACGCTTTTAGTTGAACGTTGAGCGTTGAGCGTTTAAGCGTTGGAGGATTGAAGAAGATCGCGATCTATGGCGGCACCTTCGACCCGATCCATCACGCGCATCTGATTCTCGCTCGCGAAGCGATTGAAACGCTCGAACTCGACAAAGTCATCCTGGTGCCGGCGGCGATTTCCCCTCTCAAGAAGGCCGCCCCGGTCGCGAGCGGCGAAGTACGGCTAGAAATGTTGAAAGCGGCGATCAAAGGCGATCCAAAGTTTGAAGTGGATGAATGCGAACTGCTGCGACCACCGCCTTCGTACACAATCGATACAGTTGAGGAAATTCGCCGGCGTGAATGCGATGTATCCATCTACTGCTTGATCGGTGAAGACAATGTTGAGCAACTGCCCCAGTGGCATCGCTTCGCCGAACTGGAGAAGATAGTTCGCTTTGTGGTTCTCGACCGCAGCGGGAAACAACCCTCACATTCTTATCAGTTGATTTACCGTCGTATCGATATTTCCGCCACTGAAATAAGACGGAGAGTTGCGCAACACGAATCGATTCGTTATCTCGTACCGGACTCGGTGGACGAAATTATTCAGCGCGAAAAACTTTATCGGGAGTAATCGCAATAACGCCGGAGAATCTAGCAAAAACCTGCGCTGAACTCGCCTCGAACAAAAAGGCGGAGAACATTGTTGTGTTGGATTTGCGCGGGATTTCGAGCTTTACGGACTTTTTCGTGATCTGTTCGGGCACGTCCGAACCTCAACTCAAAGCGATTGCTAACGAAATTGAGACTCACTTACGCGAGCATTCTTCGCTGCGGCCCGTGGCAGTTGACGGATTTCCCGCGAGCCAATGGATGGTCCTCGATTATCTTCAGGTGGTCGTCCACATTTTTCATCGCGACAAACGCGCCTTCTATAGCCTGGAGGGTTTGTGGGGCGATGCCCCGGTGGTGCAGTGGGAATCAGTTCTCAAGGAGTGACCGCTCCCCAGCCCCGAAAGCTTTCGGGGCCGCCTAAGTTCGCCGCGGCGAATCCGTCCTGTGGCGGACCGTCGTTCTTTGAGCGTCGCGTCAGCGCTATTTCTTGGTCGGCGCAGGTGACGGCGCAGGCGGAGCCTTCGGAGAACTTCCCTGAGCAGCTGGAGCAGGTGTTGGAGGCGGTTTCACATCGACCAAATCGACGTCAAAAATCAGGGTCGAGTTCGGACCGATATCCGGCCCCATTGCACGCTCGCCATACGCGAGGTTCGAGGGAATAAACAACTGATATTTTGCTCCCTGCTTCATCAGTTGAAGCGCTTCCGTCCAGCCTTTAATCACTCCATTGACCGGAAAGGTCGCCGGTTGGTTGCGCTTGTACGAACTGTCAAACTCCGTCCCATCGATCAGAGTGCCCCGATAGTTCACGGTCACCATGTCGGTGGCTTTGGGTTGCGATCCCGTTCCTTCTTTCTCGACCTTGTACTGCAAACCGCTGGCAGTCGTTTTCACACCGGGTTTCTTCTTGTTGTCTTCAAGAAACTTCGCACCTTCAGTTTTGTTTTTTTCGCCTGCTTGTTTCTGTTTCTGCTCCATGTCTTTTTCGAATTGGGACATGATGTCCTTGACCTGATCCGTCGTCAGTTGTGGTTTGCCCGCAATGGCGTCTTTAATGCCTGCGGCCAGAATATCGGGGTTAATGTCCACCTTTTGCCGGCCGAGATTGAATCCAATTTGCATGCCGATGCTGTAACTGACCTTGTCCTTTTGGTCTTTAAGCTGTGGTGCATTTTGGTCTTTGAGCTGTGGTGATTTCTCTTGCCCGAACAATGGGAATGCAAGTAAGGATGCGCTGACAATAACAATAAAACGTTTCATAAGATCGTGTTTCCGCGTCGTTCTAGTTTAAGGTTGGTCGCCGCAGAAAGCCGCACGCTAACGGATAAATGCCGCCCGTCAAGAAAACAGCTTTGCCATCGATTCGGCGGCGCCGGCTTCCCATTTGCTGTGGTAGCCACCGGACTGATTGCACTCTGGCCGGAACTGGCGCAGGGCTTCACGCTCTCGCACAGCGACGCATTGAAAATTGGAAAAAGAGTCTGGCAAAATGAGTGTGGTGGAACAATTTCCGGGCTGACTTCATGGAACCAAGGCGAAGATTTCGCATCGCTCGGCATCGGCCATTTCATCTGGTATCCAAAAGGACGGCGAGGCCCATTCGAGGAGAGTTTCCCGAGGCTGGTAAGCTTTGTATCAAATCGCGGAGCGAAGTTGCCAACATTTCTTCTGGGCGTCGGCCGTGGACAGCCGTGCCCCTGGAACTCGCGTACCGAGTTCATACAAGCCCAAGATACAAGTGAGATGAACCAATTGCGGCGGTTTCTGGCCGACACGGTCGATCTCCAGGCAGAATTTCTTGTTGCCAGGTTAGAGGCTGCTCTGCCTAAGATGCTGGCCGAAGCGGCGCCTGCCGCCCGAACTAACGTGCAGCAACAATTTGAACGCCTGACAAGAACACCACAGGGATGCTACGCCCTCATCGATTACGTCAATTTCAAAGGAGAAGGCGTCCTGCACACGGAACGCTACCAGGGACAGGGATGGGGTTTGCTTCAGGTGCTGGAAGCGATGCACGGGAATTCGGATTCGGGCGCGCCTGATGAGTTCGCCCGGGCCGCCAAAATCGTCTTGACGCGCCGCGTCCAGAATGCTCCTGCCGACCGCCATGAATCACGGTGGTTAACGGGTTGGCTTCGGCGCGTAAACAGCTACAGTGGCGGCTGAAATTATGCCGAAAGCACTTCGCACACTTCTTTGCGCGCTCTTGTTGACGGCTTTTGCCTCATCAATCAGTGCCCAGTTCCGCCTTTTCGGACCAAGATCACCAAGGCCGGCGCCGCAACCAAAACAGATGCGCAAAGCGTCAGCTTACATTAGCCGCCAGGAACCGTTGAAGGTAAATCAATCTGTGCTTAGACAGGCAACGCCGGACAACGTGCACGTTCGCGTCTCTCTTCCCAAACAGCGCGCCTATTTGATGGTAGGTGAGCAAATCGCAGCCGATAGTCCGATCTCTTCCGGCAAAGCGGGACACGGCACACCCAGGGGTCATTTTAGTGTGATGGAAAAGGATCCGGACCACCGCTCCAGTCTGTACGGCGACTTCGTCGACAGCTCGGGTCGGACTGTCCGCGCCGGCATCAGCGCGAAGATCGATTCCGCCCCTAGTGGAACACACTATGTCGGTGCGCCGATGAGGTGGTTCATGCGGCTAACAGGCGAAGGTGTCGGAATGCACGTAGGGATTTTGCCAGGATATCCTGCGTCTCATGGCTGCATTCGGATGTCAGCGGATGGCGCGAAGTTATTTTACGATACTGTAAAAGTCGGCACTCCGGTGGAAGTAGGCGAGTAGTAACGACAGCCCCAAGGAACGACGGCTTGGGTAGCCGTTGATTAGAAATTTGACGGCTGGGAAGCCGTCACTCCTTGAGAATCTTGCGTCGCAAAAGATCGAGTGCCGCTTGGGCTGCTAGCTGTTTGAATGTCTCGCGGTCCGTTGGGAAGCGGAATTTCTTGACGATCGTCCCTGAATTTTCTGAAGCCAGCGCAATGTAAACCGTTCCAATCGGCTTTTCGTCCGAGCCGCCTGTTGGTCCCGCAATGCCGGTGGTAGCGAGTCCGTGCGTGGAGGCTTCTCGTCTGCGCGCGCCCTCAGCCATCGCGCGCGCGACTGCTTCACTCACCGCACCATGCTTGTCGATCAACTTCGAATCGACATTCAAGACGTCGCTCTTTGCTGAGTTCGCGTAGGTCACATAGCCCGCCAGAAAGACTTCCGACGCGCCCGACACATTAGTGATCTTGTTTGCGATCAAACCGCCAGTGCACGATTCGGCAGTCGCCAACGTTTCTTTTCGTTGCTTCAAGAGTCTCACGACGACTGTTTCAAGCGTTTCGTCGTTATCGGAGAAGATCCGAGCGCCCAATTCGCGGCGAATGATTGCATCCGCCGCTCCAA
>Ga0070684_100002415_pt1 | contig 13774 bp, 14 predicted proteins | sample KBSC723LmetaG_FD_65653 | JGI IMG/M metagenome (GOLD analysis project Ga0070684, IMG submission 65653) | Corn rhizosphere microbial communities from Kellogg Biological Station, Michigan, USA - KBS C7.2-3L metaG | ecosystem: Host-associated > Plants > Roots > Rhizosphere ...
GACGTTCCACGGACACCGCTGCGATGCTACGCGCGCATGACCGAGTTCAAGTTCGCGAACGAGGTGACCGTGCGCTTCGCCGAGACCGATGCGCAGGGCGTGGCGCACCACGCCGCCTATCTCGTCTGGTTCGAGGTGACGCGGATCGAGTACCTGCGGCGCTTCCGGGGCGGCTACGCGGGGCTCCGGGAAGAAGGCGTCGACGCACTGACGCTCGAGGCCTATGCCCGCTACTCCGACGCAGCCCGCTTCGACGACCGCCTCACGATCCGCGCCCACTGCGGGGACGTGCGCGGCGCACGCTTTCGCTTCGACTACTCGGTCGAGCGGGACGGCACGCAGGTCGCAGACGGCTGGACGACGCACGCATGCGTCTCCGTCGGGGACCACCATCCGACGCGCGTGCCCGCCTGGCTCGCCGAGGCGATCGCCGAAGCCGAGAGCTAGCCGTTCGGGCCCGGAGGCGGCGGCGGCTGCGGCGGTGGTGGTGGCCCTGGTGGCGGCGGTGGCGGCGGGTTCTTCTTCTTCGGCGGCGGTGGCGGAGGCGGCTCTTCCTTCGGCTTCGTCCCGTACCGGATCACGCGCGGCTCCGCGGAGTAGGCGGAGTACCACGTGTGGTCGTAGAGCAGCTTCCCGCCCGAGTTGAACACCTTCCGCCTCACGCTCGTCGAGCGGGACGGCGAGCCCGACTCCTCGAGCGCGGTCGTCCCGACGGTCAGGTTCGGGTCGGGCACGCGCTTGACCGGCGGCTGGCCGGTGACGACGAGCGGCGAGACCTCGCTCTCGACCCTTCGGTGCTGCGGCGTGCCGTAGAGCGCGACGGTCAGCGATGACGAGCTGACGAACGTGCGCAGCCAGAGCCAATGCCCGGTGTCGTTGACGAACTTGAGGTCGGTGTCGGGGTAGTTGACGGTCGCGTCGCGGCCCTGGGGGTAGTGGCTGATGTAGAGCGCGTGATTCGTCCGGTCGGTGATCGGCAGACCGGCCTCGTACGCGGCGTTGAACGTCGTCGTCGAGACCTGGCAGACGCCCCCGCCGAGCCCGGTCTTGAGCTCGCCGTTGATGATCACGGGCGCCTCGAGGAAGCCCTTCGCCTCCGAGCGCTCGCCGGTCGTGGCGTTGAACGAGAACTCCTCGTCGGGCGCGATGAAGTGGTTGTCGATCAGGTGCGCGACGAGTTGCACGTTGTGGATGCGGTTCGCCACGCCGCCGTAGAACGTCTCGTAGGCGCCGACGAGCCCTGTGATGCCCATCGCGCGCGCGTCGCCGGTCGTCCGCTCGGGCGCAGCCGTGGTGACCGCGAGGTCCGCTTTGCGGCTCGTCGGCGAGAGCAGAGCCGCCATCAGGTTGCGGGTCGTTGCCTGCATGTCGATCGTGATGCCCGGCTCTGCGGGGACGACGCGGACGATGTTGCGGGCACCGACTGCGAAGGACGCGTCCTGAGGCGCGTGGTCGACGCGCTTCTTGAGGTTCGCGAAGAAGTGATCGGCCCGCGGGCCCTCCAGGCGCAGCTCGGTGTCCCCGCTGCTCGGAAGCTCGAGGAGCCGCTTGATCTTCGCCACGGTCAGATGCCAGCCGCCTGCCCCATAGGAGACGTCGACGGGGCCGGACAGCGCGGCCTCGGCCTTGACCTTCGCCCCGACGAGGTCCTTCGCCGTGAGCTGCGTGTGGTCGACCTTCAGCGGCACGGCGACCGGCCTGCGGGCGAGCGCCGTCAGGGCCTGCACGAAAACCTTCTCGGCCGCCGCGCGATCGAGCACGCGTCCGTTCCGGCCCGCGACGATCTCGGGCTCCGACCCATGGAGCACGAGTGACGGCTCGACGCTGGCCTCGTCGACCCCGCGCGCGAACCGCCCCATGTAGGTGTCCACCCGCGACTGGTAGACCCGACTCGTCGGGACGACCTCGCCGCCGAAGACGCGCACGCCCAGCCGCTTCAGCCCGCGAAACGGCCCGAACCCTTCGCCCTGCTTCTGCGCCGCCTCGACCGCCGCGCCCCAGTCGACGTCGAGGACGACCGCGCTCGGTTTCACGCGCCAGCGCTTTCCCGGGGCCGTGAAGACGACCGGGACGCTCGCGAGCTCATCCGACCGCTTTTCGAGCAGCGACCGGGCCTGGCCCGCTGTCAGACCGGATACGTCCACCCCCGCGATCTCGGACCCGGCGGGCAGCTTCTGGGGCGAGCCGGCGAACGCGAGCCCCAGGACGACCGCGCCGATCACGGCGAGGGCCGCCACCAGGAGGCTCCATTGCCAGAGGAGGCGTACACGCGCACGCCGACGTCGGCGGTCGCGGGGAAGGTGTGCTACCCGAACCGACAAGTTGACCAGTGTATAGACGCCGCAGGCGGTTTTTAGTCCCTTGGAAAGAAGATTTCCCGGGCGATCACGAGCCGCTGGATCTGCGACGTGCCCTCGTAGATCTGGAAGAGCTTCGCGTCGCGCATCAGCTTCTCCACCGGGTACTCCTTCATGTACCCGTAGCCGCCGAAGATCTGCACCGCGTCGGTCGTGACCTTCATCGCCACGTCCGACGCGAAGCGCTTCGCGAACGCCGACTGGAGCGTCGCGCGCTTGCCCTGGTCGAGCAGCCACGCGGCCTGCCACGTGAGCAGCCGCGCGGCCTCGATCTCGGCGGCCATGTCCGCGATCAGGAAGTTCACGCCCTGGTTCATCGCGATCGGCTGACCGAACTGGACGCGCTCGCGCGAGTACGCGACCGAGTGCTCGTACGCGGCCCGCGCGACGCCGACGGCGCCGATCGCCGTGCCCGGACGCGTGTGGTCGAGCGTTCGCATCGCGATCTTGAAGCCGTCGCCCTCCTCGCCGAGCCGGTTCGCAGCCGGAACCTTCGCGTCCTGGAGCGCGAGCGCCGACGTGTCGGTCGCACGCTGGCCCATCTTGTCCAGGTGCTTCTCGACGACGAGCCCGGCCGTGTCGGCCGGGACGACGAACGCGGACAGCCCGCGCTGGCCCTCGCTCTTGTCCGTCGACGCGAAGACGACGATCCACGCCGCGTGTCCCGCGTTCGAGATGAACATCTTCGACCCGTTGAGCACGTACTCGTCGCCGTGTCGCTCGGCGGTCGTCTCGATGCCGGACACGTCGGAGCCCGCGTTCGGCTCGGTCAGCGCGAACGAGCAGAGGAGCGGTTCCTCGAGCAGCGGGTTGAGCCACGTCCGCTTCTGCTCGTCGGTGCCCGCGAGCAGGACGGGCGCCGAGCCGAGCGTGTTCGCAACGAGCGAGACCGCGATCCCCGCGCAGCCCCAGGACAGCTCCTCGCCGATCAGGATCCCGTCGAACACGGACAGGCCCGGCCCGCCGAGCTCCTGCGGGACGTGGACGTTCATCAGGCCGACCTCGTGCGCCTTCGCGATCACGCCGGCGGGGTGCGTCTGGTGCTCGTCGTGCTCGGCCGCGACGGGGCGGATCTCCTTGGCGGCGAACTCGTGCGCCAGCGCCCGCAGGTCGCTCTGCTCGTCGGTCAGGGCGAACGAGATGCCGCTTACGGTGGGCTCTTCGGCGATCGCCATCGGTGTTCGGCCCGCGGGTCGATGGTATCCATAGACTCACGCGGATGGACTTCGAGCTGACAGACGAACAGCGCCTGATTCAGCAGACCGTTCGCGACTTCGTCGACGAGCGCGTCCTGCCCAACGCAATCGAGAACGACATCAACCATCACCTCGACCTGGGGATCATCGAGGGCATGGCCGAGCTCGGCCTGCTCGGGATCGTCATCCCGGAGGAGTACGGCGGTTCGGGCCTCGACTTCGTGGCCGAAGCGCTGTCGTGCGAGGAGATCGAGCGCGGCGAGGCGGCCTTCCGCACGCTCATCTCGGTTCACGTCGGCCTCAACTCGCTCGCGCTTCTGCGCTACGCCGACGAGGAGCAGAAGCAGCGCTGGCTCGCGCCGCAGGCCCGCGGCGAGAAGCTCGCGTGCTTCGGGCTGACCGAGCCGGCGGCGGGATCGGACGTCGCGGCGATGAAGTCGACGGCACGACGCGACGGCGACGTCTACGTCCTCAACGGCTCGAAGAACTGGATCTCGTACGCGACCGTCGCCGACCACGCGCTCGTCTTCGCGAAGACTGACCCGTCCGCGAAGCACAAGGGCATCTCGGCGTTCGTGCTCGAGAAGGGCATGCCTGGGTTCACCGCCGCGGACACGGAGCACAAGCTCGGCGTATGGGCGGGCTCGACGGGCGAGCTCTTCTTCGAGAACGTCGAAGTGCCGGCCGAGAATCTCATCGGCGAGGAGGGCCAGGGCTTCGAGATCGCGATGTACGGGCTCGACCAGGGCCGTTTCACGGTCGCGGCCGGGGCCTGCGGCGTGATCCGCGCCTGCCTCGAGCGGTCGGTCGAGTACGCGCGCGAGCGGCAGACGTTCGGCGAGCCGATCGGCAAGTACCAGTTCGTGCAGGACATGATCGCCGAGATGGTGCTCGGGTACGAGACGTCGAAGCTGCTCGTCATGCAGGCGGCGTGGCTCAAGAACGAGGGCAAGCGGAACACCCGGGAGACGTCACTCGCGAAGTGGCACGCGACCGAGTCGGCGTTCCGCGCGGCGCATCTCGCGATCCAGGTTCACGGGGCATACGGCTACTCGGCCGAGTACGGGATCGAGCGCTACTTCCGGAACGCGCGGGCGCCGATCATCTACGAAGGCACGACCCAGGTGCACAAGATGATGCAGGCCGAGCATGCGCTTGGCTATCGGGCGCTGAACGGGCGCGACGGCGAGGTCTCGCCGATCACGTCCTGGGCGCCCGTGCTCGCGGCGCGCGGCTAACTGGTCGGGGCCAGGCCGAGAGCCGCGGGCAGCGCCAGCAAATCTGGAAGCCGCCCGACCGCCTCGGGGAAGCGATTCTCGCGGTCGACGAGAAATGCACGCATCCCGAGCGCGCGGGCGCCTGCGATGTCGTCCTCCGGCGAGTCGCCGACCATCGCTGCCTCTTCGGCGTCCACGTCGAGCTCGTCGAGGGCCGCGAGGAAGATCGCCGGGTGCGGCTTCGTCTTCCCGTGCGAGCCGGACCCGACGGCGGAGTCCACGCCCAGCGCATGGTGCGCGACGAACGCGGCCAGGTCGCGGCCCGTGTTCGAGACCAGCCCGAGCTTGAGCCCGTGCTCGCGAAGCGCCTCGAGCACCGGCAGCGCATCCTCGTAGAGCTCGAAGTTCTCCGCGTGCTCCCAGGCGCGAGTCATCTCGACCGCGCACTCGTAGGCGCGTTCCGAGTCGCCGCCCATCCCGCGGATGATCCGTTCCGTGAACAGCACCCAGACCTCCTCGTCGTGATCGAGCTCCGGATGCCGCTCGACCGCGGAGACCGCTGCTGCGCGTGCGTCCGCATATCGCTCGGGGTCGAGCTCGAGCCCGAACCGCCGCCCGAGCGCCTGGTAGCCCTCGGGCCCGAGGTCTGGGCCCGGCTTGGCGAGCGTGAAGTCGACGTCGAAGAGGACTGCCTTGAGCGTCATCGCTTTGCTTCTACCAACCAGCGTGCGGTCTCGGCATGTACGGCGTGGAAATCGCCGTAGCCGGCCCAGGCGATCGTCTGCCCGATCGCCCAGCCTCGCGCACGCTCGCGGTCGAGCCCCAGTTCGCTCGTCAAACGGTCGAGCCTCCGGATGACCGCGCTCTTGCTGTGACCCAGCTCCGAGGCGCGAATGATGGATGCGAGGGCGAACTCGCGCTCGCCTACGAGGGGCTTCGGATCGATCACGAGCCAGGGCTCTCGCTCGGCGGCGAGCACGTTGTCCGGGTGCAGATCCTGGTGCACGAGGACCTGCTCTCCCTGCGTGGGGGCCAACTCCTCGAGCATGGAGGTCGCCGCGTCGATGAGCGCTTCCTCGATCGGCTTTCCGGCTTGCTCCCAGTCGGTGCGGATGTTGCTCACCCACCAGGCGGCCTCTTCGGCCAGCGAGGTGAACGGCTCCCCCGCGGGCTTCCACAACCGAGGCAGGAGGTCGACGAGAACGTCGAGCGCCCGATCTCCAAGGTGATCTCCAGGCCGGCAGCGCTCGAGCAGCAGCGCGTGGCGTTCATCGTCCCGGGCGAGCAGCCGGATGGCGCCGTCGCCTTGCCAGAGCTCGAGCGCATCGGCCTCGTGATCGCTTTCGCGATGCGGCCACTGGATCTTCAGGACGACGTCGCCGGCAGGAACGACGTGCGAGACGAACCCGCCTTCGAACGGCGACTCGAGCTCGAGGTCCCACTGCGCGGCGCACTCCTCGACCAGGCTTGGGAGGCGCTCCTCCCAGGCCGCGTCTATGCCGGCGTAGGCCAGCGGTACGCCTCCGGGCGCCGCTGGGACAGCGACGGCAACCGCCGCCGCACCTCCTCGAGCCAGGCGCGGTCGAGCTCGGCGGAGATCACCGTCTCCTCGTCCGGCGCCTGAGCAAGCACCGTGCCCCACGGGTCGACGATCAGCGTGCGGCCGTAGCTCGGCCGCCCGATCCCGGTCTCGCCCACCTGCGCCGGCGCCGCCACGTAGAACCCGTTCTCGACCGCCCGCGCGCGCAGGAGCATGTGCCAGTGGTCCTTGCCGGTGAAGAGGGTGAAGTGCGCCGGCACCGTCGCGAGCAGGGCGCCTTCGAGCGCGAGCACGCGGTACAGCTCCGGGAAGCGGAGGTCGTAGCAGATCGTCAGACCGACCGGCCAGCCCTCGACCTCGGTCACGACCGGCTCCTCCCCGTGCTCCTCCGCCTCGGACTCGCGGTACGTCAGCCCGCCGACCTCGACGTCGAAGAGGTGGATCTTCCGGTAGAGCGACGCGAGCTCGCCCTCGGAGTCGAAGACAAGGCAAGTGTTGGAGAGCTTCTCGCGGCCGTCGCGCCGCTCGGTGATGGAGCCGCCGATGAGCGTCACGCCGTGTGCGCGCGACCAGGTCCGCATGGCCGCGACCGACTCGCCGTCCTCGATCGTCTCGGCCGTTTCGTGAAGAACGTCGGGCGGGCCGATCACGTTCCATTTCTCGGGGAGTGCCACGACGTCCGCGCCCGTAGAGGCTGCCTGCGCGACGAGGCGCTCGGTTTTCTCGAGGTTCGCGGCCTTGTCTCGGCCGCTCGTCAGCTGCACGCAGGCGATCCGAATTCGGTCGGCCATCGCCGTGGAGGATACCCCGGGCATCTGAGCTAACCTGTGACCTTCTCGGGGTGTGGCGCAGCCTGGTAGCGCGCTCCGTTCGGGTCGGAGAGGTCCCCAGTTCAAATCTGGGCACCCCGATTGCAAGGCGGCACGTGTTTGACACAGTGCCGCCACATTTTTCCCGGTAGCGTTGCCTCCACAGTCAACAGAGGAGGTAAGCGCGTGAACGTCGTCACGCTGATCGGCAATCTCGCCACCGACGTCGAGCTCCGGGAGGTCGGCGAGGAGCTACAGGTCGCGAGCTTCCTGCTCGCGGTCGACCGGCCCGGCAAGGACGAGGCGGACTTCGTGCGCATCTCGACCTGGAACAAGCAGGCGGAGGTCTGCGCCCAGTTTCTGGCGAAGGGGCGCAAGGTCGGCATCGATGGGCGCCTGCGGAGCAGCTCGTGGGAAGACTCGGACGGCAACAAGCGGACTTCGATCGAGGTCGTCGCCAACCGGGTCGAGTTCCTGTCGTCGCGTGGAAAGGAGGAAGCCACGGACATTCCGTTCGAAGCTCCGACACCAGCCTAGAATCGGCTGGCCAGTGGCCGACCGGGACGAGATCCTCGACTTCGCTAGCGAGTTGCTCGATCTCGATGCGTATCCGGACTACGGGCCGATGGGCATGCAGGTTGCAGGCGCGGCCGAGGTCGACCGGATCGCGTGCGGCGTCTCGTCGTCGCTCGAGCTCTTCGAACGCACTGCAGCCGCGGGAGCACAGATGCTCCTGGTCCATCACGGCATCCTTTGGGACCGCGACTCCCGCGTGATCGACGACGCTATGCGCCGCCGGCTGAAGACGCTTTTCGACGCAGAGATCACGCTCGCCGCGTACCACCTGGCTCTCGACGCGCACCCGGAGCTCGGCAACAACGCCCTGATCGCGCGCGAGCTCGGGATCGAGCCCTCGGAGCAGTTCGGCGGGATCGGCTTCGGCGGCCCGCTGACGGAGCCCGTCTCCGCCGACGAGTTCGCCGCGAGGGTCCGCGAGTATCTGGGCAGCGATCCCGTTGTGTTCGCTCACGGTCCGGAGCGGATCGAGCGAGCGGCCGTCATCACCGGCGGAGCCGCGCGCTACCTGGCCGACGCCGCCCGCGAGGGCTACGACCTGTTCCTGACGGGCGAGCCCGCGGAGCCCAGCCTGCACACGGCTCGCGAGCTCGGGATCCACTTCGTCGCGGCCGGGCATTACGCGACGGAGCGGACCGGAATCAAGGCGCTCGCGGAGCGGCTCGCGGAGCACTTCGACCTCGAGTGGGAGTTCATCGACCTCCCGAACCCGGTCTAGTTGACGATTGCCACCGTCGGCAGGCGCGAGTACAGTTCGAGACGTGATTGTTTCCGACGCGCGGGGTGTTTGAGCTCCGCGTGACATACCAAGTGGACACCCGAGCCCGACGCGCCCGAAAGCGGTCGGGTTTTTTCGTGCTCAAAGGAGGAGTGGAATGGCGAACCACCTGACGCCGGAAGAGCTGTCGAAGGAGATGGGGATCGACCGCGTGGACGTGATCCGCGTCTGCATGGAGGAAGGCGTCCCGATCTACCAGGGCAAGATCGACAAGACCCTCTTCCAGGCACAGCTCGCGGCGCTGGGCTCGCAGACACCTCCGCAGGCCCTCGCGTCGTAGCGACTAGCTAGGCGCTCTTCGCGACTTTCTTGCGCGCGGCCGGCTTGCGCGCCGCCTTCTTCGGCGCCGGCTTCGTCTCGCGCACCTCTTCGACGCTCCGCTTGAGCGCCTCCATGAGGTCGACGACCGGCGTCTCCTGCTCGACCACCTCGGGCTTCTTCAGCTCCTGGCCGTCGAGCTTGGCCTCGAGCATCTGACGCAGGTTCTGGCGGTACTCGCTCGTCAGCTCGGCCGGGTCGAAGTCGCCGACGAGGCTGTCGATCACCTGTCGCGCTAGGTCGAGCTCCGGCTCCTTGACGGTGCTCTCGCTCACCGCCTCCTCGATCTCGGCCTGCGAGTTCACGTCCTCGGCGAGGAACATCGTCTCGAGCGCGAGCGCGTCGCCCTTCGGGCGGATCAGGCAGAGATGCTCCGAGCCCTGGCGTACGAAACGGCCCAGCGCCGCCTTGCCCGTCTCCTGCATCGCGCGCAGCAGCAGCACGTAGGGCCGCTGCGCAGCCGTCTCGCGAGGCGGGGCGAGGTAGTAGGTGCGGTCGAAGTAGACCGGGTCGACGTCGGACGCGTCCACGAACCGCGTGATCGTGATCGCCTTCGAGTCGTCGATCTCCATGATCGCCTCGAGATCGGCCTCCTCGACGACGACGAACTCGCCTTTCGAGACCTCCCAGCCCTTGACGAGCTCGTCCCGCTCGACCTCGCGCTCGTGGGTCGGACACCAGCGCTTCTGCTTGATCGGCGTCAGACACTCGCGGTGGAGCGTGCGGAACGAGACGTCGGATTGCCGCGCCGCCGGCTTCGTGGCGAGCGCAAGCCCGACCGGGATGTTGACCAGGCCGAAGCTGATGGAGCCGTTCCAGATCGTCCGCATGGAGAGATCGAATTGTACTTGGACCGGCCTTTTCCTCCCCCTAGGATTCCTACAGATGCGCACGATCTGGTCGCTCTGGCAGGAGGCACTCGCCGAGAACCGCACGAATCCGGCCTACCTCGTCGAGGAAGAGGGCGCTTGGCGAGAGGTTTCGTGGAGCGACGCCGACCGGATCGTGCTGGAGCTGGCAAACGGGTTGCTGGCGATGGGGCTCCAGAAGGGCGACGCGTTCGGAATCCTCGCGCGGAACGGCATCGAGTGGGCGCTCTTCGACTTCGCGCTCGCGCACATCGGCGTCGTCGCAGCTCCGGTCTATCCGTCGAGCACTCCCGCCGACTGCGCGTACGTGCTCGAGCACGCGAAGGTCGTCGGCTGCCTCGTCGATGCCGAGCTGCGCGAGAAGATCGGCGCGGTCGAGCTCGAGCACGTCCTCGTGCGCGAGCGGCTCGACGAGCTCCGAGCGCTGGGTCGCGAGTACGCCGAGCAGAGCCCCGGCGCGGTCGACCGGGCGCGGGCCGAGATCGGCGACGACGACCTGTACACGCTGATCTACACGTCCGGGACGACCGGCCCCGCGAAGGGCTGCATGATCCTCAACCGCAACTACTACGACATGGTCGGGACGATCGACGAGATCGAGGCGTTCTTCCTGCCGACCGACGTGATGCTCCTCTACCTGCCGCTCACGCACAACTTCGGGCGGCTGATGCACCTGCTCGGTGCGCACATGGGCTACACGATCGCGTTCCTCGCCGACCCGCGGCGGATCGGAGAGGTGATGCCCCAGGTGCGGCCGACGGTCTTCCCGACCGTGCCGCGCGTGCTCGAGAAGGTGTACACGGCAGTGTCGGCCAACTTCGCGGCCGCCACCGGGGTCAAAGCGCGCCTGGTCGACTGGGCGCTCAGCGTAGGCACGGAGGTCAGCCGGCGCCGGCAGCGCCGCGAGCCGATCCCGCGCGGGCTCGCCGTCAAGCACCGACTGGCCGACCGGCTCGTCTACTCGAAAGTGAAGGAGCGGCTCGGCGGGCGCCTGCGGGCCGCGATCTCCGGTGGCGCGCCGCTCGCGCAGGAGATCGCCGAGTTCTTCCACGCGCTCGACATCCTGATCCTCGAGGGCTACGGGCAGACCGAAGAGACGAGCGCCGCAACCGTGAACCGCCCGACGCACTACAAGTTCGGCACCGTCGGGCTCGCGATCCCGGGCATCGAGGTCGAGTTGGCCGACGACGGCGAGATCCTGATCGGGGGGCCGACCGTCTTCGCGGGCTACCTCGACGACGAAGCCGCCACGCGGGCCGCGCTCCCGGGGGACGGCTGGCTCCACACGGGAGACGTCGGCACGCTCGACGAGGACGGGTTCCTGATCGTCACCGACCGCAAGAAGGACCTGATCGTGACCGCGGGCGGGAAGAACGTCTCGCCGCAGAACCTCGAGAACCTGCTCAAGACCGTGCCCGTCGTCTCGCAGGCACTCGTCGTCGGCGACCGGCGACCCTACCTCGTCGCGCTGATCACGCTCGACGACGAGGAGGTGGCCAAGCTCCGCGCTCCGGACGAGGCAAGCACGCTCGTCGAGGAGGCGGTCGAGAAGATCAACGCCGGGCTGGCGTCCTTCGAGCAGATCCGCCGCTACACGATTCTCCCGCGCGACTTCTCAGCCGAGCAGAACGAGGTCACCCCCACGCTCAAGCTGAAACGCCGCGTCTGCGAGGAGCACTTCGGCGCGGAGCTGGCCGAGCTCTACGGCTAGAGACGCCTGGCGCCGACGTAGGTCGACGAGTACCAGCCGGTCAGGCTCGAGATCTTCACGACGTCGCCGGTATGGGGCGAGTGGATGAACTGCCCGCCGCCGATGTAGATCCCAACGTGCCCGAGCCCGTTGAAGAACACGAGGTCGCCGGCCTGGAGCTGATCGCGCGAGACGGGCATCCCGTATCCGTACTGCGCGGCCGCGTTGTGCGGAAGCGAGACACCGATCTGGTTGAAGACGTACATCACGAAGCCCGAGCAGTCGAACCCGCTCGGGCTCGCTCCGCCGTAGACGTAGGGCGTCCCGAGGTACTGCATCGCGATCCCGACCACGCCGCCGTACTTGGACGGAGGCGGCGCGTACACCGGTGCGGGCTGCGGCGAGGTGACCGCCCCCGCGCTCGCATTGAGCACGGTCGCCCCGGTCGAGGCGAGTCGGGCGCGAGCCTGCGCCGCGAGCTGCGCCTGCCGGGCTTGTTCCGCGGCCTGAATCTGCACGATCTGGCTCTTGATCGAGGACAGAAGCTGCTGCCGGGACGCGAGCTGGCCCTCGATCGAGGCCTTCTCCGCCGAGCGTTCGGCGACGAGCTTCCCCTGCTGCACGTGCGCCGTCTGGAGCCGTGCATGCTCCTCCTTGACCTTCGCGCGGAAGACCTTCACCTGCCTGAGCACGTCGGCGGTCTGATCCGACACGCGGTTCACGGTGTCGAGCCGCGACATCAGGTCGTCCATCGAAGTCGCGCCGAGCAGGACTTCCAGCCCCGTGTCCTGATTTCCGGACGTGTACATCGCGACGACGTGGGCATTCAGCTGGCGCTGCGCGTGTTTCAGGTTCGTTCGCGCGAGCTTGAGCTCCGCCTTGTTCGTGCGCAGGTCGCTCTCGATCTTGGCGAGCTTGTCGTTCGCGAGGTTGTACGCGTCGACGGCCCGCTCGAGATTCGCGTCGAGGCCCTGGATCTGGGCCATCACATCGCGTGCTTCGGCCTGCTTCGACGAGACCGAGCTCGGCGCAGCGATCGACGGCGAGGCAACCACGAGGGTCGCCGCGAGGCCGATAAGCAACAATCGCGCCTGCCGCATGCAAACGCCGGAGGACGCGCGTGTCCCGGCCACGACGGGCGCACCGGAAGGGGGCCGGTACGTCACGAGCACGGCACCTTAACAACCCTTTCGGACGACCGCAAACCGGCAAGAAAGTGCCTTCTGCGACGAACTTCGGTCGCAGAAGCGGCTCGACCGACGAGAGCGGTGAGGTGTTACGGTGCCGCCCGTGGGAGAGCCTGGCAGGGGGCTGCGAGTTGCGCTCGTAGCCGCGTTCGTGGTCACTCTGGCCGCTTTGCAACTGCCCGCCGCAGTCGGCGCGGGCTCGCCGTCGCGACTCCGAGAACGGGCGCAGGAGCTCCGAAGCGAGAACTCGTCGCTCGAGCAGCAGGCGCAGGCGAGCTGGCTCAGTTCCGCCACGCTTTCGACCCGCCTCACCCAGACGCAGAGCGCACTCGGACGCCTCCGGGCGAGGCGCGAGGCGATCGCGGCACACCGAGCCGAGGCGGAGCAGAGCCTGCGCATGGCGCGGCACACACTGACGGTGTCGCAGAGCCGACTCGCCGACCGGCTGCGGCTGCTCTACGAACAAGGCCAGTCCGATCCGATGTCGGTGCTCGTGGGCGCGACCTCGGTCGACGACGCGATCAACCGGATGGAGAGCCTGCACCGCATTGCCGGCCTCGACCGAGAGGTGATCGACGCGGCGAAGTCGGCCCGTGCGCGCCTGACGATCGTCACGCAGCGGCTCGCGGACGACGAGGCCCGGGCGCGCGAGACGGAAGCTGCGACCGCGGCCACGCTGGTCGCGCTCGAGGCGGCCCAGCGCGAACAGGCGGCCAGGCTGGCCTCGCTACGGGCCCAGCGGAGCGCCAACTCGTCGCAGATCTCCACGCTCGAGTCGAGGGCGCGCGAGCTCGCTGCAACCCCGAGCGCCGGCCAGAGCGGCCGCACGCTCACCGTGCTCGCAACCGGGTACTCGCTCACCGGCCACACGTCGAGCGGCGTGCCCGTCGGTTACGGCATCGTCGCGGTCGACCCGAGCGTGATCGCGCTCGGGACGAAGATGACGATCCCCGGCTACGGCGAGGGCGTAGCAGCCGATACGGGCGGCGCGGTCGCCGGTGGGCACATCGACCTCTGGTTCCCGACGGAAGCCGAGGCACTCGCCTGGGGCAGCAGAACAGTTACCGTGACGCTGCACTGATTCGAGGGGACACGGAGGGGCGTCGCGGATGAGCCAAGCCGCAGGGCCGAAGGCCAAGAAGGACGGTGAAGCGCTCCGTGTGCTGCTCGTCGACGACCACGATCTCTTCCGCACCGGCCTCAGGAACCTGCTCGAGGAGCAGGGCGTCCAGGTCGT
>Ga0070684_100002417_pt1 | contig 13771 bp, 16 predicted proteins | sample KBSC723LmetaG_FD_65653 | JGI IMG/M metagenome (GOLD analysis project Ga0070684, IMG submission 65653) | Corn rhizosphere microbial communities from Kellogg Biological Station, Michigan, USA - KBS C7.2-3L metaG | ecosystem: Host-associated > Plants > Roots > Rhizosphere ...
CTGGGCGGCATCGGGCTGCTGCTCGGCCTGGTGCGCGCCTCCCCGAGCATCTGGATGTTCGTGCCCGGGCTCCTGCTGATCGGGCTCGGCCTGGGCGGGATGCTGACTCCGTCGGTGAACGTCGTGCAGTCCAGCTTCCCGGAGGCGCTGCAGGGTGAGATATCGGGCCTCTCGCGCAGCGTGTCCAACCTCGGCTCCTCATTCGGCACCGCGATCGCCGGCACGATCCTGGTCTCCGTGGTCACGATCGGGAGCCGTTCGTACGCACTGGCAATGATCGCAATCGCCGTGTTCGGGCTCCTCGGCCTAGCGGCGTCCGTGTTTCTCCCCGCCAGGCTCAGGGGGCAGGCCGGCTAGTGGTCGTGCCTTCGTAGGCGGCCGGTCGAGCGGCGGGGCTGGGATTCGAACCCAGGGGGCGCTTGCACGCCCAGTGGTTTTCAAGACCACCCCGTTCGGCCGCTCCGGCACCCCGCCTGGCGGCTAGTTAACCGGACAGGCGGCCGTTCTGCGACCGGACGACGTGGGGGCCCGCGCACGAGACCGCCGTGCGCGGGCCCCACGGAGGAGCGGTGCTCAGACGCTGAGCGTGGCGCTGCAGCTCTCGCCGGTCGCGCTGTTCGTCGCGGTCGCCTGGATGCTGTCGGCTCCGGCCCGGTCGCGGGGCCGAGCCCTCGCCGTGAAGGAGCCGCTCGGCCCCTTGGTCTTGAGCGTCTTCTTGAGGAAGGTCGAGCCGTTGTCCGCAAGGACGACGCGCCAGGCCTGGCGGACCACGTTCGAGTCCACCTCGAACTCGACCTCGAGCCGGCCGTCATCCGATTTCGCCTTCAGCGTGGACGCGCTCGCAGCCGTGCACGTTCCGCTCACGCTCGGCCCGCCGCCCTTCGCAGATGCGGCCGAGGCGATGCCCAATGCTGCGAGGAGGGCGATGATTGCCACTGTGATCTTCGTCGTTCCCATGACGTCCTTTCGTCGGGATCGGGGTCGGCTCCCACCCTGGCGCACCGTCGGGCCGAATCGCCATGGGACATTGGTCGTACGACCGCGTGACGTCGCTCCGGGCATCCGCACTCCGGCCCCCGTCGTATACGTCTCTGCCGGATGAGCAAGACGCCGTCTGTCAGGGGGCGGCACGCCGACTCGGCGCCTGACCCCCGCCCGGCCTCCGTCACCCGGGCGGTGGCCCAGTTCGTCGTGGCGGGCCTGATCGCCGTCGCGGTCTTCTTCGTCGGGACATTCTTCGTGATCCGCGACCTCGGCCGGCGAGACGCGCTGCGGAACGCGCGCCAGTACGCCACCCTCGCCGGGCAGGGCATCGTCGAGCCTGCGCTCAGTCGAGGTGCGCTCGCGGGCGACGCGAAGGGCCGGGAGCGGATCGACCGGATCGTCCAGGAGCGGGTCCTCAACGAGGGAGTGGTGCGCGTGAAGATCTGGGACGCCGGCGGGCGCATCGTGTACTCGGACGAGCCGCGGCTGATCGGCGCACGCTACGAGCTCGGCAGCGACGAGGTGGAGACGCTCCGGCTGGGCGACGCGAAGGCCGATCTGAGCGATCTGAGCCGACCCGAGAATCGATTCGAGCGGCAGTTCGGCCCGCTGTACGAGGTCTACACACGCATCAGGGCGCCGGACGGTGCGCCGCTTCTGTTCGAGACGTATCAGCGCTCCAGTGCACTCGTGTCCAGCGGCCGGCGGATCTGGCGTCCGTTCGCGATCGCCCTGTTCGGCAGCCTGCTTCTGCTCTGGCTCATCCAGGTCCCGCTCGCCTGGAGGCTCGCCCGCAAGCTGCAGCGGTCGCAGCTCGAGCGCGAGCGGCTGCTCGTGCACGCGCTCGAGGCATCGGCCGACGAGCGGAGGCGGATCGCCGCCGACCTGCACGACGGGGTCGTGCAGGATCTCGCCGGGATGTCGTTCTCACTCGAAGCCGCCGCGCATGACCGCGTCGAGCCGCCTCCGCCGGGGCTGCGCGCCGCCCTGCTGGAAGCAGCGGCCACGACGCGGGCGTCGATCCGTCAGCTGCGCACGCTCCTGGTGGAGATCCATCCGCCCAACCTCCGGTCGGCGGGGCTCGGCGCCGCGCTCGGTGACTTGCTCGCGCCTCTGAAGGCCCGCGGGATCACGACCAACCTGGAGCTGGTGGGCACTCTCGATCTGGGGCGGGACACCGAGCTGCTCGTCTTCCGCGCCGCCGGCGAGGCGATCAGGAACGTCCAGCACCACGCGGGGGCGACGAACGTCACGCTCAGGCTCGAGTCGATCGCGCACGAGGTGCGATTGCAGGTCGACGACGACGGCGTCGGCTTCTCCACGGACAGGGGTGCGCAGCGGCAGGCCGAGGGCCATGTCGGCCTTGTCCTGCTCGCCAGCATCGCCGCCCGCCACGGGGGAACGCTGGACGTCGAATCCGAGCCGGGTGCGGGGACGAGGTTCCTCCTCGAGGTGCCCCGCGGATGATCCGGGTCGTGATCGCCGACGACCACGGTGTCGTCCGGGGCGGACTGGCTCAGTTGCTCGGGACGCTCGACGACGTCGAGCTGGTCGGGGCTGCGGCCAACGGCACCGAGGCGGTGGCGGTCTGCGGGGAGCAACACCCCGACGTCGTGCTGATGGACCTGGAGATGCCCGAGATGGACGGTATCGAGGCGACTCGCCGGATCAAGGAGGCGCAGCCCGAGGTCGCGGTCGTGATCCTGACCTCGTTCTCCGACCGCGAGCGGATCCTCCGCGCCCTCGACGCCGGTGCGGCCGGATACCTCCTCAAGGACGCCGAGTCGGACGAGCTGGCGAGGTCGATTCGCGCCGCCGCACGCGGCGACGCCCCGCTCGACCCCAAGGCTGCCCGCGAGTTGTTGAGCGTCAGAGTCCCCGGCTCTCCGCTCGACTCGCTTTCGCCGCGCGAGCGGGAAGTGCTGGTCATGGTCGCGGAGGGCCTGCCGAACAAGGTGATCGCGCGGCGTCTGTCGATCAGCGAGAAGACGGTGAAGGCGCACCTGACGAGCGTCTTCCGCCAGATCGGCGTCACGGACCGCACCCAGGCCGCCCTCTGGGCCCAGCGGAACGGCCTCGCCTGACTGCTGCGTGCGGGTCCTAGGACCGAAGTCCGATTGCGGTCGGAGCTCCCCTGAGGGCACGATCGAGCGATGCCCGTCCGGCTGCTTCTCGCATTCCTCGTCGTCGCAGCGGGGCTCGTGACTCCTTCCTGGGCGTCCGCCGACGGCGGCGACGACGGGGTGGAGATCAGGGCCCGCGGCGTGTGCACCGGCCCGAGCGTTTCCGCGCTCCGGATCCGCTCCGACGAGGGAGCCTTGCGGATCGAGTTCCGGATCGACTCGCCCCGGCGCGCCGCCCGCAGCTGGACGCTCGTGATCCTTCGCGAGCGCCGGATCGCATACCGGGGGGTCGTGCGACCTGCCGGTGGTGGCCACTCGGTCCGGCTTCGCCGAGCCGTGGTGGACTGGCCCGGCGCCGAGCAGATCGTCGTCCGAGCGGTGGCGGTCGGCGGCGAGACCTGCCGCGCGTCCGGGGTCGCTTGACGCTACGCGGCGGCGAGGCGCCTCAGCGGGCCTGCTGTCGGGTGACGGTCGCGGGCGCCCCGTAGGGCTGGAGCACCTCCGGCACCTCGCCGCGGAAGTTCTCCAGGATGGCGAGCACGAACCGGTCGGTGACCGCCGTGCCGTTCAGGGTGGCGACGAACTCGGTTCCCTTCTGCCCGTCGGGCCGGTAGCGGATGCCGAGACGGCGTGCCTGGTAGTCGGTCGTGTTCGAGGTCGAGGTGATCTCCCGGTAGCGCTGCTGGTGCGGGAACCAGCCCTCGATGTCGTACTTCTTCGCCGCCGGCGCGCCGAGGTCGCCCGCGGCGACGTTGACGACGCGGTAGGGGAGGCCGAGGGCGCCGACGATCTCCTCCTCGATCGCGAGCAGCCGTTCGTGCTCCTCGTTCGCCGTTGCCGGGTCGCAGTACACGAACAGCTCGACCTTGTTGAACTGGTGGACGCGGAACATGCCGCGCGTGTCCTTGCCGGCAGCGCCGGCCTCGCGCCGGAAGCACGTCGAAAACGCGGAGTAGCGCAACGGCAGCTGGTCGAGGATCTCGCCCATGTGCAGGCCCGCGAGCGCGACCTCGGAGGTGCCGGTCAGGTACAGGTCGTCCTCGGGCAACGCGTAGATGTTCGAGCGCTCGGTCGGGAAGAAGCCGGTGCCGTACATCGCCTCTTCGCGGGCGAGCACGGGCGGCAGCATCGGCACGTGCCCGTGCGCGACCGCCCGGTCGACCGCGAAGCGGTAGAGCGCCAGCGCGAGCAGAGCGGTGTCGCCGACGAGGTAGCCGAACCGCGAGCCGGACAGCCGGGCGGCGCGCTCCATCTCGAACCGCCCGATCTCGGTGTGCTCGGGCCCCTCGGGCGACGGGTCGCCGACGCGGCGGAGCTCCTCGGCATCCTCCTCCGTGTCGCCGTCCGGGACGGACGAGTCGGGCGGGTTGGGGACCTGCTCGAGCAGCCGGTCGCGCTCGGCCTCGGCCGCCCCGAGCTCGTCCTCGACCGTGCGCAGCTCGTCCTTCACCTGGTTCAGCTGCTCGAGCTCGGCCGGTGTCGGCTTGCCCTTCAGCTTCAAGCGGCCGCGCAGTTCGTCGACCCGCGGCACCAGCTCACGCCAGCGCTCGTCGGCCGCGAGCAGCGCGTCGAACGCCTCGGCCGCTCCTTTTCTCGCGACCGCCGCGCGGAAGCCCTCGGGGTCGTTGCGCGCCGCGCGGAGGTCGATCACGCAGCGGAGTCTAAGCGGGGGTCTCGCGGCCGAGCAGGCCCAGGCTCAGGCGGTTGAGGCGCCGCCTGCGGCGCTCCGTTGCTTCTTGTCGTTCCGTCACCCGGACAACCGCGCGCTCGACCATTCGCTCGAACTCACGCAGGTACTCGTCGCTCAAGAGGTATTCACGGGTCAGATTCGGCTTCATCGTCCTCGCCACCCAGCAGATCGAGTATCTCGTCGAGCTTAGCGTTCATGCGCATCAGGAAAGGAGCGAGGGCCCCGATCACGTCCTCGTACTCCTCTCGCCGCCGGCCCCACCACACAGATCGATGATGCTCCGGATAGGAAGCCGCCGCAAGATGCCCTAACGAGCCAGGTACGCCTCGATCACCTGCGCCACGCCCTCCTCGGTGACGGGCGGGCAGACGAAGTCGGCGATCGCGAGCACCCGCTCCTCCGCGTTCTCGACGGCGACGCCGTAGTCGGCCCACTCGAGCAGCTCGACGTCGTTCTCGCCGTCGCCGAAGGCAACCGTCTCCGCTGCGGTGAAGCCGAGGCGCTCGGCGAGGAACGCGAGCCCCGAGCCCTTCGTCACGTCGGGGCTCGCGAGCTCCAGGAAGTACGGCAGCGACTTGGAGATGAACAGCCGGCCGTCGAAACGGGCGCGCATCCGCTCCCCGAGGCCGTCGAGCTCGACCGGGTCCCCGACCGCGACCAGCTTCGTCGGCGGCTCGGCGAGCCAGTCGAGCAGCGGACCGACCGCATGCACCTCGAGGTGCTGGAACGAGGCGTACGCCTCCGATTCCGATGTATGTTCGGCGACATACAGTTCGTCGCCGACGTAGCAGTTCAACGGGTAGCCCTCGGCCTCGACGGCGGCGATCGCCTCGCGGGCGGGCTCGAGCGGGATCGGAACGTGCCGCAGGAACTCCCCGCTCACCGGGTCGGCGACGACCGCGCCCTGGTAGCAGACGACCGGGTCGACGATCCCGGCCGCCCGAGCGTACGGGCGCACCGACTGGAACATCCGGCCGGTGACCAGGATCACGTGGATGCCCGCCGCGAGCGCCGCGCCGATCGCCGCGCGCGTACGCGGCCGGAGCTCCGCGTCCTTCCAGATCAGCGTGCGGTCGAGGTCGCAGGCGAACGCCCGCACGTCCCGCGGGAAGTCGTCGGGGAGGATCAGCCCTTGCCTGCGACCGACGAGACGTAGGCGGCCACGTCGGAGATCTGCTGCGGCGTCAGCTGGCCGCTGAACGACGGCATCACGCCCTTGCCGTTCGTCACGCGGTCGACGACCAGCGAGGCCGGCGGCTTCGCCTCGTCGAGGTTCGGGCCGACCGTTCCGGTGGCGCCGGCATCCTTCAGCGTGTGGCAGCTCTTGCAACCGGCGGTCTCGAACACCTGCTTCCCGGCAGTGGCGTTGCCCGTCACCTTGGGCGGCGCCGCGACCTTGCCGATCACCGTCTGCGGCGTCGGCGTCGTGACCGTTCCGGTCCCGCAGCCGGCCAGCGCAGCGCCCAGGGAGAGGAGGATCAGGGCTCGGCGGAGCACGCGCGCGAGTCTACTGACTGCCGCAGGAGCGCGCAGCGCGGCCCGCCAGCGCCGCGAACGCGCTTCGCGGGCTCGGCGCGAACTTCAGCGCGACGCGGCCGGGCCGCGCAATCGCGAGCCGGATCATCCCGTCGCGATTCCGCGTCGCGCAGCCCGCCGAGGGCTGCCAGTAGCGCGACCAGCGCACCGCCAGGCGGTAGCTCCCGGCCCGACGGGCGGCAATGACGATCCGCGACTCGGTCAGCGCGACCACCCGACCCCCGGGCGGCCCGGTCAGGATCGATGTCGCGTTCGGCACCTCGTACACGACCAGATGCCGGCCCGTGAACACCCGCCGCAGCGGCGTCCGGTCGCTGCGGAGCAACCTCGCCTCGCCGCGGGCGCTGTAGTCCGTCGGCGCGTCGGTGAGCACGACGTACCTGACCCCGAGCCCGCGCAGCCACCCGAGGTAGGCCTTCGGACCGAGGTCGTCGTAGAGCAACTCGTTCTGCGGGAAGTCGTCCTGGCGGAACCAGCCGCGCGCGAGCGGGATCCCGGCGCGCGCGAGGTAGAGCGCAGGCCAGTGACCGGCCGTGTCCACGGCCTCCACGCGGTAGGAGGGGGTCAGGTGCGCGTGGAGGTACGAGACCGCCGGCTGCCAGTACGCCTCGTGCGCGGCTGCGTCGTCCTCCGCGTGGACGAAGGAAGCGGCCAGCGGCGTCACGTTCCAGGAGATCGCCAGCGCGAGCACGATCACCGCGGGCACGAGCGGCCTCCAGTTCCGCAGCGACAGCACGAGCACGCTGAGCGGGATCGCGACGTAGCGCAGGCGGGCGATGTTCTCGCCGACGGCGGTGGACAGGAAGAAGAAGGCCAGGCACGCGACGCCGTAGACCGGGAAGACGTAGCGCAGCGCCCGGAGTTGCTCGACGCGCCAGGCGAACGCGGCCGAGAGCGCGCAGTACGCACACGCGGCCGCCAGCTCGGCGGTCGAGAACGGATACCGGCCGCTCCCTGGGAACACGCGCCAGAGCAGCGCCTCGAGCAGGACGATCAGCAGCAGTCCCGAGCCGGCCGCGACCTGGAGCCAGCGGTCGGATCGCCGTCCGATCGCCAGCCCGACGACGATCAGGGTGAGCAGGAGGAACGCGATCGGGCTGGCCGCAGCGGTCAGCCCGGCAAGCGCGGCGAAGCGCCACGGCCGCCTCGCCTGGAGTGCCCAGAGGGCGAGCAGGGCGAGGGCGGCGCCGAGCGCGAACGGGAACGCGGCCGAGAGCACGATCCCGGCCCAGACGACGGCGAAGGTCCGGCTCGACCAGCGCGCCTGCGGGCCCCATTCCCGCCAGACCAGGACGACGAAGGCCAGCGTCGCCGTCGCGACCGTGGCGACCGCAAGCAGGCGGATCCCGAGCGCGGCCGCGAGCGGGTAGTAGATGAGGCTGTACGTGACGAAGCTGTAGCGCCCCGCGTACCAGAAGTTGTTCCAGAACGTGAAGCCGTGGTCGAGGAAGACCGCCCGCTGGTAGATGTGGGCTGCGAGGTCGGTGCCCGGCGGGCCGGCCCAGGCGAGCAGCGCGGCGAAGGACGCCGCGACGCCCACCGAGACCACCGCCTCACGTGCGAGGGGTGACGCCCGGCGCATCGACACCGACGCTACCGGCCCTGGCAACGACACGCGCCGGTTGCCGTACCCGCTCGTACGCCCAGAGAACCGCGTACGAGAGCGCGCCGGCAGAGGCGACGTCGCCCGGGCTGTCGTTGACGAGCAGCGAGACGGCGACGCCGGCGACGAGCGCATCACCGGCCGGGAAGCGAGGTGGTCGCGTCCAGAGGACGACGAGCGCGACGATCGAGACCGCGAACACCGATGCTTCGTTCCAGCCAGAGGCGACCGACGCGGCGGAGATGTGGATGCGGTGCGCCAGCTCCTCGGCGAGCGAGACCGGCCCGCGCCGGAATGCATGCGTGACGTGACTCGAGCCGCCCGTGGCCGCGTCGAGCCCGACGATCGCCGCGACCGCCGCCACCACCGCAAGGCCGCCGACCACCACCCGGCGAACGGTGAAGCGGACGTCGTACATCCTCGCCGCGAGCACGCCGAAGGCGACCATCAGGACGACGATCCCGCCGCCGTCCGCCCCCGCGTGGCTCCAGCCGACGGTGACCAGCGTGAGCACGAAGACGGCCGCGATCCACCAGCCGCCGAGCAGGGCCGCCGCCTCCAGCGAGACTGTCAGCAGCACCGTCTCGGTGAGATTTCCGGCGCCGTAGAAGCGTCCGCCGCCGTCCGGTCGCGCGCCGATCGCCGCCAGCGAGTTCACCTCCGGCCAGGCTACGAACACCACCAGGTAGACGACGACGAGCGCGAGCAGCGCCCACGGCAGCGCGCCGCGCACGGCCGCGAGCGCGAAGCACGCGCCGATGGTCAGGCCGATCAGCGCGGCGGTGACCACCCACGGGCGGGTGACCGCGACCGCAGCGAGGAACAGCGACCCGGCGAGGACGGCGGGCGCGGCCAGCAATCCTGCCCGGCCGAGATATTCGGAGCGGAAGGCGAAGGCGAGCAGTGAGCCGGCGAGCACCGAGCCGACGAGGATCAGCGTCGCCCACAGCCGCACGTCGTGGGTGTCCGTCAGCCGCCGGTCGAGCCTGTGGAGGTGCGCTGCGGCCCGGGCGTCGGGGCTCGAGCGGATCCTCGGCGTCGTGCCGTCGGCCAGGGCCCGCGCCGTCGGAGCGATGTCGGCGATCGAGACGAGCCCGCGGATCCGCGTCGAACGCGAGGTGAGGATCCCGCGGTAGCCGTCGCCGACGATCGCGATCGGATAGCGGCGCGTGTTGCCGTGCCGGCCGGCCGGCGGCAGGGTGACGTAGACGGTGATCTCCCCGGGACGGCGGCCGAGCGAGATCAGCGGCCTGCCCGAGGGCGTTCCTCCCAGCACCGACGGCTCGACCTTCCCGCGGACGAGCGAGGCGAGCGCGGCCCGGCGGGTGACCGTCTCCCCGGCGCCCGGGACGAACAGGCCGACGGCGCCACGGTTCGCGTACTGCTGCGGCTCGAACGGCGGGACGACGAGGACGCTGACGTCCGCTGCGCGGGCGGGTCCGGCTGCGGCGGCGAAGAGCACGACTGCGACGAGGAGGCGCCTCACGGTCAGGCGATTCTGGACCAGTACGATGCCGCGAGTGCTGATCGAGCGGAGCATGCACGAGGGCTACCTGTCGAACGCCTACCTGGTCGCCGACGAGGAGGGCGGCACCGCCGTCTTCGTCGACAGCGGGGCGCCGATGGATCCGCTGCATGCGGCCGCCGAGCGCTGGCGCGTCACTCCCGTCGCCGTCCTCCGCACGCACGGGCACCACGACCACGTCGAGCACGAGGGCGGGCTCGGCCTTCCGGTCGTCACCGGCGACTTCGCGCAAGGAGGACTGAGCTTCCGCGCGCTTCCGTGCCCGGGGCACAGCGCCGACGGTCTCTCGTTCCACGGCGGCGGCGTCGTCTTCACCGGCGACACGCTGTTCAAGGACGCTGTCGGCGGCACGCGCGACGACTACGACGCCGTCCGCCGCTCGGTGATGGACGTCCTGATGAAGCTGCCGCCCGACACGCGCGTGCTCCCGGGCCACACGGAGGAGACGACGATCGGGCGCGAGTGGGAGGAGAACCCGTTCGTCCGGGTCTGGCGCGGCGTCGAGCCCGAAGGGACAGAGGCCGTTCGCGTCGGCGGCGAGGAAGCAGTTCTCGTCGTCTGGTCGCCGGATTACGACGGCAAGGGCAAGGCCTGGGTCCGCTTCGCCGGAGGCCGCGACGCGATCGTCGGCGGCTCGCACGTCGAGCGCGGCTAGGGGATCACCGCAGCTTTCAGGTAGCCGCGCGGCGGGTCGGCGAGCAGCGCAGCGACGCCGTCCAGACCCACGCGGTGCGTGACCAGCCGCTCCCACGAATAGGCGCCGCTGGCCAGGAACGCGAGCGCGGCCCGCACCGTCGCGGGCGTGTGGTGGAACGCGCCGAGCAGGGTCAGCTCCTCGTAGTGGAGTCGGTACGCGTCGACGGCGACCTCCGTTCCCTGGGGGAGGCCGCCGAAGAGAACGACCGTGCCTCCGGGCCGGGCGAGGTCGACCGCGTCGCGCCAGGCATGCTCCGTGCCCGCCGCTTCGATCGCCACGTCGGCCGGGCCGGCTCCCGGCTGTGCGCCGAACAGCGGCCCGAGCTCGCGGCGCTCGGCGCGGCCGCCGACCAGGAACGGCCGTCCGCCGGCATCCGCGACGCAGGCGGCGAGCATCAGCCCGATCGGCCCGGCGCCGAGAATCGCCACCGAGTCGCCCGGCTCGACCCCGGCGCGGTCGACGCCGTGCAGGCAGCAGGCCAGCGGCTCGACGAGCGCGGCCACTTCCGGCGCGAGAGCGGGAGGGACCGGCAGCAGGTTGCGCCGCGCGATCCGCTCGGGGACGACGATCAGCTCCGCGTAGGCGCCGTTCAGCAGTGGCAGCAGGTTCTCGCACAGCGTCTCCTCGCCTCGTGCGCACGCGGCGCAGGCGCCGCAGGGCGCCGAGTTCGCCGCGACGACGCGGCCGCCGGTCGCAACGTCGATCCCGCAGAACTCGTGCCCGAACGGGCTCGGCGGCGGGCCGAGCAGGACCGGGTGGCCCCGCCGGAAGGCCTTGGCGTCGGTGCCGTCGGTGAGCGCGACCTCGACTTGCACGAGCACGTCGCCGGGCCCGGGCACCGGGTCCGGCACGGTCTCGAGCCGCAGGTCCCCGGGGCCGTGGAAGATCAGCGCCTTCACGGAGTGAAGACGACCTTGAGCGCCTCGCCGCTCCGGTAGAGATCGAGTCCCTCGTGGAAGCGCTCGAGCCGTAGGACGGTCGGCTCGGGCACGTCCAGCTCGGGCAGAAGCGCCGCCGCCTCGCGCATGTGCCGCGGCGTCGCCGACCGGGAGCCGACCACGGTCAGCTCACACCGGTAGACCCGATCGAGCTCGAGCGGAGCGGAGGGGGCGAAGACGAGCAGGCTGCCGCCGGGCTCGAGCGCCTCCGCTGCCTCGGTCGCGCCGGCGGGTGCACACACCACCGCCGCGTCCACCGGGCCGTCCGGATGCCGGCCGTCGCGCGACGGATCGCGGTCGACCGCGAAGACCTCGTTTCCGCGCTGCTCGAGCACCGCGCCGAAGAGGCGGCCGACGAAGCCGTTGCCGACCACGAGCACGCGACCTCGGGGAAGGCGGTCGACTGCGCGCAGGACGCAGGCGAGCGGCTCGATGTAGGTGGCGGTCGCGTCGTCGATGCCGGTGTCCAGCTCGACGTACTCCGCCGCCCGGGCAAGCTCGGCGAACCCGCCCGGGACGATCGTGGCCGTCCGGAACGCTTCGCAGGTCGACTCGTGCCCGGACCGGCAGCGCTCGCAGTCGCCGCAGGGGCGGTGGTGGACGAGCGCGACGCGCCGGCCGTCCGCCTCCGCGACCACCTCGTGTCCGAGGACCGTGCCCGCGGGGGAGACGCCGATCTTCTCGACGTCCGATCCGCAGAGCCCGCAGGCGAGCACGCGAACGAGCTTCGCGTCTCCGTCGGGCTCAGGCACGTCCGCGAGCGCCGGCTGTCCCTGCTCGTCGAGGACGACCGCGCGCACGGGAGTATCGTAGGCCCGTGGGGATCAAGCTCCACCGGTGTCCGAAGCTGTGGATGAAACTGAAGGCCGAGCCGTGCTGGAAGGTTCAGAGCGCACTCGACGAGCAGGGGATCGACTACGAGGTCGTGGCCGGTCCCCACATGCGCTGGAACCGCGACGAGCTCGAGCAGCTTTCCGGCCAGCGCCTCTACCCGGTGATCGAGTTCGGGAACGGCGCCGTCTACCGCGAGGAGTCGAAGGACATGGCGGCGACGATCCGCGCCGGGAACCTCGACGAGAAGCGCGGCGCGGCCACGACCTGATCGCCTCGCACATGGTCCAGCTGTCCAGTGAGACGGTGACGCTTCTTTTCACCGACGTCGAAGGGTCGACGAATCTCGTCAGGGTGTTGGGGGAGGACTATGGAGCGGTGCTCGCCGAGCATCGCAATCTGCTTCGCGCCGCCTTCGCAGAGCATGCCGGGTCCGAGGTCGATACCCAGGGCGATGCGTTCTTCGTCGTCTTCGGCCGGGCGAGCGATGCGGTCGCAGCCGCCGTCGCCGCCCAGCGGGCGCTCGCCGACCATCCGTGGGCGGACGACGCAGCGATCGTCGTCCGCATGGGCCTTCACACCGGTGAGCCGTACCGCGCCGAGCATGGATATGCCGGGATCGCCGTGCACCGCGCCGCCAGGATCTGCACGCTCGCCCACGGGGGCCAGATCCTGCTCTCGCGCGCGACGGCCGGCATTATCGACGACGAGGAGATCGAGGGAGTGCGTCTGCGCGACCTCGGCGACCATGCTCTTAAGGACATCGAACATCCGGAGCGGATCTACCAGCTCGTGGTCGAGGGGCTGCGGGCCGATTTCCCGCCGCCGCGGAGCGTCGATCGGCTCGTCCCTCTGGTCGGCACGGTCACGGTCGTCATGACGGAGGGAAGACGCATGATGCGCCTCGTCCGGGAGCTCCCTCCGACTCAGTTCGGCGCGTTGCTCGGCGCATATCGCACGGTGCTCACCCGGAGCTTCGAGCAGAGTGGGGGGCGGGAAGTGGAGGTCGCCGGCGATTCGGCGATCGCAGCTTTTCCGACGGCAAAGGAGGCCGTTTCCGCGGCAGTCGACGCTCGGCGCGCGTTCGCGAGCCACGAATGGCCGGATGGCATCAGACCGGAGATCAGCGTCGGGCTCCATTCCGGGCCCGCGGGCGTCGGTTGGGCCGGGCCGGCAGTGCTGCGCTGCGCAGAGCTCTGCGATGTCGCCGAAGGTGGTCAGATCTTCCTCTCCCAGGCGACAGCCAGTCTTCTCGAGGACGATGACCTCGGAGAGCTGGAGCTACGCGACCTGGGCGAGCGGCGAACACGACGAGACCGCCGTCCGGTGCATGCATTTGAGCTCGTCGTGCCCGAACGCGCCGAGACGGCCGGCTAGACCACTCGTACGGACACGCGCTGGACGCCGTTGTTGGCGTAGCCGCCGACGTTCCAGTCGGCCTGGTCCGGCTGGGCGTTGCCGGCCTCGTCCCGTGTGCGGCAGCAGAGGACGTGGTCGCCGCTCGTCGCGTCCCAGTCGAAGCGCCAACCGCGCCAGGCCCAGCGGTGGCCGGGCGCGTCGAGCGTCGCCTCCGTCCAGGTCGCGCCGCCGTCGACGCTCACCTCGACCGCCTCGACCGGCGCCCAGCCGGACCAGGCTCGCCCTTCGAGCGTGGTCGGGCCGGCGTCGAGCGTGCGTTCCCGCTCGGGGAAGCTCGCGATTCCGGGCGGCACCATCAGCGCTCTCGGCACGATCCGCGTCACCGGCTCGCCCGGGTCGTTCTCGTCGCGGCGGAACCTGTACGCCTGCGTCTGCTGGTAGCCGGCGAACGGCTCGTCCACGACGGTGATCCTGGACAGCCACTT
>Ga0070684_100002422_pt1 | contig 13759 bp, 11 predicted proteins | sample KBSC723LmetaG_FD_65653 | JGI IMG/M metagenome (GOLD analysis project Ga0070684, IMG submission 65653) | Corn rhizosphere microbial communities from Kellogg Biological Station, Michigan, USA - KBS C7.2-3L metaG | ecosystem: Host-associated > Plants > Roots > Rhizosphere ...
CGCACGGAAGCTTCGAAGTGACAAGGGGTCAGAGTCGAACACGACTCTGACCCCAGCCTTTTGGCACTCACCCCACTCCGGCTCCTTCTGTACGCCGCAGTTCCTGGGTGGCACGGCCGCCCTTCGAGCCGCTCGGGGCGGGATGCTCCTCCATGATCCCGACGATCCCCTGCTCCAGCCACTCGTGCTGGCCGGCGAGGACGTGCTGCGAGACACGGTAGATCGTGGAGTCGTTCCCGCCGTAGAAGCGCGAGAAGTTGGTCTCGATGCGCTGGCGTGCTTCGCGGCAGAAGAGGTCCGCCAGCTCGATCGCCTCGCGATTGCCCTGCTTCGCCAGCATCTGCGCGCGCACGCACGACGCGGTCATCGCGAACAGGTCGGCGCCGATGTCGACGCCACGGAAGAGCACCATCTGCCGCCGCTCGAGCTTCGGGCCGAAGCGCACCATCGCGTGGAAGAGCATGCGGCCGAGGTGGCGCGTGTGTCGCTCCACCCACCGGAGGTGCCCCGCGAGCGAGCCGAACTCGCCGAAGCTCGTCGGCACCGTGCCCGCGCCGAACCAGCGCGTGAGATACCAGCCCGGATAGAACTTCGCCACGCGGCCGAGGGCGGACATCTTCTCCTGGCGCGTGGAGTCCTTGTCGACGAGCGCGAACGCCGTCTTGAAGTGATGATCGACCGCCTCGCGCGCGATGAACAGCCGCATGATCTCCGAGGATCCCTCGAAGATGAGATTGATGCGGAAGTCGCGCATCGCGCGCTCGACGCCGATCCCCGCTTCACCGCGGCCTCGCAGTGAATCGGCGGTCTCGTACCCGCGGCCGCCGCGGATCTGGAGCGTGTCGTCGACGATCCGCCACCCCGTCTCCGTGTTCCACATCTTCGCGATGGCGGCCTCGAGACGGATGTCGTACTTGCCGCGCTCCGCCAGCCCGACCACGAGCTCGGCGATCGACTCCATGGCGAAGGTGTTGGCCGCCATCAGCGCGAGCTTCTGCGCGATCGCCTCGTGCTTGCCGATCGGTTGGCCCCACTGCACACGCTCGTTCGCCCACGTCCGCGCGACCTGCAGCATGGCCTTCCCTCCGCCCGCGCAGCTCGCGGGGAGGGTGAGCCGGCCGGTGTTGAGGGTGATGAGCGCCAGCTTCAGCCCCTTCCCCTCGCCCCACAGGATGTTCTCGCTCGGGACGCGCACGTTCGTGAAGCGAATGACGCCGTTCTCGATCGCCTTGAGGCCCATGAACCGGCAGCGATGCACGACTTCCACGCCCGGCATGTCGGCTTCGACGATGAACGCCGTGATCTGCTTGCGCGGCTTGCCGTTGATGACGGCGTCCGGCGTGCGCGCCATGACGACGAACAGCTCGGCACGCGTTCCGTTGGTGCACCAGAGCTTCTCGCCGTTGATCGTCCAGTACTTGCCGTCCTCGCTCGGCGTCGCGCTGGTGCGCAGGTTGGCGGGATCGGAGCCGGCGTCGACCTCGGTGAGGGCAAAGGCGGAGATCGCGCCCTTGGCGAGCCGCGGAAAGTAGCGCTGCTTCTGCTCGGCCGAGCCGAAGAGCTTGAGCGGCTGCGGCAACCCGATGGACTGATGCGCCGAGAGCAGCGCGGCGAGGGAGCCGTCCTTGCTCGTCACCATGGCGATGGCGCGCGTGTAGTTCGCGTACGAGAGTCCGACCCCGCCGTACTCCTGCGGGATCTTGATCCCGAACGCGCCCATCTCGCGGAGCTCCTGGACGTACTCCTCCGGGATCTCCCCCGTGCGATCGATCATGTCGGAGTCGACGCGCTCGAGGAACGCGCGCAGCTTGCCGAGGAACGCGTCGGCGCGCGCCTGCTCGGCCGGATCGGACACGACCGGATGCGGGTGGATCAGGTCGAGGTTGAACCGACCGAGGAAGAGCTCGCGGACGAAGCTCGGACCTGACCACTCGCTCTCGCGCGCTGCTTCGGCGACGTCGCGGGCTTCCTTCTCGGAGGCGAGACCTGTGTTGGCGGTGGCTTGCTGGGCCATGGTACGCTCGGCGTTGATTCGGTGATGATACGGGCGCTGCCTACATCATCTTGCATCGCGCGGGCCGCGTCATGGCGTGAGTGAGATCACTGCCGTCGCCGCTCGCGTGCGATCACCAGGCCGGCGCCAGCCAGGGCGATCGCCATGAAGGAGAACCACTGCAAGGCGTAGCTGCGGTGCGGTCCCTCGTCGAGCGCGGGCAGCTCGCGTCGAGCCGGGTGCGCCCCGTCCGCGCTGTCGCCCGTCGCGACGAGATAATAGGGTGCAAGCGGGTAGCTGATGCGAGGCGCGAGCTCGCTCCGGCTCAATCGGCGCACCAACCGTGGCTCACGCGCGACCTTCGTCACGCCGGCGTCGGGCGCGTACACCTCGATGTACCCCGTGACCGTGGAAGTGTCACGCTCACGCCAGCGCGCGTGGTCGACGCTGGCGCCGTCCGGGGAATACACCCAGCCACGGTTCACGAGGATCGCCGTGTCCGAGCCCGCGATCCGGAGCGGCGTCACCAGGTCGACGCCCGGCGACCCCTGATGCGTCCGGGCGCCGAGGACGACCTCGTGGTCGTAGTCGAAGCGGCCCGAGACGGTCGCCTTCCGGTAGTGGGCGCCGGCGGTATCCCGAGGCAGCGAGGTGAGCGGAACCGCCGGATCGAGCTGCTGTGCGGCGATTGAGGCATTCCGCCGCACTTTCTCACGGAGTCTTGCAAGCTGCCAGAGACCGAGTCGGGCAAAAACCACTGCCCCGATCAGGGCCAGGAGGCAGAAGACGATGCTACGACGTGACATAGCTCAAATCTACCGCCGTGCTCGACGGTCGGCATGGATCGCGCATTAGACCGGGCCATGTCGCGTCTGTCCGCCTCCGTCCATCGGGCCATCCCGAGCCCCGAGCCCGTCCGTCTCGCCGCCAACTCGGCGTCGCGCCGGCGTCGGACGGAGCTGGCGCGTGACCTGGCCGGTCATGGCCACTCCGTCCAGTTCTACGAGGATGACCGCTACCTCATCGAGACGGTGGTGGACTTCTTCGCCGCGGGGCTGGTCGAAGGCCAGCGCGCGGTGGCGTTCGTCTCGAGTGGGCACGGCGAAATGATCACCGCCGGCCTGCACGAGAAGGGCTTCGACGTCGACCGGACCCGCACGAACGGCCAGCTGATCCTGCTGGACGTGGACGAGCTGTTGAACTCCTTCATGGTCGGCGCGACGCCCGACGCGTCGCGCTTCCGCCACGCCCTCGAGGGAGTGCTGGGCAGCCACACGCGCTTCGGTGACGGCGGCCGTGAGCGCCGGCCCGTGCTCGCCTTCAGCGAGCTGGTGGACGTGCTCTGTCGGCAGGGGAACATCGACGGCGCGATCCGCGTGGAAGAGCTGTGGAACGAGCTCGCCGAGAGCTACACCTTCGCGATGCTGTGCGCGTACGATCTCGGCACGTTCAGCGAGGACACGCACGACGCGGCGCTGCGCGCGGTGTGCAACCAGCACGCGCACGTCATGCCGACCGAGCGGTACATGCGCGCGGACGACGGCGCACGGCTGCGCGAGATCGCCCTCCTGCAGCAGCGGGCCCGCGCGCTGGAGACGGAGCTCGAGCGTCGCCGCGTGCTGGAGGCCGAGCTGCGCGACGCCCTGCGCGCCGCCCACGCAGCGAGCCGCGCGAAGAGCGACTTCCTGACCGTGATGAGTCACGAGCTGCGGACGCCGCTGAACGCGATCGGCGGGCACACGCAGATCCTCGAGATGGGACTGCACGGGCCGATCAACGATGCGCAGCGTGAGGCACTGGGCCGCGTGCAGCGCAGCCAGCGCCATCTGCTGGCGATGATCAACGATCTGCTCAACCTCTCCGAGGTGGACGCGGGGCGAGTGCAGTACGACATCGAGCACGTCCCGGTCGGGCCGGCGCTCCAGTCGGTGGCGAAGCTCCTCACGCCGCACGCGCGCGCGAACGGGATGTCGATCACCGTCGCGCCCCTGGTGGACGGCGACGAAGCGCTCGCCGTGCAGGCGGACGCGGAGAAGCTGGAGCAGATCCTCGTGAACCTCATCGGCAACGCGATCAAGTTCTCGGCCCCGAGCGGACGGATCGTGCTGGACGCGAGCCGCTGCGCCGACGACGGGTCGCTGGTCGAGATCCGTGTCCACGACACGGGCGTCGGAATCCCGCCGGCGCAGCTGGCGTCGATCTTCGAGCCGTTCGTGCAGCTCGGCGCGCCGGTGCACGGGCCACGCGAAGGGATCGGGCTCGGATTGTCGATCAGCCGGATGCTCGCGCGCGGCATGGGCGGCGACCTGACGGCGGAGAGCGAGGTCGGTGCGGGATCGACGATGATGCTGAGGGTACCTCTGAGCTAGGGAATGGGGAATGAGGGAATGAGAGATGGCCTCGGGAGGCAGAAGCTTCCCGAGGCCGTGTCGTTTCCCATTGCCTCATTTCCCCATTCCCTCATGCCCCCATTCCCTTTCACTGCTTCACAGCCACCTGGAATCCCCCCGTCCGGACGCTGTCGCGGATGCGAAGCTGGACCCATACCCGATAACGGCCCGCGCTGGGGAACGCATACGGGAAGCTGATCTCGCGCAGCGGTTGGGAAGAAGTCATCCCCATCTCGCCGGCGCCCAGCCGCAGGCGGCCGTCGGGAGTCGTGTCACCTCGGTCGCGGAGCGCGAAGGCGAGCGACGAGGCCATCGCGCTCGTGCCGCTCGGGTGGAGATGGACGTAGACCTTTCCGTCGTCGCGCATCACCACGGCGTGGCCCGTCATGCCGAGGTAGGGGTCGACCGTCACGGGCTGGCCCGACGGCTGGTGCAGCGTGAAGCGAAGGACGCCGGTGCGTCCGACGACGGGCTGTGCGTCGCCCGCCCAGGCGAGCGTGATCTGATCGCCGAGAGGCGCGGCCGACGCCACGGAGGTCAGTCGGCCGGTGAACCAGGCGTCGTCGCGATCGAGATGCGCGGTGCTCGCCGTGAGGGGAGCGTCGAGCGTCAGGGAGTCGACGAGCGTGCGCTGGAACCCGGTCTCGTGGACGACGTCGGCGAACACGCGGTAGCGCCCAGCCGGGAGCGGGGGCAGCGGCCCGCGCAGCGTCTCGAACGCCAGCTGCTCGGGATGCAGATGCGCGAACACGCCCTCCGTGTCGACGCGCGAGAGAAAAAGATGCGCGATCTTGCCGTGGTCCGGCATCAACGCGCTCACGCGTCCCTCGCGGAAGTTCGTGTCGACGACCGTCAGCGTGATCGTCGACGCACCGCCAGAATCACGCACGACGACGCGCGTCCGCAGCGGCGTGTACAGGGTGCTCGCGTACGCCTTCGCCTCGGCGCTCCACCACTGCGCGCCGCCCAGCACGAGCAGCGCGACGATGCCGGCGGCGATCGACGCGGCGACGCGCGCGCGGCGGCGGCGCGGCGGCGCCATCGCTTCGCCCGGCGGTACCTGGCTCTCGCCCACCGCGGCGTACACCGCGGTGACGATCCCGCCGACGAGCAGCGCGCCGAGGACGACGAGCAGGATGCGCAGCGTCCCGGAGAGCTGGAGCTGGCCGGTCGCGACTGCGGCAACGGGCACGGTGGCGGTCCCGTGCCCCGCGCGTCCTTCCACGCCGACGTCCACGCTGTACGAGCCGCCCGCCATGAGCCAGAGGCGGCCGCTGTACATCCCGGGCGCGTTCTCGACGGGCTTCGCTTCGTCGGCGCTCGGCGCGCCGCGACTGCCCGCGCGCCAGTAGACCGGCCGCACGGTCACGCGCTCGACGCGAGGGTCCGGCGCACGCACGAGAATCTCGGCGATGCCCGGCACGACCTGCGGAGGACGGACGACGACGTCGATCTGATATGCACCGGCTCTTCCGGACCAGAAGACGTCGGGACTGCCGACGTGCGCCGCGAGCACGACGGCCATCGACAGCGCCAGCGGCACGCGCAGCGCGACGAGGAGACGCCGCACGATCGTCAGCGCTGGACGCGCGTCATCCAGCGGCCCCACGCGCGGCCGAGCGCACTGGCGACCACGGCGTAGGCGAGTGCCTGCGCGAGTCCCGCGGCGAGCGACGGATCGCCGGGACGCGGGTCGTAGAACTGGTAGGCCCGGAACTCGGTGCTCTTCGGTCGCCAGTACACGAAGTTGTCCACGTGAAAGAACCAGTTCCGGCCGTGGCGCATCATCACGTCGGCAAAGGGCCACTGCGCCACGAGCAGGGCGACGACGAACACCGCACCGAGGGCGAGCGACGCGACCCACCAGGAGCGATCCTGCACGCGTGCCCAGGTGAGGTCGATCGCGAACGCGGGGACGACGAGCAGCAGCGGAAAGTCGAGCGGGACGTAGTGCGTGATGCCCTGATAGATCGGCCCGAGCTTGGGCGTGGCGGGAAAGAGCATGAGGATCCAGCTCGTGCCCGCGAGGACGATCATGTACACCGCCGCCGCCGTGGTGGCGGGCCACCGCTTCCGGCCGGCGACGGCGACGGCCACGAGCAGCAGCGCGACGGGGCGAGACAGCGTACGATAGAACTGGCCCTGATGCATCAGGACGCGCGGCGCTCGCTCCAGCAGCAGCACGGCGAGGATGGTGAGGAAGAGTCCCGACGCGACGGCGAAGAGCAGCGCGGCGCGCGCACGCGTCCGCCCCTCCGACGCGTTCTGCAGCGCGAGCGTCCGCAGCAGCGCACCGAGGACGATGCCCATCATCCCGAGGCCGAGCAGGATGTGCGGTGGGCTGATGATGCGCACGTCGAGGCCGTACGCGTTGTGCCACCAGTCGTCGAACGGCGCGGAGGTGAGCATCGCGCCGCAGCCGAGGGCGCACACCCACGCCCCGAGCGGCGCGCGGAACCCCCAGAAGGAGACGGCACTCGCTTTCGCCTCCGGAGTGCCGCGGAAGGTGGTGTGGAGGGCGAGCACGCCCGAGCTCACGCCGGCCAGCAGGCCTCCGCCCTGGATGAGCAGGTGCGCCGGCGTCCAGAAGGTGTCGCGGCCGATGGACATGTGCCACGAGATGTCCCAGAGCAATCCGACGACGACCATCGTCGCCGCGACGACGACGGCGTATGCGTGCCACGCCCAGTCGAGCACGACGGAGCGTGCGTGAGCCGGCGAGTAGGCCGGAGCGAAGGCTGGCTGGATCGTCGTCATGGGCGGATCAGAAGAGCGACATCTGCTCGCCGAGCGTCGAGGGATCGACCGGCGTGATGCCCAGCAGCCGCTGCAGCAGTCGCGCGCTCTCGGGCGAATGTCCGGCGAAGTGGTTGTTCACGTAGCCGTACACCTTCACGCGCATCTCGGCGAGCGGCCAGAGCACACCGGCCCACGCCTCGAGCTCCTGCGTGCGATCGACCTGGATGCGCGAGTAGTCGATGATGTCGCGATCGGGGCCCATCCACCTGACGTACACGAAGTCGGTGGTCGGCCTCGTCGCGAGCGCGAGCATCTGCTTGCGCGGGATCCATCGCGCGTCGGAGAGCGTGAGCGCGACGTCGTGCTCGGCGAGGAGCGCGAGCACGCCGTCGTTGATCCAGCCGCGCTGCCGGAACTCGACGGCGAAACGCATGTCACGCGGCAGCCTGGGGAGCATCGCCGCCAAGGCGGGGAGCTCGACCGGGCCGAAGTCGGGGCCGAGCTGGATGAGGATGGGCCCGAGCTTCTCGCCGAGCTCTCGCGCGCGGTCGTAGAACTGGAGCGCGATGTCCTCCGCGTCGCGCAGGCGGCGCTCGTGCGTGATCTCCTGCGGCAGCTTCAGCGAGAAGATGAAGCCGGGCGGGGTCCGGTCATACCACCCGCGCACCGTCTTCGCGGCGGGCACGGCGTAGAAGGTGGAGTCCACCTCGACCGTATCGAAGGCGCGGGCATAGACGGAGAGATAGTCGGCCGCGCGTGTGCCGGACGGATAGAACGGTCCGACCCACGCGTCGTAATTCCAGCCCTGGGTGCCGAGGCGAATGCGCGCGCTCATGTTCGGAGAATGGGCGCGCGGGCTGGCGCGCTGTCAAGCGCACCTCAGCCGGCGTACGCCTTCAGTGCGCCCGTCCAGTCGCGCGAGATCGAGCCAAGCCACTCCTGCGCGTGGCGCAGCTCGGAGGGATCCACCTCCCAGAGCCGCTCGCGGCCCACTCGCATGCTGCGGACGACACCAGCCGCCTCCAGCACCTCGAGATGTTTGCTCACCGCCTGACGGGTGACACCGCTGCCCTCGCTCAGACGCATGGTGGACATGGGCCCACGCGCGCAGAGACGATTGACGAGTCCGAGCCGGACGTTGTCGCCGAGCGCGGCGAACAACGGCGCCGCGCGGCGCAGCTCGCGAGGCGAGCGGCGCCGTCGCGTAGGAGTCCTGGTTCTTGAGCGTGTGGTGGACATGCCACTCCATCTTTGCAATTGTGTCGCCCATTCGCTGTCGATCCGTCGGAAAGCGGCGGAACGGCGTGAGACCTTGGGGCACGTCGAGTCCCGGATGGCGGCGGGCGAACTCGCCGCAACTCTTGTTGCCGATCGAGCAGTGCGCACGTGCACCGGGCGTGAAGCCCTCACCGGATGGCGTGCAGTTCCTCATGACTCGACGACGCACTACTGAATACCACGCGCGCGCAGAGATGTTGCCTCGCGAATCGCGTTTCGGATGTCGCAACTGCGCGGTTGCTCGTCGCACACGGCTCAGGCTGGCAGTGTGTCCGGGAGAAAGTGCGCGGCGTTCGCTCACGACAATCCAACGTCGCGCCCGCTCGGGATGACGCCGTGAAACGTTTGTTAGGTCCCGATCTTGCTTTGCCTGCGGCCAGGCTCGACCACCATGAATGGGAGATCATCAATGGATCACAGAGACCTCAGCGATTCGACGGACGCCCGACTGGAGCGTGCGAAGGACCAGGCCCTCGGCAAGCACGACAGTCACCCGAGCGTCGCCGATCAGGTGGGCGAAGGCGTAGGCGGCATCGGCGGCATGCTCGCCGGTGCGGCGATCGGCACGGCGGCGGGCCCGATCGGGACGCTGATCGGCGGGATCGCCGGCGCGGTCGGTGGCTGGTGGACCGGACGCGCCGTGACGGAAGCGGCCGGCGCGATGACCACCGCCGACGACAACTACTATCGTACCCACTACGAGGCGAACAATCGCCTTGCCGACCGCAGCTACGAGGACGTGCGGCCCGCGTATCACCTCGGCCACATCGCGGCCAACAACCCCGACTATTCGGATCGCGGCTGGAACGACGTGGAGCGCGACCTCCAGCGCGGGTGGAACGACGACGCGACGCGCCGCTACGGCGAGTGGTCGTCCGTTCGCAGCTACGCGAGCGAAGGGTTCGAGCGCGGCCGCTCGAACCTCGACAACGCGGCGGCGCGCACCGACGACGCCATGCACGAGGCAGGCAGCGTCATCCGCAACACGGGTGATCGCGCCGTGGCCGGCGCCGAGCGCGCGGGCAACAAGGTCGCGAACGCCGTCGATGACATGAAGGATCGCGTGGACGGCAATCCGGCGTCGCGTCCGGGACCGGACGCGACCGACTCCAACCGTCGACTGAACAACCAGTGACGGCCTAGTCTTACCGCCGCGGGCGACGGCTCAGCGGTAAGTTTCGAAGAACCCCGCTCCGCGTCCCGCGAGCGGGGTTCCTCGTATACGCCCGGAGATCGTCGCCGTCCCCTTCATCTGCACGAAGTACGGACGCGCGATCGCGCGGCTGGCGAGCCCGTCCCCACGTTCCACGCCCGGCGTGCGCGTGTCGGTGGCGGTCGCATCCTCGATCGCGAGCGCGATGCGCAGCGTGTCGGCGCCGCGGATGTCGACCATCTCCGCGGTGGACGGCGTGCGGATCACGGCCCCGTCGACGCGCGTCGTCCGTCCGTCGACGTAGCGGATGTCGCGCGGGCGGAAGAGGGCGAGGAATCCCTGCGCGTCGACGAGATAGACGACGAGCGATGGCGTGGTCGTCGTGCTGTCGGACGACTCCACGCGGCCGTAGAGGAAGGTGTACTCGCCCGCGCGCGCCGCGCCCCACTGCCACGTGACACCGCGCCAGACACCCCAGTTGTGATCGTGATAGGCCTGGGCGCCATCGTAGCGCACGCACGATCCGCCGACGCAGATCGAGCCGGTGGCGTCGGCGCGGAGACCGGCGACGACGTAGCCACTCACGACGCCGCTCGCGAGCGACGCGCCGGGAAAATACGCGCCCTCGGCGGGCGCGACGACGAGATCGAGCGTCACCGGCGTGCCCGTGCCCTCCTCGCGCGCGGTGCCGCGAAGTGCGTAGCGTCCGTCGGCGAGCACGTCGACGCGCGCTTCACCGATGCGAAGGTTGGCGTCGGTGGTGGAGAAGCGGACGTCACGCGCCGGCACCGTGCTCGTGAAGCGGCGCGCGGGTCGTCCCTGCTCGTGCAGCGTGACGAGGAGCTGACCGCCCCAGCGCCCCGCGCTGTCGCCGACGGCGCCGGCGAGCATGTAGGTGATGAACGCCCACTGCCGTCGATCCGGCGAGATCACGTTGAAGTAGTGCCACTCCGCCCAGGTCGGGTCGCCCGCCGCTTCGGGCGGCGGCAGATGGAAGTGATCGATGTCGTGGCGGAGCTCCGCGGCGGTGGGGAAGCGCCAGCGACGGTCGAGCGAGTCGTCGCGCCATGCGCCGGCGAGCAGCGTCGGCGCGGCGCCGACCGCAGTCGTGAGCGACGGGATGTCCCCCGATGCGCGCACTGTGCGCTCGGCGCCGTCAGCGGTGCGCAGGTAGAGCAGCTTCCCTTCGATCTGCGGCGACACGGCCGACACGACGTCGTGCAGGCGAGGAGCGGCGAGGAGCTGACGATAGATGAAACGCGCGTGGTCGATCGAGAAGAACATCCCGCCGAGCCCACCCGTCTTCAGGACCTCGACGTCCACGCCTTCGGGGAGCACGGTGATCGCCCCACCGCCCACGAGCCGCTCGTCCTTCGACTGATCGAGCAGCGCCTCCCCGATCGAGAGCAGCACGATCATCACGGCGACGCCCATGCTGAAGCCGAGCAGGAGGAAGACGCTCCGCCACGGCTTGAGCATGAGGTGCCGGAGCGCGAGCAGCCGGATCATCGCTCGTGCGGCTCTGGCGCGAGGCCGGCCGGCTCGACGCGGCGGTCGGCGGGATCGACGCGCACGTCGTCGACGATGGTGCCGTCGCGCATGTGGATGACGCGCTTGGCCGCGCGCGCGAGATCCTCGTCGTGCGTGACGACGACGACGGTGGTGCCATCCCGATTGAGGCGCTCGAACAGCGCGATCATCTCGGCACCGGTGCGCGCGTCGAGCTCGCCGGTGGGCTCGTCGGCGAGGAGGAGCGCGGGACGATTGGCCAGGGCGCGCGCGATCGCGACGCGCTGCTGCTCGCCGCCGGAGAGCTGGGACGGCCGATGCCGCTCGCGTCGACCGAGGCCGACGTAGTCCAGCAGCTCCAGGGCGCGCGCACGCCGCTCGGCGCCGGCCATTCCCGCTTCGGCCAGGGGCAGCTCGACGTTCTCGCGCGCGGTGAGCGCCTGCAGGAGGTAGAAGCGCTGGAAGACGAACCCGATGCGACGCAAACGGAACTCCGTCGCTCGCGCGTCGTCGAGCTGGTCCACCCGCTCGCCGGCGATGCTCACTGTGCCCGACGTCGGCCGATCGATCACGCCGAGCAGGTTGAGCAGGGTGCTCTTGCCGCAGCCCGACGGGCCGACGATCGCTGCATACTCTCCCTGGTCGACGGTGAAGGTGACACCTCGGAGGGCGGGCACGCGCTCCTCGCCCATGCGATACTCGCGCACGAGGTCGCGCACCTCGACGATCGCCTTCCCCGTCATCCGACCGCCTCCTGCCGCAGCGTCACGGCGATCGGCAACGACGCGCTGCGCCACGACGGATAGACGCCGGCGAGGATGCCGCTGACGACGAGCAGTCCGAGCGCGGTCCACGCCGCGCGCGGCTGGAAGAGGAAGAAGTCGATGCGCTCGGGGAGCCCGGGGAAGCGCGAGAGGATCGAGTCGAGCCAGCGCGCGGTGACGAGCCCCAGTGCGAGGCCGAGCGGCGCGGCGATGAGCATGAGCGCCGACGACTCGAGCAGGATCTGCCCGACGATGCGCCACCGCCGCACGCCGATGGCGCGCATGACGGCGATCTCGCCGATGCGCTCGTTCACGGAGACGGTGACGAGGGTGGTGACGAGGAGGAATCCGACGACGAGGCTCACGCTGCCGAGGATGACCGCGAGCTGTCGGAAGTAGCTGAGCCGCTGGTCGACCTGCTCGAGCGCCTGCGCGGTGGACGTCACCGTCACCTGCGGGAGGAGCGCGTGCAAGGCGGCGCGCTCGCGCTCGACGTCGGCACCGGGACGCAGCTTGACCATCGCGAGCGAGATGCGGTCCGTCGATGCAGGGCCGTTCATCGCACGCAGCGTGGTGATCGGGAGCGCGACCGCACGCTGGTCGAGGGCGAGATAGATGAATCGCACTCGGCCGACGAGTCGCAGCGTGCGCTCGCCGGAATAGGTGCGCAGCTGTGGATCGTAGCCCGCCGCGGCGCGCACCGTGTCGCCGAGCGAGTGGCCGATCGCGCGGAACGTCGCGTCGTTGGCGACGATCTCGTTCGGCGCGGTCGGCTGTCGTCCGGCGACGAGCTCGTAGTCGCCCTGCACCGCCGGCTCCACGCCGAGCGCGCTCGCCGTGACGGCGGCGCCGGACGTGGGAAAGTGCAGCTGGCCGCCGAGCACCGGACTCGCCGCGACGACGGCGGGGCGCGCACGGATGACGGCGAGCAGGCTGTCCGCACCGCGGATCGTCGCCTCGGTGTCGAAGGGGAGCGTGCCGCGCGGCGAGAGGCGAAGCTGGAACCCCTGCGAGAGCAGCAGCCCGCGGAAGGACTCGCGCATCCCGCTCGAGAGCATGACCATGTCGAGCAGCATCGCAGCGGAGACGGCGACGCCGAGAATGGCGAGCACCGTGCGCGTCCGATGGCGGACGAGCGAGGCGATGGCCAGCGTCGCGAGCATGCTCAGCGCCCGAAGAGGGCGAGCGGCGGCGTGCGCACGAGCCGGCGCGCGGCGAGCCAGCCGGCGACGAGGCCGAGGACGAGCGCGAGCGCCACGGCGAGGACGACGATGTCGCCCGTCACGATGGAGAAGCGGAGGGGCGTGCGGTACACCGCCTGGTAGTGCCGATTGACCAGGAAGGATGCGGTGCCGCCGACGACCACGCCAAAGAGGCTGCCGAGCACCGCGATGGCGGCGGCCTCGAGGACGACGCTCCCGACGATCGTGCGCTCGCTGCAGCCGATCAGGCGGAGCGCCGCGACGTCGCGCCGGCGCTCGTCGACCTTGAGCAGCATGATGCAGAGCAGGAAGATCGCGCTCGCGACGATCGTGATCGTCCCGATGGCGCGATGGAAGCGCGAGACGACGGCGAAGGTCTTCGAGGTCTCGACGGCGACGTCGGCGGAGCGATGGGCCTGAAAGCCGAAGGCCGACGCATTGATGCGCGAGACCGCATCGCTGGTGGCGCCCGCGGAAGGAGTCGCGATGGCGAAGCGGTCCACACGGTCGCCGTAGCCGAGCAGCGACTGGAGCTGGCCGAGGTGCAGTCGGACGCGGTACTCTCCGCGCGCGATCTCGGCGGGGTCGGCGCGGCGCTGGGTGATGGCGGCGACGATGACGGTGTCGCCGGGCTCGCCGGCGCTCGCCGCGACGACGACGCGATCACCGATGCGGAGATGCGCGTCCGCGGCGAGGCGGCTGTCTACTGTGATAGAGCGTGGCGTGTCCTG
>Ga0070684_100002423_pt1 | contig 13758 bp, 12 predicted proteins | sample KBSC723LmetaG_FD_65653 | JGI IMG/M metagenome (GOLD analysis project Ga0070684, IMG submission 65653) | Corn rhizosphere microbial communities from Kellogg Biological Station, Michigan, USA - KBS C7.2-3L metaG | ecosystem: Host-associated > Plants > Roots > Rhizosphere ...
ACGGCGGCGCGCCTGCCGAACCCCTGCCGTTTGCCTGCCGCCCACATGCGACTTCGGGCTCGGTGCCTCGTAGATTACGGGCTGAATCAGGAGGCCCACATGGACGCGAGGTACGGCGGCGTTATTTCTGGCGTCATCGCTTTAGCCGTGGTTGCCGGCTTCACCGCGGAACGCCTCGCGGTGAATCGAGGACCGCTGCAGCCGATAACCGTTTCGGCAGCTGAAGTCAGTGAGGGACAGAAGCTGTTCGACCACGAGACCTTTGGCGGCAACGGTCGCACGTGCCGCACGTGTCATTCCAGTGATAACGGGACGATAAATCCCGAAGAAGTCGCCAAACGTCTCACCGCGAATCCTTCGGACCCGCTGTTTCTGCACGACGGCCTCGACGATTTCGTCGCGGGAACGAGCCGGATTGCCGCCCACGCCACGATTCTGATCGAACGCGAGCTGCCCCAGGGCGTAGTCCTCGTGGATGATCCATCCAAGACTTCCGTCGTCTTCGCTCGCGGTGTTCCCAGCACCGTGAACACACCTGCGCTCGATCCGGCGCTGATGTACGACATGCGAAACCCAAACCTGCAGGATCAGGCCTCCGGGGCGATCACGCGACACGCGCAGGCGACCGTTTCGCCGACGCCGGAACAACTCGACGCAATCGCTGAGTTCCAGCGAACGAATAACCGGTTCTTTTCGAGCAAGGGGCTGCGGGCCTTCGCTCGAGGCGGTCCACCTCCGACTCTGCCCGAAGGCCATACCGCGTCCGAGAAGCGCGGACGCGAGTTCTTCGTCGACTCCCCTTGGAACCCGCCCAGTAAGAAAGGCGTCTGCGCCCTTTGCCATAGCGGGCCCATGCTGAACACATCCAACGACTTTACGACCGACGCCACCGGGGCGCCCCCGGGATGGCGAGCGTTCGACATCCTGGTCAGCTCTCGAAACGTCCTCAACAATCCAGTTCGCACGTTCGCGGTCACCGATCGGTGCAACAACACGGTTGCGATCCGCTCGGCCGACCCTGGAATCATGATCACCGGCGTCTACAACATTCCGATGCTGGCGCAGTTTCTTCCGCCGGAAGAAACCTGCATTCTGCACCCGGCGTTCTTCGCTGACATGTTCAAAACACCGCAGCTCTTCGGCGTGAGACACACGGCGCCGTACTTCCACGACAACTCGGCGAAGACGCTCGAGGACGTGCTGCAACAATATGTGTTCTTCTTCACGTCCAATCTGGGTTTCCCAATCACCGACTCGAATATCCTGCTGACGCAGCAGGACATCGACGACATCATTGCGTTCCTGAAGCTCCTTTAAGGCGCGAGGCTACGGGCAGCTGACATCGGGGTTCCAGTCCGCGAACATGCCGGCGGAATTGTGCGTCCAGACCCATGCGTGTTCGACATACCAGTTGAGTACCGGATTGAGCACGGGCAGTGGGTGCACGAACACGACCGGTGGCGTGGTGTTTCCGGCAGCGTCCCATTTTTCATTCGGGACAACCCACTCGACCGCGCCCAGCACGAGCGTCCCATCGTCTGCCGTGTGATAAACGAGGACTTCCGGATCGTCTTCATCAATCGAGGGGTAGAGCGCGCGTGAGGGTCATGAGCGTGCGATCAGGATCGCCGCTCGGCGGCTCACCCGGGCATGATCGAGAAGATTTCGACCCGTGGCTCATTTGTGCAGCGTAATCCGCTCGACATCGTTGTTGTACAGTCGTGTGGCTTCCATGGCCAAACGATCCGGTCGCCCGTTTTACGGTGAGTTCGCGTGGGCGTTCGACCTGCTGATCGACCGTCCTGTCACCAAGGAATGCGCGGCCATAGCGGCCTGGTTGGTTGCACGCGGCGTCGTCCCGGGCGCAAGACTCCTCGACGCCGGCTGCGGAACGGGACGGTACGCGATCGAGCTCGGTCGCAGAGGTTACGTCGTAGAAGGAGTCGATCGGTCGCCAGAACTCATCGACGTCGCCAAGCGTTCAGCCATCGGTCAACCTCATTCCGTTTCGTTTCACGTCGGGGACCTGCTCGCGTTGCCTAATAGCCGATACGACGCGATTCTCTGTCGCGGTGTTCTCAACGACTTCGTCGATACGGGTAGCCGCGATGCGGTCTTCAGCTCTTTTGCTGGCGCTCTTCGGCGAGGAGGCGTGCTGATTCTTGATGTGCGCGAGTGGGAGGCAACAAAGGACCGCAAGCAGCGGGAGCCCCTCTTCAAGAAGAGCGTCGACACGGATCGCGGAAAGCTGACGTTCACGAGCGTGACGGAACTCGATGCGGAGCACCAGCAGCTTCTTCTGTCCGAAACGCACACTCTGGTCAACGACGCTGGAGAACATTCGACCGACTATCGCTTCGTAATGCGCTGTTGGACGAGAACCGAACTCGACTCGGTCTTTGAGCGCGGCGGGTTTAGCATCGTTGAATACTTCGGCGCATACGATCCCGCGATTCACGCCGGAGCGACGGACCGACTCGTCGCCGTGGCGCAGTTGTCCGACGTGTCGCGCATTGTCCAACTAAGCTAAGGCATGACGATCAACCGCCCACGGATTGCCCGGATCTGGCGCGGCCGCACCCGTCGCGATCGCGCCGATGAATATGAAGCGTACAACTACGAGGAGGGAATCAAGCCATTGCTGGAAAAGGCTCTGGGCGTTCAGAGTCTACGTGAGGACATCGGAGAGGAAACAGAGTTCGTCACGATCTCATATTGGGAGAGTGTCGAAGCCATGTCGCGGTTCACGGGCGGCGATCCGACCCGCATCCATCACCTCGCGCGCGATCCCGAATTCCTGGTCGCGCTACCCCAGCACGTGCAGATTCTCAACATTCGAACATCCCGGGGGGACACAGGCGGCGATTCGTTGTGAGGGAGCCTCTTCGGGCCGGTTCTAACGCTGACGACTCTTCCCGTCATTGGCTATCATGGCCGAAAGACGTGAGGGTGATGGGTCGAGTCGTTGTCGCGTTCGGGTTCATCGTGTGTCTTCAGGCGATGTCTTTGGCCTGCAGCTCCCATATCACTCCGGCCGGACTGCCCGCCCCGTCGCAGCCGGTCCAACCGCCAGAACCCCCGAGCCCTGTTCCCTCCACGCCAAAACCGCCACCGGCGGCGACGCAGCCCGGGGCCCAGGCCGGATCCGCCGACTGTGCGTTGATCGCTGAAGCGGGCGAACCAGTTGCGAGTGTTGCAGTCAGCAACCCCATCAATCCTTCGAACGCGCTCCATCCATCGAACGACAGCGAGCGCTTGGTATTCCGTCAGCTCTACGAGACGCTGGTCCGAACGGATTGCCATGGACGTGTACGTCCTGGCCTGGCAGCTTCGTGGCATCTCGATCCGAATGGCCGCACGTGGATCGTCACACTCCGGGAGAATGCCAGATTCTCCGACGGCACGCCGGTCACGGCGGTTGACGTGCGGGCGAGTTGGACTGACGGCGAGGGCGGAGAGCTGCGGCCGCCGGTGAGTGGGCTCGTTCAATCGGTGGTGGTTGTCGGCGATCGAGCCCTTGCGATCGTTCTGCGCAGTCAGCGCGTGGACGTGCCGCTGGCGCTTGCGCACCCCGATCTTGCAATCGCCAAGTCTATCGCTGATTCGCAGTGGCCACTTGGCACGCGATCCAGCCGGATCGCAACAGAAGGGCACCCCGCAGGCGCAAAAACCGGGACGGTGATCACGGTCGATCGAGACAATCTGCCGGCCATCCGGTTTTTCGTCGCTGCTGGCGATACGCGGGATCTCCTCGACCAGGGGGTGGACTTACTGCTGACGCGCGATCCCGCGACGCTCGAGTACGCAGCCACGCTTCCGCAGTTTCGGTCCGTGCCGCTTGAATGGCAGCAAACTCGCATACTTCTTGCTCCGGGCCGCTCGCGCTCGGCGGCGTCGCTATCGGAAGACGCGCGGCATGTTCTCGCCGACGATGCGGTTCGAGGAGAGGCGCGTGGGGCGCGCGGCCCGTTCTGGTGGCAGATGATGACGGATTGCGAGGTCACACTCTCGCCGCCGCAAGATCGCTCGGCGCCCATTCCGCGAATCGTCTACGACGCGAGCGACGGTGCGGCGCGGGATCTGGCCGAGCGCTTTGTGGGCCTGGTCCGTGCGTCGGGTCCGGCCGCAACGACGTTTCTCGATGCGCTCCTTCCGGACCGTCCACGCCGGACATACCAGCGCGCGGCCGGGCTGACCGGTGACGCGCTGGCACGGACACAGCGCCGGGGAGCCGATGCTGGTTATGTGACGACCCTCGACAGCCGGCCGATTGATCCGTGCCAGGAACTGAAGGCCCTGATGGATCGCGCTCCATGGCTCGATCCCGAGACCATCGTCCCGCTGGTCGAGACACGGCTGCAAGCGATTGTGCGGCGCGGTCGGTCCGGCGTGACCGCGGAATGGGATGGCGGACTGGTGATGGCGGCGGTCAACGATCCGAGATAAGAGATGAGCCTGCGCACTCGCCTGCTCCTCGCCTTTGCGGCCGTCGTGCTGATCCCGATTGCGCTGCTGGCGTTCGGACTTCGTCAGGAGGTGATCAAACATCTCTCGGCGGAGTACCAGCTGCGGGTCGACGGTGCAGTTGAGATCATTCGCGAAGATCTCGCTCGCGAAAGTGCGGGGATCGCGGCGCGGCTTGCGTCGCTCAAGAGCGCGCTGCTGGACGACAACAGGTTTCGCGCGGCGGTTGCCGGCGTCGAGTCGGAACGAGCCTATCTGCTCGACTATGCCGGTACAGCGATGCGCCTCACTGGTCTATCGATGCTTCAGATTCAGGATAGCGACGAGCGGATTATCAGCTCTGGTCACTTCCGGAACGAGCATGGCCGTGCCGAGCCTGGACTGGCGTCGGCACTGCAACGCGCCGGCGGCGTCGCGTTCGTCACGACTCGTGGCGCGGAGCGTGAGTTTCTGGCACTCGCACGTGCCGAGTCGTTCGTGATCGCCGGTCGGACGTTCACCATGGTCGGCGGTGTGGCGGTTGATAACGCCTTTCTCGCGCGGCTGGCCCGCGACCGGGCGATCGTCGTGTCGCTGCGTTACCCGGGAGGAGAGCTGACGACGGTTCCACGAACGCTTGACACGACGGAGGACTCGGCGGTCGCCGAACTGCAGCTTCCGGTGATTCGGACCGGAGCCGGAACACCGCTCGAAGTGGTGCAGGCGCGGCTCGAGGTCACTCAGCCTCTAACCCCTCTCAGGGCGCTACTCCGCAGTGCGGACTCATGGCTCCTTGCGACTGCCGCGGGAACCGGAGTCACCGCGCTGCTGTTGGCGGTGTGGGTCTCGTCGCGAATCAGCGGACCCCTGGCGGCTCTTGCCGAAAAGACGGCGGTGCTCGATCTCGATCGCCTCGACGTCGACTTCGATCCCGGCATGGACGAAGTCGGCAGGTTGTCACGGCTTCTCGGTGACCTTGCGGCACGGCTGCGCACCAGCACCGCTCGGGTGCGGGAGGCCGAACGGCGCGCCACGGTCGGGGAGATTGCCCGACAGATCAATCACGACATCAAGAATGGCCTCATACCGCTTCGGAACGTGATGCGCCACCTCGCGCAAGTCGAACGGGACGAGCCAGCCGCCCTGCCGGGAGTATTCGCCGAGCGACGGTCGACGATCGATTCCAGCATCGCGTATCTCGAGACGCTGGCCACGAGCTACCAGCGATTGTCGCCACCATCGGACCGGCGCGAGTGCGATCTGAATGCGCTCATCTCGGAGGTCGTGCGCGCCGCGCAGGGGCACGAGAATGTCGAGTTCGGGACCGACCTTCCGACTGTCCCAACGGTCGTGGGAGATCCGATTGCATTGCGGCGCATTCTCGAGAATCTGATCGCCAACGCGGTGGACAGCCTCGAATCGAAGCCGGGCCGCATCACGGTCTCCACACAGGTGGTCAATCGAGACGGTGGTCTGCCGGCGGTACAGGTGACGGTCGCCGATACCGGGCGTGGAGTGTCCGCCGACGAGGCCGGACGGATCTTCAACGATTTCTATACGACGAAGCAGGGCGGTACTGGTCTGGGACTTTCTATCGTTCGACGACTGGTGATGGATCTGAATGGCACGCTCGCCTTCGACAGTGCGCCTGGCCGGGGCACGCGCATCATCATCGATATTCCGGCCGGCGGCCGTTCGATGCCGCTCAGGCGAAGTCCGGAGCGCACATGACGTTGCAGGTCCTGGTGGTTGACGACGTGCCGGCGATGGCCGAGCAATACGCCTACGATCTGAAACGCGTCGGCAGGTACCAAACGATCGTCGCCGCTGCCGGCGATGAGGCGATCGACATCCTTGCCCGGGAGCCGATCGATTGCGTCGTCCTCGATCTCGAGATGGCCGGAACGGACGGCTTCGAGGTCCTGCGGCGGCTGCAGCAGCGCGGCATCGACACGCCGGTCATCGTTTACACGGGCACCGGCAGCTACGACCGCTGCGTCCAGGCCGTGCGGCTCGGCGCCTACGGGTTCGTCGACAAAGCCGAGCCCATCGAGCGCGTCGTGCAGGAGATCGAGAACGCGGTCTCACGCGGGCGGCTGGTGAAGGAGCTTCGAACGCTGCGGTCCCGATTCGATGGCGAGACGCCGCTCATCGGCAGCAGTCCGCCGATGCGGTCGCTTGGTGAGGCAATCGCGCGCGTGGCGCCGATTCCTAGCAGCGTGCTGATCGTGGGAGAGAGCGGTACGGGCAAGGAACTGGTGGCGCGCGAACTGCACCGGAGAGGACCTGGCGAGAAGACTCCGCTTGTCGCAGTGAACAGCGCCGCACTGCCCGAGCAGCTTGTCGAGAGCGAACTGTTCGGCCACGAGCGCGGCGCGTTTACCGGTGCCGATCGCCTGCGCAAGGGTGCGTTCGAGAACGCGGCAGGCGGAACGCTGTTTCTCGACGAGGTCGGAGAGCTACCGCTGCCTGCGCAGGCGAAATTGCTTCGGGTGCTCGAAGAACGGAAGGTGATGCGAGTCGGCGGCGACCGTGCCATCCCGGTGAGCGCGCGCGTGATCGCGGCCACCAACCGCGATCTCGAGCGCGAGGTCGACGCGGGCCGCTTTCGACAGGACCTCTTCTATCGCCTCAACGTCCACACGCTGCGGGTCCCGCCGTTGCGCGAGCGGTTGTCTGACGTTCCAGACCTTGTCAACCATCTGGTTCAATCGATCGCGTCGCACCTTGGCATGCGGTCGAAGACGATCGCGGGGGAGGCCGTCGCGCTGCTCGCCGCCTACGACTGGCGCAGAAACAACGTCCGGGAGCTGCGTAACTGCCTGGAGCGGATGATCATTGCGTCCGATGTCGACGTGATCGGCGTGGCCGATGTTCCACCGGACATTCGCGGCGAGGAACGGGACGAGGCCGCTGACGCGAGCGCTCCACCTGGAACACTCAAGGCGCTGAAAGCGGAGGCCGAGCGGCAGATCGTGCTCAGCGCGCTCGACCGACACGATTGGCACGTCACGCGGACGGCGGAGGCGCTCGGCCTGTCGGATCACTCCAGCCTGTTGAAAGTCATGCGTCGCCACGGATTGAGCAAGGGCATGCGGGAATAGTCTGTGTTCGCCCGGACACATGCAGCTCTGAGTCCCGTGGTCGCAAGGACACGATCGCCACGAGTATCTCCCGCCTGACAACTCCACAACTGGCCTAGTTCGGTGTAGTTAGACGCACCTGTCATCTCCCGCCCACGCTGGCCGCGGGCTTGCCCTGAAGGCCGGCGAACGTCTGACCGCCGTGTAGCGGTCGGCGAACCAAAGGGAGAAACAGATGAAACCCACACGACACGTCACGGCGGCGCTGCTGCTCCTGGCAGGGAGCGCCGCGGTCGGCTGTTCCAAGTCCAGCGAAACCGTAGAAGCGAAAGCGGCATCGTCAGCTTCCGCGGCAGTAAAGCCCGTTGCAACGACCGGCGAGAAGCGAACCGATGGAGAGGGATCGTTGCCGACTGTGACGCCGAAGATCACCAGTCCGATGTCATTCAGTGATGGCCAGGCGGCATACCAGGCCAAGAAGTACAGCGACGCGACGGCGATATTCGATCGCTACACCACCGAGCGCCCCGCCAACGCGTGGGGACACTACATGCTCGGCCTGTCGGCGTGGAAGAGCGGCGACCTGACCAAGTCCGAGCAAGCCTTCGAACAGGCGCTGACCGTCGACCCGCAGCACGTCAAGAGCCTCGTGAACTTGAGCCGCGTCTTGATCGAACAGAAGCGGCCCGACGAGGCCGTCGCACGACTCTCGCGTGCGGCTGAAATCGATCCCGAGTCGACCGAGGTGTATCGACTGCTCGGCCGTACCTACTACACGCAGGGGAAGACGGACGAAGCGGTGTCTGCCTATCGCCGTGCGATCGAGTTGAACGAGCTTGACGCGTGGTCGATGAACAACCTCGGACTGATCTTCCTCGAGAGCGAGCGCGCCGACGAAGCATTGCCCCTGTTGACCAAGGCCACGGAGTTGCGGCCGGAGGTGGCAGTGTTTCACAACAACCTGGGCATGGCACTCGAGCACACGGGTGACTTCAAAGCGGCGGCCACTGAGTACAAGGCCGCACTGGCGGCCGATCCCGGATACGACAAGGCCAAGCGGAACCTGGAGCGCGTCGAAGCGATCCACGGAAATTCTGAAGCAACAAAGATCCCGCGCGATGGGAACGGCAAGTAAGGACGCTTGGGTCTCGGGTCCTGACGGCGGAGTCGGCACGGCGGACGTGCCAATCGCGTCAGGGCCCGAGACCGCCGCGCGACTTCATATCTTCCGGATATCTGAGGCCATAGACATGAGACTCTCAATGCGCGCCGTCGTCGTTACCGTCATTTGTGCCTTGCTCGTGCCGCTCATCGCCGCGGCGCAGGGCGATCGAGCACCTGCCGACAAGACGCTCTCTCCGTTCTTCTTCGTCGAAGGCGGCGACTCCACGATCGATCGTCTGCCGTTGAAGGACACCCGAGTCGACGTCGCGATCACCGGTGTGATTGCGGACGTGACCGTTCGACAGGTGTACGAGAATCGTGGAACCCGCCCGATTCATGCCCGCTACGTCTTTCCTGCGTCCACGCGAGCGGCGGTGTACGGCATGACGATGACCGTCGGCGACGTACGCACCGTCGCCACAATCAAAGAGCGCAAGCAGGCCGCGCGTGAATTCGAAGCGGCAAAGCAGGAAGGAAAGAGCGCATCGCTGTTGGAACAGAGTCGTCCCAATGTGTTCACGATGAAGATCGCCAACGTGCTTCCAGGCGACACGATCTCGGTGGAGCTCAAATACACCGAGCTGCTCGTGCCGACCGATGGCGTCTACGAGTTCGTGTACCCGACCGTCGTCGGGCCGCGCTACTCCGAGAAGCCCGAAGGCCAGGCATCGCCCGGCGACGAGTTCGTCAAGGCGCCCTACACCCACCAGGGCGAGGCGCCGCGCAGCGAGTTCCACCTCTCCGGCGTGGTCTCCACTGGCGTGCCGCTCCAGGATCTCGCGTCACCCTCGCACCAGCTGGAGGTCCGCTCGGGCAGCGCGGGACGCTCCGAGATCACACTCGCTGAATCCGACCGATTGGCGGGCAATCGGGACTTCATACTTCGCTACCGATTGGCGGGTGAGGAGATTACTTCAGGCCTTCTGCTGTATCAGAGCCGGGACGAAAACTTCTTCCTGCTCATGGCGGAACCGCCGCGCGTGGTAGAGCCCGACGAAATGCCGTCGCGCGAGTACATTTTCGTCCTCGATGTCTCGGGATCGATGAACGGCTACCCGCTGGACACGGCGAAGAAACTCATGAGCGATTTGGCAAACGTTCTTCGACCTTCCGACACTTTCAACATCGTCGTGTTTGCCGACGGCTCTGCCACGTTCTCGCCTGTTTCTGTGCCGGCGACGCGTCCGAATCTCACACGTGCGCTCCAGTTCATCGGGCAAAAGAACGGCGGCGGCGGGACGCGGCTACTGGCTGCGCTGGAACGGGCGGTCGCGATCCCGCGTCAACGGGAGGCGTCGCGCAGCATCGTGCTGGTGACCGACGGCTACATCGAGGCGGAAGCAGACGTGTTCGACTACGTGCGCGCCCAGCGAAACGCCGTCAATGTCTTCGCCTTTGGTATCGGGAGCAGCGTGAATCGATTCCTCATCGATGGCATCGCTCGTGCGGGGCTCGGGGAACCGTTCATCGTGACCGAACCTGGCGAGGCGGCGGAAGCGGCGGCGCGGCTCCGACGCTACATCGACACGCCCGTCCTCACCGGCATCGACGTCACTTTCAATGGATTCGACGCCTACGACGTGGAACCCGGGACAGTGCCGGATCTGTTCGCCAGCCGTCCGATTATCGTCTTCGGAAAGTGGCGAGGCCGCGCGGCTGGATCGATCGACATCTCGGGCAGGACCGGCCGCGGCGTGTACCGGACATCCGTCGCCGTCTCGCCGTCTAGCGCCGACATCCGCCACAGTGCTCTTCGACATCTGTGGGCGCGCACTCGAATCGCGGATTTGTCGGATTTTGGTCCCAGTGCTCTCAGTGAAGAACGGGTGGCCGAGATCACGTCGTTGGGACTCAGCTATGGCTTGCTTACCCGATACACGTCGTTCGTTGCCGTGCAGGAGGTCGTCCGTCGTACCACCGAAGACGCCGATGACGTCGACCAGCCGCTGCCGCTTCCAGCGGGCGTGTCCGATCTCGCCGTCGGAGTGACCGCGGGCCCCGAACCAGAGATTGTGTGGGTGTACGCGATCGTCCTGTCGATGCTCGGTGGTGTGAGTCTGCTCCGGCGACGCCGTCCTTCGACCGTCACTCAGGGCGCCCCGAGCGACATCGAGGGACGATCGTGAATCGTCGCGTGAAGACGAAGATCTGCGTGATGGCCAGTGCCGTGCTGATTGCCTGGGGGCTGAAGCGACACTACGCCGCCGCGGGTGCGGACGATCTATGGTGGATCTTGAGTCCAGTGGCGCGGTTGGTTGGCGTCATGACCCAAACACGCTTCGCGCTTCAGCTGGGAGAGGGATATTTCTCGCGCGACCGGTTGTTCCTGATCGAGAAATCGTGCGCTGGGATCAACTTCATGATCGCCGCGTTCGGCATGCTGATGGTCGCGCTCCTTCATCGTGTCCGATCCAGATTCTCGGCGGTGCGAGTTCTGAGTGTGAGTCTGCTGGCCAGTTACTCGGCCGCCGTGCTGGTCAACGCGGTGCGGATCGCGATCGCGATGTCGCTCGCTGCACATCCGGCTGCGTTCTCGGCAATCAGCGCAGCCGATGTCCATCGCGTCGAAGGAATCGTGGTGTATTTCGGGGGTCTCGTGCTGCTGTACGAGCTCGTGCGGCGGCTCGATCGTGGCGTGATCATGGCTGGCCGCGAGTTCAGCGCCCAGGCGCGACGTGTGGAGGCGGCGCCATGAGCGGTGTGCGCTGGGTGACGATCGCTCGCCCGTTTCGTCGCGTGGCGCTGCCGCTCGCCTCGTACTACGCCGTCACGCTCGCGCTTCCGCTGGCCAACGGCGCGGGGCCATCCGGCGCTTTCATGGAGCACGCGCTCGTCGTTCTGGTTGTCCCTCCGATTGCAATCATTCTCGGGTGCGCGGTCCACACAATTGCGCACGCACTGGCGCGGCTCTGGAGCATGACGAGCTGCGCCGTGCGGTGATCCAGATGCCGATCGACCCAAGGAGCAGCAGCCCCAACGTTCCGGGTTCAGGCGTCGGCGTAGTGGTCCCTGCGACGAACGTGCCGTGCACGAAGGCCTCGGTGTTGTTGCCCTGTTCGTCCGTCGCGGGACGAAAGTTTAGGGTCCAGCTGCCGCCGCTCGGCATCGACATGAGAAATATTTTGAACGTCGGGCCTTCACCGACGAACCCCATGACGCTCGCATTCAAACCGCCCGCGTCGTCAAAGAACGACGACGATATCAACCCAATGTCGCTGTTCGGGTCGTAGGCGACGCCGCCGACAACCGCACTGCTGAAGTTCGAGACGAAGATCTGCGTGAGGCTAATAGGGGTTCCGGGAGGAATCGGGCGACCTGTGCACCAATCGAAGCAGGCCATCCCGCCAATGCCTTCGATGTCCACCCCGATCCCCGTGAACTTGAAGGAGATGTTGTCACCGCCTCCGAAGTTCGGAACCATGAACATCGTCGCGTTGTTGACGGCGACCGAAATTGGGTCGGCGTGGGCGGGGAATACGTCGAACGCGAAGAGCGCTGCCAGGAACGGCAAAAGGTATCTCATCGTCTCGCCCCTTTGGGTAGAAACATTCTCAGATGTGCGACAGGAGCGCCTCGAACCGCCTCGAAATGTCGCGACGACGCGTTCGCACGCAAACGGGAAGACCTGGTCAGTTCTCGGAAAAGTGTGCAGGAATGCTTCTGAGTGACGATTTCCGCGACTGAGTTCTTCTATAGGCCGTATGATGCGCGAGGCTCAGTTGGGTGATCCGAATGTACATCCCTGCTCACTATGAAGAGTCTGATCCAGATCGCCTGCATGCCCTGATCGCCAAGCATCCGTTTGGCATTCTCGTGACGCACGGAGCGGGTGGGCTGGATGCGAACCATCTACCGTTCGAGTTGGAGTTGCGTCACGGGTCGTTGGGTGCCCTACACACCCATGTCGCGCGCGCCAACGCCGTCTGGAAAGACATCGCCTCAGGCGATGAGGTTCTCGTGGTGTTTCGCGGCGCCGACGCCTATATCTCGCCGAACTGGTACCCAAGCACGCACGAACATCACCGTCAGGTGCCCACGTGGAACTACATGGTGGCGCACGCGCATGGGCGCGTGACTGTGCACGACGACGAGCGTTATTTGCGAGGGCTCGTAGGACGGCTGACGAAGCATCACGAAGCGGCGGAGCCCCGCCCCTGGCGAATGGGCGATAGTCCACAAACGTTCATCAACGAAATGCTCGCGTCGATTGTGGGGCTCGAAATCGAGATCACACGGCTGGTTGGCAAGTTCAAGCTTGGTCAAAACAAGGAGCCGCGCGACGTGCTCGGCGCCGCGGACGCATTGAAGGCGCGAGGCCACAACGGAGTCGGCGACGCGATGCTGGAACGCCTAGCGGAACGCTCGGACGACGCAGTCGGGTAGCGCCAACGTCCGTCACGCCTCCGACCACCATGTTGTGCGACTCCTCACTCAGCCTGCGCCTCGATTTCGGACGCGCGGGTATCTCGACCGCGGACGGGAATGTCCGGTGTGTTTCCAAAATAGTCGCCCGTCAGCTATCGATCCGGAGGCGGCGATGAAGGCTATCGTGGTGACGGACCAGGCTGCGGGAACGGCCGGGATGACGCTGGTGGAGCGGCCCGAGCCGCAGCCTGCGATAAACGACGTCGTCGTTCAGGTTCAAGCCTCGGGATTCGTCCCGACTGAGCTGGCGTGGCCCTCGACCTGGGCCGATCGCCTCGGCCGTGACCGAACACCGTCGATCCCCGGCCACGAGCTGGCTGGCGTGGTCACCGCCCTCGGCTATGGGACGAGGGGCCTCTCGGTGGGACAGCGGGTGTTCGGCCTCACCGACTGGTATCGCGACGGCACACTGGCGGAGTACGCGGTCGTCGAGGCACGCAACCTCGCGCCGCTGCCGGGCAACGTCGACTTCACGGTGGGCGCGAGCCTGCCGATCTCGGGTTTGACCGCGTGGCAGGGATTGTTCGATCACGGTCGCCTTCAGGCGGGGCAGAGCGTCCTCGTGCACGGCGCGGCCGGCGCCGTCGGGTCGATGGTGACGCAACTCGCACGTGAGGCCGGCGCCTACGTCATCGGCACCGGA
>Ga0070684_100002426_pt1 | contig 13741 bp, 15 predicted proteins | sample KBSC723LmetaG_FD_65653 | JGI IMG/M metagenome (GOLD analysis project Ga0070684, IMG submission 65653) | Corn rhizosphere microbial communities from Kellogg Biological Station, Michigan, USA - KBS C7.2-3L metaG | ecosystem: Host-associated > Plants > Roots > Rhizosphere ...
CACGATGTCCTGGGTGACCACCACGTCGGCGGCGGCGAACACGGCGTCGGTGGCCGTGGCGTCGCCGGTCTGCCAGTCGAAGACGTGGTTGTTGGCCTTGCCCTCGAGGTCGTCGCGGATCACCGGGGCGTTCGGGTCGAGCGCGGTCCGGACGTCGATGACCGGCTGGAGGATGTCGTACTCGACGTCGATGAGCTCGAGCGCGTCCCGGGCCGCGTAGCGGTCCTCGGCCACCACACAGGCGACCTCCTGGCCCTGGAAGCGGACCTTGTCGGTGGCCAGCACGGCCTGCACGTCGTTGGACAGGGTCGGCATCCAGGCGAGGCCCCGCTCGGCCAGCATGGCCCCGGTGATGACCGCCTTCACCTTGGGCTGGGCCTCGGCGGCCATGGTGTCGATACTGAGGATGCGGGCGTGCGCGACCGGCGCGCGCAGGATGGCCAGATGCAGCATTCCGGGCAGCTGGACGTCGTCGACGTAACAGCCCTTGCCGCGGATGAAGCGCGGGTCCTCCTTGCGCAGCATCCGGCCGTGGCCGAGCGGCCTCTGGTCGTTGTTCTCGAACGTCTCTTGTCGACGATCGTGGACGGCGCTCACGACGCGAGGTCCTTCTCGTGGACGGCGGCCCAGCGGATCGAGCGCACGATCGTCGCGTAGCCGGTGCAGCGGCAGATCTGGCCGGAGATGGCCTCGCGGATGGTCGCCTCCGACGGGTCGGGGTCGCGGTCGAGCAGTGCGCGAGCGGTCATCATCATGCCCGGCGTGCAGAAGCCGCACTGCAGCCCGTGGCACTCCATGAAGCCGCGCTGCACCGGATCGAGCTCGCCGTCCTGCTCCAGGTCCTCGACCGTGCGGACCTCGTGCCCGCCGGCCATCGCGGCCAGCACCGTGCACGACTTGACCGGCTCGCGGTCCAGCCAGACGACGCAGGTGCCGCAGTTGCTCGTGTCGCAGCCCCAGTGGGTGCCGGTCAGCCCGAGATGGTCGCGCAGGAAGTGCACCAGCAGGAGCCGGCCCTCGATCTCGCGGGTGACCTCCTCGCCGTTCACCGTCATCGTGACCTGCATGATCACCCCACCTTCTCGGTGACGCGCAGCACCGCGCGGCGCAGGGATCGCTGGGTGAGCTCGCTGGCGAGATGTCGCTTGTAGGCTTCGCTGCCCCGCGCATCGGTGACCGGGCTGCAGTTCTCGGCGGCGAGGGCACCGGCCCGCTCGTACAACGCCTCGGACGGGGCCTGCCCGCGCAGCGCATCGGAGATCATCGGCAGGCCGGTGGTGTTCGGCCCGACCGCGGCCAGCCCGACGCGCGCGTCGGCGATCAACCCGCCGTCCAGCCAGACCGCGGCGCCGGCCGACACGACAGCCCAGTCCCCCGCCCGCCGGTCGACCTTCTCGTAGGCGCTGGAGCCGTTGGCCCGCACCGGGATCCGGATCTCGATGAGGATCTCGTCGTCGCGCACGGCCGTCTCGTACGGCCCGAGGTGGAACTCCTCCATGGTGACTACGCGCGTACCGGACGAGCCCTTGATCACGCAGCTGGCGTTGAGCGTGGTGCAGACCGCGGACAGGTCCTCGGACGGGTCGGCCTGGCAAAGCGAGCCGCCCAGTGTCCCGCGGTTGCGCACGATCGGGTCGGCGATCACCCGCTCGGCGTCCCGGAAGATCGGGAACGCCCCGGCCAGCGCGTCGGACTCGAGCAGCTCCCGGTGGCGGGTCATCGCGCCGATGCGGACCTCGTTCGGCCCGACCTCGATGTATCCGAGCTCGCCGTGCAGGTCGTTGATGTCGATGAGGTATTCGAAGTTGGCCAGCCGCAGCTTCATCATCGGCAGCAGGCTGTGCCCGCCGGCGATCAACCGGGCCGAGCTGCCCAGCCGCTCCAGCAGCCCAATCGCTTGATCCACGCTGGTAGCCCGTTCGTAGTCGAACGGCGCCGGCACTTGCATGACGGGGCTCCCCTCGCTGACCTAAGCAACAGCTTAGGTCAGCGACTTGCGCTGGCCACCACGACGGCCTCGACCAGCAGCCGGCGGGCGAGGACGAGCCGATCGTGGTCGTCGTCGAGGCCGGGGAGGTCGCCGATCCGGACCGGCGGTCCGGCCAGGACCCGTTCGACTGCCGCTGCGCACACGGGCGGGAACGTGATCTCGCGATCGGCTAGGCGCAGAGCCGGCCGTTCGAATTGACAGGCGAGTCCACGCCGGACGGCGATGACGGTGTCCGGGGTGAGCGCGTCCAGCGCGGCCCGCTGGGCGACCGGGGCCAGCGGGGCGGGCCGCCCGGCCAGCCAGGCGTCCGGGCGCAACCGCGCGGCGACGGCGTCCGGGGAGAGCCGGTCGAGCCACGCGTGCAGCGCCTTGACCGTGTCGGCCAACGCCGGCCCGATGGCGTCGCGGTCGCCCGGATCGGTGCCCATCGGCAGCCCGGCGCGCAGCGACGGCTCGTCGGCGGCCAGCCCGAGGAGCGACTCGACGAGGGTGAACCGGGTTGGCGCGCGCAGCCCGACGGTCAGGTGCAGGGACTGCTCGGCGCGCGCATCGGCGGCGTGCACCCAGCCCCGCGGCAGGTACAGCGCGTCGCCCGGTTCGAGCACGGTGTCGATGACCGGCTCGGCCGCGGCCGACGCGGCGACCTCGTCGGCGCGCCCGCCCCAAACCTGCCGCTCGATCGGGTCGGTCACCACCGGACGGTGCACCCGCCAGTGCTTGCGGCCGGCCACCTGCAGCACGAACACGGCATGGGTGTCGTAGTGCGGAGCAAACCCCTGGCTCTCCGGCGGCGTGAGATAAGCATTGACTTGTACTGGCGTGCCGAGGTCACCCCGAAGCGCAACGGCGAAGTCGATGAGGGCCGGCCAGAGCCGGTGCAGCCCTTGGAGGACGAGCGTGGCGCCTTCCGAGTACAAGTGGAAAAGCCGCTCGTCGAGGACCTGATCGCCAATCTCCGCCCCGACGCCGCCCCCGCCGGTGTAGCGGGCCGGGTCGACGATCGTGCCCTGCTTGGCGACGCGCAGAAAGGGGGTGCGCAGGCCACGGCGGCTCAGCAGTTCGTCGACGCCGGCCAGACTGAGCAGGTCGGTGAAGTCGCTCGCCCGCTTGCTCAGGAGCGGCTCGCGGTCCCAGTAACGCTCGGCGAACACCGCTGGTTCGACGCCGACGCAGCGGCGCAACGTCGCCGCTACGCCGCCGATCGCCACCATCAGACCGCTTTCAGTGAGTCGCGCCGCCGTCGGCACCCCCGTCGGTCGTGCGAGGGTTCGCACCGCCGTCGGCCGGGCCTTCGGTCGGGTCGCTGCGCGTGGCTCCACCGTCGGCGCCGCCATCGTGCGCGTCGGTGTTGGCGCCGCCGTCGGCCGGGCCCTCGGTCGCGCCGCCGTCCGCCCCGCCGTCGTGGGAATTGACGTCGGCACCGCCGTCGGCGGGACCTTCCGCACCGGCGCCGCCACCGGTGGTAGTGATGTCGTCGTCGTTGAGTCGCATGGGTTTGTCCCCCTTCTCGTCGCGCTCGACTCGGGACTACCCCGTTCGGCTGGGCTCAATCAGACTTCGCCAGACATCCCGGCGCCGGTCCTGCTCAACCGGGTCGGCGACCGGTGCGGCGGCCAGCAGCCGGGCCGTGTAGGGGTGCAGCGGCTCGCGCAGGACGGCGCCGGTCGGGCCGAGCTCGACGACGTGGCCGCGGTGCATGACGGCGACCCGGTGCGCGACCCGCTCGATGACCGCCAGGTCGTGGCTGATGAACACGGCCGCGAACGAGAACCGCTGCTGCAACCGGTCGAAGAGCTCCAGGATCTTCGCCTGTACCGAGGTGTCCAGCGCGCTCGTCGGCTCGTCGGCGATGACCAGATCCGGGCCGAGCGCGAGCGCCCGGGCCAGGCAGACCCGCTGCCGCTGGCCGCCGGAGAGCTGGTGCGGGTACCGGTCGCGCAGGTTGGCCGACAGCTCGACGCTGTCCAGCAGCTCGTTCACGCGTTCGATGACGTCCGGTCCACTGAGGACGCGGTGCAGCCGGATCGGCTCGGCGATGCTCTGCCCGACCGTGTTGCGCGGGTTGAGCGACGAGACCGGGTCCTGGAACACCATGCCGATGCGCCGGCCGGTCTCGCGGCGCAGCCCGGCCGGGCGGCCGAGCACCCGGACACTCCCCCGGTCCGGGGTGAGCAGCCCGGCGACGAGCGCGGCGAGGCTCGACTTGCCGGATCCCGACTCGCCGACCACGCCGAGCGTCTCACCGCGCTCGACGTGCAGGCTCACGCCGTCGACGGCGTGGACGCCGGCACCGCGGCGCCGGCCATGGTAGGCACCGTAGGTCAGGTGGACGTCGGTCAGGGTGAGCGGCGCGTCGGGTGACGCCACGGTGTCGGGGACGGACGAGGTTGCCGGATCGTCCGGGGCCGAACGGTGCTCGGGGTTGTGCCCGCTGTGGACAAACGCCGGCATATGACCGCTCGCGGCGAGCAACTCCTTCGTGTACCGGTGGCGGGGCGCGGCGAAGAGGTCACGGACCGGCGCCTCCTCGACGATCTCGCCGGAGCGCATCACCAGGACCCGGTCGGCGAGGTCGGCCACGACGCCCATGTCGTGGGTGATGAGCAGCATCGCCATGCCCAGCCGGCGACGCAGGTCGCGCAGCAGCTCGAGCACCTCGGCCTGCACGGTGACGTCGAGCGCGGTGGTCGGCTCGTCGGCGACCAGCAGCTCGGGGTCGTTGGCCACGGCCATCGCGATCACGATGCGCTGCAACTGCCCGCCGGACAGCTCATGCGGGTACGCGTGAAAGCGCCGCCGTGGCCCTGAAGACCCCGCGAGCCCGACGAGCTCGAAGAGCTCGACCGTCCGTTGTTCGGCGCGGGACCGCGACATCCGCTGATGCGCCCGCAGCGCCTCGACCACTTGATACCCGACCGTGAATACCGGGTTGAGCGTGGAGATCGGCTCCTGGAACACCATCGCGATCCGGTTGCCCCGGATTGCGCGACGTTGCGCTGTGGACAGCTCAAAGAGGTCGGTGTCGCCGAGCCGGGCCCGGCCGCCGACCGCCGCCGTACGCGGCAACAGGCCGAGGAGCGACAGCGCGGTCACCGTCTTGCCGGAGCCCGACTCGCCGACCACGGCGAGCACCTCCCCCGCCGCGACGGAGAAGGTGCTCCCGTGGACGACCGGCTGCCCCTCGAAGGCGACCGTCAGCTCCTCGACCCGCAGTAACGGGCTGGCGACGAGCGTCACTGGCCGAGGCCGATTTGCAGGTAGTTCGGGTAGGCCGGGAACTCCGGGATGTAGAAGCCGGTCACCGCCGAGCCGTGCAGGAACGAGTTGCGCGTGTAGATCAGCGGCACGACCGGCGAGTCCTGCATGATGCGCTTGTCGATCGCGGCCCACTGCTTCCCGGCCGCGACCGGGTCGACGACGCTCTGCGCCTGGGTGATCGCCTGGTCGACGGCCGGATTCGAGTACCGCGACACGTTGTAGCCGCCGTTGCCGATCTCCGACGACGCGTAGAGCGGCTGCAGATTGGCATTCGGGCTCGGGAAGTCGGCCTGCCAGGACAGCAGCGCCAGGTCGTAGTCGCCCTTGCTGCCCGTGATCGCCTCGTCGAAGGCGTCGGAGTCGAGCGGCTTGATGGTCACCTTGATGCCGGCCCGCGCGACAGCGGCCTGGATCGCCTGCGCCTTCTCGGCCGAGTTGTTCGCGTTGGATACGACCAGCGTCAGGTTGTCCAGCCCGGCCGGATGGCCGGCCGCGGCCAACAGTGCCTTCGCCTTGGCCGGGTCGCCGGTCGGCGGCGCCGGATACAGGTCGAACTTCTCGCGCCCCCCGATGCCCGGCGTGATGAGCGTCGTCGCGACGTCACCGGCCAGCGCCGCGCTGCCCGCCGAGGCCACCTGGAAGGCGCTTTTATCCACCGCGTACTGGAAAGCCTGGCGCACCCGGGGATCCGTCAGCGGGCCGCGGGTCACGTTGATGGCGAGGTAGGCGACCGCGCCCGAACTCGATGTGACCAGCCGCTTCTTGGCCAACGCGTTGCCCTGCAGCTGGGCCAGCTGGGCCGGGGCGACGAACGGGATGCTCACCGCGTCCTTGTCGTTGCCGGAGTCGTCGATGAGCCGCTTCGAGATGACCGTCGACTGCTGGCCGAGCTGGAACACGATCTCGTTGGGCAGGCCGGTGCGGTTCGGGTCGGTGTCCTTGCTCCACTGTGGATTGTGGGTGAGCCGGATCTCGATCCCGGACTGATACTTGCTCACCTGGTAGGGCCCCGAGGCGATCGGGTGCTCGCCGTAGGTCGCCTCGGTGCCCTTGCCCTTGGGCACCGGCGCGAACGCGGCGGTACTGGCGATCCACGGCCAGTCGCCGTACGGGCGGGCCAGGTGGAAGATGAGCGTCTTGGTGTCCGGGGTCTCGATCGAGTTGAGTTCCTGGCCCGCAAACGGTCCCTTGTAGGTGGACCCGCCCTCGAGCAGGGTCTTGTGGTAGCCGAGGCCGCCGCTGAACGTCGGGGCGAAGGACCGCTCGACGCCCCACTTCACGTCGGCCGACGTGATCGGCGAGCCGTCGCTGAACTTGAGGCCGTCCTTGAGCGTGAACTTCCAGGTTTTGCCGCCGTCGGTGGTCGTGCCGGCGTCGGTGCCGAGGTCGGGGGCGACGGTGGCGTCCTTGCCGGGCGCCGTGTTCCACGCGTTGAGCCGCCGGTGCACCAGGCCAAGCGTGGTGATCGGCAGGCCCTGGCTCTTGGCCGGGTCGAACGGGTTGGTGGCCCGGTCGGACAGGATGTAGAGGGTCCCGCCGGCCTTGGCTTCGGTGCTGGTTTTTGGTTGCTGTTCGTTGGCTCCGCACCCGACCAGTGCGAGCGCCAACGCCGGTAGCACGATTCGTCGCAGCCTCACGCGTTGCCTCCCCTTGTTCTCGGATCGAGCAGGCCGTAGACGAGGTCCACGGCGAAGTTGCAGATGACGACCACTAGGGCGCCGAAGAGCGTGCAGCCGAGCAGCAGCGGCAGGTCCAGGCTCTGCACGGCGTCGATCATCAGCGCCCCGATGCCCGGCAGGCCGAAGACCCGCTCGGTGATGACCGCGCCGCCGAGGAGTGCCCCGAGGTCGATGCCGAAGAGCGTGACGACCGGAAGCAGGACGTTGCGCAGGGCGTGCCAGCCGACGACGCGCTTCTCGCTCAGGCCCTTGGCGCGCGCCGTTCGGATGTAGTCCTCGCCGAACGCCTCGAGCATCTGGCCGCGGGTGAGGCGGGCGTACAGCGCGGCGTTCACGTACGCGAGGACCAGCCAGGGCAGGATCAGGTGCCAGGCCCAGTCGACCGGACTGTCCACAATGGGCACGTAGCCGCTGACCGGCACCATGTCGAGCGTGAAGCCGAAGACCAGAATCCCCAGCAGGCCGAGCAGGTACGTCGGCGTCGACACCCCGGCCACGGCGCCGGCCATGGTCAGCCGGTCGATCGCGGTGCCCCGCCGGACGGCCGAGAGCACGCCCGAACCGACCCCGAGGATCAACCACAGCACGGCGGCGCCGAGCGCAAGCGACGCGGTCACCGGGGCGCGGCTGGTGATGAGGTCGATCACCTGGGCGTTCTGCTGGAACGAGTACCCGAAGCAGGGCGCGGCGCAGTGGATGGCGGCGGTGCCGGATCCGAACGTGCGGCCGGCCACGATGCCGGTCAGGAAGTCGAGCAGCTGGCGGTACCAGGGCTCGTTGAGGCCCATGAAGTCGCGCGCGATCGCCAGGTTGGCCGGCGTGCACGGGCGACCGCAGGCCAGCCGGGCCGGGTCGGCCGGCAGCAGGTAGAAGATGAGATAGCTGATCAGGGCCACGACCAGCAGCACGATGAGCATGCCGAGGAGGCGGCCGCCGACGAAGCGCGCGGCGCGCATCAGACGCTTCTCGGGTCGAAGAGGTCGCGCAGGCCGTCGCCCACGAGGTTGAGGCTGAGCGTGGCGACGAACAGCGCGGCCCCCGGGAACAGCAGGAACATCGGGTCGGTGGAGATCCAGTCGACGGCCGACCCGATCGCGCGGCCCCAGCTCGGCCGCGGCGGCGGGATCCCGGCCCCGAGGAACGACAAGGCGGCCTCGGCGGCGATCCGCTCGGGCACCAGCAGCGTGCCGACCACAATGATCGGCGCCCACAGATTGGGCAGAAGCTGCCGCCACAGCACCTGGACGGTGCTCGCGCCCATCACCCGCGACGCGGCGACGAAACTGCGCTGCTTGAGCGTCAGCGTCTGGGCCCGCACGATCCGGGCGACCCGCGCCCAGCCGAAGAAGCCGAGCAGCACGATCAGCAGGAGCGGGCGGGGGAAGCTGAGCGGGGTCACCGCGCCGACCGCGATCAGGAAGATGAGGTACGGGAAGCCGAACATCACGTCGCCGACCCGGCTGATGATCCGGTCCGACCAGCCGCCGAGGTAGCCGGCGAGGAGACCGAGCGCGGCACCGAGCACGACCGAGACGACGGTCGAGGCGAGGCCGATGAGCAGGGACGTGCGGGCGCCGTAGGCGACGATCGCGAAGAGGTCGCGGCCGGTGAGCGGCTCGACGCCGAACCAGTGCTCCCCCGACACGCCGCCCAGCGGCCCGGCCGGCGTGCCGGACTGCGGGTCGAGGGCGGCGTTGTTGTAGTCGTAGGGGTTGTGCCCCTCGATGGCGGTCAGCAGGTCGGCGCCGGCCGCGAGGAGGACGAGCAGACCGAAGCCGACCAGCCCGGCGACCGCCCACCGGTCATGCCACAGCCGGCGCACCGACCGGGGCCTTCCGGTCGTCGGCGAGGACTCCCCGACATCCACTCGCATAGTAGGAACATGCGTACCATCGGGACGTTTGGGAAATCAACCAGCGTCACTTTAATTGTGACGGTGGTCAAGTCCTCTAACCCTACCTGGTGAGTATGCTAACTCCGCCTGCGGCGGGTCACCCAAATCGCGATGATGATCGCGGCGGCCCCGATCGCGCCGATGAGCAGGGGCGGAATCGGACGCTCGCGGACGACCTCGGCAGCGCGGTCCTTGGCGATCGTGGCGGCTTCGGCGGCCCGGTCCTTGACGTCGGCGACGGCTTCGGTGGCTCGGTGCTTGGCGTCCGCGACCGCCTCCTTGGCTCGGCCCTTGACGTCGGCTTTCGCGATCAAGGCCTCGGTGGTTTCGCCCAGCTCTTCGCGGGTCACCTCGATCTCGGCGCGCAGGGCTTCGGCATCCTCGGTCATGAGCGTCTCCCCTCGTCCACCGCGGCCTTGACGGTCTGCAGGTCGGCCTTGGCGTTGTCCACGGCCTCGGTCGGCATCGGTGGCGTGGCCTGGCTGATCTCCTTCTTGCCGACCACGGCGAGCACCCCGGCGACGGCGAGGAGGAGGACGCCGACGACCAGCGCCGCGAGCCAGGCCGGCCACACCAGATCGAGCGCGAGGATCAGGGTAACGATCAGCACGCCCACCCCGTATCCGGCGAACATGCCGGCGCCGCCGAACAGCCCGGCACCGAGCCCGGCCCGCTTGCCCTTTTCGACCAACTCGATCCGGGCCAGCGCCAACTCATCACGGACCAAGGTCTTGACGTCGTCGCTGAGCCGGCTGACCAGCTCGGCGATCGACGGTTCTTCAGCCCTCATACTGTGAGGACTTCCCAGTTAGGCGGGGTTCAACCTCGTGTTCAGCATTTCCTCGGAGACGGTCCACAGGCGTGCGGCCGCTTCCGGGTCGAGGGCGTAGGCCGCCACCCCGCGCCGGGTGCCCGGCTGGTGCGGCTCGGCCACGTTGCAGTCCTCGAGGTACCGGCCACTGACGCCGTCGAGCAGGGGCGAGGCGGCCGCCAGTACCGATGTCGCTGCTCCTTGCTCTGGAGTCTTCCAGGCGGGACTGTTGTTGCCGCGCAGCCGGTCGAGCTCTTCGTCGGACACATAGCGCTGCAGGTTGGTGCGGATGCCGCCCGGGTGGAGGGCGTTGATGAGGATGCCGTCGCCGGCCCAGCGGCGGGCCGCCTCCACGGCGAACAGGATGTTGGCCGTCTTGGCCTGGCCGTAGGCGGCCCAGGGCTCGTATGGACGGCGAGCGAAGTGGATGTCCTCGAAGACGACCGGGGAGCGCTGGTGGGCGCTGGAGCTCACCGACACGACGCGAGCCCCGCCGGCCGCCCGCAGCGCCGGGTAGAGCCCGGTCGCCAGCGCGAAGTGGCCGAGGTGGTTGGTCGCGAACTGCAGCTCCCAGCCCTCAGGCGTGTGCGCCTCGGGCGAGGCCATCAGGCCGGCGTTGTTGACGAGGATGTGCAGAGGCCCGTCCCACCCTTTGACGAAGGTGGCGATTGAGTCGAGGTCGGAGAGTTCTATGTAGTCGATGTTGATATTGCTTTGTTGAACCTTCCGGCCGGCTTCGAGGTTGCGTACCGCGATGGTCACCTCGGCGCCGGCGTTGGCGAGGGCCCGCGCGGTCTCGATCCCGATCCCGGAGGCGCCGCCCGTGACGATGGCGCGCTTGCCGGTGAGATCGACGTCCTTGAGCACCTCTGCGGCTGTGGTCTGAGCTCCGAACGACGTGGTCATGGTTCCCGTCCTGGTTCTGGTACGGTCGGATAAACGGAGACGCCTCCAGGTTAAGCGGAGTCATCTCCGGTTAGCAATGGGGGTTTGTGTTGTCTCGGCCACTTCGGGCTGACGCTCGCCGCAACCGGACGCTGTTGCTCGACGCGGCCGTGCGGGCGTTCTCGCAGTCCGGCCCGGAGGCCCCGCTCGACGCGATCGCCAAGGACGCCGGCGTCGGGATCGGGACGCTGTATCGTCACTTCCCCACCCGCGAGGCGCTGATCGAGGAGGCCTACCGCAACGAGCTGGCCCGGCTGTGCGACGCCGCCGAGGAGCTGGTCAAGTCCCGGCCGGCCGACGAGGCCATGCGCACGTGGATGGACCGGTACGCCGACTACATGGCCACGAAGCGCGGGATGGCCGATGCTTTGCGAGCGGTGATCGCGTCGGGCGGAAACCCTTATGCGCAGAGCCGGGACCGGCTGGTCGGGGCGATTTCGCAGCTGCTGGAGGCGGGCTCGGCGGCCGGACTGTTGCGGTCGGACGTGCTGGCGCTGGACGTGCTGACCAGCCTGAACGGCGTCACGCTGGCGGCCGGTGACCAGGCGCAGCGCGAGCAGGCCGGGCGGATGCTGGACCTACTCATGGACGGTTTGCGATACGGCGCTTCGCGTTAGCGCCTGTTTCAAAAGGGGGCCGAGCCGAGGCGGGGGCCAGATGGCGGTCCGGCAAGGCACCGTTGGTCATCGTTTGGGCCGGCCGCAGGCCGGTCATCCCTTTTGGAACAGGCGCTAGGGTCGTTCTGTGACCAATGAATACGTGCCAAGCCCGGCCGACTGGGTTCGCGAGCAGGTGGAGAAGTACGAGGCCAGCGGAGGTGCGCAGGGAAACACACTGCGCGGCAAGCCGGTGATCATCCTGACCACGCGCGGCAACAAGACCGGTGTCATCCGCAAGATCCCGCTGATGCGCGTCGAGCACGACGGGCACTACGCGGTGGTGGCCTCGCAGGGTGGCGCCCCGACCCACCCGGTGTGGTACCACAACCTGGTCGCCGACCCCAACGTGCAGCTGCAGGACGGGCCGTCGCCGAAGCGGTACGTCGCGCGTGAGGCCGAGGGCGAGGAGCGCGATGTTTGGTGGAAGCGCGCGGTTGAGGCTTGGCCGGACTACGCCGAGTACCAGAAGAAGACGGATCGTCGGATCCCGGTGTTCGTGCTCGATCCCGCCTGAGAGGTTGGGGCGACTGGGGCATATGCCCGCGCGTGGTTCGGCGGGCATAGGCTACTCTGTAGCGGCTGCCGGCGACGGCGGCATCGGGACGTGGCGCAGCTTGGTAGCGCACTTGACTGGGGGTCAAGGGGTCGTGGGTTCGAATCCCGCCGTCCCGACAGCGTAAGGGTTTCCGCAGGTCAGAGCGTTGCGGGAGCCCTTTTTTCATAGCTCGGCATGAATGCCCGGTCTAGCACGCCGCTGTTGGACCCGTTGACTCGGGCAGGTTGCCATGCCACTCCTCGATCTCCACAAGCTGACCACCGGGTTGTCCCGGACCTGGGCCGGGTACCTGCGCGACTGGGACCGGTCCCTGCGGGCCGGGAACTACCCGGAGACCACCCGCTACAACTACCTCCTCGCCGCCGCCCAGCTCGGCCGCTACCTCGCCGAGCACTCCCCCGACCCGGACGCCCCCGACGCCGCCGCCGACCCGACCGCGGTCACCCGGGCCCACGTCGAGGCGTTCCAGGCCTGGATGATCGCCACCCGCTCGGCCGCCACCGCCCTGAACAAACACAAGGCCGTGCAACAGTTCTTCAGCTGGCTGGTCGACGAGGACGAGGGCCTCGTGCGCTCCCCGATGGTGCGGGTACGCCAGCCCAAGACCCCACGCAAGCTCATCCCGGTGATGCGCGACGACACCAGGAAACTCCTCGACGCCTGCAAAGGCAGGAGCTTCGTCAACCTGCGTGACGAGGCCCTGACACCAATGCGGCCCACCACTCAGCGGCACCTGACCGACCACCAACCCATGACGCCCTCACACCCGGTCCGGCGGTTCTGGTGCACGGGACCTTCGGTGCGCGCCCGAGCGCGCGCAAAACGCCGATCTCACGCGCCAAGCGCACCGCAGCCGGACGTGACCAGGCGGCGAACACGCCTTGACCAGCAGCAACGGCGTATCGACCGGCTTGACCTCGGCGGCGGTCGGCATGCTGTGGCCCACGACGGGATTGCACTACGCTGTGCGACGGGCGCAGCGGACCGCGACCGAGCGCCGACGGGACTTTGGAGGATGCCGTGGTGGATGCCGACTACCCGTTCGACACGAGCGTCGCCCACCCCGCCCGGGTCTACGATTACTGGCTGGGCGGCAAGGACAACTTCGCCGCCGACCGCGAGGCCGCCGAAGCGGTGATCGCGGCCCGGCCGAGCATCCTGTTCGACATTCGCGCCAACCGGGCGTTCCTCGGCCGCGCGGTACGCTGGCTGGCCGCCGAGGCCGGCGTGCGCCAGTTCCTCGACATCGGCACCGGCATCCCGGCGGCCGACAACACCCACCAAGTCGCGCAGGGCGTCGCGCCGACCTCCCGGATTGTGTACGTCGACAACGACCCGATCGTGCTCGTGCACGCCCGCGCGCTGCTCACCAGCAACGCCGAAGGCGCCACCGCTTACCTCGAGGGTGACCTCCGCCAACCGGAGCCAATCCTGGCCGGCGCCGCCAAAACGCTCGACTTCGAACAGCCGATCGCGGTGCTCCTCATCGGCGTACTCCACCTCATCGCCGACGCCGAGAACCCCAACGAGATCATCAACACGCTCATAGCCGCCGTCCCGTCCGGCAGCTACCTGGCCCTGACTCAGCCGGCCAGCGACATCAACGCCGAGGTGGTCGCCGAGGGCGCCCGCCGATACAACCAGCACGTGTCGACCAAACAGACCCGCCGCAACCATGCCGAGACCGCGCGGTTCTTCGACGGGCTGGAACTGGTTGAACCCGGCCTCGTTCAGGTCCACCGGTGGCGGCCCGACCCCGACGCGGAGGGACTCGACCGCGAGGTGTCCGCGTGGGGCGGGATCGGTCGCAGGCGGTAACGCTCACAGCGCGGTACCGATGGAGCTCGACGAGATGTGCGGCAAGGCAACGAGATCATCCGATGACCTTGTTCGGCTCGCCGAGGTAGTCGAGCAGGGCGGCATGATCGACAGCCGTCGCGTAGTAATGG
>Ga0070684_100002431_pt1 | contig 13717 bp, 12 predicted proteins | sample KBSC723LmetaG_FD_65653 | JGI IMG/M metagenome (GOLD analysis project Ga0070684, IMG submission 65653) | Corn rhizosphere microbial communities from Kellogg Biological Station, Michigan, USA - KBS C7.2-3L metaG | ecosystem: Host-associated > Plants > Roots > Rhizosphere ...
GTCTCGCGTGCTGCGAGAGCCACGGCGGCGCCGGGCGGCGAGAACCGAAGCGCGTTCTCCACCACGTTGGCGAGAGCACGCTGAATCTGGACGGCGTCGACGCGCGCGGCCGGCAGGCCTTCCGCCACGGTCACGGTGATGCGGGTGCGATCGACCTCGTCGAGCACGCGGTCGATCAGCTCGTCGACCACCCAGAGTCCCGGTTGCGGCGCCGCCGCTCCTGCCTGGAGCCGCGAGAGCTCGAGGAGGCTCTCGACCAGCCGAATCAGCCGCGTCAGCTCCAGGCGAAGCGTCCCGAACAGCGCCTCGCGGTCCGGCCCGGTGAGTGTGAGCTGGGGGTTCTCCAGACCGTCGAGCGCTGCCACCATCGTCGCGAGCGGTGTCCGCAGATCGTGCGAGACCGACTGGATGATCGTCGTCTTCACCGCGTCGGCGCGCCGAACGGCCTCGAGCTGCTCCCGCTCCCGCGCAACGGCGATCAGCGCCGCGAGTGCCGTCTCGAACCGGTTCCGGGCGGCGTCGTCCGCACCACTCAGCACGCGGTCTGCCCGCGCCTCCAGATCGCCGAGCGTGTCGATGCCCTGGAGCAGCTCGGCGGCGACGTCCGACAGGAGCGCCGTCTCGCGCTCGCGTAGTTCAGCCACGGCCGCACGGCGGCGCGCCCGCGCAGCGAGCTCGCTGGCGACGACACCCACGACGAGATAGACGGCGAGCACCGTCCAGTTGCGCCCGTCGGCGAGCGACAGCGTGTGCACCGGGGCGAGGAAGAAGAAGTTGAACGCGAGCATCGACGCCACGGCGACGGCGACGGCGTACGCCATGCCGTAAAGCACCGCTGCGGCGAGCACCGCGAGGGTGTAGAGCGCGCCCAGGCTGAGCGTCGGGGCCGCCGGCCTGAGGGCTTCGACGAGCAGCGTCGCAGCGGCGATTGCCAGGATCGATCCCGCTGCCGGGCGGCGGCTCATGGCGAGAAAAGGTACTCCTGCCGAAACAGCCGAGGGGCCGACGTGAGCCGGCCCCTCGACAATGCCGCGGGCGATTCGGTCTAGCCGTGAATCGAGACGAGCAGCGGGATGATCAGGATCGCGACGATGTTGGCGATCTTGATCATCGGGTTGATCGCCGGGCCTGCCGTGTCCTTGTACGGGTCGCCGACGGTGTCGCCGGTGATCGAGGCGTTGTGCGCCTCGGAGCCCTTGCCACCGTGCGCGCCGTCCTCGATCGACTTCTTCGCGTTGTCCCAGGCGCCGCCGCCCGAGGTCATCGAGATCGCGAGGAAGAGACCGGTGACGATCGTGCCGATCAACAGGCCGCCGAGCATCTTCGCGCTGATGATCCCGACGATGATCGGGAAGCCGATCGGGATCAGCGCCGGGGCGAGCATCGACTTGATCGCCGAGCTCGTGACGATGCCGACCGCGCGGCTGTAGTCCGGCCGCTCGGTGCGCTCCATGATCCCCGGGTGCTCGCGGAACTGGCGGCGCACCTCCTCGACCACCTGGCCGCCGACGCGACCGACCGCCTGCATGGCGAGCGACGCGAACAGGAACGGCATCAGGCCGCCGATAAAGAGGCCGGCGATCACCCACGCGTCCGAGAGCGAGAACACCGTGGTCAGGCCGTGCTCCTTCAGGCCCGAGGTGTACGAGTCGAACAGGATGAGTGCGGCAAGTGCGGCGGAGCCGATCGCGTAGCCCTTCGTGACCGCCTTCGTCGTGTTGCCGACCGCATCGAGCGGGTCGGTGATGCCGCGTACCTCTTCCGGCAGGTCGGCCATCTCTGCGATGCCGCCCGCGTTGTCGGTGACGGGGCCATAGGCGTCGAGCGCCACGATCAGACCGGTCATCGAGAGCTGGGCCATCACCGCGACGCCGATCCCGAAGAGGCCGGCGAAGTGATGCGCGACGAGGATGCCGGCGACGATCACGATCACCGGAGCCGCGGTCGCCTGCATGCCCATCGCAAGCCCTTCGATGATGTTGGTCGCGTGGCCGGTCTCCGACGCCTTCGCGATTGCCTTCACCGGGTTCCACCGGGTGCCGGTGTAGTACTCGGTGATCGCCACGAGCAGGAATGTGACGACCAGTCCGACGAGCGCCGACACGTAGAGGTCGGTGAAGTCGAACTTGCCCTTGTCGAACGCCATGATGATCGGGATGAACCCGAGCGCCGACAGGACGGTCGCGACGAGCACGGCCTTGTAGAGCGCGTTGATCACCGCGTTCTCGCCCCGGCCGAGCCGCGCGAAGAACGTCCCGATCACGGAGCTGACGGCCGAGACGCCGCCGATCGCAAGCGGCAGCAGATAGAGCGCCGAGCTCGTGCTCCAGTTGGTGAGCGTGCCGCCGAGCAGCATCACTGCGACAGCCGTCACGGCGTACGTCTCGAAGAGGTCGGCAGCCATGCCGGCGCAGTCGCCGACGTTGTCGCCGACGTTGTCCGCGATCACGGCCGGGTTGCGCGGATCGTCCTCGGGGATGCCGGCCTCGAGCTTGCCGACGAGGTCGGCGCCGACGTCGGCTGCCTTCGTGAAGATGCCGCCGCCGAGCCGTGCGAACACGGAGATGAGGGAACCACCGAAGGCCAGCCCGATCAGGTCGTTGATCGCCGAGTGCGGCGTGTTGTGCAGCGCGCCCGTCAGGAACCAGTAGTACCCGGTCACGCCGAGCAGTCCGAGGCCCACAACGAGCAGCCCGGTCACGGAGCCCGCGCGGAAAGCCACGTTCAGCGCCGGCTTGAGCCCGCCGCGCGCCGCCTCGGCGGTGCGGCTGTTCGAGCGCACGGCGACGTTCATGCCGATGAACCCGGCCGCCGACGAGAGGATCGCGCCGACCAGGAAGCCGAACGCCGTCCCCCACCCGAGCTGGTGGTAGAAGCCGAGCAGCAAGAACGGGACGATCGCGACGATCCCGATCGCGGTGTACTGCTTCTTCAGGTAGGCCGCAGCGCCCTCCTGAACAGCGGCCGAGATCTCTCTCATCCGCTCGTTCCCGGCCGGCTGGCGGAGCAGCCACCAGGTGAGATAGAGCCCGTACACAACGGCCACGCCGGCACCGACGAGACCGAGGAGCACGGGGTGATGCATGAACCAATCCATCAGGTTTGCTCCCTCACAAAGTCAAGCGCCGAAGGGCTTCGGCGCGGGCGATTATGTATCACAAGCAGCGGTCGAACCTAGCCGGTCACAGCTGTGGCATATGCAACTTGCAGGCTCGCCAGGGCGCGCTCGAGATCGCCTTTCAGCTCGCCGCCGACGTGCGGGACGAGCGCCCCGAGCGCGTCGATCGCGCTTTTCGCCTGGCCGAGGTCGGCCTGCTCGAGCTTCGCGAACGCGAGGCTCGCGAGGCTCGAGGCGGTCGCGACGAGGAACTCGTCGACGTCGAATGCGGCGAGCTGCGCGGCGAGCGCGTCGGCGTCGAGCTCCTGCTCGGGTTCGTCAGCCACCGATCGGCTCCCCTGCGCGCACCTGCTCGGCGTAGATCTCCTCGAGGCTCACGCCCTCGTCGAAGCGTTCGATCTGCCGTTCCGCGGCATTCTGCTCGGGGACGGCGAGATACGGCGCGGCGCCGATCTCGTCCGCGACCGGCTCGACCCACTCGATCAGCTGCTCGATCCGGGCCCGTGCCGGGATCGCCTCGCCGCGGGCAAAGTCGAGTAGCTCCCCGGAGAGGCCGTAGCGGATCGCGCGCCACATGTTCTCCTCGAGCAGACGGTGCGGCAGGTCCGGCAGCGGCTCCCCCTCGTCGTGAGCGCGTGCGCAGCGAGCGGCGAGCGCGTAGGCGAGCGCGGCGAGCGACTGGGCTTCGGCGAGGTCGGGCTGGCCGTCTGCGATGCGAATCTCGACGGTCGGATACACGAGGTGCGGGCGCACGCTCCACCACAGCTGCGTGTGCTCGGTGATCGACCCGGTGCGGTAGAGGAACGAGACGTAGTCGGCGTAGCCCTGCCAGCTCCCGTAGGCGTCCGGGATCCCGCAGCGCGGAAACATGCGCGTGAAGACCTCGGTGCGCGCCGAGTGCAGGCCGGAGTTGACCGACTCGACGAACGGCGAGCTGGCGGACAGAGCGAGCAGCTCCGGCAGGAAGTTGCGCAGAGCGTCATGCACGGCGATCGCGCGATCGGCGCCGGCGATACCGACGTGGACGTGCAGGCCGAACGTGTTGTTGCGCCAGACGACGTAGCGCAGGATCTCGTCGTTTCGACGGTAGTGCGGCGTGTCGATGATGCGCTGGTCCTGCCATCTGCTCCAGGGATGCGTGCCGGTGCCGCCGAGGGCCAGCTGCTGTTCCCTGGCGACGGCGTGGATCTGCACCCGGCGCTGCTGCATGGCCGCCGCCGCTTCGGCGAAGTCCTCGCAGCGGCCGGTGCGCACCTCGATCTCCGAGGCGATCAACTCGCCCACGACGTTCGGAGCCAGGTCGGTCTCGCGCGCAGCTGCGTAGAGGTCTTCGAAGCGGTTGGTCAGCTCCAGGGTCTGCGGGTCGAGCAGCGCGAACTCCTCTTCCACGGCGACGGTGAAATCGGTCCCGCCGTCGAACGCCTCGCGCGTGGTCGCAAGCAGCTCTTGCCAGGAGACACGCTGTTCCTCGCCCATCGCTCGCGCAAGGGTACTAGCCGAGCTCTCGGTGGAGCTGCACGCCGGTCATCACGAGACGGGTGCCAGCAGCCTCGCGGCGACGCTCGGCCACGACCAGCGCTCGACGACCGTCTGGCGCGCCGCCCGCCTCAACTGGTCGCGGTCGTCCGGCGTCAGCGCCAGCAGCTCGTTCAGCTTGCGGGCCAGGTCGGCGGCGTTGCCGGTCTCGAACGACGCCAGCCCCTGGAAACGCGCCGGGTAGGTCTCCTCGAGCCCGGCGGCGACCTCGGCCAGGCCGGAGTGGCGTGCGACGAGCGGCGGCGACCCGGCCGCGGCGGCCTCGGCGGCGACCATCCCGAACGCTTCGGGGAAGATCGACGGCACGACGGTGACGTCCGCCAGCGGCAGCAGGTGCACGAGATGACGGTGCTCGAACGGGCCGGGGAACAGTGTGCGCGGCCCTGCCAGCGCCTCAAGCCGCGCGCGAAACGGGCCGAACCCGACGACAACGAGGCGTGCATCGACGGTCTTCATCGCCTCCAGCAGCACCTGGACGCCCTTCTGCTCGATCAGTTTGCCGAAGTAGACGACCGTCGGCTCATCGCCGCTGAGAAATCGCTCAAGCCGCTTGGCATTGTCATCGTCGGGCAGCCGCTCGTGCGCGTTGCCGGGGTTGGGCGGATCGTTACGCGCCTCCTCGACCAGCGCCGCCAATGCGGTCGGTCTGTCCTGGAGCACGAACTCGTCGATGTCGACGCCGGGCGGCACCTCGAAGACGCGATCCACGTGCCCGACGACGTCCTCGAGCACGTCGCGGATGTGGCTCGAGCCGACGTACGTCGCGTCGGCGGCCGCGAGCGACTCGCGCCCCCACGCCTCGAGCTCGGGCCGTCCGCGCATCGAGTACTCGAGCTCGGAGCCGTGCGCCTTGACCCGGAACGGCGCGCCGGACGCAGCGCCGACGGCCGCCCCCATCAGCACGTGGTTCGCGAAGACCAGATCGGCGGGCAGCAGCTCGCGGAGCACGGCCGCGTTCGCCTCGACGTACGCGTGCCGCTCGGCTGCGGTCGTGTCCTGCAGGAGCTTGGGGCGCAGGCCCGCGTAGCGGTCGAGCACGAACACGGGCAGCATGCCGCCGGGCAGGTCGGGTACGACGACCCGCGCCCCGGCCAGGTCGTAGCGGGCGGCCTCGCGTTCCTGGCAGACGACGACCACGTCGTGGCCTGCACGGCTCCATTCGCGCGCGAGCGCTCGGGTGTAGACGTTCGACCCGGTCCCGCCGAGCAGGTAGCCGTGCCACAGGAGGATCCTCACCCCGGTGAGGCTATGCCAAGTGGAAATACAGGGCGTGCAGGAGCTCGACTGCCGGGTTCGAGGTATGCACGGTGACGTCCGACGGAACGTCGAGCAGACCTTCGGTGTAGTTGAAGATGATCCGCACGCCGGCGTCGACGAGGTCGTCGCAGACCTTCTGGGCGGCGGCGGCCGGCACTGCGAGCACGCCGACGACGATGTTCTTGTCGCGGACGACGTCCTTGACACGGCGCTCGTCCTCGATCACGGTGTGCCCCAGCTCCTGGCCGACCTTCGCCTCGTCGGAGTCGAAGACGGCGGCGATGTTGATCCCGTGCTCGGCGAAGATCTGCGAGCTCGCGATCGCCTGGCCGAGCCGGCCGGCGCCCACGAGGGCGATGTTGTGCTGGCCCTGCGTGCGCAGGATCTTGCGGATCTCGGCCAGCAGCGAGTCGATCGAGTAGCCGACACCTCGCTTCCCGAACTTGCCGAAGTTCGACAGATCGCGCCGGATCTGCGTGGCGTTGATGTTGGTGTAGTCGGCGATCTCCTGGGACGAGATGCGTTCCTTGCCCATCTTCTTCGCCTGCGTGAGCACCTGCAGGTAGCGCGACAGACGGGCGGCGACGCCGACCGTCAAACGGTCGGGAGCGACTCCGGGAGCGGGCGCTTGCAACATCACGAGCATTCTGCCCGAAGGCTCAAACACAGCCGTACAGTTGTCACAAGCTCAGGGGTTTGTGACGTGCCCGAACCCCCGAAACGTGGTCCCACACCACGTTTCGGAGTGTGACGTTTGTGTGCCAATGCGCTCACACCCCTAGCCCGGATCGCAAGCCAACGGCACGCTTTCGGGATGGGAAGCACGCCACGCGAGCTTCACGCCGGCACGTACCACGTGATGACTCGCTCTATCGCAGAGGAGCGCATCTTCCGCTGCACCGCCGACTTCGTCGACTTCGTCAGCTTCCTCTATGGGATCGACTGGATCTGTCATGCGTTCTGCGTCATGCCCACGCATTACCACCTGCTCGTAACCGTCGAGGATGACGTCCTCGACAAGATCATGCATCGCTTGAATCTCAGGTATGCCAAGCGATTCAACCGCCGCCACGCGCGTCGCGGACACGTCTTCGACACCCCGTACGACTCGGTCTTCGTCGATACGCATTCCCACTTCCTCTGGCTCGCCCGATACATCGCGCAGAACCCGAGCAGGCCGCGCGAATGGCGCTGGAGCAGCTTCGTGAAGGTGTACTCATTCGTCGACGCGGCCCGGCTCGAAGAGTCCTTCGGGGGACGAGAGCGGCTCCTCCGATTCGCGCTGGACGACTGATGCACGCACACAGCCCGAAACGTGGTCCCACACCACGTTTTGGGGTTTGCCTCGGAGTTAGGCGCGCGCAGCCAGCTTCCGCCGGAACGCCGGCTCGTCGACGAAGTAGACGAACGCCCGCTCGCCGTCGATCTCCACCACCGGCAGCCACTCGCGGTAGCGCGCCTCGAGCTCCGGCTCCCCGGTGATGTCGACCTCTTCGTAGGCGAAGCCGAGCTCCGCGTGGAGCGGCAGGAGCTGTGCGCGCGCCTTCTCGCAGAGCGAGCAGCCCTGCCCGTAGTACAGCGCCACCGCGTGCGACGCGGCCACGACCCTACGGATAGAGGCCGCGGGTGATCGTCGCCTCGGCGACGCGCTGCACCGCCAGGCCGTACGCAGCCATCCGCATCGAGGTCTTTCGCTCCTCGACGGTCGCCCACGTCTCATCGAACGCACGCGTGACGATCTCGTTCAGCCGCGCGTTCACCTCGTCTTCCTTCCAGAAGTACTCCTGCAGGCCCTGCACCCACTCGAAGTACGAGACGACGACCCCACCGGCATTGGCGAGCACATCCGGCAGCACGAGCACGCCGTTACCCTCGAGGATCTCGTCGGCGGCCGGCGTGACCGGGCCGTTCGCACCTTCGACGATCAGCGCCGCCTTGACGCGGTCGGCGTTCTCGTCGGTGATCACCTGTTCGAGCGCGCACGGCGCCAGCACGTCGCAGTCGAGCAGCAGCAGCTCGTCGTTCGAGATCCGGTCGCCGCCCTTCAGCTCGCTGAGCGATCCACCCGAGCGCTTGTGCTGGAGTGCGGCCGCGACGTCGACGCCCCTGTCGTTGAAGACGCCGCCCGTCGAGTCGGAGACGGCCACGACGAGCGCTCCCTCCTCGGCCGCGAAACGCGCAAACGACGAGCCCACGGTGCCGAACCCCTGCACGGCGATCCGCGTGCCCGCCAGCGAGCGGCCGCGTCGCTGCAGCGCCGAGGCGAGACAGAAGAGCGCACCGCGCGACGGCGCCTCCTCGCGACCGAGCGAGCCGCCGATCGTCAACGGCTTGCCTGTGACGACGCCGAGCACCGAATGGCCCTTGTTCATCGAATAGGTGTCGAAGATCCACGCCATCGTGGCCGCGTTCGTTCCGACGTCCGGCGCCGGAATGTCCTTCTCCGGGCCGATCTCGTTGATGATCTCCGAGGTGAACCGGCGCGTCATGCGCTCGAGCTCGCCGCGCGACATCTCCTTCGGATCGCACACCACACCACCCTTGGCGCCGCCGAACGGCAGCCCCATCAGCGCGCACTTCCACGTCATCCACATCGCGAGCGCCTTGATCTCGTCGCGCGTGACGCCGGGGTGGTAGCGAATGCCGCCCTTCGAGGGCCCGCGCGCGATGTTGTGCGTGACGCGGAAGCCCGCGAACGCGCGCACCGAACCGTCGTCCATCGACGTCGGGATCGAGACCTCGACCGCCTTCTTGCACTCCTGCAGCACCTCGACCAGGCGCTGGTCGATCCCGAACGTGTCCGCAACCTGCTGCAGCTGGTGCTGCGCGAGCGCGTACGGGTTCTCACGCAGATGAGACTCGGGTGCGGCCGTAGCCATCGATCGCGAATCTACTCGATCCGGAACGTCACCTGCGCCTTGCTTGGTCGCGCCGCCAGCGGCAGAGCCGGCCAGGCGGCCAGCCGTACCTGGTAGGAACCCGGCGCGAGCCGGGCGCTCGAGGGGCCGCGGCCGGTGATTCCGAAGCTGTACGAGCCCGGCAAGAGGTCGCGAAGGCGCGCCAGCGTCCCCAGGTACCGCCCGCCCGCCGAGTAGAGCTGGAGATCGAGCCGCGAGACCGGGACGATCTGGACGCCCCCGGCCCGCACGACGTCGCCGACCTGGATCGTCAAGAGCGCCGGCGCCGTGTCCGACGGCTTGAACGACCGGTCGTCCAGCGAGACGCGCGGCAACAGGTTGGCCGCCGGAGGATGGAAGGAGAGCGCCCACGGAACGCGGAGCGTCTCGCTTCCGGCCGCAGCCACCTGGATCGCACCGGTGACGATCTTGGAGCTTGCCGGAGCCGGCGCACGCACCGTGACGCGCACGCTGGCCGACCGCCCGGCGCGCAGCAGGAGCCGGCTCGGCTGGAGCGTGAAGCGGAGCGCCTCCGAGTCGCCGGCGGAGATCGCGCTCAGCGACAGCTGCAGCCGCCGGCTGGAGACGTTGCGGACGACGATTGTCCGCGTCGCATGCCAGTGCGGCCCCTGCCAGATCCCGAAACCGAGCGACGCAGGCTGCGCTGCCACCTCGCCCACGGCCGACGCACCGAGCCGCAGCGTCCCGGCCCCGACCGATGTTGCGTCGGCCGCGCCGTGCTGCTCGGCATAGCCCACGAGCAAGCTCTCGAGCGCGGCGCCGTCGAGGCCGGGGCGCAACTGGGCGAGGAGCGCGACGGCGCCGCCCACGGTCGCGGTCGCACCGCTCGTCCCGTTCACCGTCCCGTAGAGCGCACCGCCGTCCGCGCCCGTTCCCGGCTCCGACGTGGCGATCCCGATTCCCGGCGCGACCAGATCCGGCTTGACACCGCCGTCGAACGCCAACCCGCGGGACGAGAACGCGGCGACGCCGCCAAGGGCGTTGTTCGACGCAGTCCTTGCCGCTCCGACTGCGACCCCCACGTCGAAGCCCGCTCGCTGCGCAGCGAGCAACTCGACCGCCGCCGGCGTCGGCACCACGACGACGGGCACCGTCTGGCTCTCGCTCAGCCGCAGCGCCCCGGGCGGCAGATCGTCGCCGTACAGGACGACCGCGGCCGCCCCGGCGCGAATCGCTTGCTCGGCGGTCGCCTCTGGATCCACACCAGCCTCGGCCACAGCCGCGCGCCCCGCGACCAGGCTCGCCCCCTTCGCGTCGAAGAAGCTCGCGCCGTGACGGGCTGCCGCGGCCTGCAGCACACGCGGCTCCGAGGGCTCGAACGGGCCGAGCAGTGGCACACGCCGGTCGAGGATCACGTCGAGACCGCGGCGTAGAACGACGCGAACGGTCGGAAGAGCGGTACGCGAATCGACCGCGCCGACCGCCAGCGCCGCGGCGGCACCCGCCGGGCCGGCGATCGAGCCGAAGCTCGGCCCTGCCACCCCGTCGTTTCCTGCGGGAGCCACCACGACCGTGCCCAGGTCGAGCGCGCCCTGCACCGCGCGCGCCTCCGGACTGTCGGCAAACGACGCGAAGGGCTCGGCCACTCCGACCACGGCGACGCGAACGGCGTCGTGAGCATCGCCGTCGCCGTTCGGGTCGACGGCTCGTTCGAGCCCGGCGATCAGCTGGTCGCTCCGGCTGTAGACAAGGCTCTTACCGTCGGCGCCGGGTTGCCAGCCCGCGACGCGGATCGGCAGCACGTGGGCGTCGGGCGCGACGCCGTGCAGCCCGCCCGGGCCATCCGAGCCGGCCACGATCCCCGCCAGCTCGGTTCCGTGGCGCTCGACCTGCGTCTTGTCCGAAGGATCGGCGCGCGGATCGGTGTCGGTCGTGCCGCCGATGACGTCGAAGCCCGGCAGCACCTTGCCCCGCAGATACGGATGCGATCCGTCAACGCCGGTGTCGAGCAGCGCGACCGTGACGCCGCGCCCGGTGGAACCCGGCAGAACGGCGCCAGGCCGCCGCCCACTCGACGGGCCGAACTCGCCGGTCGCGAGCACGCTCTCCGAGACCGATGCGGGATACGCGGCCCGAACCGGGTACACGCCGACCACCTCGGGCAGCTGGTCGAGCAGTGCGACGGCGCGCCCGTCGAGGGTCGCGGCGAAACCGTCGAGGACGCGCGCGTAGGTGAAGTCGCGCCGGATCACCACGCCCTCGGCCGCCAGCGTCGTCAGTACCTCCTGCTGAGCCGCGAGCGCCTGCGAAGTCCAGCCACGCTCCTGCGCCTCGGTCGCAAACCGCGCCTTCGACAGACGTTGTGCGAGCGAAGGCGTGCTGAGCACGACGATCATCCGCTGGCTGGTCGACACGGCCGCGCGCGGCCCACCGACGAGGCTGCGCCAGTCCGCAACTCCGGCCGGGTCGGGTGCGGCCGCACGGCCACGCGCCCCGACGGTCGCAATGATCGTGGCGACCAGGGCCGCGAAGACGACCAGGGTGACGGCCCCGCTACGCCGTGGCGCGCGCATCGAGCGAAAGGTAGTCCGGATACGCGGCCGGCTCCGTGTACCGGCCGGCCGACGCGATCATCGCGGCGTTGTCGGTGCAGAGCGCGAGCGGCGCGAGCGCCGCCCCCGGGAGGGCCGCCCGCAACTCGGAGTTGGCCGCGACACCGCCGACGACCGCGATCCGATCGGCGCCCACGGCCTCGATCCGCCGGACGAGCGCACGCACGATCGCCCGCTGGTACGACGCGGCAAGATCGGCCCGTCGCGCTTCGAGCTCGCCGGCCGGCAGATCGCGCACCCGGTAGAGCAGCGAGGTCTTCAGCCCCGAGAACGAGAAGTCGAGGCCCGGCACCCGTGCGACCGGGAAGTCGTACGCGTTCGGGTCGCCTTGCCGCGCGAGGTCGTCGATCGCCTTGCCGCCCGGATAGCCCAGGCCGAGGATGCGTGCCCCCTTGTCGAAGGCTTCGCCCGCAGCGTCGTCGAGCGTCGTCCCGAGGACGCGGTAGCCCCCGCGGTCCTGCACGTCGAGGAGCATCGTGTGCCCGCCGCTCGCCAACAGGCAGGCGAACGGCGGCTCGAGATCGAGTGGCTTCAGGTAGAGCGAGGCGACGTGCCCGTGCAGGTGGTCGACCGGGATCAGCGGCAGCCGCCGCGCCCAGGCGAGCGCCTTGGCAGCGGAGACGCCCACGAGCAGAGCGCCGATCAGACCCGGCTGGACGGTGACGGCGACCGCATCGACGTCGTCGAGCGTGGCGCCCGCCTCGCCGAGCGCCTGGCGCAGCACCGGTGCGACGAGCTCCAGATGGCGGCGGGAAGCAACCTCGGGCACGACACCGCCGAAACGCGCGTGCAGCTCTGCCTGCGAGGCGACCACATTCGAACGGATCTCGCCGTCGTCGGTGACGAGCGCGGCGGCGGTCTCGTCGCACGACGTCTCGATGCCGAGAATCACGAGTCGCTCGCCGTGCGAGCGTCGCGCCACATGATCAATGCGTCTTCGCGGTTGTCGGTGTAGTACCCGCGCCGGATGCCACGAGGCTGAAAGCCGAGCTGTGCGTACAGCTCGATCGCGCCCTCGTTCGAGACCCGGACTTCGAGCGTGTAGCCGCGCCGCTCGTCGTCATGCGTCAGCTCGAACAGGCGGCGCAGCAGGCGGGTGGCGACTCCTCGCCGCTGATGCTCGGGGTCGACGGCGACGTTCATCACGTGCCAGGCGTCGACGTAGCGCGAGTTGATCACGTAGCCCACGAGTGCCTCGCCCTCGAATGCGCCGAGGCAGATCGAGGTTGGCTTCGCAAGCTCGGAGGCGAACATCGACCTCGACCATGGCGTCGGATAGGCACGCTGCTCGATCGGCTCGATCGCATCCAGATCGGACGGCTCGAGCACGCGAATCTCGATTGCCACAGCCGTCACGCCGACGGCCTCGCGTCCGGCTCGCGCACATAGAGCGGCTCGACGAGCCCCGCCTCCCCGAAAGCGCCCGCGTGCTCGACGAGCAGCAGCGGGTCGGGAAGGTGCCGCGGGTCGTCGTCGGGCGGAATGCTGGCTCCTGCCGCCTCGAAGAAGGCCCGGTAGCGGATCGCGCCGTCGCCGAGGAGCACCTGGCCCGCGACGTCCAGCTCCTCAGGCGAGCGCACTTCCGGTCCGCGTGTGAAAACCTCGCCGCGCCGTGCATCGAGCACAGGCACCGCGCCCGAGTAGCCGTCGAGGGTCGATGCGCCCGCGACGGGCACGCCGAGCGCCAGCGAGAGGGAGCGCGCCATCGCCAGCCCGATGCGGATGCTCGTGAAGCTGCCCGGGCCGCGCCCTACGACGATCCGCTCGATCGAGGCCGGATCTTCGACGAGCTCGTTGACGGCTGCCAGCAGGTCGCCGGCCCGTGCCGCCTGCGCACGTTCGCCCGAGGCGAGCCCGCAGACGGCGCCGAACGACGTCGCGGTGTCAAAGACCAGGGTCGTCATCACTCTCGATCCGGATGTGGCGGTGCGCTTCGTCGACGTGGCTGAGGGTAACCGCGACGCGCGGCGCCGGGAGCCAGCTCGCCCCGTGCTCCGGCCATTCGACGAACGCGATCGAACCGTCGAAATACGGCTCGAGATCGCCCCACTCCTCGGCTTCGATCCCCGATAGGCGGTAGAGATCGAGGTGCGCGACGGGAACCGGCGCCGCGTAGCGGTGGCCGATCGTGAAGGTCGGGCTCGAGACCGGCGACGAGACGCCGAGCGCCCGGGCAGCCCCGCGTACGAAGGTCGTCTTCCCCGCGCCGAGCTCGCCTGAGACAGCCACGACGTCGCCCGCCCGCAGGCGACCGGCGAGGCGCGCGCCGAGCGCTTCGGTCTCCGCGGCCGAGGAGGTAAGCGTCTCCATCGCGCGCATGGTAAGGCGGGTCAGCG
>Ga0070684_100002440_pt1 | contig 13707 bp, 9 predicted proteins | sample KBSC723LmetaG_FD_65653 | JGI IMG/M metagenome (GOLD analysis project Ga0070684, IMG submission 65653) | Corn rhizosphere microbial communities from Kellogg Biological Station, Michigan, USA - KBS C7.2-3L metaG | ecosystem: Host-associated > Plants > Roots > Rhizosphere ...
TCGAGGTCGATGCCCCTTCCCAGTGGTCGGCCTCCGATGTCCCGGGCCATCGACTTGACCAGGTCCAGGTGAGTCGTGATGCGCTGGTCACGCGCCCTGGTGTCAGATGCCTTGGAGTCGCCGGTGCCTTGCATGTCTTGAAGTCCTTCGTCCCGTCTGGTTGCGAGTGGCGGCTCTGGCCCAGCGGCCAGTCGAACCGCCCCGCCTGGAATCCTTGACGCTGGCCTCCATCTACGAACGACATGTCACCCACATTCGGCGCGAACAACCAGACGCCGGTCGGATCGATGCATCACGACTCGACGCCGAGGTCGCTGTCCGGATGGCCGTGACCGGTCACTCTCGAGAACAGGTCGCCGAGGCGATCTTCGAAGGCACGCGGGAACGTCGGCACCATGAGGATCGCGACTGGCAGGCCTACGCCCGGCGCGCCGTCCAACGTGCGTTCGGTGCTCCGGGCGAGCAAGTCCGGTTACACCTCGAGCTTCTCCGAGACAAGCTTCTGCGGCTAGAAGGTCGCCGAGACGAACAACAGCTCCTCCGCAGCCTTCGTGGTCGATCGACCGGACTTTGACGCAACCGCGGAGCGTGCTCCTGCAACGCCAGGGTTGCAAAGACGTGGTCACCTGGCGCATGACGTGGTCGTGGTCATCCTTGCGCAGCTCGCGTCGGTGGCGATCTACCTGCTGCCGGTGGCGGTGGTGCTGGCGCTGCATACCCGACGCGAGCGCCCGCTCGACGAACTGGCGGCACTCATACCGGCAACGGTCGCGATCGATCTGCTCGCGGTCCTCTTGCTGTGTCGAATCATGCGGCTGGAGTTGGCGGCCTTCGTTGGTCGCGCCCTGTGGATGGTCAGCGCCACGCTCTGGTCCCAACTTCTCCGCCGGCGCGGCGCCAAACTGGCGCGGCCGTCCACGTTGGATCGGCGAGCACTCGTCGGGATCTCGCTCGCGGTGGCGACCGCCGTCATCCTGAGCCTCATCCGCTCACGCCCATTCGCGATCTGGGATCGCGAGTTGCACATTCCGTTCGTCGGCGCGCTGCGCGGGCAGCACATCCCATTCGCCAATGCCTACGAGCCCGGCATCGCGTTCCACTATCACTTCGCCGGAGACGTGCTCGCCTCGATGCTTCAGATTTTCTCGTTCGACGTCATCCACGCATCGTTGGCTCTGTCACTCGCGCACGACGTGATGTTCGCCCTCATCGCGGCCACCGTCGGTCTCGCGATGCTTTCATCGGGCAGGAAGCCCGTGCATGCGGTCGTGCTGGGTGTCGCTGCGGTTCTGCTGTCCGGTCCCTGCATCTTCCGTTTCGGAATCGGCGATCCCTTCGTCGGCTACAGCTACTACGCTCTGTACGTCTGGGGATTCCGGCCTCACCAGCACGTCGCAATGTTGATGCTCGCGGGCATCGCGACTGTTCTGGTCGGCCGTAGCCGGCGCGACATCGAGCCGACTCAGGTGCACCAAGGCGCCGATATCCACGTCAGGATCGGCGCGCTCGTGGCGATGATGAGCCTTCTGCCCATCACAGACGAAACGTCCGCGGCAATGGTCGGGCTCTGCCTAGGAATTGCTTGGCTCGCCGATGCGAAGTTCATCGGCCGCAACCGTGGGCGCGGCGCCTGGATCTTGGCCGCAATGGCCTTCGCGTTCGTCGCGACGAATCTGGTCTTCGATGCGTCGCTCGCCCGCGGCGGGCCCGTACAAAAGGTGTCTCTCGTCGCGCCCCGGTCGCCGGGCGTGCAACAACCGCCGTTGCCGTTGTCGGGTGGTTCCGGGTGGGTCGCTCTGGTTGCCGACACAGTGCCGGTATGGGCGATCATGCTGGCGCTCGTTCTGCTCGCCATTCGGCGAGACAACGGAGGCGAGCGGCCGACGCGCGGCTTCATCGTCTTCACCGCCGCATTGGCTTTTCTTTCGATCCTGGGTCTGACGACACTGGACATAAACGGCTCGGCGCCCGAATCTCACCGATTCCTCACCGCTGCGCTGTTCCTGTTTCCGCTATTTGGCGTCCTCGATCTCGACCGCTGGTCGCTTGGCTCCCTCGGACGCACCCTCGTTTTGTCAGCGCTAACGCTCGGCGCCGTCTCGGAGCTGTTCTGGCTCAGTCACTCGCCTCGGCATCCGACACCCGAGTGGTACTTCCAACAGCGAGGTGAGAACCTGCACACCTCCAACTGCCGTGAGATAGCGGGCGCAGCGCTAGCGCAAGCGCCGGCTGTCGCCTATGTGGAATCCAGCGTCTTCTACTCATACGTCGGCTGCCGCCCGAGCTTCGTGGCCGGCAGGCGCTCGGACTACTGGGCGATGAAGCAGCGGCCCACAGCGGGGGTGGCTGGCCTGCAGCAGCTGGACGCCCAGATGCTCGAGCCCCGTGCCGCCGTCGACGCCATCTGCCCCACAGGCCGGCGGCCTGGCGACGTCGATGCCGTCTGTGCCTACGCCTTGGCGCACACCACCTGTGCTCCCGAAGGCACGAACTTCGTCCGGTGTCCGCTCTCCCCGACCGACCGGCGCGCGATTCTCCATTCGGCAGAGGCGCGTTGAACTCGGCGCGCTTCGCCGCTCATTTCTGGCTTATCTTCGAAGCAAAATGACGGATCCGCGGCTCCACCAGCACCGCTCGCTCTATGTGGGCGCCGCGATCTTGGTGGCCGCGCTCGCGTTGCGTGTTGCCCTGATACAGACCGCACGTTTCACGGGCGACGAGGCGCGCGACTATGCGATCGGCATGGGCATCGCGAGTGGCACGCAAGCACCACTTCTAGGACCGGAGATCTCCAGCGGGAAAGCCCGGCTCCCGGGCCCCCTCCAGTTCTGGCTGGCGGCGTTCCCCCAGCTCTTCACGCGCGCGCCCGAAGGCGGAAACCTGTTCTTCGAGCTCATGAGTGCCGCTTCGGTCTGGCTGTTTTGGCTCACGCTCCGAAAGCCGTTCGGTGACGCCGCCGCTGCCTTCGCCGCCGGGCTCATGGCGCTATCGCCCTGGAGTGCGCTCTTCGGCGATCGCGTCTGGAACCCGAACGCGTTCCTCTTCTTCGAGGGCGTCGCGCTCCTCGCGGCCGTCAAGTTGCGCGAGAACCCCCGATCGGCATGGGCGGCGGTGCTGCTTGTCGCGTGCCTCGCGTTGCCACAACTTCACAGCTCGGCGCCCGTCGTGTGGCTGGCCCTGATGCCGCTGGTCGTGGGGCCGCTGCGGCAGGCCCGCCGCCGCACGCTCGCGGTTGGCGTGGTCATCGGCGCTCTCCTCTATATCCCCCTCCTCATTCATGAAGCCAAGACCGGCTTCGGTAACACACGCGCGTTCTTCACCGAGGCGCTCGCAATCGGTGGCCGGAAGAACTCGGCCGTCGACAGCCACAGCTTCCTGTTCACACCGGCCTACGTGCTGCGACTCTTGACCCTCGACGTCACCTACCACGAGCTCACGGGTTACTGGGGAGGCCTCGACGAAGCGGCCGCGTGGCGCGCGCTTTGGTTCGGAAGTGAGGCACGCCCGTTTCATCCCCTGCGCCTTGCGACGCTTCTCGCGTCGATAGCGTTGCTGGTCGCGTCGGTAGCGATCGCGGGGCGCGAAATCTGGCGGCGGCGGTCCGGTACCAGCTGGCGTGCGGCGCTCGGGCCGTTCACGATGGCGGCGCTGATCGCTATCGCGGCGGACTCGCTGTTTCTTGGCATCACGCGCAAGCGCGTCTTCGCCCACTACGTGACGCCGACGCTCCCGTTCATTTTCATTCTGTATGCCGCCGCCGCACGACCGGCACTCGCGAACCGGCACTTGCGACCCTGGCTCCTGGTCCTTGCCATCATGTTTGGCGTTGGTGGCGTCGAAGCGACGCTCTCGATCTCGCGGCGAATCGACGGGCGAAACGGCCTCGCGGTTCACCGCGCCGCCGCGCAGCGACTGCTCGACGATTGTGAGGAGGCGGGTCGCGCACACCCAGCCTGTACCGGCCAGCTCGAGTTCGGATATTTCGCCGTCCAGTACTCGCACATGGTCTTCGGGCAGCACGCCGTCGCCCCGCCGATCCGCTGGGGATGGGGGACTGGGTTCGCCTACCGATTGCAGAAGCGTGAAACGCCTGCACCAGCCGCCGGCGCGGCGTATCCCGTCACGAACGTCGGCGCGGTTAGCATCTATCGCGTTCGATGACTGCCGCCGCAAACGCGAACGGGATCGCCGCGCGAGCGCGAAGCTGGCTGGAGCGCCACGGCGTTCCCGCGCTGGTGGTAGTCGCCTACGTTTCCGTCTTTCCGTACTCGCCGGCAATCAATAGTCCCAACGAAAACGTTCGCGTCTACATGACCCGCGCTCTGGTCGAGCACCACGAGCTGGCAATCAACCGAATCGAAGCCGAGTGGGGCTGGGTCAACGACAAGGCGAAAAACGGGACACGCGTCTTTTCCGGTAAGGCTCCAGGTGTGTCGCTGCTCGGCGTTCCGGTGCTGGCGGCGCAGACCTGGCTCTGGCACCGATTGGGCTGGCCTTCGCCAACGCAGCTCGCGACCACCCTGGCCCTCCGGCTGTTTGGCGTGATCCTCCCGATGTGCGGCTTCCTGTGGATCTTTTGCGGATACCTGCGCCGCGTGGTGGGTTCACCTGGTTTCGCGGATCTGCTGTTTGCGGGCGTCGCGCTCGGATCGCTGATCTACCCCTACGGGATTCACTTCGTCGGACACAGCCTTGCGGCTGCGACCAGCTTCGGCGCCTTCATGGCGTTGGTGCCCGATCGCGAATTGACCTCGAGCCGCTCGCGCATTGCCGTCGCGGGATTGCTCGCCGGCCTAGGCGTCCTCTTCGAATATCAGAATCTATTGGTGGCGGCGTTGCTCGCCGGCTACGTGGCGGTGCGACGGCCACGTTTGTTGTTTTGGTTCGCAGCCGGCGCCTTGCCGGCGGCGATCGCCCTCGGCGTCTATCAAGAACTTTGCTTCGGCAGTCCGTGGGCGTTCCCCTACGCCCATCTGGAAAACGCTATGTTCCAGACCGAACATCATGCGAAAGGCTTTCATGGCCTTTCGCTCCCGCAAGCCAGGAACGTTCTCAGCGTCCTCTTCCTTCCAGGCTTCGGCCTCTTCGCCAATTCTCCATTCTTGTTGATCGCGGCTGTCGCGCTGGGTTGGGCAGTCGTACGCGGTCCGCGCGCCGAAGCGCTCCTCTGCGCGGCTGTGACGGTCCTCCTGGTGACGTTCATCGGGGGCCTGTCGAACTGGCGAGGTGGCTGGTCCGTTGGACCACGCTACATCGCAGCGGTCGTCCCATTCCTGACCGTCGGGTTGGCCTACGTCTGGCCCGCGCTGTCGGCGACGCGGTTCGCCAGGCCTTCTTTGGCGCTCACAGCAGGTCTTGTGGCGGTCGGCGTTCTCTTCAACACATCGCCTGCGATTCTCTACCCGCAGTATCCGCCGCAGCTCCGAAACCCGACCTTTCAATTGCTTCTCCCGCTCCCGGCCGAGGGATATGTGCCCTATTCGCTCGGATACGCGCTGGGATTGCGCGGTTTATCGTCGCTCGTCCCGACCCTCTTGGCGGTGGTCGGCGCTCTGGCTCTGGCGTTTCGCTCGGCGTGTGGCTGGCCAAAGGACAGGCGCCGCGCGTTGAAGGTCATCCTGGGCGCCGTCCTTATCTTCGCGTGTGTTACCGGAGCGTTTGCGCTGTACGCGCGCGCCCTTTCGCTGGGCGAGCGCACGGCGATAAAGTTGGTGAAAGACACCTGGACGCCACGCCCTCCGCGCTCGTCGCAATGACGGCGAACGCGGAGGCGGTCAGCTCGCAGCGGCCGTCATCGAGTCGGCGGCGCCGCTTGTCTGCGCGACCCCACTCAGCCGCTGCGCCGACGGAACCAAGCCAATTGCGGCCAGATAGACCAGGATGCCAACCGCCAATGCCGCGGTGAAACCGAGGTTCATCGACAGAAACATGGCGGCCACTGAACCGACCACGCTGGCCGCACCGTTGACACCCCACGCCCAGGCGACCATGTCCTGCCCCAGATTGCCCGCTGCCCGCACTCCCGTCGGCAGGAGAACGCCCATCAATACGCCGACGGGCACGATCAGGACGATTGCCATCGCGATCCGCGCGCCAAGAGGAAGCCCCAGACAAGCGTGGAAGATGGGGGTGAGCACTGCGGCGTAAACAGCCAAAAGGATCGTTAGGGCGAGCACGACCTGCATCGCAAATCCCCGCAGGCCAAAACGTGCTCCGCCCCAACCAGACAGCGCGCTCCCCGCCCCCGAAGCGGCCAACAAGCTCGCCAACACCACCGCCAACGCATAGATCGGGTGCCCGAGAAATAAGACAAACTTCTGCATGAAGCCGATCTCGACCAAGATGTAGCCCAGCCCTAGGCACGAGAAATACGCGAGCAAGCGCAGCTTCAGACCTCGCGACGCGCGCAACGCCTCCCGCCGAAGCAATAGCAGCGGCCCCACGACCAGCAGAAGGGTCATCGCTACCGAGAGGATCAAGAGGAAGATCAGGATGGCGACGCCTAGGTTGTTCAGCTCCAACCTCTCGGGGTGGGCGAAGATCGAGAGGAGCTGATGCGGTCGCAAGTTGTAGAAGAAGAACGGGCGATCGTCAGTCGTGGCGCTCGCATCATAACGTTGCACCGCGAGGACGGATTCCGCCGTCGGTGCTTCCAAGAACGAATGCAGGAGCCGATCTTCGTCCCCGCCGTCGCCAGACGCATGCCCGCCTGGCGTGAACAGCAATCGAAGGTGGCCGTCCGCTACCGCGGCTCGCAGCCGCGCGAGGTCTTCCGGCCGGTATGGATCGCGCGATAACAGCAGAGTGCCGCGCCGGTCGTTGTCCGTCGCGATCGCGAAGTAGCTCGCCACCTCGATCCCCGCTACGCCGCGGGCCTCGAGCGCTGCGCGTCCGAGCGCAACGAGCCGCAGGAACTCTTTCGGCGAGTTGGCGTCGTACCAACGAGTTACCGCGAGAATGCCGCCCGGCGCCAAGTGGTCAAGGAACTCGGAGAATGCTTCGCGCGTGTAGATGTTGTTCTCCGACAGCGTGAATGCGCCGGACGAAGACGCCGCCCAGGTGTCCACCAAGGTTGCCTGGATCGATGCGAACGTGTCGGGGGCACGGCGTATGTAGCTTCGGCCTTCATCGACGACGATCTGGACGCGCGGATCTCGATAGAGATCGCCATTCCAGTCTGCATATTTCGACCGCATGACCTGGTTGACGATGACGGGGTTGACCTCCACCCCCACCACGTGTGGCGCGCCATGGCTCAGCGCGGACGTCACATCAGTGCCGCCTCCCGGCCCAATGATCAACGCCGTGCCGTCGTGTCGGAGATCGTACACAAGGGACGCTACCCGGATCTCCGGGAACCGCCGCGCTGCCTGGTAGTTGGACGCGCGGATGTCGCCAGACCACATCCGCGTGGCGGCATCGGCATCGATGAAAATCCACCGGTAGTCAGGATCACCGGCCGGGGTCACCGTGATCTGCGAAAAGGCGTTCCACTTCTCGAAAAGGACAGCGCGTTTTCCCAGAAATTTGTCGGGATTGCGCGCCTCACCAAACCGATGATCGCTAGGCTCGCGGACTGCGACAACGAGCAGAGCTACGCCGACAACGGCCGACAGCAAAACCAACTGCCGGCCCTGTGTGCCCGCCGAAAGAGCGAAAAGCAGCGCGGCCAGAGCGCCCGCCGCTGCCGCAATGACCACTGCGCCCGGTGCACCCAACCACGAGATGACCGGAATGACGACCAAACATCCGAGAGCGGCACCCACGAGGTCAAAGGCGTAAACGCGACCTATCTGCTCCTTGGCGGCGGCAATCGCCACCGACAGCGCCAACCCCGAGAACAGAAACGGTACGCTGGCGGCCAGGTAAATCCAGCAGAGTGTCGTCCAGTTGGATCGCCAGCCCCGCAGGCTGATGGGATTGTGCAAGGCGACGGACAAAGCGAAGACGACACCGACTGCGAAGCCGAGCATCGAAGCTGCCGCCCAAAATCCCGGCGAGCGGCGGGCGAAGAAACCCGGAAATAGATAAAGCGCCACGCCACCGACAGCGAGCCCCAACAGGGCCAGCGAGATGACCATGAACGCGAAGTGGTAGTACATCGTCACGCTGTAGACGCGCGTGAGCAGCAGCTCTAGGGCGATCGTCGCGAAGCTGGCGAGAGCAACGCCGAAGGGAAAGAGGCGCATCCGCATTGTCGTCATCGCTGTCTGAGTCTCCTGCATTGGTCGCGAATGCGTCAGTAGAACAACCGAGCCTCCCGCGGGTCAACGGGAAACTCGTCCTGCACTTTTCGAATGCTTCCATCCAGATCGAGGCACCGCAGATCCGGCTCGGAGCCCACGACATTTGCCGACCTTTCGCAACGATCTCGACTCGTTTCCTTTCAGCAGCGACAGCGATGGCGCGTTTGCGTTTGGCTTCCCGCTTAGGCACGCGCTTTGAAGACCGCAGCGTCCGCACTTAACGTGCGAACCCGTCAACCCAATCAAGGAGAAACCACAATGTTGCGAAAGAGTTTGCTGCGCGCTGCCCTAGGGTTTTTGTTCGTTGCTTGCGCGGCCGCCATTCCGAAGGCTGCCAGCGCCAATTGTCTGACCGACAATCTTAACAGCCTGCCGACCGACTATGGACGCCAGTTCACGCTCACAATCGTCGTCGGCGGTGGATCCTGGGTGAGTTATTCGTCCGGCACGACGACCAACGCTGGAACCGCGTCCTACAACATGAACCAGACGTTTTCGAATCGATACACGAGTTCACAGAATTTCGATGTCGGCCAAGCCGACTCGATCAAGTTCTCATCGCTCAACAGCAGCACCGGAGCAGCTGCAATCCACAACAACACGTGGGGCGGCAGTGATTGGAACCTAACATTCACGTGCGTCAACTCGACGATGGCCACTGCGGATACCGGCGGTGGCGGTGGGCAGGTGGTCCTTTCCTTCGGCGGTTTAGGATACATCGTGCCGTAGCCACTCCTCCGGTACACGCAAGCAAGATTGCTGTGTAGTCCGTCACCCTGGGGACTCCAAAGCAACACTCCGGGGTGACGTCAACCTTGCTCGAAGGCCGCGAGGACGAGCTATCGACTGCCCCCAACGCCCGAAGTGCAGGCAGTCCTCGGCGAAACTCGTGCGGCCGCGATGGCCGCACACGAATTGTGTGGCGCACCGGGAACGACGGCCCATCGACACGGTTGAGACCGCCTCGGGCTTCACGTAGCTCTGGATCGTCGTCGAGCTCGACTCATGACCGAGCGAGGCGGCGACCACGTGGGCAGACACGCCGTTCTCCACCGCCAGCGTCGAATGCAGCCCGCGCATTCCGTGCGCCGTCACCTTCGGCACCCGCTTCGCAGATGCGCTTCACCCACTTCCGGACCCAGTCCCGCCAGTGATGTCCGAAGAGCTTCGCCTCGGGTGACTTCCCCTCCGCGAGCGCCTTGAGCATCGGCCGGAGCAGCTCCGGCACCTGCAGCGTCCTCCGCCCCGCCTCCGTCTTCGAGTCCGGTATCCAGAGCAGCTTCCCGTCGTCGTCGAGATCGCGCACCATCCACCGACTTGCACGCCGAATCGAGCAGTTCGGTTACCGCATCGACCTCAGACCCGCGGCTTGAATCGCGACTGGTCTTCCTAGTTCAAGATGAACGGGATGGGATGATTCTCCTTCGCGAAAAATACGACGCTGGAGAACACGTCAGGGGGCGCAGCCGGATCGTGCGCGACGAACATGCTTCCCATCCAGCCAGCCTTCTCACGGGTATCGAAGATCTGGTTCACTAGGTCGCGGAGGCCGTCCTCCGTCGTCTCCTTTACGGTCACCCGGCAGATTGTGCTGCCACAGGTCACGTTCTCAATCCGCGCATTGCCGCCCGCAAGCGGAGCGAGCGCTGTCGCGATCTGGGTTTCCGCTCGCGGCGACCAGTTCGGGTCGCGGGGTTCGTGGGACAGAACCTCCTCGATGTGCGCCGCGTGCTCCGTGTAGGTCGGCGGCTCCGGGCGCGTGGAGGTCGGGGGTGCATCGGGCTTCGAACCTTCGCGCGGGCTCGGCTGTTTGGTGATCGTCTGAGGAGCGACAAGGGTCGTGTTCGCGGCTCCGGCCAGCAACGCCAACTGAGTGCGAGCGACGGTGCCCAGTTCATTCGCTCTCGATGCTTCTGCGTCGGCGATCACGTCGCACCTGTGCCGAAGGTCGTCGAGGTGGCGTCTCGTTGCGCGCCGATCGATGGCCACGACTGCAATGAGCAGTGCGAGCGTTCCCCACCAAATCATGCGCGATCTCTTCATCGTTTTCTTCATTTCCGAGTGAAGCCGCGGACGCGCCTGCGCTAGAACTGCACCGAATCAATAGCCTGCAGCCTCCCCCCGTTGATGAGGGTGCACTTGTAGAAGACGGTGGTGCTGCCATTCACCGCGCCGAAGGCCGTCCCGCCGACCTGGGTGCGGCCGTTGATGCCAGTCGGGCCGAGAACAAATACCGGGTTGTTGGAGAAATCCTTGCCATAAACGGTGCAGCTTGCCCCCTCGCCCGCAGGCGCGGTCGCGTAGAAGCGGAAGTTGCCGGCCGTTCGGCTCTGCATAGGAGCCCAGACGGCAATTGGGCCGCCGCAGTTGTTGTAGATGGCGTTATCACCTGTCGAGATGGTGTTTCGGTTGACGCACGTTGCATTCACCCCAAGCGGCTGTGCGACGAGCCCCGGCAAGCTGTCCGAATGTGCGGTGGCCGAGGCCCCCAGAATGAAAAGCGCAGCAAACCCCAGGGGAGACAGCGTCTTCTTGATCATTGTGGCTCCTTTTCGACTCGTGAGGATTCCGGCCCTTCACCCGTTGAGACGTCGACCATCGGTGAATCCGGAGTCGTTCCTCAGATTGGTCCTTGCGGCCGGACGAAAGTGAACATGTTCGGGTGCTTAATGTCGGGGGCTCCAATTTCCTTCACTGCCGCGCACGCCGGCGCCGGATTGCATTCGGCGACACGCGAGTGAAGGGTTCGCGCACCCGACATTCACGAATGAGGCGGCCGTTTCCCTGCGCGGTGGCGCGCTCGGCCGGACGCTCGACCCGTGACACGCCGGACAGCGCCGACGCCGCCGGGAGCCCTCCGGGGTCGGAGGCACGTAGGTTCCGTTTACGGGGGCAGCGGCCGGCAGACGCCGTTGTCGCAGATCTGATCGCTGCCGCAACTGTCGAACGGTGATCCCGTGCTCGTGCAGGTGACGACCGTCGTCCAGAACGCGAGATGGTTCGTTTGCGTGAAGTTCTGGAACGGCAGCCAGATCGGCGCCAGCGACGGATCGGCGCCCGCCCGCGCGAGCCCGAGGTCGATCGCCGCCATCCAGAGCTGCGCGCGCTGCGCGCCGGACGCGCCGGTATTCTTCAGATAAGTTCCGTAATCCATCTTCGAGCTGAAGGTGACGAACAAGATCCGCCCGTCCGATTGCGCGTTCGGGCTTAGCTTGGGCCAGGTCGACGACACGTCCGTGCCTTGCGACGCGCGCGCGAGGTCGAAACAGGTCGGACCGGGACACGTTTGCAGGTCCGCGTCCGCCGAGGCGAGCCGCAACCGCGCCTTGCTGGCGTTGTACGCCGACGTGCCGTTCGGCACGCCGACGATCACCAGCCAGTGCTCGTCGGGCGACCAGGTCGGATAGTAGTGGGCGAGGCCGTCCGCCGCGCTCGTCACCACGATCCGCCGCAACGCGGTGGCCTTGCCCGTCTGCGGATCCAGCTCGAGCGTCGCGATCTCGCCGTCCTCCGGCCGGGTGTCGGCGACCGAGCGCATGCCTCCCGAGCCGTCCGGCAGCATCCCCGAGTAGAGCGTGAACGCGACGCGATGGCCGCCCGGGGACCATTCGGGATGCGTCACGAGCTTGCCCGAGGGCAGCAAGCCCGCGACGGCGCCGATATCGACCGCCTTCCCGGTCGCGGTCTCGAACACCTGGACCTCGCCGAATGTCGTGATGAGGACCCGGCTTCCATCGCTGTCGAGGGCGGTGAAGCGCGCCTTCGGCGCCATCGCGCCGATGGGGGAGATGCTCGCCTGCTCCGGCGTGTGCGTCGCGGCGACGCTCAGGGTCGCCGCCGACGAGCCCTGGTCCGGCGTCGCGGCGAAAGAGATCATCGCGCCGTCGCGGCTGACGCTGTGGCAGCCGCCGCACGGCAGCGGATCCGTGGGCGACTTCGGCACGATGAATGGCGTCGCGGTCGCGGCGCCGAACGGCAGCCGGTAGGTCGTCCCCCCGATATCAGCCGCCGTCCAGTAGTAGAGGCCTCCCAACACCGGCTCGGGCGAGAAGCGGACCGTGATCGCGTTCGACTGGTACACCGGTCCCCCCAGACCGTCGGTGCCGGCGATGGTCGCGGTGAGCTGCCCGTCCCGGTGCGCGCTGGCGACCGCCAGCCAGCCCGCCGCCGGCAAGGTGTAGGCGCAGCAAGGCACGTAAAAGTCGTACTGGCTGGCGCCGTCGTCGAGCCGGATCCGGAACACCTGGCTCGCGGCATCACCGCGCGTCCACTGGAACGTCACCGCCCCCAAATTGAGCGGGTGCATCGCGCCGTCGAGGGGATACGCGATGTTCGGCGCCCCGGCGGCGGTGCCGGCGGGACCGTTGAACATGGCCGGCGCGCCGGGCACCGCCGAATCGACGTATGGAAACGAGAACGGGCGCGTCCCCGGCGGCTCGATGGCGATCGCCTCGCGCCGGGGGCTGCACGCCCCGCCAGCCGCCGCGACGCCGGCGAGCGCGACTGCGAGCGCGGCACCGGAGACGGAGGTTGCGCGATCCCTGAGACGAGGGAAGATGTTCATGGCTCACGGCGCCGCTCGGCGAGAGACAATCGACGCCACATCTGCCCGCCCTGGTCCGAGCGCTGACCGCAGTCGCCGGCTGCTCGCCACAGTGTCCATTCCCGAGGGCCGGGCTTCAACGATAAACTGCGCGCGCGACGACGACATGGGCCCCGGGGTAGAGCTTGGCGGGCGAGGCGCCGGCGCCCGGCATGGCCCGCAGAGCCGGGAGGTCGCCAGCTCGACCCGACCGAGCACGTCGTCGCCTTTCAGCTCGGCGCGCTGTTCTGATATGGACCCCCGCGTGGCAGGGAGGGGCGATCATTGAAGTCGCCGGGTGGAGCGATGAGACGAACGACGCTCTGGATTGTGGCGCTGAGCGCGCTGGGCGCCTGCCGCGCGCGCTCTCTTGCGCCAGACGCGTCAACGAGCGGCACTGCTGGGACCTTGGGCGGCGCGGGTGGCTCCGGCCGGGGCGGTGCCTCCGGCCGCGAGGGCATGTCCGGCGCGGGCGGCGAACCGGCCTGCGCTGCAACGTGTGCGACGCCCGTCGGAACGGGCTCCATGCTCGCGACCGCTCAGACGCAGCATATGCGCTGGCGGGCGGCTGGCAGATCTGCGCGGGCAGCGGCAACACGTTCTTTGGAGCTCCGGCCGACACGATAGGCGTCGAGTTCGCACCGGCCACGTCGAACGCTAATTACCCGCAGTTCAGCGGCAACATGTACTACCTGGTTCAAGGCGGGAGCGGTCTCGTGCGAGGCGCGGGGTTCGACTATCAGCTGCAATACGACGTAGTAACGCTCCAACCGGGATCGTTCCAGCTCAGCATCCGCCCGACCCCCAACACCATCTTCAACCGCAGCTTCCTCTACTCGGCCTGCCCGCGAGAGTTCGAGATTGACGACATCGGCTCAA
>Ga0070684_100002441_pt1 | contig 13694 bp, 10 predicted proteins | sample KBSC723LmetaG_FD_65653 | JGI IMG/M metagenome (GOLD analysis project Ga0070684, IMG submission 65653) | Corn rhizosphere microbial communities from Kellogg Biological Station, Michigan, USA - KBS C7.2-3L metaG | ecosystem: Host-associated > Plants > Roots > Rhizosphere ...
GTCGGGATTGCCCATGCCGAAATCGATGATGTCTTCGCCGCGGCGGCGCGCGGACACCTTCATCTCCCCGGTGATGTTGAAGACATAGGGGGGCAGGCGCTGGATACGGCTGAACTCTTCCATGCTCCCCAGTTTACAGGCGGCAGGGTTCAGCTGGCAGGTGGACCGTACTCCTGTGTTTTCAACGCGTGAAACTTCGTTGTTGCAATTGAAGGGCACATTAGGCGTAGAATCGGCGGATAACTCCTAAGACTTGTCCCTAAGGAATCCCTATGCGGTTTCGTGTGTCTCTTCGCTTGCTCCTGGCCCTGTCCTGTCTTGGTTCCTGTTACATGCTTCATGCGCAGTTTCAGGAACCCACAAAAGAAGAATTGCAGATGACATCGGACCCCAAGGCTCCCGGTGCGGCGGCGGTGGTTCTTTATCGCGAGGACAAGACCGACGACAACATTCATTACGAGTCGATCTACGAGCGCATCAAGGTGCTCACGGAGAAGGGCAAGGAAGCGGCGACGATCCGGATTCCCTATCAGCAGGGCGTCTTCAAGGTGACCGACATCCAGGGCCGGACGATCCATGCGGACGGGACCGTCGTGCCGCTGACGGCGAAGCCGGCTGACCTGATGGATGTGAAGGTCAAGGACTTCCAGGTAAACACGATGGTGTTTACGCTTCCCGCGGTTGAGGTGGGGAGCATTCTGGAGTATCGGTTGCAGAAGCGCTATGACGATAACTGGATCGATCCACCGGACTGGTACGTTCAGGGCAAGTACTTCGTACACAAGGCGCATTACTTCTTTCAACCGGCGCCCGACTACCTGAACTCGGTGATGTGGTCTTCCCATATCCCACCGGGGACTAAGGTAATTAACGACGCCCAGGGGAGATTCATGTACGACGTGGTGGATGTCCCGGCGCTGCCCGACGAGGACTGGATGCCTCCGCTGAACAGCATGAAGTTGCGGATCAATTTCTTCTATGCCGAGTACCACAACGGGCAGCAGTTCTGGCAGGAGAACGGCAAGAACTGGGCAAAGAACGCCGAAAAGTTCGCCGATCCCGGCAAGGCCATCAAGAGCGCCGTAGCGGAGCTCGTAACTGCGAGCGACACCGACGAGCAGAAGGCGAAAAAGCTCTATGACGCGGTGCAAAAGCTCGAGAATACCGATTTCACGCGCGAAAAGAGCCAGGCGGAACGCAAGAAGGAGAAGCTGAAGGACATCAAGCGCGCGGAAGACGTGTGGGTGCAGAAGAGCGGATCGTCAGACGATCTGGCGCTTTTGTACGTGGCGATGGCGCGCGCCGCCGGACTGCAGGTGGAACCGATGAAGGTGGTGAATCGCAATGATGCGATCTTCGATCCGGATTACCTCAGCTTGAGCCAGCTCGACGATTACATCGCCGTGGCAGTCATCGGAGGCAAGGACGTATACCTCGACCCCGGCCAGAAGATGTGCCCATTTGGACTGCTGCACTGGAAGCACACCTATGCAAGCGGGCTGCGAGCGAGCGGCAAGGGCGCGTCGGTTGCCATGACTCCGGGCAACGCCTATACGCAGAACATGGTGGATCGCGTAGCGGACCTGACACTCGCGCCGGACGGCAGCGTGACGGGATCGGTGCAGTTCGTGATGAACGGGCAGGAGGCGCTGCGCTGGCGCCAGTCGGCGATCCGCAATGATTCAGACGAGGTGAAGAAGCAATTTGACGACTGGGCGCGAGGCATTGTGCCCGACGGGTTGAATGTGGACTTCGATCACTTCCTGGGGCTCGATCAGTATGCGTCGAATCTGATTGCGATCGTGAAAGTCAACGGGCAACTGGGAGCGGCCACGGGCAAGCGTTTCTTCCTGCCGGGCATGTTTTTCGAATCGCACGCGGCACATCCGTTCGTGGCCACCGATCACCGGCAGGTTCCGGTGGACGTGCACTATCCGCAGCGCGTGGTTGACGACGTGACATACCGGATTCCCGCGGGGTTCGCGGTGGAGAGCGCGCCTCAGGCGGCGACGATCCCGTGGGGCGGCACAGCGCAGCTCAAGGTTGCGTCGAAGCCAGGCAACGACACTCTTGAGGTGGCGCGCAGCTTTGCTTACAACTACACGCTGGTCGACCCCAAGGAATACGGCAATCTGCACGATTTTTACCAAAAGGTGGCGACCGCGGATCAGCAGCAGATTGTGCTCGCGCGGGCGGCCGCGGCCAAGGCTGCAGGCCAGTGATGAAGCAGAGTAGAGGCAACACGGACAGGCGGAGGCAGCAGAAAATGATGAAATGGCGGCGGCAGACCGGGATCGCGATCGCGGCGGTGTTGGTGCTGGCGGCGTGCGGAACCGCACGGGCAAGCTGGTTCAACAAGGGGCAGCCGGTACCCGACTGGGGCGTAACGGCGGCCAGGACGCCGACGCCTTCCTACGTGGGCGATGCCAGTGCGGTGATTCTCTACGACGAATTGGTCGAGACCATCGACGGCAGCGGGCGGGCGATGGAACGGCGCCGGAAAGCGGTTCGCATCCTCAAGCCGCAGGGCCGGGACCAACTCTGCGATGTGACTTATGACGTCGATAACAAGATCAATTATTTTCGTGCGTGGACAATTACCGCAGACGAGAAATTGACGTTTCAGGCGCAGGATACCGACTTTGCTGAAGTCGGCGACACCGACGTTCCCATCATGCTTTCAACACACAAGACACGGATTGCGCATCCTCCAGCGCTTGACGTGGGCGCCACCCTGGTTTGCGAGTCGGAGGAGCTGATGGCGCCATACGAACGGGAAGAAGTCTGGGGAATCGAGCTTGGGATTCCGGTCGTGTACGAGGCGCTCGAACTCGATCTTCCGGCCGGTAAAGCGCCGGTAGCCAACTGGCACAACCACGAGCCCGTAAAGCCGGTGGTAGCGGGCCCGACGCAATGGCGCTGGGAGCTGAAGGATGTACCGGCGCTGAATTTGCGAGATGTTCCATCGCGTCCGACCCGGGCAGCGCTGGAGGCACGGATGAGCGTCATGTGGGGAGACATGGCCGCGGCCGATCCCGATGCGGAATGGCGCGCAATCGGGGAATGGGTGACGAAACTGGAAGCGGATCGGCCGATTCCTAATCCCGATATCACCGCGAAGGTACAGCAACTGACCGTGGGGGCGCCGGACTTCTATTCGCGAGTGCGGGCGATTACCGAGTCGATACAGAAAGATGTTCGGTATTTCATTGTGATGCGCGGCATTGGAGGCCTGCAGGCGAATCATGCGTCGGATATTTTCCGCAACCGTTATGGAGATTGCAAAGACAAGACGACGCTGCTGATCGCCATGCTGCAGGCGGCGGGAATCAAGGCATTCTACGTTCCGGTGGATGATGAACGGGGCGTGGTGGATCCGGCGGATCCGTCGCTGGCCGGCAATCACATGATCACGGCAATCGAAGTGCCCCCGGAGGTGAACGATCCGCGCCTGAGAGCGGTGGTGACCGCGAAGAACGGCAAGCGCTACCTGATCTTCGACCCGACAAATGAGCGCACGCCGGTTGGCAACCTGCCCTCGTATGAACAGGGGAGCTACGGCACTCTCTGCATCGGGGCCGAGAGCCAGGTCATCGCGTTGCCCGTGCTGGCGTCGGATGCGAATGGAACCGAGCAAAAGGGAGAATTCACGCTGGGGCCCGACGGGACCCTGACAGGCTCTGTGGATACGGTGCACATTGGCCCGGAAGGCGGCGAATTGCGGCGGTTCCTGAAGTACACCGATGAGAAGGAGCGGCGAGACGCCCTGGAAAAGGCAGTGGCATACGACGTCCCGGGTATCACGCTGACCTCGTTGCAGTTCATCCAGCCGCCCGCGCTGGATAAGCCGTTGGAGTTCCACTACAAGTTGACGGCGAGCCAGTACGCCCATAACGCGGGTCCGCTGCTGCTGGTGCGCCCAAGGGTGGTCGGCTCGCTGGCGCAGGCCTTCAATGATAAGCCGCGCACAGTCCCCATCGACCTGGATGCCACCGGCCGCTGGCATGACAGCTTCGATATCACCCTGCCGGCAGGCTACGTGGTCGACGAGACACCCGATCCGGTCGAGGTGGAGACGGCATTCGCAAGCTATAAATCGTCCATCACAGCCAGGGGCAACGTGCTGCACTACGAGCGTGAGTACGTGGTGAAGCAGGTGGAGATACCTGCCAGCGAAGCGAAGGAGTTTCGCAAGCTCGAAGGAGCGATCCTGATGGACGAGAAGGGAACAGCCGTGCTGAAAAGAGCAGCAGCCGGAGGACAGTAAAGCAGTCCGCGGTTTTCAATTGCCAGTTCAAATACACTGTGCCCGCAATCGACAAGGAGCCGCGCCGTGGAGTCGATTTGAGCAGCCTCCAAAGTCTTCGGGAGAAGTGTCCAGGATGCGAGCGGGTAATTCCTGCGGCTACGGTTCAGATTGTGCGCGCGTTCGTATGTCCTCACTGCGGTCTCGTGCTTCGGACTTCGCGGACCTTTCGCATGCTGCTGTACGGCTTCACGATCGCAGTCGCCAGCGGGGCATGCCTATATTCTGCACATACGATCTCCGGGCGAATAGCGGTGTGGCTGTCAGCGTGGATCTTAGCGACCATGGTGTTCGTGTTTGTGTCCAGGTGGGTAATCGGACTTCGATTCAAGGAGTTTGAGAAGAAGGAAGATTTTCAAAAGCTTCATCTCACGAAGTGAGTGGGCAGCAAATCACAACTTTTCATAACCGGTGCATCGCAGGAGTGGCCTTTCTCATCTAGGGAGAGGCCGCTTTCATTTGTCCAAGGGGGACGTTGTTGACGATGCATCCTTTATTCTCGCCATTTGAATTGCGCTCCGTTACGTTTCCAAACCGGATTGGTGTATCGCCGATGTGCCAGTACTCGTCCACCGACGGTTTTGCCACGGACTGGCACCTCGTTCACCTGGGCTGCCGCGCGGTCGGAGGCGCCGGCCTGGTGATGATCGAGGCTTCCGCCGTCACTTCAGAGGGTCGGATCACCCCCGCCGACTTGGGCATCTGGAAAGACGAGCACATTGCGAAACTCGAGTGCATTGCCACCTTCTTGCAGTCACAGGGCGCGCGGGCAGGCATCCAACTGGCGCACGCGGGGCGGAAGGCGAGCATGGCTCCGCCCTCGCAGGGCGAGCGGCTGTTGCCGCCGGCCGAAGGAGGCTGGATTCCGATAGCCCCCAGCGCAATCGCATTCAGCGAAAAATATGCGACGCCGTGCGAACTGGACCAGGCCGGCATTGACGGCGTGGTACGCGCGTTTGCTGACGCGGCACGGCGCGCCGAGCGCGCCGGTTTCGACGTGGTGGAGATTCACGCCGCACACGGATACCTGCTGCACGAATTTCTCTCGCCGCTCTCGAACAAGCGGACCGACAAGTACGGCGGGAGCCTCGAAAATCGCGCGCGATTGCTGCTCGAGGTGACCGACGCGGTGCGCGCGGCGTGGCCGCACGATCTGCCTCTGTTCGTGCGGATTTCGGCGACCGACTGGGTAGAAGGCGGCTGGACCATCGACGAAAGCGTGGAAGTCGCTCGCATGCTGAAGCAGCACGGAGTGGACTTGGTGGATTGCTCGTCCGGCGGAAACGTGCCGGCCGCGAAAATTCCGGTGGCGCCCGGCTACCAGGTGCAATTCGCGGCGCGCATTAAGCGCGAGGCGGGCATTGCCACCGCCGCCGTCGGCATGATCACCGAGCCGCTGCAAGCCAACGGGATCATCGAAAATGGCGAGGCAGACATGGTGCTGCTGGCGCGTGAGATGCTGCGCGATCCCTATTTTGCGGTGCATGCCGCCGCCGCGCTCAGCGAGATCGCGAGCTGGCCCGAGCAATATCTGCGTGCCGCCCCGCACCATTCGCCCGCGCGGACAGCCGTTGTTGGACGCGAGCAGGGGATTGCGAAATAGTACGAGCCGGTAGGCAGTGGGAAAGATGTTGTCCAGAGAAGAAGAGCGCAGCCAAAGGAAACAGGCTGCGCTCTCTCAGTTTGGTCGTACAGTTTGGTCGTAAAGATCCTCAGGGCTTCATGGGATTGCCGTCGTATTTCGAGAACAAGCCTATTCCGGTGCCCTGGCGCAGGATTGTTGCCTTGGCGGCTCCGTCGTTGTTTGACTTCGTGTGGTTCTCGGTGGCTTCGTTTCCATCTTCAATGCAGTCCGCGGTGATGCAGCCATCGGTATAGGCAGCATAGACGCGCCCGAATTTGTCCACGGAAATGTCATTGAAGTCGAGCAGGTTGCGGGTGCCGTTCGGACACGTGGTGCCGAATGTGCAGATCACGCCAAGTTGCACGGGATCCTTCGGCGTGGCGTCCACGGTCAGCCAGCTCTTGCCGCCATCGATGGTGGTGGCGATATAGGCGCGCCACACGCCGCTGAAGACGGTGGAGGAATCATCGGCAGTGCCGGGCCCGGAGGACGGCGTTCCGAGGAAGAAGAACGCAGCGCGATTGTTATCGCCGGCCACGACCTCAGGGAACGCGGTGTTCTGGATGTTGAACTTCGTGCCCACGTCCTGGTTATAGTGCCAGGACTGCCCGTTGTCGTCGGACTCAGCGATTTTCGGATGCCCGCTTCCATCGACATAACCGAAGAACACGCGGCCTTTGGCACCAATGCCAACCGACGGATCGCTGGAGCCCGGCGTACTGCCGGTGACGGGATAGACCGTGAAAGTGAGCCCGTTGTCTTTGGACACAACGAGGCCCTGATGCGTGCCGCAACTCTTGTTGGGCAGGAATACGGTTCCATCCGGCCCCACTTTGATGTGGCCATGAAGACCGCCGCACTGGGTAATGGTGTACATGGGCTTTGAAACATCGAAGGTAAGCCCGCCGTCCTGGCTCAACGCCATCGCTGCGTCGGCCACATCTTGCGAGGCGTAGTACACGGCGTGCGGGTAGCTCGTGATTGGCGCGCGCGCCTTGAGTTCGGCACATGGAACAGGATTGAGCTGGGCCTGCAGCGCGCTGCATTCCTTGAACGGCCCGCCACCGACGGTCTGGTGATCCACTCCGGATGCAAAACCTCCACCCTGGCTTGGCGTGTAGCTAGCTCCGTCATTGTCAGTGAATGCCATGAGGCTGGTTGTGCCGGAGAGCTGCGAAACGAACGTGCGGCCCGTGACGGAATCCGTGAAAAGAATCGGGTCCAGACTGGTGGTGCTGGTAATTGGGCTATCGACCAGGGTCCAGGTGGGAGTGGCCGGAGACGTGGCGGTGTTGAAGTGAACGCGCAGGGTATCGAGGGTCGCGTCAGTCATGACGTTTCCGCTCTTCCAGTTCACGCCAATTGACGGCTCGCCTGAATTGTCTCCCATGCCTTTTGGAGCGTGCAGGTTCTGGTAGGTTGGAGCCGTGAAGTTGGCTTGCGGCGTGGGCGGCGGCGTGGTGCCCACACTGGCGCGGCCCTTGTAGGAGTCGCCGGGAGACACATTGGAGGCCACGATATGCAGCGTGTACGCGCCGGCCCCGGTGGATGCCGGGGAGAACATAAGCGTTTGCGATCCGACGAAGGGACCGAATGTCGCGCTAGCGACCACTGGTCCCGACAAACCGCCCTTGTGGAGGTAGAGGTCGTATTCATCCGCGCTGACCGACCATGCGAGCTTGATGGTCACATACTTGCCGGCGTAATTGGATGTCGTCCCGCCGAGCTTCAGCGAGTAGACATCGCAGTTCGTTCCGTCCACGCACGTGCTCTCGCCGAACGTCGCTGCAACTTCATCTCCCGACCAGGATGCGGAAGAACCAGACGTGGCGGTAAGCGTACCGGAACTCGGAGTAGATCCATAAACGACCGGAGCTACTAGTAGGCTGAACAACGCTGCAGATAGGGAGAACCTGGAGAGCCGGAGCGAATCCACCATAGAGGCGTGCCCCCTTTTATTTCGTCTGAGATATGCGGGTAGCGAGGAAAACTGGCTTGCCGAAAGCTGCGCGCAACTCTGGGATGAGGGTGCCGCATTCCGAGTTGCTTCTCGATGCGGACACGCCGGAGATCGCACCCCAGCGTTCGTCGACCGTCCGGCGTATTGTCGGTTGAGATGTACTCAGCAGATTTCGCCGCATTTTTTTGCTTCACATTTGGTGCAATGAGTGGCCTATACTGCGGATGAGGCGCCGGTCGCGGAGTTCAGGCGATTGCGCCCTGGATGAGCGATGGCGCAGGCTTCAAGAAAACGAGCGGCGACGGATGCGCCGGTGATCCCGGATCGGCTCTATTTCAAGATCGGCGACGTGGCGCGGATCTGCGGGATCGAGACCTATGTTCTCCGCTTCTGGGAGACGCAGTTTCCGCAACTGAAGCCCAACAAGAGCGGCACCGGGCAGCGGCTCTATCGCCGGCGCGACGTGGAACTGGCGGTGGAGATTGACCGCCTGGTGCACAAGGAAGGCTACACGCTGGCCGGGGCGCGGCAGGCTCTTGAGGGCGGCGCGCGCCGTGCGCCGGTGGCGCAGGCTGCGGAACCGAAGCCCGAAATGACAGCCCGCCCCACCGAGGCTGTCGCGGCGCGTCCCGATCTGCGCGCCGTGATTCAACAGGCGCGGGCGGAATTGAAGGAGCTATCGGCTCTGCTTGCGGGTGCGCAGCCCCAGGCACGGCGCGAGCGGGCAAAGGTCCTCAAGGTGCGGCCCGATTCAGACAGCTTGTTTCCGCTGTAGTTCGAGAAGGCGAATATCTTGCGAGGGCCGGGCTGACCGGCCCTCTTTGTGTCTACATGACCGCGCGCACAAGGCGGCGCACGCCCTCGGTGGTAGCCCCGTAGACAATGTGCGCGGAAAACGGCGTGGCCAGCGAGCTGATCGGCGCGTCAGACGACGACCCGGAAAGCCCGAGCGCCGGGACCGCCCACAGGTCGGCGCCCGCGAACAGGATGGAGCCGAAGGTGGTGCCGAAGCCGCTGCGCACCGTCGACGAGTATTCGGCCCCCATCCCGTAGAGCGCACCCATGAGCGCGCCGAACGCATAGTGAACGACAGGACCGCCCTTCTGCTTGCCTTCCATCGAAAGATGGCGCCCTCCCGTGGCGGCGCTTACCAACGCGTCGGCCGCCTTCATGGTGGCGTCCTCCTTGGGCTCGCTGTCGCTCGAGGACTGGCCTTGCGATTGCTGCTCCTGCTGCTGCGCTGAATGATCGAACTTCTGCGCAACCTGCTGGACCTTGGGGCCGGCATTCTCCATAAACACGTTCATCACCCACGCGGCGACCAGTCCGCCGATAGCGCCGGCCACCATGCCCGCTCCGAGACACTGCTTCTCCGCCATAGCTCCTCCGGGGAGAGAGATGCGGCCGGTGCGAGTGGCGTTATCTGGACATTGGGTTCCCATGATGCAGGTCGTACGATGAGCTACGAGATGTGAGCTACGAACTGTGAACTACGAACTGTGAACTCGTTGGGCGTCGCAGGTCGGCCGCGAGCAGGCGGTGGAAGAGGTGCTCGCCGGCTTCGCGGCGGACAGACAGCCGCCCGGCTGTGTAAGCGCGCGAGCCCAGGCCACGCTGCACAGACTCGCAGATATCCACGTCTTCGTCCTGGATGCGGTGGCTGACCGCAATGCTATCGGTGTTGCTCTGCCTCGCGGCTTCGCTCACGTCGGCGAAGTAGAAGTCGAACTGGACCAGGCAGCGGCCGGTACCGAGCGGAAGAACCAGGTTGGTGTCCATCACCCCGTGATAAATGTTCACCATGAAGTTGGGATAGATCCAGTAATAGTAGGCGCGATCACCGGTGCGGGTTGCGGAAACGTCAGCGTGCTCTTCGCTTGAGACCATGGGGCTCGATTGCAGCGAGTAACTCGCGCTGTTTTCAATCGTGTATTCCTTGTAGTCGAGAACGCTGTTCAGGCCTTTGTGCAGGTGCGGAACGTGATAGCCCCCGTCGAGGTAGTTATCCACGTAGACCTTCCAGTTACATGCGAGGGTATAAGTGCGGCGCTCGAAGAAGTTGAGTTGATTGAGCCCCAGCGGAGCGACGCGCGCGGGCAGATCGCCGAGGAACGATTCAAGCGGCTGCGCCTCGGCGCAAAGACTCACGAAGACGAATTGTTCCCACTGGGCCGTGCGGACGGGGACGAGGCCGTTCTGCGCGCGATCGAAGTTGCACACGCCGGCGAATTCCGGCGCGCCCTTCAGCGCGCCATCAAGGCCGTAGGTCCAGCCATGATATGGGCAACGCAGATGCTGCGCGTTGCCGCTGGGCTCGGTCACGACGGCGGCGGCATGGTGGCGGCAGACATTAAAAAAAGCGCGCACCTTGCCGTCCGCGCCACGCACAACAACAAGCGGTTCTCCAGCGAGCTCGACGGTAAAGAAATCGCCTGGCGAGGCGACCTGGTCCGCGCGCCCGACAGCGATCCAGTTACAGCCGAATACCTGCTGCTGTTCCAGCGCCGCGATACGCTCATCCAGATACCAGGGCGCGGGAATGGTAAATGCCTGGTCGAGGGTGGCCCCAGCGTTATACAGACCAAGTAACTCGGAAACGGAATTCGGCATGCAGGATCCTTGCCTGAACTTACATCCCGCTGGAACCAGGGAGCAGACCGATGGCGTCCGTCCCCCGGGTGGACGAAGCGAGGAGTGGGACCAGCGTACACCACGCAATCGGGCTGTACGCAGCTTGACCCTTGCGCGGTGAACAGGAAATATTGTGCTCACCGTTTGCATTGTGGGGATATCCAACCGGCGTATGCTTGCGGTTGCGATGTTGAGGGAGACGACATGAACTCTGTTCTGCGCGTGGGCATTGTTGCGGCCCTTCTCGTCCCGGCCGTCGCTTTTGCCGGGGACAAGAGCAAGAAAAAGAAGACCGTACCCGCGGTGTTCGGGACCGCCAGATATGTGTATGTGCAGGCGGAGGCTGGAGACGCTTACAAACCGGATCTGATGCCGGAAGATCGGCAGGCGATCGGCGATGTCGAAGACGCGCTGCGGAAGTGGAATCGCTACATCATCACCACCAGGCCGGAAGACGCGGAATTGATCTTCTACGTGCGCAAGGGCCGCCTGGCCAGCGGAAAGGTCGGCGGCACCGTGGGGACACCCGGGCGAGCAGGGCAAGGTCCGTTTCCCGGGCAGCCGCGCACCGGCGGCATCGGCGGAGGTGTCATGGCTGGCGGGGAGGCCGGCCCTCCCGACGACCTGCTTGAGGTGCGAATGCGCAACACTGGCGGCGAGGTGGGCGGCCCCATCTGGCTTCGTTCGCAGCCGGATGGGCTGAATGCCCCAGGGGTGCCGCTGCTCGCCAACCTGAAAACTGCCGTGGAGAAGGATTACCCGCAATAAGCCAAGTCCGGCCACGCCGGATCGGCACGCCAGAAACGGCGTGCGCGCGAACAGTCCCCCCTGCGCCACCTCTCGAGCTCGCCAGACCCGAGCTCGCCAGGCCGGAGTCAGCTTCCCCAGCCCTCAAATTGACTGGAATGCGGCAGAACGTGGTACGGTGAGGCTTTGGATACCGGACTCTGGGACAAGCGCCGGTACGTCCGCAGCGGCGCATTCCCCAAATCCAACCTCGTCACAACTCATTCTGTTTTCAGCAGATTAGCCGGGCAATTTCCACATCTTTTTTTTGCGCGCACCAGAACTCGGGTCAACCAAAGGGTTGGCCTCGGCTGTTATAGTGTTTTTTCGGAGTCAAGTCCTCCAAATAGGTCATTCGACTCTACATGAACTTTGCAAGCAGGTATGTGACCGCCGGCACAGCGGTTCATACAAGTACCCAACCCAGCCCTTCTAAAAAACCTGGCGCAGCAGAGTAGGAACGTATTCAATGGCGCAGATATTTGACCGCAGCTCCAACGCTTTGGCTCGTATGAGCCTTGTGTTGACGGGGCTGATCATCATTGCCCTGGGGTTCACGCTAGACCAGTTGCAGCGTTCGCCGTGGGTGACACGTCAGGGTCAGCGGCCGGAACAGCCGGTGCCGTTCAGCCACAAGCATCACGTGCAGGGACTGGGTCTGCAATGCCAGTACTGCCACACCACGGTCGAGAAATCCAGCTACGCGGGCATTCCTCCCACGCGGACGTGCATGAACTGCCATTCGCAGATATGGACTAATGCGCAATTGCTGGAGCCGGTGCGCAACAGTTGGGCCACCGGGCAGTCAATTGTGTGGACCAAGGTGCACGACCTGCCGGACTTCGCCTATTTCAATCATTCCATTCACGTGAATAAGGGAATCGGCTGCTCGAGCTGTCACGGCCGCGTCGACCAGATGCCCCTGATGTACATGCAGAACACGTTGCAGATGGAGTGGTGCCTCGACTGCCATCGCAATCCGGCGAAAAACCTGAGACCAACCAGCCAGATCTACAACATGGCGTGGGAGTCTCCCAACGAAGATCGCCCGGTCTGGTGCGCCGTGAATCCCAATGCGAACGGCATGCCCACGGCGCAGAGCGTCGATTGCGTGACCAAAAATCCGGCCGGCTCTGGTCCTCAGATGGCGGCTCTGCAAATGCCGCAGCCAGGCACCCAGGCAAACGCGCCTTCGGGCGATGTGGCGCCCTCGGCGTCTAAGCTTCCGGCAAATTACGAGGAATTCACCAGCCAGGATCAACTGGGCCACTTCCTGCTGGAGCACTACAAGATCCGCCCTCCGCGCGACTTGACGAGCTGCGAGGTTTGTCATCGATGAGTAAGGAGCGCGAGCGGGATACGATGCCCAGGAATCAAGCGGGGAACGGCGTGGAAAACGAAAAAACCGAAATGCAGGCCGCCAAGCCCGAAACGGCCCGGGGCCTGACTCTGGCTGAAGTACGCCAGGAGCTGAAGGGCGTAAAGGGAAAGAAGTACTGGCGTTCGATCGACGAACTGGCGGGCACCCCGGAGTTCGAAGAAGCAGTTGAGCGCGAATTTCCTTCCGCGGCCCAGGAGTGGGTCGACCCCGTTTCGCGCCGCGGCTTCATGAAGCTCATGGGCGCGTCGATGGCGCTGGCCGGACTTGCCGGTTGCACCAAGCAGCCCGACGAGCCGATCTATCCCTACATCAAACAGCCTGAAGACCTGATTCTGGGCAAGCCCAACTTCTTTGCGTCGGCGCATCCGTTTGTCACGGGCGCCATCCCGCTGCTTGTGAAGAGCGACGAGTATCGCCCCATCAAGGTCGACGGCAATCCGGACCACGCGTATAACCGCGGGTCTTCTGATGTCTTCACGCAGGGCACGCTGCTCGATTTGTACGATCCTGACCGCTCGCAGCGCGTGCTCTATCGCGGCGAGAACAGTTCGTGGGCCGAGTTTGCGCAGAAGTTTGGCGACGCGGTGAGCGCGACCAAAGACGGCTCCGGCGTGTATTTCCTGAGCGCGACCATTACCTCGCCCACGCTGGCGCGGCAATGGCAGGAAGTGCAGAAGGCATATCCCAAGGCAAAGCTCATTCAGTACGATCCGGCGATTGCGGGTACGGCTTTCGCTTCGGGCGTCACCCCGCGGTACGAGCTGGCGGATGCCGATGTGATCGTCTCGCTCGACGCGGATTTTCTTTCGGGTGCCACATATCCAGGCTTCCACAAGCTGGTGCGCGAGTATGCGGCGCGGCGTAAGGACCCGAACAAGCTGAACCGTGTGTACGCGGTGGAGAGTTCGCCCACAACCACGGGTTTCAAGGCCGAACACAGGCTGGGGCTGCGGGCCAGCGAGGTGCCGGCCTTTGTGGCAGCTCTCGCACAGGCCGTCGGCGCGCA
>Ga0070684_100002445_pt1 | contig 13683 bp, 14 predicted proteins | sample KBSC723LmetaG_FD_65653 | JGI IMG/M metagenome (GOLD analysis project Ga0070684, IMG submission 65653) | Corn rhizosphere microbial communities from Kellogg Biological Station, Michigan, USA - KBS C7.2-3L metaG | ecosystem: Host-associated > Plants > Roots > Rhizosphere ...
CGACGCGCGCCCGCGCGGGCAGCACGTCGCCGCGCTCGAGGTCGATCAGCTCGCCCGAGAGCCCGTACCGGATCGCGCGCCAGAGGTTCTCCTCGATCAGGCGGCGCGGCTGCTCGGGCAACGGCTCGCCCTCGTCGATCGCGCGCGCGCAGCGGGCGGTGAGGGAGACCATCAGCGCGACGAGCGACTGCGCCTCCTCGAGGGTGGGCTGCGCGTCGCAGATCCGGATCTCGACGGTCGGGAAGTCCATGTGGGGCCGAACGCTCCACCACAGCTGCGTCGCCTCGTCGATCGAGCGGGTCTCGTACAGGAAGCGGACGTACGCCGCGTGCTCCTCCCAGGAGTGGAGCGCGTCGGGGACGCCGCAACGCGGAAAGAACCGCGTGAACACCTGCGTTCTCGCCGAGTGGAGCCCCGTGTCGACGCCCTCGTGGAACGGAGAGCTCGCCGACACCGCGAGCAGCTCCGGGAGCCAGTTCCGCAGCGCGGTGGTGACGCGGACCGCGCGGTCGGCCCCGCGGATCGCGACGTGCGTGTGCACGCCGAACGTGTTGTTGCGCCAGACGACGTACCTGAGGATCTCGTCGTTCCGGCGGTAGTGGGGAGTGTCGATGATCCGCTGGTCGCGCCAGCTCGACCACGGGTGCGTGCCCGTTGCGCCGATCAGGAGGCCGAGAGAATCGACGAGCGTGCCGAGCTGCGCCCTCCGCTCGGCAAGCGCGGCGGGGACGTCGGCAAACGACGCCTGCTTGCCTGTCTTCACCTCGACCTCCGACGCGATCAGCTCGCCGACGAGGTTCGGCTGGAGCGATGTGTCCTGCGCTGCAGCGTGGACGTCCTCGAACCGGTTGACGAGGTCGAGCGTCTCGCGGTCGAGCAGCGCGAACTCCTCCTCGACGGAGACGGTGAAGTCCTCGGCCTCCTCGAACCGCTCGCGGGCCTCCGCGAGCAGCCGCTCGGGCGGGACGTGATCGGACGGGTGCATGTCCCGCGAAGGCTAGACGCTCACGCTTCCCATTCGATAGCGGGCGCTCGCCTCAGCGGGACGCCGCGAGGAGCTGCTCGGCAACGCTCGCCCAGCTCCAGCGCTCCTCCACCACGTGGCGAACGGTGGCCCGGAGCAGGGCGCGGTCGTCCGGGCCGAGCGCACAAAGCGCCGCGAGCCGGTCGTGGAGAGCCGCCGCGTCCCCGTTCGGGAACGAGACGAGGCGTGCAAGGTCCGGCGGCAGGGCCCCCTCGAGCCCGGCGGCCACCTCGGCGAGCCCGGAATGCCGCGCGACGACCGGTGGGCAGCCTGCGGCCGCGGCCTCGGCGGCGACCATCCCGAATGCCTCGGGGAAGACCGACGGCACGACGCAGGCGTCCGCCAGCGCGAGCAGATGGCGAAGGTGCCGGTGCTCGAGCGGCCCCGTGAACAGGCAGCGGACGCCCTCGGCGCGTGCGCGTCTCTCGAGGCGCTCGCGCTCCGGGCCGAAGCCGACCACGACGAGCCTCGCGTCGAGCCCCGCGAACGCGTCGAGAAGGACGTCGACGCCCTTCTGCTCGATGAGCTTGCCGAAGAAGACCACGGTCGGCCCGTCCGCCGTCAGGAACGCCTCGAGTCGCGCTGCGTTTCCCTCGTCCGGCTGCCGTTCGTCCCCGTTGCCGGGATTGGGAGCATCGAGGCGCGCCTCGCGCACGACTGCCTGCAGCGCGGCGCCGCGCTCCTCGGGCTTCCACAGCTCGACGTCGACGCCCGGCGGCACCTCGTGGACTCGCTCGACCCTGCCGCAGACCTCTTCGAGCACCGTGCGGATGTGCGCAGAGCCGACGAACGTCGCGGCCGCGCGCTCGAGCGACTCGCGGCCCCAGCGCTCGAGCTCCGGGTTACCCCTCATCGAGTACTCGAGCTCCGAGCCGTGCGCCTTGACGGCATAGCGCGCCCCCGTCGCGGCGCCGACGGGGCCGCCGAGCAGCACGTGGTTCGCGAAGACGAGGTCGGCCGGGAGCAGCGCACGGATCGCAGCGGCGTTCGCATAGACCCACGCGTCGAGCTCCTCGCGCGCGCAGTCCTGGACGCGACGGACCTCGTAGCCCTCGTAGCGGTCGAGGACGAAGACCGGGAGGAATCCGTGGACGTCCGGGCGAACCACGGCCGCGTGGCCGAGGTCGTAGGCCTCGGGCCGCGGCTCCTGGCTGAGCACCGTCACGTCGTGCCCTGCGAGGCTCCACTCGCGGGCGAGCTGGCGGGTGTAGACGTTCGAGCCCGTCCCGCCGAGCAGGTATCCGTGCCACAGCAGGATCCGGACTGGCGACATCCTGCCCCGGGTCGACCGTCAGGTGAGGTGGAAGTACAGCGCGTAGAGGAGCTCGACGGCGGGGTTCGAGGTGTGCACCTGGACGTCGGACGGCGTGTCGATCAGGGCCGGCGAGTAGTTGAAGACGATCTTCACGCCGGCGCCGACGAGGCGGTCGGCCGCGTCCTGGGCGGACTCGGCCGGGACGGCGAGCACTCCCACGACGATGCTCCGGTCGTGGACGATCTCGTCGAGCGCTTCGAGCGGGCTGACGGGCACGCCGCCGAGGGAGGAGCCAATCTTCTTCGGATCGACGTCGAACACGGCCGAGATCGTGATCCCGTGCTCGGCGAAGATCGGCGAGGACGCGATCGCGCCGCCGAGCCGGCCCGCCCCGATCAGGGCGATGTTGTGCTGGCCCTGCGTGCGCAGGATCTTGCGGATCTCCGAGAGCAGCGAGTCGACCGAGTAGCCGACTCCGCGCTTGCCGAACTTGCCGAACATCGAGAGGTCGCGACGGATCTGCGTCGCGTTGATGTTCGTGTACTCCGCAATCTCCTGCGAGGAGATCCGGTCCTTGCCCATCTTCCTCGCCTGCGTCAGCACCTGGAGGTACCGACTGAGGCGGGCGGCAACACCCACCGTCAACCGTTCCGCCACCAGCGTCCTTCCTGCGGATTCGTCACGACGCGGCGCATTGTGCCGACGGGCGCCGCGGAAGCAGGCGGAGAACCGTCACATCGGCTACGCCGAGATGCCAGACACTGCTGCTCGGAGCGCCTGCTCGTCTACCTCGTAGCGAAAGCGCTCGACGCCGTCGATCTCGACGAGCGGTATCACGGCGCGGTACCGGCGCTCGAGCTCGGGGACGTCGGTGATGTCGACGACCCCGAAGCCCTCGCCGCAGACGTCCCGCACGACCGCGACCGCGACGTCGCAGAGGTGACAGCCGTCCGCGACGAACACGCGAACGTCCACGTTGCTACTAGGGGTAGAGCCCGCGCGTCGTCGTCGCCTCGGCCACGCGCAGCACCGCCAGGCCATAGGCGGCAGTGCGCATGCTCGTGCCGAGCCGCTCCCGCGCCGACCACGTCTCCTCGAACGCCCTCACGACGATGTCGTTGAGCTTCGCGTTGACCTCGTACTCCTTCCAGAAGTACTCCTGGAGCCCCTGGACCCACTCGAAGTACGAGACGACGACGCCTCCGGCGTTGGCCAGGACGTCGGGCAGGACGAGCACGCCCCGGTCCTCGAGGACCTCGTCGGCACCCGGCGTCGTCGGGCTGTTCGCCGCCTCGCACACCATGTGCGCACGCACGCGGGCGGCGTTGTCGACGGAGATCGCCTGCTCGAGCGCGGCCGGCACGAGGACGTCGCACTCGAACTCGAGCAGCTCCTCGTTCGTTGCCTCGTCGGAGCCCGGCAAGCCGGCGAGCACGCCGTGCTCGGCCTTGTGGACGATCGCCGCGGGCACGTCGAGCCCGTACGAGTTGACGACCGCGCCGTTCGAGTCCGAGAGCGCCACGACCCGCGCACCTTCCTCGGCGAGCAGGCGGGCAAGGTTCCGACCGACGTTGCCGAACCCCTGGATCGCGACACGGGTGTCCGGGAACCGGCGGCCATCCTTCTGGAGTGCCGTCCGGATGCAGTAGAGAACGCCGCGCGCAGTCGCCCCGTCCCGACCGACCGAGCCGCCGAGCGAGAGCGGCTTGCCGGTCACGACGCCGAGCACGGAGTGGCCGACGTTCATCGAGTACGTGTCGAAGATCCACGCCATCACCTGCGCGTCGGTGCCGATGTCGGGTGCCGGGATGTCCTTCTCCGGCCCGATCTCGTTGATGATCTCCGTCGTGTAGCGGCGCGTCAGCCGCTCGAGCTCGTCGGAGGTGAGCACCTTCGGGTCGCAGACGACGCCGCCCTTGGCGCCGCCGAACGGGAGGCCCATGAGCGCGCACTTCCAGGTCATCCCCATCGCCAGGGCCTTGATCTCGTCGTGCGTGACGTTCGGGTGGTAGCGGATGCCGCCTTTCGCCGGCCCCCGCGTGACGTTGTGCACGACGCGGAAGCCCTCGAAGACACGGACCGAGCCGTCGTCCATCGACACCGGCACCGAGACCTCGACGGACTTCTTGCAGCTCTGCATGATCCGGATCAAGTTCGGGTCGACGCCGAACGTCTCGCCGATGCGAGCGAGCTGGGCACGCACGAGCGAAAACGGGTTCTCGCGGAGGTGGGTCGACGTCTCGGTCGCGCTCATCGGGCTGGTGCTGCCACCGCGTGGCCGACTCTAGCGGAGCGTGAAGGGGACGTTCACGACCGTCGGCCGACCTCCGCCGATCGGCACGCCGGTCACACGGATCACGTACGGGCCGGCGGACAGCTTCACCCCCATCGGACCGCGGCCGGTGACGCCGAGCGCATAGCGGCCCGGCAGGAGGTCGCGCAGCCGAACGAGCCGGCCGAGACGGCGGGCGCCGTGGTAGAGCTCGACGTCGAGCTGCGCCAGTGGAAGGATCTCCGGCCGCTCCGCGGGGCCGTCCACGCGGCCTGCCACCAACGACAGCACGGTCGGAGACCGGTCGTTCGGGGCGAAGCGCTCCTGCGAGAGCGCGACCCGGGTGATCACCGGTCGTGCGGTGAGCGGGACCGCAGCGGTCCAGGGGATCCGTAGGCGCACGCCCCGCCCCGCGGTTGCGACGAGAACGCCGCCGAGCGCGGTCGGCGCGGAGGGTCGGGTCTCAGCGCGCACGCGGACACCGACCGTCGCCGTCTGGCCCGGGCGGAGCACGAGCCGCACGCGGCTCGTCTCGACGGTGATCCCCGCGGAGGAGGCGGTGGCGGTGAGCCGGACCCGAAGCGGCCGGCGGGAGACGTTGCGAAGGATCAACGTGCCCTTCGTCCCCCTTCGGCGCGCGAGCAGTGTGCCCATGGTCACCGACGGCGGATCGGCGATCAGCTCCACGGCCGATGCCCCCTCGGGGTTCACGACACCGACAGCCGAGCCGGTCGTTCCGCGGCGCGACGCAGCGACCAGGGCGCCGCGCAGCCCGGCCGCGTCGAGATCGGGCCTCGCGTCGGCGAGCAACGCAGCCGCGCCCGCCACGACGGCCGCCGCAGCGCTCGAGCCGCTGATCGTGCCGTACCGTGCCGAGCCGCCCTCGTTTCGGCCGGGGACGGCGGTGACCAGGCCGACCCCAGGCGCGCCGAGCTCGGGCTGGGCCCCACCGTCGAGCGCGAGACCGGTACTCGAGAACGGTGCCACGCCGCCGTACTGCGCGTTCGCGTCGAAGGCGGAGGCGCCGACGGAGAGCCGGGCGGGGACCCCTCGGCGGAGCGCGGCACGGAGCGTCGTCGCGGCAGCGAGCGGGATCCCGACGATCGGGACGTCGACGGGGTCGTCGAGCCCGAGCGAACCCGCCGGCAGCGGGCCCTGCACGAGCACCGCGCGGACGCCTGCTGCCGAAAGCTCGCTAACGACCTCCGGAGTCGTCGGCCCGGGCGGGAGCAGCGCCGCTGTGCCCGCAACCTTGCTGTAGCCCCGAGGATCGAAGAGCCGGTCGAGCGCGTTGCCCTCGGTGACCGCGACGACCTGGCGACGCGGGAGCGCGACCACGGGCGCCTCGAGCACCTGACCCGGGCCGAACGCGCCGCCGAGCGGCGTCTCGCCCGACGCCAGCACGCCCAGCCCCGCTCGGAGGAGGACGTGCGCGGTGGGGCTACGCCGGCGGGAATCCGTCGCGGCGACCCCGAGCGCGCCGGACGTGCCCGCTGGAGAGGCGACGCTGCCGTACGCGGGCCCGGCGGGGCCGTCGTTCCCGGCGGGTGCGACCACGAGGGTGCCGAGCGTGAGCGCGCCCCTCACGGCGCGCGCGAGCGGGCTGTCCGAGAACGAGGCGAAGGGCTCGACCACGCCGACGAGCGCGATGCGAGCCGCATCGTGCGCGTCGCCGTCGGCGTTGGGGTCGACCGCCGCCTCGAGCCCGGCGAGCAGCTGGTCGGAGCGTCCGTAGATCGAGACACCGCCCTCCGCATCGGGCTGCCAGCCCGCCACGCGGATCGGGAGCAGGGAGACTCCTGGGGCGACGCCGTGGAGGCCCGCCGGCCCATGCGAGCCCGCGACGAGGCCCGCGAGCTCCGTCCCGTGGCGCTCGGGGCGACCGGGCAGCGTCGGGTTCTGCTCGGCGGAGGCGTCGCTCCCCGGGTCGAGCTCGTCGATTCCCGGCACGAGCGCGCGCTGGAGGTAGGGATGGCGCGTGTCGACCCCGGTATCGAGCAGCGCCACGGTGATGCCCGTGCCGTCGGAGCCCGGCAGCGACACGGCGACGCGCGTGTCGGCGCCCGCTTCGAGGAGGTTCGCGTCGACCGCAGGGCTCGGCAGCGCCGCGGGGTAGACGGCGCGGGCCGGGTAGACGCCGGCGACTCCCGGGTCCCGCTCGAGGGCGGGCAGCAGGCGCGGGTCGATGGCCGCCGCGAAGCCGTTCAAGACACGGACGTACGACTGCTCGGGGTCGATGGGCGCACCATGGAAGGCGAGCCGCGTGATCGCGCGCCGCTGGGCATCGGTTGCGGCCGCCGTCCAGGCCAGCATCTCCCTCTCCGTCGCGCGTCCGCCCGCGCGGGCGACGCGATCGGCCAGCGAGGGCGCCTTCAGCACCACGATCCAGCGCCCCCCGAGCTGCGGGAGCGGCCTGCTGCCGAGGAGGCCCTGCCAGCCCGCGGCGCCACCGGCGTCGCCGCCCGCGGCGCCGGCGCCTCCACCGACGGAGAGCGGGAGGAGGACGGCGACCGCGGCACAGACCGCCGTCAGGGCGCGTGCGCTACGCGGATGCGTACGCATCGAGCGCAAGGTACCCGGGCGAGACGAGGGGGCGACCGAACCGGGCGGCGGAGGCGATCATCGCTGCGTTGTCCGTGCAAAGCGCCAGGGGCGCGAAGCGGGCGTCCGGGAGCGCGGCCCGCAGCTCCGAGTTCGCCGCGACTCCGCCCACCACGGCCACCGTCCGATACCTCGTCTGCTCGGCGGCGGTACGCAGCCGGCCGACGAGCGCCCGCACGATCGCACGCTGGTAGGAGGCTGCGAGGTCCGCGCGACGGGTCTCGAGCTCGTCTGAGGCAAGGTCCCGGACGGCGTAGAGAAGCGCTGTCTTCAATCCGGAGAACGAAAAGTCGAGGCCGGGCACACGCGCGACCGGGAACGCGTACGCGTCCGGGTCTCCCGCGCGCGCGACCCGGTCGAGCTCCGCGCCGCCCGGGTAGCCGAGCCCGAGCAGACGGGCGCCTTTGTCGAACGCCTCGCCGGCGGCGTCGTCGATCGTCGAGCCGAGCACCTCGAAGCCCGAGCGGTCGCGCACGGCGAGCACCATCGTGTGCCCACCGCTCGCGAGGAGGCACGTGAACGGCGGGTCGAGCGGGTCGGGCTCCAGATACAGCGTCGCGACGTGGCCACGCAGGTGGTCGACGGGGACGAGTGGCAGGCCGCGCGCCCACGCGAGCGCCTTCGCCGCAGAAAGCCCGACGAGCAGCGCCCCGACGAGGCCCGGCCCCTGCGTCACCCCGACCTGCGTGACATCGTCGAGGCTCGCCCCGGATTCGTCGAGCGCGGTAGCGACGACCGGGGCGAGGAGCTCGAGGTGCCGGCGCGAGGCGACCTCGGGAACGATCCCGCCGTAACGAGCGTGCAGGTCTGCCTGGGACGCGACGACGGACGAGAGGATCCGGCCGTCGTCGCTCACGAGCGCCGCCGCCGTCTCGTCGCAGGACGTCTCGATCCCGAGCACCAGCCCACTCACGCGCCTGCCGCCTCCTGCTCGGCCGTGTCGGCGTCCCGCCACATGATCAAGGCGTCCTCGCGGTTGTCCGTGTAGTACCCGCGGCGCACGCCCTTCGGACGGAAGCCGAAGCGCTCGTAGAGGCTGATCGCGCCGACGTTGGAGACGCGCACCTCGAGGGTGTAGCCGCGCTTCGCGTCGCCTCGTGTCTGGTCGAGCAGCTGCCGGAGGAGCGCCGACGCGATTCCCTCCCGACGGCGCTCGGGGGCGACCGCGACGTTCATCACGTGCCAGGCGTCGACGTAGCGGGAGAGCACGAGATATCCAACGAGCGCACCCGCGTCGTCGACCGCGCCGAGCGACACGGAGCTCGGCTTCGCCAGCTCGCTCGCGAACATCGCGCGTGACCACGGTGTCGGGTACGACGCCCGTTCGATGCGCTCGATCTCGTCGAGGTCGCCGAGCTCGAGCCGCCGCAGAGAGATGCTCATCGGCCGTTCACGCCTCCCTCGGCTTCGCGTCGGGCTCGCGTACGTAGACGGGCTGGATTCGCTCGACCGGGCCGTAGGCCTCCGCGAGCCGGACGTGCAAGGCGGCCCGCGGGAGATGACGCGGATCGTGGTCGGGCGGAACCTCCGCCCCTCCAGCCTCGAGCAGCTCTCGATAGCGAACGGCGCCGCTCCCGACGCAGAGCTTCCCGGCGACGTCGACCTCGTCGGGGCGACACGCCTCTGGGCCTTGGACGAAGACCTCGCCGCGCCGCGCGTCGATCAGCGGAATGCCGCCCTCGGCGCCGGCGGCGAGCGCGTCCAGCGTCGAGATCCCCGCGCCGTCCACGCCGAGCGCCAGCGCGAGCCCGCGGGCGACCGACAGGCCGACCCGCGTTCCCGTGAAGCTCCCCGGCCCGGTGCCCACGACGATCGCGTCCAGCTGCCGCGGCCTCGCCGAGGCCTGCCGGAAGAGCGCGTCGACGTCCTCGAGGAGCGTCGCAGCGACCGAGCAGCGCTCGCCGAGCACCTCCCCGTCGGAGACGAGCGCGCTCGTCGCGACCTCAGTCGCCGTGTCGAAGGCCAGGATCAGCACCCGTGAGAGCTTGTAGCAGGGCGTCCTCGGCCGCGTCCACGTGGATCGTCCGCCGCTTCGGTGCGACGTGCCCGAGGCGCACCCACGCGCGCTCCGGCGGCAGCGTCCCGCTCCCGGCCTCGGGCCACTCGACGAAGACGACGGCATCGTCGAAGTACGGCTCGAGGTCGCCCCACTCCGCGGTCGAGAGCCCGCGAAAGCGGTAGAGGTCGAGGTGCGACACGTCGGGAGAGCCCGGGTACCGGTGGCCGATCGTGAACGTGGGGCTCGTCACTCGACCCGTGATCCCGAGCGCGCGGCACGCGCCCCGGACGAACGTCGTCTTCCCCGTGCCGAGCTCCCCGGAGACCAGGACGACGTTGCCCGCGACGAGGCGCCGCGCGAGCCTGCCCGCAAGCGCCTCGGTCTCCTCCGGCGAGCCGGACACCAGCTCGAGCTCGGGCACGTCTAGAAGAGGCCGAGTTGCGCCGGCTCGCGCGAGACGGGTCGCGTGATCACGATCGGCTCGGGCAGTGGCGCCGAGCTCTCGACGTGAGGCCGGCCGAGGATCTCGCCCAGATGCGCGACGTCCTGCTCGAGCACCTCGAGCATCGTCGGGGTGTAGAGCGCGGCCGCCGGGTGATACAGCGGGACGAGCGTTACGCAGCGTCCTCCGAGCGTGACCTCCTGCTCCTCTCCGTGGACGCGCGTGATCCCCAGCGCGCGCCCCGAAAGCAGCGTCGTCGCGAAGCTGCCGAGGCTGGCCACGACGCGTGGCTGCACCAGCTCGAGCTGGCGGTAGAGGAACGGCTCGCACGCGGCGGTCTCCTCGGGCGACGGGTCCCTGCTTCCGGCGGTTCGGCACTTGAGCGCCGTGGCGAGGTAGACCTCGTCGAGCGCGAGGCCGATCCCTGCCAGCAACCGTGCGAGGAGTTCGCGCGAGCGCCCCGCGAACGGCAGGCCTTCGCGGTCCTCGTGGAACCCCGGCGCCTCGCCGACGAGCGCGAGCTCGGCATCGGGGTCGCCCTCGCCGAACACGACCGCGGTCCGTCCGTCGGCCAACGGGCAGCGGACGCACCCGGCGGCCTCGGCGGCCACCGCGTCGAGGGCCGCTGCACGCTCCGACGCGTCCAAGGACCCCACTTTACGGGCGGGCCCGGTCGGTCGTGCCGTCGCGCTTGACTCGCACCAACAGATGTCGGAAGCTCGCCCTCGCGGCCCACCACGAGGAGGCATGTGTGACCTGGTACGAGTTCCTGCTGTTCGTCCATCTGTGCGGCGCGATCATCTGGATCGGTGGCGGCTTCCTGTTCCAGGTGTACGGCATGGTCGAGCTGCGCTCGCGCGACACCGCTGCGATCGCGCGGTTCGCGGGGAACGCGGGCCGGATCGGGGAGCGGCTCTTCGTCCCGACGTCGCTCGTCGTCGTCCTCGCGGGGATCGGCCTGATGCTGAACGGCGACTGGCCGTGGGGCAGGCTGTGGGTCGTCTTCGCGCTCGTGGCGTTCGCGGGCTCCTTCCTCCTCGGGGCGCTCGTGCTCGGGCCGACGGCGAAGCGCATCGAGGAGGTCGGGCCGGACACGTCCGATGGACAGCGCCTCATCCGGCGCGTGTTCGCGCTCCTCCGGGTCGACCTGCTCTTCCTGTTCGCGATCGTGTTCGCGATGACGGTGAAGCCGACGAGCGACGACACCTGGGCGATCCTCGTCGTCGCCCTGATCCTCCTCGCCGGCTCGGTCGTGTTCCTCCGGGGCATCCGAGAGACGGGCGCGCCGGAGGCGTCGCCGAGCGCGACCCACTGAGACGTGACGCGGCCGGGGTCTTAGTGGCCGCAGCCGCAACCGCCGCCGCAGCAGCCGCCACCGCCCGACGAAGCGACGCGGCTCGGCTTCGAGCCCGAGCTCTGCACCGCGAACGACGAGAGCTGCTTGAGCACCTTCGCCGCGCCACAGCTGGGGCAGGTCACGACCTGGTCGCTCGAGCGAACGAGCTCCTCGAAGTGGTCCTCGCACGCCATACACGCGTACTCGTAGATCGGCACGGCCGTAGTGTAATCCCATGACCGGCAGTCGCTGGGCGACACCGACGCTCGAGGGCCGGATCGTCAGGCTCGAGCCGATGGAGGCACGCCACGCGGAGGGTCTCTGGGAGGCGTCCCGCGACCCGCGCACCTGGCGCTGGCTCCCGATCGCGCAGCCGCAGACGCCGGGGGAGCTCGAGGCCTGGGTCGACGACGCACTGGCACGCGCAGCGGCCGGTCTCGACCTGCCGCTCGTGACGTATCGCGAAGGCGTGGTCGTCGGCTCGACCCGGTTCCTCGCGCTGCGCCCCGAGCACGGCTCCCTCGAGATCGGCTGGACGTGGCTCCAGCCGTCGGCCTGGGGCGGCGGCGTCAACGTCGAGGCGAAGCTGCTGATGCTCGGGCATGCGTTCGAGACCTGGGGCTGCAGGCGCGTCGAGCTGAAGACCGACGCGTTGAACGAGCGGTCCCGCGGCGCGATGGAGGCGATGGGCGCGGCGTTCGAGGGGATCCACCGAAAGCACATGCTCGTCCGCCAGGGCGAGAACCGCGACAGCGCCTGGTACTCGGTGGTCGACGACGAGTGGCCGCACGTGCGGGACGGGCTCACCACGCGTCTCGCGCACGTGTAGCGGTACCGGATTCGACTATCCTTCGTGGTGCCCGGTATCCGCAGGGAACTGGAGCCTGAATGATCGAGAGCGTGGAAGTCATCGGTGCGCGCGGGCGCGTCGGACGCGCGGTGAGCGCGCGGCTCGCCGAGTGCGGGCTCGGCCCTTCGGGGCGACGGTCCGACGTCGTCCTCCTCTGCGTGCCCGACCGCGCGATCACCGAGGTCGCGGCCGGGATCGAGCCGGGGCCCTGGGTCGCGCACGTGAGCGGCGGCACGCCGCTCGCCGCGCTTGCACCCCACGTGCGGCGCTTCTCGCTCCATCCGCTCCAGAGCTTCACCCTCGACCGTGGCGCCGAGCAGCTCGACGGCGCCTGGGCCGCCGTCAGCGGCGAGAGCGACGACGCTCTGGCGGTCGCGACCTCGCTCGCGGAGGTGCTGGGCCTGCGGCCGTTCACGCTCGCCGACGAGCGTCGCGCGCTCTACCACGCGGGCGCGGCGATCGCCTCCAACTACCTCGTCACCCTACGACGCGCGGCAGGTGAGCTCCTCGCAGGCGCCGAGGTTCCGCCGGAGGCGCTCGATCCGCTCATGCGCCGCGTGATCGAGAACGGCTTCCAGCTGACGGGGCCGATCGAGCGCGGGGACTGGGAGACGGTCGAGCGGCACCGCGCGGCGATCGCGGAGCACGCACCGGAGCTGCTCGAGTCGTACGACGCGCTGGCGCGCCTGACCCGCGTCGAGGTGGATCAAGGAGCACCGGCGTGATCGTCGCACGCACCGTCGCCGACGTCCGCGCCGCCCTCGCCGGCCGCCGCGACGGGCGAATCGGCCTCGTCCCAACGATGGGAGCGCTCCACGGCGGCCACGAGGCCCTGCTCGCCGCCGCGCGCGACGAGTGCGACGCCGTCGTGATGAGCCTGTTCGTCAACCCGGCGCAGTTCGGCGAACCGGCCGATCTGAACGGCTACCCGCGCGACGAGGCCGGCGACCTCGACCGCGCACGCGCCGCCGGGGTGGACGTCGCGTTCGCGCCCTCTGCCGCGGAGCTCTACCCGCCGGGCTACCAGACCTGGGTCGACGTCACCGAGCTCGGTGCGATCCTCGAGGGCGAGCATCGCCACGGACACTTCCGCGGCGTCGCCACCGTGTGCCTCAAGCTCTTCGCGATCGTCCGTCCCGACGTCGTCTACTTCGGCCAGAAGGACGCGCAGCAGATCGAGGTGCTGCGACGGATGATCGCCGACCTGCATCTCGAGCTCGAGCTCGCCGTACTTCCCACGATTCGCGATGCCGACGGGCTCGCCCTCTCGTCCCGCAACGAGCGCCTCTCCGACGAAGAGCGGCTGCGCGCCCTCGCGCTGCCGCGCGCGCTCGCGACCCGCGACCCCGACACCGCCCGCACGATCCTGGAGGACGTGGGTCTCGACGTCGACTACGTCGCCGTCGCCCCCTTCGACCCGCCCGTCCTTGCCGCCGCGGTCCGGGTCGGCACGACCCGCCTGATCGACAACGTCCCTCTCGAGGAGGATCGATGAGCACACGTCCACGCACCCCCGCTCCCGGCGCGCCCGCGCCCGGGAAGCTGCCGATCACCGAGCTCGCGACGCTCGTCGAGCGCCGTCAGCCGATCGTGATGATCACCGCCTACGACGCGCCGTCCGGCCGGCTCGCGGACGAGGCGGGCGCGGATCTCGTCCTCGTCGGCGACTCGGCGGCGATGACCGTGCTCGGCCACGACTCCACCGTGCCGGCCACGATGGAGGAGATGCTCGTGCTCACGCGCGCCGTGACCCGCGGCGCCCGCCGGCCGCTCGTGATCGCGGACATGCCGTTCGGCTCGTTCCAGGTCTCCGACGGCGCGGCGGTCGAGAATGCGATCCGCTTCGTCAAGGACGCCGGTGCAGACGCGGTGAAGCTCGAGGGGGCCGGACCGATGCTGTCTCG
>Ga0070684_100002447_pt1 | contig 13679 bp, 10 predicted proteins | sample KBSC723LmetaG_FD_65653 | JGI IMG/M metagenome (GOLD analysis project Ga0070684, IMG submission 65653) | Corn rhizosphere microbial communities from Kellogg Biological Station, Michigan, USA - KBS C7.2-3L metaG | ecosystem: Host-associated > Plants > Roots > Rhizosphere ...
CGCCGACGCCGACGACCTGATCGACCCGACGCGAACGAAAGAGGGTCGTTCCGTGCCGGCCCGTTGGTGAGGCGGGGCGTCACGCGCTAGAATCGCGTGGGCCAGGCACCTGAATGGTCGGCAAGAAAATCAACAATTACGAGCTGCGCGAGTTGGTGGGGGACGGCGCGATGGGTGTCGTCTATCTGGCCGAGCACCCGGTGTTGCGGCGTCGCGTCGCGGTGAAGCTGCTGAAGCGGCAGTACCTCGAGAGCCCCAGCCTGGTGTCGCGGTTCGTCAACGAGGCGCGCGCCGCCGCCGCGATCCACCACCCGAACGTCATCGAGGTGATCGACGTCGGACTGGTCGAGGACGAAGTCCCGTACATCATGATGGAGTACCTGGACGGCGAGCCGCTGTCGCGCCGGCTCGCGCGCGAGCGTCTGGGCGTCGGCAAGGCCGTCGACATCACGATCCAGGCAACGCGCGCGGTCTCGGCGTCGCACGCGATCGAGATCGTCCACCGCGATCTCAAGCCCGAGAATCTGTTCCTCGTGTCGGACCCGATGTCGCCCGGCGGCGAGCGCGTGAAGGTGCTCGACTTCGGCATCGCGAAGCTGCGGCCCGACTGGGCGGGCAGCGACGGGGCGAAGACGCGCACCGGCGTCATCTTCGGAACGCCCGCGTACATGTCGCCCGAGCAGTGCCGCGGGTTGAACGACGAGGTCGACGCGTCGACCGACATCTACGCGCTCGGCTGCATCCTGTACGAGATGCTTTGCGGGCGCGCGCCGTACATCTCGCCGGGCTGGGGCGATGTTCTGATGATGCACATGTCCGACGAGATCCCGGTCCCGAGCGCGGAGAACCCGCGCGTGCCGCCGGGGATCGACAAGGTCGTGCTGAAGGCGCTCGCGAAGAAGAAGACGGATCGCTTCGCGAGCATGCGCGACATGCACCGCGCGCTCGCGCAGGCGCGCAACGACGTGCAGGACACGCCAGCGCCGATGCTGAAGACGGATCCGCAGATGCCGGCCATCGTGCTGGGCGTCGACGATCTCGCGCGTTCGCCGGGCGCGTCGGTCACCAAGCCGGCCGTGGGCGCGCTTCCTGCGGCGGCGAACGACGCCTCTGCCAGCGAGGATCTGATGGCGCTCCGCCCGGGGCGGGTGCGAAAGTTGCTGATCGCCGGCGCGATCGTCGTCGGTGGTGTCACCGGCCTCCTCCTGGCGCTCCGGCACTCGGGATCGACGGCCGAACCGGCGCACGCGGCGGCGCCCGCGGTCGCGCCGCCCGCCGTTGCACCGCCGCAGCCGCCCCGCGAGGCCCCCGGACCGACGGCGCAGGCCGGCCCGAATCCGGCTGGCGCGAGAGACGACGACGCCACCGCGTCGGCCGGGAAGGCGGCGGGCGGCCAGGCGACGAAGGTGAAGGCAGCGAAGGCGCACCACCGATCAGTCCGGCGAAAAGATCCGGTCAAGTGGTAAGATTTCGGGCGGCCCAGGGTCGACCCGAGTGATGTGGATACAGAGGCGTTGGATTCCCGTCGCCGTGACGGGACTGATGATGATCGGTTCGCTGGCTGCGCAGGCGGCCGAGAGCCGCGAGGCGCGCGAACGCGAGGCGCGCAAGGCGTGCTTCACCGGCAACGTCGATCGCGGTGTCGAGATCCTCGTCGATCTCTACGGCGAGACCGGGCATCCGAATTACATCTACAACCAGGCCCGCTGCTTCGAGCGCAACGGCAAGTACGATCAGGCGCTGCTCAGCTACGAGGACTACCTGCGAAAGGCGACGGACCTCGGCGCCGCCGAGCGCGCCCAGGTCGAAAAGTCGATCGCCGACCTTCGCGCGAAGGTCGCGGCGGCGCCCGCGGCGGCGGGCGGCGGCGAGGCCGCGGCGCCGGTGTTGCTGTCGCCGGCGCTGGACGCGTCCGGGACCGCCGCGACCACCAGCATGCCCGACGTCGCGCTGGTGTCACCCGGCAGCGATCAGGTCGCGAGCGGCGACGGCTGGTCGTTGCAGCGGAAGGCAGGCGTCATCTCGCTGGTCGTCGCGGGTGGCGCCCTGTCGTTGGCCATTGCGGGGACCGTGCTGCGCCACAGCCGCGCGGGCGACTTCGACGACGTGTGCACCGTTTACATGGGCGAACCCATGCCGCGCATCATCGGCACCGGACCCGATTGCCGCGGCATGCACGATTCGGTGAAATCGGCCGAGCGGATGATGTGGATCGGTTATGTCGGCGCCGGCGCGCTCACGGCCGCGGGCGTGACGCTGCTGTTGCTGGCGCCACGACAGCCGCAGGCCGGCGCGTTGGCCAGCCGGTGCGCGCCCACCATCGGCACGACCGGGTTGGCCTGCGCGTGGAGCTTTTGACGTGCGCGTCGCCGGGTGCGTGGTCGTGCTGTCGTCGCTCGCGGCGTGCTCGCCCCTGCGGATGACGGCGCCCGAGACGGGCGCGGGGGGCGACGCGGGGTCCGCCGGCGCGGCGGGCACGCAGGGAACGGGTGGTACCGGCGGAACGGGCGGGATGGCGACGGCAGGCACGACGGGGCGGGGCGGTTCGGGCGGCGCGGGCGGTAGCGGCGAGCCTCCCGGGCTGATCGCGCACTGGACGTTCAACGAAGGAAACGGAACCTCGGTGGTGGACAGCTCGGGCAACGGTCAGCCCATGAAGCTGTCCGCGACGGGGGTGACCTGGACGACGCAGGGCCGCGAGGGCGGCGCGCTGACCTTCGACGGCGCGACCGGCTTCGCCGAGATGATGCCGACGGCGAATCAGCCGCTCTACAACTACCCGGTCATCAAGCTGACGTTCTCGGCGTGGGTGAAGCCCACCGCGGCAGCGGTCTCGATCGAGTTCGCGACCGCGGTGGCGCGGGCGCACGAAGACTACGCGTTCGAGGACTTCTGGATCGGCGTCGTGCACGGCAAGCCGGCCTGCATGATCCACAACTCGGACTGGCTGGGCGCGGTCGCGACCGCCGTCGCGCCCACCACCGCGTGGACGCACATCGCGTGCACGTACGCGATGGACGGGCAGGTGCTCCTCTACGTCAACGGCGCCTACAGCGCGGCGACCTCGTCAAACCAGACGATCGGGCCCATCCCGCCCCGCATTCTCGTCGGCGCGGACGAGTTCGACGCGGGCACCGGCGCCGGGCGCGCCCTGCACGACTTCTTCCCAGGCGCGATCGACGACGTCCGCATCTACAACGAGACGCTGACGCCCGCCCAGGTGGCGTTCATCGCGCGATAGCGCGCGGTCGTCGTCGTCGCCTCCGTGCGAATACGGCCTAGTGCAGCCCGCGGAAGCAGGCGTCGATCAAGAACTGGCAGTAGGTGATCATCAGCCCGGCGAAGATCCCGATGCCGATCAGCTTGGCGGCGAAGACCACCGCGTGATGTGCCCGTACCCCGCGACTCGTGATTGCGTGAGCCATGTCGTCCCCCGTTGCAGGCCACGATAGGGCCCAAACGGTTAACGATGTGTTTCGACCACGAGCCTTGTTTGTAACTCTGCCGGACGCGCGGCCTAGGCGGCCACGGTCGCCGGCAGCGCGCGGGCGATCAGCGCCTCGATCTTCGGGCGCGGCACGGCGCCGACGATCTGGCCGACGACCTGGCCGTCCTTGAAGAGCAGGAGGGTCGGCATCGCGCGCACGTCCAGACGTGCGGCGAGGACCGAGTTGGCGTCGACGTCGCAGGTGCCGACGGTGAGGCGCCCGGCGTAGTCGCGCGCGATGGCGGCGATGTGCGGCGCGATCGCGCGGCACGGGGCGCACCACGCCGCGGTGAAGTCGATCAGCACGGGCAGCGGCGCCTTCAGCGCCAGCGAGTCGAAGTTGGTGTCGGTGATCTCGAGCAGATCTTCGGAACGCATGTTTGTTCTCCTCTGTCGTCGTCTAGCGGGTCATGCACGAAAGCAGGTTCACCTTGGCGCGGTGGAGCAGCACAGCGACGTGGCCGGGCGTGATCCCGAGGGCCTGCGCGACGTCCTCGCCGGGCACCTCGTCGAGCATCCGCAGCGTGACCACGGCGCGCTGGACGTCGGCCAGTGTCTGCACGCAGCGGTGCAGGCGGATCCGTTCCTCGGCCGCCGCGATCAGATCGTCGGCGGGCGCCGCCGAGGCGGGCAGCCCCGCCAGCAGATCCTGATCGCCGACGTGCGGGCGGGCGTGGGCGTGCAGGCGCCGGCGGTTGCGGGCCACGTTCCGCGTCAACGTGATCAGCAGGCGCCGCGCATCGTCGCCCGCCTCGACCAGCGGATGCGCGGCCGGCAACGTCAGGAACGTCTGGAAGGCGTCCTGAACGGCGTCGAACGCCTCTTCGGCGGTCAGCCCTTCCGCGCGCGCGACCCCGGCCAGCTCGCTTCGGTGCCGGTGGACGAGCTGGCCCAACCGGCCGAGAAAAGCGGCGCTCTCCTCGGCGGCACAGTTGCACCCCGCGGCCTTGTGGCCAGGGTGGGGCACGGGCAGGGCGGGTGCTTGGGTTTCTGAATCCATGTGCTGACCGGGTAGATGCCCCGTTGAAGACAAAGGTGCCGACCGCGCGCGGCATTACACCCGGTCAGCATTTATTTTTGACGCAGGAGTGCTAGCGTCTCCGACCTGACCCTCCGGACCGAGCTCTCCCTGGTTCTGTCGTCGCTGCTCGCCCTGTCGATCGGGCTGGCGGGCGGGACCGCGATCTACCAGTCGGCGCGCGCCATGCGCCGCGAGCTCACGACCCAGCAGCAGCTGTTCGCCGAGAACCGGGCGTTCGCGCTGCGCGACAACTTCGAGATCCTCGAGGACGAGCTGAAGCGGCTCGCGCTGCTGCCGACGATGAACGCCGGCGACGCCGATCTCTTGCAGGAAGAGCAGGTCCTCGCGGGCGCACACGAGAACTCCGTCCTCTACAACACCGCCGTGCTGCTGCTGACCGCAGACGGCACCTGCGTCCGCTCGGTCCCGGATCGCCCCGAGTTCCGGGGGCAGCCGTTCGGCGATCGGCCGTGGTTCGCGGCGGCGCGCGGCGGCGCGCCCGGCCCGCTGTTTCGTGTCACCGACGAGCCGGGCCTGGGCCGCACGATGAAGATCGTGCAGCCGCTGATGCACGACAAGAAGTTCACCGGCGCGCTGGTCGGCATCATCGCGCTGGCCGAGGACAACCTGATCGCGCCGGCGCTGCACGAGAACCTGCCGAAGGACTCGGACGCCGTCCTCGTCGACACGACCGGGCAGATCGTCTACCCCCCCGATCGCGAGCGCGCCGCCGAAGGCTCCGGCTGGGCCGAGGCGATCGCCGCCGCCGCCCGCGGCAACAACGGCACGTTGACCGCCGACGCGGACGGGCAGCGCACGCTGTTCGCGTTCTCGCCCGTGCACGCCGCGACGCCGTACGCGGTCGTGTTCGCGCGGCCCTGGCGGACGTTGAACGCGAACGTCGAGCAGCAGGGGCTGGTGCTGGGTGGCATCATGCTGTTCGGGTTGGTCCTCGCGTCGATCGCGGGCGTCCTGCTGGCGGGCTACCTGGCCCGGCCGCTGCAGGCGCTGGCCAGCGGGGCGATCCGCATCGCGCGCGGTGAACCGGTGCCGCCCGCCGCCGGGCCCGACGCCGGCACCGAGGAGATCGTCGCGCTGCGCGGCGCGTTCTCCGACATGGAAAAATCGATCCGGCAGCGCGATCAGGAGCTGCGTGACGCCGCCGCGCTGCTGGAACAGCGCGTGCGCGACCGGACCGGCGAGCTGCTCGCGACGCAGGCCGCGCTGGTCGACGCCGAGCGCTTCGCGGCGATGGGCAAGACGTCGGCGGCGATCGCCCACGAGCTGAAGAACTCGCTGAATGGATTGGGGATGGCCGTCGAGCTCATCGCCCACGAGCCTGCCAACGAAGCGCGGGTCGCACGGCTGCGCCCGCAGGTGGCGCACGAGATCGCGCGTCTGCGAGACGTCGTGGATTCGCTGCTGTCGTTCTCGCGGTCGCCGCGCATCGACCGCGCCCCGACCGACCTGGCGGGCGTCGTCTCGCGCGCGATCGGGACGGTGTCCGAGCTGGCGGCCGAGCGCGGCGTCTCGGTGGCGGTGCACGCACCGGCCGCGTTGCGCGCGCGCTGTGATGCGCACAAGGTCCAGGGCGTGGTCGTCAACCTGGTCAAGAACGCGATCGAGGCCGGCAAGACGGTGGACGTCTCGCTGGGGGTCGAGGGCGGCGAGGCGATCATCGAGGTGGCCGACGACGGCCCGGGCCTGTCGGAAGAGGCGCGTGATCACCTGTTCGAACCGTTCTTCACGACCAAGCCGAACGGCACCGGGCTGGGGCTGCCGACCTCGCGCCGCTTCATCGAGGCGCACGGCGGCCGCATCGAGGCCGAGACGTCGGCGGCGCTGGGCGGGGCGCTGTTCCGGCTGCGCCTGCCCCTGGATGTCGCCGACGCGCCGGCGGCGAGCGCGACGGAGGCGCCGCGCCCATGAAGCCGAGCGTGCTGGTCATCGACGACGAGAAGACGTTCCGGATCGTCGCCGAGGAGGCGCTGGCGTCGGAGGGCTTCGTGGTCACGACCGTGGCGACCGGGAAGGCGGGGCTGGCGGCCTGGCAGCGCGAGCCGTGCGACCTCGTGATCCTGGACCGCCACCTGCCCGACACCGACGGCATCGCGGTGCTCGAGGTGATGGCGCGTGAGGCGCGCGAGCGCGGCCTGGATACGCTGATCGTGATCGCGACGGCGTACGCCGACGTCACGAGCGCCGTGCAGGCGCTGAAGCTGGGGGCGTTCGACTACCTCTCGAAGCCGCTGCAGCTGCCCGACCTGGTCGTCACCATGCGCAAGGCGCTGGAGGCCAAGCGGCTGCGCGCGCAGGTGCGGCAGCTGGCGGGACGGGCGCAGGCGGCGATGGGGGACTTCGTCGCGGGACCGTCGGCCGCCATGCAGAGGGTGATCGGCATGGTCGACAAGGTCGCCGAGGCGACCGACACCACCGTCCTGATTCAGGGTGAATCCGGCACGGGCAAGGAGCTGATCGCCGACCTGATCGCCCGGCGGACACCGCGGCGAAGCGACGGCGCGTTCGTCGAGATCAACTGCGCGACCGTCCCGGAGAATCTGCTGGAGAGCGAGCTGTTCGGGCACGAGCGCGGCGCGTTCACCGACGCCAAGGCGCAGAAGCGCGGTCTGTTCGAGGAGGCGGACGGCGGGACGCTGTTCCTCGACGAGGTCGGCGAGATGCCGATGCCGACGCAGGCCAAGCTGCTGCGCGTGCTGGAAGAGATGACCTTCCGGCGGCTGGGCGGGACGCGCGATCTGTCGGTCGACGTGCGCGTCGTCGCCGCCACCAACAAGGAGCTGGCCGACGAGGTGGAGCGCGGGCGCTTCCGCCTGGACCTCTATCATCGGCTGGACGTGTTCCACATCCGCGTGCCGCCGCTGCGCGATCGGCGCGAGGACATCCTGCCGCTCGCCGCCCACTTCCTGGCGCGGTTCGCGACGCGCATGCGCAAGCCGGTCACGCGGTTCACGCCCGAGACCGAGCGGCTGCTGACCGCCTACGACTACCCGGGGAACGTGCGCGAGCTGCGCAACGTGATCGAACGCGCCGTGATCCTGTCGACCGGCGAGGCGATCGATCCGGGCTGCATCGTGCTGTCGGGGCCGACGCGCGCGCTGCCGACGGGCGGACACTTCTTCGCCGCCGAGCTGGACGCGGCGGGCAAGCCGCCCGACCTCGAGGCGCTGGAGCGCGCGTACATCGCGCGCCTCCTCGAGTTCGCGGGCGGCAACCGCACGCAGGTCGCGCGTCTTCTTGGCGTGTCGTATCCGACCATCGCCAAGAAGATCGCGGATTACGGGCTGGGGTAGGGCGGCCGCGGCTTTACGGCGCGGCGCCGGCGCCCGTGTTCTTGTACTCGTAGAGGCGGTTCGTGTTGGCGTCGAACGCGCGGCTGGACGAGGCGGCGGCACCCCAGGGCGCGGCCACGTTGATGTGCCCGGCGATCTGCGTTTCGCGGATGATCGCCTGTCCGTTGGGCATCGTCCCCGAGCTGTCATCCCAGGCGCGCCCGAGCAGCGTCGTGCCCGAGATGCTGCTGGCGCCCATGATCTTGCTGTTGATGATCAGGAAGCCGAAGCCCACCGGCATCTCGGTGCTGGGCGAGATGTGCGTGCTGTTCGTCTTGCGGCCCGCGACGTAGAACAGCGTGCAGTTGTCGAACACGGCCGTCGCGCGGCCAAAGATGAAGTCGGTGTCGCCTTCGATGTAGCTGTTCTTGAAGTACATGCGGGCGACGACCGTCGTCGCCGACGTCTTCACCTGCAACGTGTCCTGGTTGCCCAGGAAGCGCACGTTCTGGAACACCCCCTGATCGCCCTGGGTGGTCAACGCGACCGCCTGGATCGACGACGGATTGCCGGCGGCGATCTCGTCGGTGTCGTTGGCGAAGGTGAGGTTCATCGCCTGGAAGCCAGGCGACTTCACGAACACCGTGGTGCTGTCGCTGGTGCCGTACGTCGTCTTCGGCGGATTCGCCGTCGTGGGATTCGAGCAGGCGTTGACGTTGGCGTCGACGGTCTTGCCGCTGTAGTTGTTGAAGACGATCGTGACCATCGTGGCATCGGTGTTCGCGCCGTACAGCGTGATGGGAACGCTGCCGTCGATGCAGACCAGCTCGCGGTAGGTGCCCGGCTTCACGAGAATGTAGACGCGCGCGCCGCCGGTCATTCCCTTCGCGGCGGTGATCGCCGCCTGCACCGTCGTGTGCGTGCCGCTGCCGTCGGCCGCGACGGTGAGCGTCGGGGTGAACGTGCTCGCGGCGGGCAACCCGGCCGTCGGATCCCAGTTGTCGGCGGTCAGCGCGCCGACGGTCCCCGTCTGCGCGAGGTAGCGCGACATCGTGTAGCAGGCCGCCGACGAATCGGTCAGCTGCGGCCGCTTGGCGTCACCGGTGAACGCCGCGGTGCACGCCGCCGGCGCACCGCCGGCGCCTGTTCCGGCTGCGCCACCAGCGCCCGTGCCCGCCGCGCCGCCGCCCGTGCCCGCCGCGCCGCCGCCGGTGCCCGCCGTCGATCCACCGGTGCCGCTGCCGCCGGTGCCCGCCGCGCCTCCACCGTTGCCGCCGCGCCCCGCGCTGCCGCCGGTGCCCGCCGCAGCGCCACCCGAACCTGTGGTGCCACCCGAACCCGTGGTGCCGCCGGCACCGCTGCCGCCCGTACCCGCCGCGCCGCCACCGGTGCCGCCGCGGCCCGCGTCTCCTCCGCCGCTCGAGCCAGCGACCGCGCCGCCGCTCGAGCCGGCGACCGCGCCACCGCTCGACCCCGCCGTGGATCCACCCGTCGAACCGCCGCCGCCGGTCGTTCCCGCTGCGCCGGTGGTTCCGCCCTTGCCGGCCGATCCCGTGGTTCCACCGTTGCCGGCCGATCCGGTCGTGCCTCCTTTACCCGTCCCATCACCACCACCGCCACCACAGCCCCAGCCAGCCAGGACCAGAACAGACAACACCACCAATGAAGTCGATTTGCGCATGGGCCACTAGTGTCCGGAGGGGGGCAATTCGGTACGCGAATTGGAGACAAAAACGCGCCGCTCGTGGCGCTTTCGGGCCCGACCCTGAAACTTTCCTTCAGGGCCCCCTACAAGTTCCTTTCAGTCTGGTAGCGCAAGCAAGCGTAAGTACTTGAAATATCGCCGCGCCACGTAGGCACGTCGGGTGCAGTTGGTCGATGGGCTGACTTCTGCCTGAACGCATCTGCTCGGCCCCCCCGTGCTCGACAAGCTCATCGATTTCGCCGTTCACCGGCGTGCCATCACGCTGATCGCGACCCTCGTGTTCGCGGTCTTCGGCGTCCTCACGTTCGGCAAGCTCAAGATCGAAGCCTTCCCGGACGTCACGAACGTCCAGGTCATGGTCATCACCCTCTACCCCGGCCAGGCGGCGGAGGAGATCGAGAAGCAGGTGACCATCCCGGTCGAGCGCGCGCTCACCGGGACCCCGCGCGTCCTCATCCAGCGGTCGATCACGTCGTTCGGTCTGTCGCAGGTCATCCTGACCTTCGAGGACGACGTCGACATCTACTGGGCCCGGCAACAGGTCCAGGAACGGCTGGGCGACGCGGAGGTGCCCGAGGGAATCCAGCCTCACCTGGGGCCGAACGACACGCCGGTCGGGCAGGTCTACCAGTACACGCTGGAGAGTGACCATCACTCGCCCAGCGAGCTGCGCAGCTGGCAGGACTGGGTCGTCTCGAAGAACCTGATGCGCGCGCCGGGCGTCGCCGACGTCGTCAGCTTCGGCGGCTTCCAGAAGGAATGGCACGTGCTGGCCGATCCGTCGAAGCTGCGCAACGCGGGCATCACGCTGAAGGACGTGATCGACGCGGTCGCGGCGTCGAACGGCGCGACGTCGGGCGGCTACCTGCAGCTGGGCGAGTCCGAGCTCGTCGTGCGCGGCCGCGGCTACCTGAAGTCGCCGGTCGACATCGGCAACACGGTCATCAAGGCCACCGGCGGCACGCCGGTGCTGGTGCGCAACGTCGCGCAGGTGGTCGAGGCGTACACGCCCCGGCGCGGGGCGGTCGCGCGCGGGGGGGCGAGCGACTCCGTCGAGGGGACCGTGCTGTTGCGGCGCGGGGAGAACCCGAAGGACGTGCTCGCCAACGTGCACGAGGCGATCGCGCACATCAACGGCGAGATCCTGCCGCCCGGCATGCGCATCGTTCCTTTCTACGACCGCACCCGCCTGGTCGACACGACGCTGCACACGGTGTCCCACAACATGATCGAGGGCATCGTCCTCGTCAGCATCATCGTGTGGATCTTCCTCCGCGCGGTGATCGGCTCGCTGGCGGTGTCGATGGTCATGCCGCTGGCGCTGCTCGGCGCGTTCGTCGGCCTCTACTACGCCGGCGTGCCCGCCAACCTGCTGTCGATGGGCGCGATCGACTTCGGCATCTTGCTGGAAGGCGCGGTCATCCTCGTCGAGAACGCGTACCGCCACCTGGCCATAGAGAAACCACCGCCCGAGAGCGTCGCGCACGTGGTCGCCGAGTCCGCGAAGGAGGTCGTGCGGCCGACGCTGTTCTCGATGGCGATCATCGGCGCGGCGATGATGCCGATCTTCACGCTCGAACGCGTCGAGGGCCGCATCTTCCGCCCGGTCGCGCTGACGTACGCGTTCGCGCTGGGCGGTGCGCTGCTGTTCACGCTGACGACGGTGCCCGCGCTGACGGCGGCGCTGCTGAAGCGGCGGCCCGTGACCGAGAAGCACCCACCGTTCCTCGACTGGCTGCAATCCCGGTATCTCGACGGGCTGCGCGTGACGATGCGCCGGCCGCTGCTGGTCATGGTGGTCGCCGTCGCGGCGATCGGCGGCGCGATGTCGCTGGTGCCGCACCTCGGGTCGGAGTTCCTGCCGCCGATGAACGAGGGCGATATTCACATCACGGTGACCATGCCCAGCGCGGTGTCGCTGGAGCGCGGGGCCGAGGTCCTGCGCGAGATGCGCCTCGCGCTGATGAAGTTCCCCGAGGTGAAGGACGTGCTCAGCGAGCAGGGCCACCCGGAGGACGGCACCGACGACGAGGCGCCGAACCAGTCCGAGACCTTCGTGATCATGAAGCCGGAGGCCGAGTGGCCGAAGGTTGACGTTGACGGCAAGGACGGCAAACACAACCGCAAACGATCGAAGGAAGAGATCGTCGAGGCGATGCGGACGTCGCTGGATCGGCCGGGCGTCGACTACAACTTCAGCCAGCCGATCAAGGATCGCGTCGAAGAATCAATCTCCGGCATCCGCGGGCAGGTCGTCGTGAAGATCTACGGCGATGACCTGGGCCTGATGCACCAGAAGCTGGACGAGGTGAAAGCGATCATGGTCGGCACGCGCGGGGCGCGCGACGTCGATATTTACCGGGCGGGCAGCGCGCAGCACATCGTCGCCGACGTCGATCGCGAGGCCGCCTCCCGCTACGGCGTCTCCGTCCGCGACGTCGAGGACGCCATCGAGAGCGCGTACGGCGGCAAGCTGGCCACGTCGATGTGGGAAGGCGAGCGCCGCGTCGGCGTGCGCATCAAGACGCCGATCGCGGGGCAGGGCGATCCGGCGTCGGTCGGGCGGCTCGACATCCCGATCGACGGCGGCGCCCGCCTGCAGCTGGGAGCGCTGGCGAAGCTGCACCTGGACAGCGGGCGCACGCAGATCAACCGCGAGCAGGGCCAGCGGTTCCTGGCGCTGAAGTGCAACATCGAGGGGCGCGACATGGGCAGCTTCGTGGCCGATGCGCAGGCCCACGTCGCGTCGGCCGTGAAGCTGCCGGAGGGCTACCACCTCACCTGGGGCGGCGAATTCGAGAACCAGCAGCGCGCGATGAAGCGGCTGGCGTTCGTCGTGCCGATCTCGGTCCTGCTGATCTTCTTCCTGCTCTACATGACCTTCCGCGCGACGCTGCCCGCGCTGGTGGTGCTGCTGGACGTCCCGTTCGCGACGGTCGGCGGCGTGTTCGCGTTGTTCCTGACCGGGACCGAGCTGTCGGTCTCGTCGGCGGTCGGCTTCATCACGCTGTTCGGCGTGTCCGTCATGAACGGCGTTCTGATCGTCAACTACATGCGGCGCGCGCGGGCGAACCCGGCCGCGACGCCGGAGAGCGTGATGCGCGCGGTGGCCGGGCGACTGCGGCCCATCCTGATGACGGCGTTCCCCGCGTCGATCGGCCTGCTGCCGGCGGCGCTGTCGCACAGCATCGGGTCGGACACGCAGCGGCCGTTCGCGATCGTGATCGTCGGGGGGTTGCTGCCCGCGACGCTCCTCACCATGTTCCTGCTGCCCACGACCTATCAGCTGGCCGAGCGCTGGTTCGGTAAGTGGCGGGCGCGGCATCCCGAGGAGCGGGAGGAACCATGAAGACCCTGACAGCAGCGGTCCTGATCGCCGCGATCGCGGGTGCGGGGTGGCGCGCGCAGGCCGCAGATCTTTCGTCGGATCAGGCCGTGGCGGTGGCGCTGCAGCGAAACCGCGACGTGATCGCGGCCCGCCTCGAGATCGAGGCGAGCGAGCTGGACGTCGTCGCGGCGCGCATCTACCCGAACCCGGTCTTCGAGTACGGCATCGGGAACCTCGTGCTGGGCACGCCGAACATCCAGATGGGGCAGGTGCTGCCGTCGCTGGGGTTCTTCGGGCAGCCGGTCCAGACGGTCGGTGTCAGCGAGATCGTCGACGTGTGGATGAAGCGCAGCGCGCGATCGCGGGCCGCGGAGAAGGGGGTCGATCACCGGCGCCTGCTGACGGAGGACGCGCTGCGGGAGATCGTCTACGTCGTGCGTTCCAGCTTCGCGGAGACGGTGCGCGAGCAGGACGAGCGGCAGATGGCCCACGACTTCGCCGACCGCTACGCCCAGACGATCAAGGTCTCCCAGGCACGCTTCAAGGCCGGCGACATCTCGGAGGCCGACCTGCGCAAGATCGAGCTCGAAGGGTTGCGCTACCAGAACGCGGTCATCGACGCCGAGATGCAGCTGGACGTCGCGCGCGGCAAGCTGGCGGCGCTGCTGAGCCTGCCCTCGGTCACGCAGTTGCCCGCGCTGCACCCCGACGCGGCCGACGCGGCATCGCGGCCGCGCTTCGATCTGGCGCGGCTCACGCAGCGCGCGCTGGAGCGGCGCCCGGACCTTCGGGCCGCCGGGGCGGCGCGCCTGCAGGCGGACGCGCAGCTCGCCGCCGCCGAGCGCGAG
>Ga0070684_100002449_pt1 | contig 13678 bp, 9 predicted proteins | sample KBSC723LmetaG_FD_65653 | JGI IMG/M metagenome (GOLD analysis project Ga0070684, IMG submission 65653) | Corn rhizosphere microbial communities from Kellogg Biological Station, Michigan, USA - KBS C7.2-3L metaG | ecosystem: Host-associated > Plants > Roots > Rhizosphere ...
TGAGCCTGCGCGACGCCGAGGTGGCGCCGCCCCGCAAGACGCTGGCCGAGATCCTGGAAGGGCTCCCGACCCAGCCGGGCGTCTACATCATGAAGGACGGGCGCGGGAAGCCGATCTACGTCGGCAAGGCCGCGGTGCTGCGTAACCGCGTCCGCCAGTACTTCCAGCCGAACACCGGCGACATCCGCGACTTCGTGCCGCTGCTCGAGGGCATCGTCGCCGACATCGAAACAGTCGTCACGACGAACGAGAAGGAAGCGCTGCTGCTCGAGAACACGTTGATCAAGCGCTACCAGCCGCGCTTCAACGTCAACCTGAAGGACGACAAGAACTACCTGGTGCTGCGGCTGGACCCGAAGGCGGAATGGCCACGCCTGGAGGTGGTGCGGCGGCTGGGCGCCGACGGCGCCCACTACTTCGGCCCGTATCACTCGGCGACGTCGTGCCGCGAGGCGCTGCGCGTGGTGAACCGGCACTTCCAGCTTCGCACCTGCACCGATCACGTTCTGCACAACCGGCGGCGGCCGTGCCTGCAGTATCAGATCAAGCGCTGCCCGGCGCCGTGCGTGCTGCCGGTGCCGCCCGAGCAGTACGACGATCAGGTGCGCGACGTGCGCCTCTTCCTCGAGGGCAAGAGCGACGAGCTGCTCGACCGCCTGGGCGCGCGCATGAAGGACGCGGCCGCGCGCACGGAGTTCGAGGTGGCGGCGGAGATCCGCGATCAGATCCGCGCGCTCGAGGTGACGCTGGAAGAACAGCGGGTCGTATCGGCGGACTTCGTCGACCAGGATGTCGTCGGTTATCACCGCGACGGCATCGCGCTGGAGATCGTCGTGATGTCGATCCGCGGCGGCAAGCTCTCGGGCAGCCGGGGGTTCTCGTTCACGGGGCAGGAGTTCCCGGACGCGGAGCTGATCTCGTCGTTCGTCGGGCTCTACTACGACATGGGCGCCTCGGTGCCCGACGAGTTGCTGCTGCCGATCGACATCGAGGACGCGGCGCTCAAGGCGGAGTGGCTGAGCGAGCGGCGCGCCGCGCTGGCCAACCTGCCGGGCGGTGCGCGAAGGAAGAGGGTCGAGGTGCTGGTCCCGCAGCGCGGCGATCGACGCAAGCTGATCGAGCTCGCGCAGAAGAACGCGGCGGCGAGCTTCGCCTCGCGGCGGAACGCGCGCGCCGACACCGAGCTGGCGCTCGGCAAGCTGCAGAAGCGGCTGAAGCTGCCGAAGCTGCCGCGCACCATCGAGTGCTACGACGTCTCGCACATCCAGGGGTTTGCGACGGTGGCGTCGATGGTCGTGTTCGTTGACGGGCGGCCCGAGAAGGCGCGCTATCGCACGTACAAGGTGCGGGCGCCGGCGGCCGCCGGCGGACGCGGTGACCGGAAGAACGACGACTTCGCGTCGATGTACGAGGTGCTGTCGCGGCGGTTCCGGCGCGCGAAGCAAGCCGACGGTGGGAACGACGACGCCGCGTGGAAGCTGCCCGACCTGATCGTGATCGACGGCGGCAAGGGCCAGCTCGCGATGGCGCTGGCGGCGGCGCGCGACGTGGGCGTCGACGTGCGTCCCGGCATCGGTTTGCCGATCGTCGGGCTCGCGAAGGAGCGTGAGGAGGAGAGTGCGTCCGAGTCCGAGGCGCCGCCTGCCGAGGCTGCGCCCGCGGAGGCCGCACCGGTCGAGGCTGCGCCCGCGGAGGCCGCACCGGTCGAGGCGGCGCCCGCACCGGCGGCACCCGCGTCCGCCCCGCGCGCCGACAAGGGCAAGGTTGCGCCCAAGAAACCGGATCGCGTGTTCCTCCCGCACGCGAAGGACGCGATCCCGATTCGCCCGAGCAGCGCGGAGATGTTCGTGCTGCAGGCGCTGCGCGACGAGGCCCACCGCTTCGCGGTCAGCTTCCACCGCGGCCAGCGGCGCCGTCTGACGTTGCGCTCGGCGCTCTCCGACATCCCGGGCATCGGTCCCGGCCGGCAGCGCCAGCTGCTGCGGCACTTCGGCAGCATCAAGCGCGTGCGGCAAGCGACGGTCGACGATCTGGCCGCCGTCCCCGGGATCAGCCGGTCCGTCGCGGAGGCCGTCGCCGCGCACTGGGCGAAGCAGCCGCTGGACGCGGGCGTCGTCGAGCCGCAGCCGACCGCCGAGGCCGCCGCCGCCGAGGAGCCCCACGCCGAGGAACAGGCGATCGAATCCGCCTTCGGCCCGGGCGACGCGACCGAATAGGCCGCACGAAGCGCGCCAATATTCGCGCAATTCCAGTTAGTTACGGGTCAAAAAGGCAGGAAATTTGCGGGGTGTCGGTCTGGGTGGTCTGATGTAGGTGTAATCCCACCTCAGACCGAGGACCACGAAATGCCCTCCAAGATCCAGTCTTCCGAACCCACCAAAGGCAACGGACGCCATCACCGCCGCCGGGAGATCAGCGGCATCCTGCTGCTGGCGGGCGGCCTGTTCGCCGGCCTGTCGCTGATCTCGATGCACGTCGGCGACAACCACATGATGGGCATCGGCGGCGAAGCGATCGCCGGCGCGCTCTATGGGGTCGCGGGGCTCGCCGCGTATCTGGTCGTCGCCGGGATGCTGGTCGGCGCGGTCCGCTGCTTCCGCGGGCGCCGCGTGGTCGACGGCATGCGCGAGGCGGGCGGCACGCTGATGCTGCTCGGGTCGGTCGCGATCCTGCTGCACCTTCCGTTCGCGGACAGCGGCTTCGCGTCGCACGGTCCGGGCGGGTTGCTCGGGGAGTGGCTGGGCGGGATCTCCGGCGCGTTCATCGGCAGCGTCGGCGCCGCGCTGGGCGCGACCACGACGATGGTCGTGGCGTTGTTGATGGTCACCGAGGTGAGCACGCGCGAGGTGACGGTCGTGCTCGCGTGGGCGGGCAAGCACGCGGTGCGCGGCCTGATCGCGGGTGCGCGTGGATCGTGGCGCGTGATGCGCGCGGCGTTCCCGGAGAAGGATGACCGCGACGATCGTCGCGACCGTCGCGAGCCCGAGGCGGACGACGCCGACGACGAGGTCGAGGCCGATCCGATCCAGATCCATCCCGCGATGGCGGACGCGCACGACGACGAGACCGAAGAGGTCGTCGAGTCGGTGCGTGCCCGCGCCGCCGTCGAGCCGGAGGCGGTTCCCCAGGCTATGGAAGAGCAGGAGAGCGACGGCGTTCGCGTCGGCGAGGCGCAAACCGTCTCCGAGAAGGTCGAGAAGCCCGTGAGTCTCGAGCGCGCCGCGATGGCGGCGATCGTCGCCGAGGTCGCCGCCGTCGAGCGCTTCGCGCCCGAGGTGCCCGACGTCGAGACGACGCAAGAGGACCTGCCGCCAATCGTCGGCGTGGCCGCGGCAGCGGTGGCGCCGCCTGCGGTGGACGGGCCGATCATCGTCGAGTCCGCGTCGATCGCGCGGCTGCGCCAGGAGGCCGCCGCCGAAGCGGCCGAGGCCAGCGCCGAGGACGCCGCGCGCCTGCGCGACGAGAAGAAGGGCTTCATCAAGCTGGGCGACGGCGACTTCCGGCTGCCGGGGACCGATCTGCTGGAGTACATCCCGCCGACCAACCAGGACACCGACAAGCAGCCGCTCTACGACATGGCGGAGCGGGTCGAGCAGGCGATGTCCAACTACGGCGTCCGCGGCAAGGTGAAGGAGATCCACATGGGTCCCGTCGTCACCATGTACGAGTTCGCGCCCGCGCCCGGCACGCGCACCGGCAAGATCGCGAACCTCGAGAAGGATCTCGCGATGGCGCTGGAGGCGCAGGCCGTCCGCATCGTCGCGCCGATCCCCGGCAAGGCGGTCGTCGGCGTCGAGGTCCCGAACAAGACGCGCGAGATGGTCTTCCTCAAGGAGATCCTGCAGGACAGCAGCTTCGCCGGAGCCTCGTCGAAGCTGCAGATCGCGCTGGGCAAGGACATCAAGGGCGCGCCGGTCAGCGTGAACCTGGTGAAGATGCCGCACCTGCTGGTCGCCGGCACGACCGGCTCGGGCAAGTCGGTCGCCGTCAACGGCATGATCACCAGCCTCCTCTACAACGCGTCGCCCGAGGACGTCCGCTTCATCATGGTCGATCCGAAGATGCTTGAGCTCTCGATCTACGAGGGCATCCCGCACCTGCTGCTGCCGGTCGTCACCGACCCGAAGAAGGCGAACCTGGCGCTGCGCTGGGCGGTCGACGAGATGGAGCGGCGCTACGAGCTGCTCGCGAAGACGGGCGTGCGCGACATCTCCAGCTACAACGCCAAGATTGAAGGCGCGGACAAGAAGGAGGAGGTCGCCGCGGCGCCCAAGTCCGACAAGAAGATCCGCGTCGTGATCACGGGTCCGGACGGCAACGAGCAGGAGGTCGATCTCGACGCGGACGCCGAGATCACGCTCGCCGAGGGCACGGACGGCGACTCGGGCGGCATCGTCAACGTCGAGGCGCCGAGCGAAGAGGATCTGTCGGACGTGGCGGCGAAGGTGCAGGCCGACAAGGAGAAGCCGGCCGAGGAGAAGCCGACGAAGCTGCCCTACATCGTCATCGTCATCGACGAGTTCGCCGACCTGATGATGGTCGCGCCGAAGGACGTCGAGACGTCGGTCGCGCGGCTGGCGCAGAAGGCGCGCGCCGCCGGTCTTCACCTGATCCTCGCGACGCAGCGGCCGTCGGTCGACGTCATCACCGGCCTCATCAAGGCGAACTTCCCCAGCCGCATCGCGCTGCAGGTCGCGTCGCGCATCGACTCGCGCACGATCCTCGATCAGCAGGGCGCCGAGACGCTGCTCGGAAACGGCGACATGCTGTTCTCGGACCGCGGCACGAAGTTGCGGCGCATCCACGGCGCCTTCCTCTCGGACAACGAGGTGCATCGCGTGGTCGAGTTCCTCAAGCAGCAGGCGAAGCCCGTCTACGACATGGACATCCTCAAGCCGCGCGAGGAGGACGCGGAGGAGGGCGGCGCGCCCGCGAACGACTTCCACGACGAGTTCTACGACCAGGCCGTCGCGATCGTGTGCGACACCCGCCAGGCGTCGGTCTCGTACATCCAGCGGCGCCTGCAGATCGGCTACAACCGCGCCGCGCGCATGGTCGAGCAGATGGAGCGCGAGGGCATCGTCGGCCCGACCAACGGCGCGAAGCCCCGCGAGGTGCTCGCGCCCGCCGGCGAATACCTGTCCGCCGGCGCGTGATCCATCAGCTAGGATCAGCGCGTGATCGCGACGATTTCGACACTGGTGATGGCGATGGCGCAGCCGCTCGCGGCGGCGCCGCCGGGGGCGGGCTCGCACCTGGACGTGGCGGCGGTGGTCGCGAAGGTGCAGAAACGCTACGACGAGGCCTCGGACTTCAAGGCGCGCTTCGCCCAGACGCTGACCAGCACCGCGTTGAAGCGGACGACCAACTCATCGGGGCAGGTGACGTTCAAGAAGCCCGGCCGCATGCGCTGGGACTACGAGAAGCCTGACAAGTCCAGCTACATCACCGACGGCGGCGTCCTGTGGCTGTACGAGCCGGACGACAAGCAGGCGTTCAAGCAGGACCTGAAGGCGTCGCAGCTGCCGTCGGCGCTGGCGTTCCTGCTGGGGAAGGGGAAGCTGGCGACCGAGTTCGACATCACCTTCGGTCCGGAACGGGGCTCGGTCCCGATGGGTGGCGCCACGGTGAAGAACTACGTGCTGTCGCTGTCGCCGAAGACGCCTCAGGCGCAGGTGAAGAGCATCCTGTTCGTCGTCGATCCGCGCGACTGGTTCGTGCACCAGAGCGAGATCACGGACGCGCAGGGGAACACGAACGTCATCTTGTTCTCCGACGTCGTGATGAACTCAAAGGTGCCGGAGACGCTGTTCCACTTCACGCCGCCCGCGGGCACGCGCGTGATCGACACCGGGAAGCTCGGCAAGTAGCGCCGGCGCCGGACCCCTCACCCTAACCGTCTATCCACGCTGCGCGGGGCGAGGGGACAAGAGAGGGACCGGACCCCTCACCCTAACCCTCTCCCCGCTGCGCGGGGCGAGGGGATCTGAGAGACACCCCTCACCCTAACCCTCTCCCCGCTGCGCGGGGCGAGGGGACAAGAGAGGGACCGGACCCCTCACCCTAACCCTCTCCCCGCTGCGCGGGGCGAGGGGATCTGAGAGACAGGACCCCTCACCCTAACCGTCTCCCCGCTGCGCGGGGCGAGGGGACAAGGCCGGATCTTTCTCCCTCTCCCGCTTGCGGGAGAGGGTCGGGGTGAGGGCAAGCCTTGCGAGAGCGAGCGCTCGAGCTCGCCTTACCCAGGTCAGAAGCGGAGCGTGAAGACGCCGCCGCCGCCGTTCGGCGTCGCGGTGGGCGTGAACTGGAAGGCCGTCGCCTTCGGCTTCTCGCTGTTGCCCAGCACGAGCGGGTAGCCGGCGATGCCCGCCGTCACCAGGCCGACCGCCGCCAGCACGATGCCGACGTTGGTCAGGATCGCGTACGTGCGGCCCTTCTTCGCGATGTCATCCATCGCCGAGGGGCTGGTCTCCTTGTCGTAGTCGCTCTCGGCCTTCAGCTCGAGGATGCCGAACACCAGCGTCGCGACGACGCCGACGCCGGCGCCGATCAGCGCCACCTTCGTCACCGTCATCCGGCCCTCCGTCATCGACGCGTCGAACATGCCGGGGCCGCCGCCGCCCTTCAGCGCCGCCGCGCCGCCCAGGTCGACCGCGGTCTCCTCGTTCTCACCGACGCTGACCGGCTTCGAGATCTGCTTGCCGTTCGGGTACATCGCCTCGACGATGTAGTCGCCCTTCGGGACGCTGTAGATGGTCAATGGCGCGGTGCCGAAGTAGCGGCCCTCGAGGAAGATCTTGATCTTCGATTCGGGCGCGGCCTTCACCGCCACGCGGCCCAGCCCCTCGCCGTTCGGCGATCCGAAGTGGACGTGGCCGAGGCTGTCTGTCTTCGGCGCCTCCTGCGACGTGTCCAGGATCGTCTTGGGCTTCTCGGTGTCGCCCGCCTGGTCGGCCGGCTTCTCCGGCTTCGCTTCGCCGGGCGCGGCCTCGTCAGTCTGCTGCGTGGTCTCGGCCTTCTTCTTCTTCGCCAGCGCGGTGCGCGCCGGTAGCAAGGTTGCACCTCCGAACACCATAGCGAGGAGCGTGATGCCCCAGACCGAAGGAACGAAGCGACCTGGCGACGTCCGACGAAGAACAACTGAACGCGTCATGAGGGGGTCCTGGTTGGAGGGTTTGCGAGCCAGAAGGCGAGAATGTACGCCCGTTTGAAAAGTAAAATCAATGCGCGAATCTCCCCACGTACGGGTTGTCCTGGCGCTCGGCAGCGACGGAAGTTTCATCGCCGTGCCCCGGGATGACGAGCGTGGTGTCAGGCAATGTCAGAAGCCGGTCGCGGATCGAATGTTTGATGTCGGTGAGCGAGCCGCCCCACAAATCGGTGCGGCCGATCGACCCCTTGAACAGGGTGTCGCCGGCGAACAAGAGCGGCGTCTGCCCGGATTCCTCGAAATACAGGCAGAGCGAGCCCGGTGTGTGTCCAGGCGTGTGGATGGCGCGGACCTCGTGGCGTCCGAACGCGATCACCTCGTCGCCGGTGAGCTCGAGCGTGGGCGGCGGCGGATCGTCGCGGACGGGCGCGGCGCCGCGCCGCGCGCGCGCGAGGCCGAACATCGCCATCTGCATCGACGCGTGGTCGTACAGCCATCGGTCGTCGCGGTGAAGCAGGACGTCGGCGCCCGTGCCGGCGGCGACCTCGCCGGTCCCCATCACGTGATCGAAGTGGGCGTGCGTGTGCGCGATCTTCACGGCGCGCAGGCCGGCGCGCGCGAGCGCCGCGAGGATCTCGGGCGCCTCGTCCCCCGGATCGATCACCAGCGCCTCCTTCGTCTCGGGGCAGCTGACGATCGTGCAGTTGCAGCCGAGCGCACCCACCGGGAACGTGATGCGGTCGAGCGGCATCGACGTGATCGTCAGCGGAGGCGGAGGGGAACGCCGCTGACCATCATCACGACGGACTGCGCGCGCTCCGCGAGGATCTGGTTCGCGATGCCGGCGATGTTGATCAACCGGCGATCGGGGACGCTGGCGGGCAGGAACCCGAGTCCGATCTCGGTGGTGACGACGACGATCGGCGTCGTCGAGCGGTACAGCTTGTCCGACAGCGACTCCACCTCCGCGATCAGGTCGTAGTCGGCCGCTGCCTCCGATGCGCCCAGGCGGTTCGACAGCCAGATCGTGAAGCGGTCGAGGACGACGGCGCCGTGGCCGGCCAGCGTCTCGGCCTGCAGCATCGTCGCGAGCTTCGTCGGCGCCTCGACCAGCTTCCAGGCAGCCTCCTGGTCTCGGCGGTGGCGCGCGAGGCGCGCCTTCAGCTCGTCGTCGCCCTCGATGTGCGCCGCGACGTACAGCCACGGCGGCGGTCCCAGCTCCGACGCGCGACGGAGCCCATACTCGGACTTGCCCGAACGCAGCCCCCCGGTCACGAACGTGAACATGCATCCACGTTAACGCATCCGGCGCGCGCTTCGCTAGTCGCTCCGCGCCGCAGGTGCGGTGTGCGACTATGTTTTTCTGGTAGCCGCACTCCCGCGCTTCGCGCGCGAGCGGCTAGTTCGCAGGTGGATCAGCTCTGCAGGAACGCGAGCGCCGATCGGACGAACTCGGCGCGCGCCGGCCCGAACACGGCGTCGTGGCCGCCGTTCGGCAGCACGCACAGCGCGGCCTCGGGGATTGCCCGATACTGCTCGACGAAGATCTCGAGCGGATACAGGGGATCCCGATCGCCGGTCACGATCATCGTGCGCGCGCGGATCGTCGCGAGGTGGGGCGGCGTGAACGTCATGTCGTCGTGGCTGTCCGCGAAGCCGACCGCCGTCCGCCACAGCGCGCGGATCTGATCGTCGCCGTGCGCGTGTCGCGCGCGCATGGCCGTCCACTCGTCGGGTGTGTGCGCGTCGGGCCCGAACATCCGCATGATCGCGCGCGCCTGCGCCGGGAAGTAGCTGGGCGCGCCGATCAGCACCATCGCGGCGACGCGATCGGGATGCGCGGTCGCCAGGTGCAGCAGCGTGTTGCCGCCCAGGCTGAGGCCGATCGCCTTGCAGCGCGCGACGCCGAGGTGATCGCACAGCGCGATCACGTCGCGCGCGCACTGCCGGTGCGTGAACGCGCCTGACGGATTCGTCGAGCGCCCGTGGCCGCGCGCGTCCGGCATGATCAGCAGGAAGCGGCGCGCGAGATCGTCCAGGTCGAAGAGGTGCACCCAGTCGCCGCCGCTGCCGGTGAACCCGTGCAGCAGCAACAGCGGCTCGCCGGCGCCGCGCGTGCGGTAGTGAAGCTGGGCGCCCTCGAACGTGATCGAACCTTCGGTCGTGTCGTTGGCCATCGGGTGGTCTCCTTTCGGCGACCATCGATAGGCGCCCGCCGCCGCCGTTGATAGCTTCGATCGTTTCCGGTAGCATGCGATCGGTCAGTCGGGGTGGAGAGCAGGCCAAAAATCGCCGCCTCCCAATGGTTGGGGTTCGCGGTCGCGATCGTTGTTTGCGGCGGCTGTGCGGCGCGAACGCCGCCGACACCGACCCGCACTGCGGCGACCGGTGGCTGCGCCCAGCGCACGCCCGCGGCGTGCGAAGCGCCCTGCTTCGCGGGCGATGCCGTCGCCTGCACGCTTTTCGGCGAGGCCACGAAGGGGACCGCGGAGGCGCCGGTCCGCCTGCCGCAGGACATGCCCCGCGCGCGCAAGGCGCTGGACAAGGGCTGCCAGCTGGGAAACCTGGACGCGTGCCGCGCGCGCGTGGACATCGACTACGACGCTGTGGGGGCAGGCGCTGCGTGCGCGGGCTGGGAAGACCTGTGCAAGCGCGGTGATCGGGCGTCGTGCACGTTCTTCGGCCAGTGCCTCGATCACAACGACCACTTTCGCCGTGATCGCCCGCAAGCCCTCCGGATCTTCCGCGAAGGCTGCGACGCCGGCGAGCGCTTCGCCTGCCGCGAGCTCGGCTTTCACGTCATGGAAGGCGACGGTGTCCCCAAGGATCTCGCGAAGGGGTTCGGGCTGCTCGATCGCGCGTGCCGGATGGACGATCCGTACGCGTGCTCGCACGTGGGCCTGCGGCTCGAGATTGGCCAGGGGGCGCCGCGCGATCTGGAACGGGCGAAGGCGCTCTTCCGGATGGCCTGCGCGCGCGGAATCCATCCAAGTCCGTGCCAGGCGCTGCGCCGGCTGGGCGAGGCGCCGCCGTCGGTGGTCGCGTCGTCCGCCGACGCCACCGAATCGATCCACGTGAGCCAGCGCTTCGACTGGGAGTGGCGGTTGCCGGCGAACTGGCAGTTCGTCACGCCGGCCTCACTCGAACTGGCCGACGCGCCCGCCCACGCGGAGATCGTGGCGGCGCGCCCGCGGAGCGGCGCCGAGCGCGAGAGCCTGATGTTCGTCGTCGGCGCGTGCGCGAAGGACGCGGCAGCACGGTACGAGGACCGTTACAAGGCGACGGTGCAAGCGGCCGCGCAGTCCGCGAAGGGCTGGCTCGCCGGTCACGGCGTCGCCGGCGCCACGGTCGGCCCTGACGACTTCTGGGGGAATGACTCGGTTCGTGTCGCCGGTCGCCTGGCGCCGCCCGACGCGCGCTACATGACCGTGACGCTGTTCTGCAGGCAGGACAAGCTGGTCGAGATGCGGTGCCTCGGCCCGCGATCCGACGGGAACGCGCCCTGTGTCGACGCGCTGGCGGCGCTGATGTTCCACGAGCCGATGCGCGATCCGAACGAGAACCCGCGCGTGCTGCATCTGCGCGACAAGCGCTTCGGCGTCGCGTTCGATGCCCCGGACGATTCATGGCTGGGCATGGGCCCATACGTGCGCGGCGGCGAGATCAGCTGGTTCTGGACGTTCGACCACCGGAACGTCGACCTGATGGTCATCCAGATCGGTGAGGCGCCGGACAGCGCGTTCGAACGGTTCGCCGAATTCATGGCCGGTGGCAAGGGCCTGAAGGTCACCCGGATGCAATCGGAGCTGGGCGGGTTGCCAAGCCTCCACCTCATGGTCGAGGAGAAGGACGGCGTGGCGAAGGACGTCTTCGCCCAGCGTCGGGGCGCGTTCGCCTACATCGTGACGGTCGAAGCGCCGAAGCGCGACAGCGACTTGCTGGCCAAGGTGCGCGCCGGCCTGCGCTTCGACGCGCCGGCGGCGCCGTGACGGCGGTCAGTCCGCGACGCGCTTGAACGCCATCGCGCGGATGACGACGCGGTTGCACGAATCGGTGTCGGTGCGGAAGATCTGCACGTAGTCGGCGCGCACCTGGCCGGCCCGGTTTCGCAAGGCGACCATCGCGCGCTCCTCGGTCCCCGCCGTGCGGTCGTTGCCGCAGACCGGCGGGTCAGCGGCCTCGAAGGCGCCCAGCTCGGTCATGCTGCCGGGCTGCGGGTCGCCGCGGCCGACCTCGACGCCTTCGCCGGCCGCGGTGACGCCGGACTGCGGCGCGTGCGCGCATGCGCCAAGACACATGAACAAGAACAGCAGCGCCGGAGAAAGCCTCGCCATTCGCGTTCCCGTCCGCTCGGGTTCGCAGGAATCCATGTACGGCTTTTCTTATCGGCGCGACCGCTCAAAGCCTGAAGGCGCGGACGGAAAGCGGCCAGCTGACAGGCCGTTCGCCCGCGTCGCCCCACGCCTGGCGCAGCCGGGGCAGCGCGATCTCCAGCGCGTCCTGCCCGCGTTCGGCGCGGAACTTCTTCCGCGGCGACCAGGTGCCCAGGTAGCCGAGCAGGTGGTCGAGGCCCCAGCGGAGGTTCATCGTGAAGGGCGGCGCCGGCAGCTCGGCGAACGGGACGGCGATGCCGCGGTAACCCTGCTCGACGAGCTTGCGCTCGGGCTCCCAGTACACGCCCAGCAGATCCTCGTAATAGAAGTGAACGGCCGCATCGATCTCGGGCGAGATGGTCGTCAGCCCGTAACACCAGAACGCGAGGCAGCCGCCAGGGCGGACGACGCGGCGGACCTCGGCGAAGAACGCGTCGTGCTTGAACCAGTGGAACGCCTGCGCGACCGTCAGGAGATCGGCCGACGCGGCGTCGACGCTGGTCGCCTCCGCGGTGCCGCGCCGGTACTCGACGTTCGCGGCGGCGGCGGCGTTCGCGCGCTGGTCGTCGCTCGGCTCGACGCCGATCACGCGTTCGAAGTGGCGGGCCAGCGCGACGGCCGCCTGTCCGTTGCCGGTGCCGACGTCGACGGCCAGGCGCTGCGCGGGCGCCTGCGCCGCCAGCCACGTGAACAGCTCGGGCGGATAGACCGGCCTGAACCGCGCGTAATCCGCCGCTTGCAGGGAGAACAGATCCTTGAACGTCGACCCCGTCATCGTGGCCGTCCTTTCTGCCTTCGGATGCCGCGCCGCGCACGCCGTTACGATCGCCAACACGGATTGTTGCCTATGCCGGGGATCGCGATGAACATGCAAAGGGGATGGAGCGCCTGGACGAAATCGGCGTCCGGCTCGCGGGCATCAGCGATCCGGTCCGGCTGCTACAGGGGATCTTCGCGTACGCGCCGTTCGGTCTGCAGGTCTATCGCGCGGACGGCCATTGCCTGCTGACGAACAAGGCGTTCCGCGATCTCTTCGGTTCGGAGCCACCGCCGGAGTACAACGTCCTGCACGACGACATCGCCGAGCGGCAGGGACTGCTCGGGCTGGTCAAGCGCGCGTTCGCCGGCGAGACCGTGCAGACGCCGACCTTCTGGTACGACCCGCGCGACCTGCAGCAGGTGCACGTCACCGAAGGACGGCGGGTCGCCGTGTCGATCACGCTGCTGCCGCTGTTCGCCGCGTCGGGCGGCGTCGAGCATGTCGCGCTCGTCATCAAGGACCAGACGGAGGAGACGCTGGCGCGCGAGCAGGCCGAGGCGGCGCGCGCCGATGCGGAAGGTCTGGCCGCGCAGCGGGCGGAGCAGGAGCGATGGCTGCAGGTGGTGCTGGACCAGATGCCGATGCCGCTCATCTTCGTCGAGCCGGGCACCGCGCGCGTCTTCTTCTCGAACGCGGCGGCTCGGCAGATGGCGGGCGGCGCGGTCACACATCCGCAATCCGCGGAGGACCACCCGCGCCTGTTCGACCTCCGCGATCTCGACGATCAGCCGCTGCGGCTCGAGGACGTGCCGGTCGTTCGCGCGGCGCGCGGCGAGGCGGTGTCGGGCCAGCAGATCCGCTGGTACACGCCCGCCGGACCGAAGGTGATCACGGTTCATGCGGCGCGCATTCCGGCGATGTTCGGTCACCCGGAGACCGTGCTCGTCGGCTTCGATGACATCACGGCGCTGAAGGACGCGCACGCGCAGCTGGAAGAGGCTGTGCGCGTCCGCCAGGATTTCTTGTCGATCGCCGGCCACGAGCTGAAGACGCCGCTCACGTCGGTGTTGCTGAACCTGCGCACGGTGGACAAGGCGCTGCAGAGCGGGGCGCGCGCGGATGAACCGCGCTTCGCCGGGCGGTGGCGCGCGTTCGGGCAGCAGATCGGGCGGCTCGACGGGCTGGTCGATCAGCTGCTGGACGTCTCGCGAATCACGGCGGGCAAGCTGGTGCTCGCGCCCGAGCCGATCGATCTCGGCGCGCTCGCGCGCGACGTGGTGAGCCGCTTCTCGCAGCCGCCCACGGTCGAGGGCAGCCGGATCGGCGTGCAGGTCGACGGCGCGGTCGACGGGGTCTGGGATCGCATGCGCCTCGAGCAGATCCTGACGAACCTGC
>Ga0070684_100002453_pt1 | contig 13669 bp, 13 predicted proteins | sample KBSC723LmetaG_FD_65653 | JGI IMG/M metagenome (GOLD analysis project Ga0070684, IMG submission 65653) | Corn rhizosphere microbial communities from Kellogg Biological Station, Michigan, USA - KBS C7.2-3L metaG | ecosystem: Host-associated > Plants > Roots > Rhizosphere ...
GATCGGCCACCGTCTGCACCATCCGGGGGCGGATCGGCCACCGTCTGCACCATCCGGGGGCGGATCGGCCACCGTCTGCACCATCCGGGGGTGGATCGGCCACCGTCACCGCGAACCGGGGGCGGATCGGCCACCGTCACCGTGAACCGGGGACCGCCGCTTAGGACCACACCTCCAGCACGGCATTGGTCCAGACGAATCCGGCGCCCACCCCCATGAGCAGGCACCGCTGGCCCGGCCGCAGCCGGCCGCTGTCCAGGAGGTGGGCCAGCCCGGCGATCTGGTCGCCGGCGCCGAGGTGCCCGACCGTCCGGCTCCACGCCCACGTGGTCCGCTGCGGGTCGATGCCGAGCGGACGCAGGTACGTCTGCTGCAGCCGCCGCCGGCCGAGGTGCGGCAGCACGAACCAGTCGATGTCCGACAGCTGCAGGTCGGCCTCGGCCAGCGTCCGCTTCAGCACCTCCTGCTGACCGGCCGCCAGCCGCGTGGTGCAGTAGGACAGCCCGACGTCGGCCACGAAGGCGTCCTTGCAGGCGCCGAGGCTGATCGGGCGGCGGACGGTGAACGGTTCCGAGGCGAACGGGTCGGTACCGCGGTGCATGCCTTCCAGTTCGGCGTCGGCCACGGTGGCCAGACACGTGAGCCGGAGCCGGCCGGGCCGGCGGGACAGCACGAGCGCCGTGCCGCCGTCGCCGTACACGGTGCCCGGATCGGTCAGCCAGCGGTCGAAGCCGGGCGGCGCGAACCTGTCGCCCGTTGCCAGCAGCACGCCGCCCCGCTCGGCCGACGCGCTCAGGAACGCGGCACCCAGTTCGAGCGCGGCCATGCCGCCGTTGGACATCTGCCGGACCTCGATGGCCGGGCAGCGGTTGCCGACCGCGACCCGCTGGACGTACGACGCCGGCGGCCACAGGTCCTGGCCCTGGTAGTACGTGGCCGCGTAAAGGATCAGGTCGAGGTCTTCGCTGCCGACCCCGGTCGCATCGAGCACCCGGTCGACGGCGCGGGCGGCCATCTCCGGCGGGGACTCCGCCTCAGCCACCGCGACGGTTTCGATATCGGTACTGGCGGCGAGCCGTTGCGTGAACACCCCGGCGGCGACCGCGTCGGCCACCGGCTGGGCCGGCGGCAGCCAGCTCGCCGCACCGGCCACGTACAGTCCCTCGAATCGCATGCCGACAGGGTCCGCGCGCGGCGTCCATGCGTGGTCGAGCCGCCGTCGAGCGCTCCGCGCGAGGATCGCCGCCATGCAGATCGCGCTTTTGTTTCCCGGCCAGGGCGCCCAGCACGAGCGCATGGCCGTCGGGCTCTACGGCACCGAGCCGACGTTCACGTCCGTCCTCGACGCGGTGTTCGACCGGTTCGGCTCCGAAGGAGCCCGGATCCGGGCGGACTGGCTGGCTGCGCACCCGCGCGTTGACCTGGACGACGTCCGCCGGGCCCAGCCGCTGCTGTTCGCGATCGAATATGCGCTGGGCCGGATGCTGCTCGCCGGCGGCGTGCGCCCGGCCGCCGTCCTCGGCCACAGCGTCGGCGAGGTCGTCGGCGCCACGCTGGCCGGGATCTTCGACCTGGACCAGGCGATCGACCTCATGCGCGACCGGATCACCCGGATCGCCGGCGCCGGACCGGGCGGGATGGTGGCGGTGGCCGCCTCGGCCGAGCAGCTCGCCCCGTACCTGCGCGGCGACGTGGTGGTCGGGGCGATCAACGCACCCCGGCAGACCGTCCTGGCCGGCCCCGAGCCGGAACTGTCCACTGTGGAGGCGGCGGTGGCCGCCGACGGCTTCATCGCGCGGCGGACCCGGGCGCTGACCGGCTTCCACAGCCCGGCCCTCCTACCCACCTGCCGGCCGAGCTGGCGAGCCCCGGCCCGGCTGTCGGCCCCGCGGCTGACCGTGTACTCGTGCTACACGGGCGACGTGCTGACCGACGCGCAGGCGGTCGACGACGAGTACTGGGCGATCCAGCCGGCCGCGCCGGTGCGCTTCTGGCCGGCCGCCGACCGGCTGCTCAACGACGGGCCGTACCTGGTCGTCGAGGTCGGTCCGGGGCAGGGGCTGACCAGCCTGCTGCGCCGGCACAAGAGTGTCGTCGTCGGGACGAACGTGCTCCAGCCGCTGCTCCCCGACCGCCCCGGCACGCCGGCCGACGACCGCCAGGCCGTCGCTCGGCTGTGGGACTGCCTCAGCAGAGCAGACAGCTTCGCGTGAAGATCTGCTTGCCGGCCACGATCGCCACGAACGTCGGCTTCTCGCGCCCCTCGGACGAGTCGCCGACGACGTGGCGGCCGGTCAGCTTCACCGGCTGGCCGCTCGTGGTCGAGCCGGTGCAGTCGACCGAGTACGTGCCGTCCTTGTTCTCCGACGCCTTGCAGTCCAGGCCGTCCTTGAGCTTGACCCCCGCCCGCTGCAGGGCGATCTTCCCGTCGGCCGCGGTTCCCGACGCGACGATGTTGTCCTGGGGCTTGCACCCAGCCAGCCCAGCCAGCCCAGCCAGCCCGGCCAGCCCCATCGCAACCAACGCCAGCCCGAGAACGAACACTCGCTTGATCATCTCGACTCCTCGATGAGTTGGAGCATCGGCGGCGGGTACCGGTCGCCGGCCGCGCAACCGGGCGGGAACGCCTCGCCGAGCTCGTCCCACGCGTCGGCCGTCAGGTCCAGGTCGGCCGCGCCGGCCACGTCCCGCACCTGATCGGGCGAGCGCAGGCCGGGGATGGCGACCACGTCGTCGCCGGCACTGAGCACCCAGGCCAGCGCCGCCCGGGCCGGCGTCGTCCCGTACCGGGCGGCGAAGCGGGCCAGCTCCCGGAACCGGGCGACGTTGGCCGGCCGGTTGCCCGGGGCGAAGCGCGGATCGCGTCGCCGCCAGTCGGACCCAGCCGCTTCACTGAAGTGGACGTGAACCGACGGCGAACCGGCCAGCAGTCCACAGACGAGCGGCCGGTAGGCGACCACGCCGACGCCGAGTTCGGCGGCCGCCCCGAGCAATCCGAGCTCCGGGTCGCGGGCCAGCAGCGAGTACTCGACCTGCACGGCGGCGACCGGGGCGACCGCGACAGCCGTGCGCAGGGTCGCCGCGCTCACCTCGCACAGCCCGATGTGCCGGACCAGCCCGGCCCGGACGAGGTCGGCCAGGGCCCCGACCGACTCGGCCACCGGGACGCGCGGGTCGAGCCGGGCCAGGTAGTACAGGTCAAGGTGGTCGAGGCCGAGCCGGTGCAGCGAGGCGCGGCAGGCCCGGTCGATGTGCTCGGGCGAGCCGTCGAGCCCCGGCGGGCCGTTGTCGCGGTGCACGATGCCGGTCTTGGTGGCCACCACGGCCTCGTCGCGCCGACCGGCCAGCGCCCGCCCGAGCAGCCGCTCGCCGGCCCCGGCCGCGTGGTAGTCGGCGATGTCGAAGTGCGTGACCCCGCCGTCGAGCGCACACTGCACGGTCCGTACGGCCAGCGCCGGGTCGATCGGCCCGTACCCGCCCGCGAGCCCGAGGCAGCCCATGCCGATCACCGGGAGGTTCAGGGCGTCGCCCACCGTCCGGCGGTGCATCAGGCGTCCAGCCAGGCGACGGCGCGGGCCCAGCCGGCGCCCGCTCCGGCGATCTTCACCGGCAGGCAGGAGACGGTGAAGCCGTGGTCGACCGGCAGCGCCCCGAGGTTGGCCAGCCGTTCGATCTGGCAGTACTCGCGGCGCCGCCCGGCGAAGTGGGCCGGCCACAGCACGTCCGGGTCGTCGGTCGCCAGGTAGGTGGCGACGATGTGCGGGAACGGCGCGTCGAGGCTGAACGCGTCGGTGCCGATCACCCGTACGCCGAGGTCGAGCAGCAACTCGACGGCGTCGCCGGTCAGCCCGACGAACGTGCTGAAGTACTCGGGCGATCCGGCCCGCTCGTCGGCCCCGGTGTGCAGCAGCACGATGTCCAGCGGCTGCGGCGTGTACCCGATCCGCGCGATCTCCTTGGCCAGGTAGTGGGCGTCGACGGCGCCGACCGGTCCGGCCGGGGCGTCGCGCAGGTCGAGCCGGACCCCGGGCCGGACGAACCAGTCGAGCGGCAGCTGGTCGACCGTGCGCGGCGGCCCGTACGCGGCCCGCGACCCGTAGTGGGCCGGCGCGTCGACGTGCGTGCCGGTGTGCGCCGACAAGGTGAGGAAGTCGTTGTTGAGGAACTCGCCGTCCGGCAGCACGGCCGGGTCGAAGTCGAGCCCGAGGTGCGTGCGCAGCTCCTGGCTCATGTGCACGGCGCCCTCGGCCGGGCTCATCCGGCGATGCTCGATCGGGTCCGGTTCCCAGTACGCCGCGTCGATCGGCGTGGACAGATCAACGATATGCACGGCTCTCCTCACGGACGTTGCCATAGGCGATCTGCGCCAACATGCGGTCATAGGCCGGGGTCCGCGCGAGCAGGCCGATGACGCGCGGGCGTAGCCAGGCCCCGAACCGCGCATTGGACAGCATCGTGCGGTTCTGCATGCGCTGCATGCGTTGCACGCGCGCGATGTCGGGCCGGCGCCGCCGCTCGTACTCGCCGAGCGCCGCCGCGCCCAGCGTGTCCCGGCGCAGGCAGTCGACGAGGATCGGGTGCAGCACCACGGCGTCCTGGATGGCCAGGTTGATGCCCTGCGCGCCGAGCGGGCTGTGCGTGTGGGCGGCGTCGCCGATGAGCACGAGCCGGTCGGCCACCCAGGTGTCGGCGTGCCCGGCGAAGACGTCGAGCAGGTGCAGGTCGCGCAGATCCGCCAGGTGCTCGCGGACGGCCTCGGCGTGCTCCGGCAGGGCCTGGGCGATCTCGTCGCGGACGTGCGTGACGCCGAGCGCGGCCGCCTCGCGGTAGCCGCGGTGCGGGACCGTCCAGCCGATCTGCAGCGCGTCGGGGTAGGTGTCGTAGGCCAGCACCGGGTTGCCGCCGGCCCGGAAGATGCCGACGTGCCCGCCGGTCGAGCGGTGCGGCACCTTGAACCACAGCACGTCGAGGTCGAACGCCTCGAACCGGTGGCCGGTGATCCCGGCCAGCTTGCGGATCTTCGAATAGCGCCCGTCGGCGCCGACCACGCATCGGGCCGCGATCCGCACCGGACCGTCCGGCCCGGTCGCCACCACACCGCGGCCGTCCGGCGGCCGTTCGCTCGCGCGCGTCCGCGGACGCCAGGTGAAGCCGGGCTCCGCCTGGCAATGCTCGAGCAGTTCTTCGAGCAGATGTCGCTGCGGGAGACTCAGCAGGCAGTTGTACGGCGGGAGCAGCCGCCGGTAGTCGGCCTCGAAGAGCACCCGGCCCCGATCGGTGAGCCGGAACCCGTCATGGCGGCACGCCCCGCGCCGCTGCGCGCCGTCCAGGACCCCGATCCGGTCGAGCAGCACCTGCCCGCCCGGCTGGAGGATCTCCCCGCGGTACGGGTGGTCGAGCGAGCCGGCCCGCTCGATGAGCGTGACCGCGACGCCGGAGCGGAGCAGCAGCAGGCTGAGCGTCAGCCCGGCCGGCCCGGCCCCGACCACGCACACGTCGGTCTCGATGTCGGCCATGGTCATCCCCGCAGGCTGAGCCCGCCGTCGACGGTCAGCACCTGGCCCTGGATCCACCCGGCTTCGTCGCTGACCAGCAGTGCGACCGCGTCGGCCACGTCCTCGGGCCGGGTGAGCCGCCCGCCCGGCGTCCGCGCGGCCAGCGCCGGGATCAGCTGCGCGTTGACGGTGTCGTCACCCTTGTCGACCTTCGCGGTGGACACGGCGTTGACGCTGATGCCGCGCGGCGCGAGGTCGGCAGCCAGGTATCGGATCGTCGCCTCGAGGGCCGCCTTGGCCGCGGCCAGCCCGACGTACTGCGGGATGACCGAGCGCGCCCCGCTGCTGGAAACCGCGACGATACGGCCACCCGCCTGATCACCGTCCATCAGCCCGGCGATGAGCGGGGCCAGGCGCAGCAGCGGGCCGACCGCGGTCGCGACGTCGGTCTGCAGGGCGTCGAGCCGGGCGGCCAGAGTGGGCATCGGATGCCAGGACGCGACGTTGTGCACGACGATGTCCAGCCGGCCGTGCCGGTCGTGAGCTCCCCGCAGTACACGTGTCATGGCTTGGAGGTCGTTGACGTCGGCCTGGGTGACCGTGAGGCTGCCCTTGAGCCCCGGCGTGTCGGCCGCCTCACGGGCGGCGACGGCGTCCTCCCGGTAGGTGGCGTGGACGTCGGCGCCGGCCGTGGCCAGCTTGCGTGCGATCGCCCGCCCGATGCCGCGGGTCCCCCCGGTCACGACGGCGACCCGCCCGTCCAGGCGGATCGACCCGCCGTCGGGGCTCATGAGAGCGGTCCGCCTTCGGCGATGCGCAGGAACATGTCGGAGTCGACGTCGACGAGATGGGCGAACTCGCGGACGTGCGCCTGAAACTCGGGGCTGGTCGCGACGGCGCGGAACGACTCGGCGTCCTGCCACTGGCCGACGTTGACGTAGGTGCCCGGGTTGCCCATCGACCGGTACATGGCGAACGCGATGAAACCGGGTTGGGCCCGCATGAACTCGGCGTGCGCCTTGAACAGCCGCTCGAACTCGTCCGGGTCGTCCTTGACCCGGAACGTGAGGATCTGCGCGATCACGGGGGTGCTCCTCTCGTGGTCGGTACCGTGGGCGAGCAGCCAGGAGCGCAGCTCCCGGCGGGCCGGCTTGCCGGTCAGGTGCCGGGGCACCCGGTCGAGCAGCTCGGCGCGGACGATGCGCTGGAACGGGGGCACCTCGGCGTTGACCGCGGCGACGGCGGCGGCCAGGCGCTCCTGAGTGTGACGGTGGTCGATCCACCCGGGGGTGGATCGACCACCGTCACCGTCCAGGGCGACGAGCGCGACCGGCACGGCTCCCCGGACCTTGTCGGGGACGTCGAGGACGACGCTTTCGCGGACGCCCGGCTGCTCGGCCAGGCGGCGCTCCAGCTCGCCGGGCGACACGAGCTCGTGGTCGCACTTGAAGACGTCCTTGATGCGGTCGACGAGGAACAGGTAGCCGTCGGCGTCGACCCGGCCGATGTCCCCTGTGGACAGCCAGCCGTCGGCGTCGATCGGATGTTGGGGCCCATTCAGGTAGCCGGTCATCACCTGCGGTCCGCGGACCTGGACCTCGCCGAGCGCACCGGCCGGCACCGGGGTCCCGGCGGCCAAGTCGACGATGCGGCACTCGGTGCCGGCAAGCACCGGGCCGACCGAGCCGGGGCGCGGCGCGTCCGGCCGTTCCGAGTGGGTCAGCGGACCGGCTTCGGCCAGCCCGTACCCCTGAATGACCGGAATCCGGAAATGGGCGGCGAGTCGCCGGGCGGCCGGGGCCGGCAGGGCCGTCCCGCCGGAGGCGATCATGCGGCACGTGGTCAGCTCGAGCCGGTCAAGGCCCGGATGCTCGGCCAGGGCGGCCAGGCGGGCCGGGATGTCGTAGAGGTGGGTGGCGCGGAAGCGGTTGGCGGCGGCGATCGCCGAAGCCGGCTCGGGCGCGGGCCACAGCACGAGCGTGGCCCCCGCGCTGACCGCCGCGGTGAGGTGCATGTGGTGAAACTTCGGCAGGTGGTTCAGCAGCACGGAGTCGCCGGTGATGCGGTGCGCGTCGGCCGTCTGCGCGGCGTTGCTCGTGAGGCTCGCGGCCGACAGCAGCACGGCCTTCGACGGGCCGGTGGTGCCGCTGGTGAACAGCGCCACGGCCGCCGCCGGCCGGTCGTGACCGTTCGGCTCGGCGCTGATGTCCGGCGGCTCGCCGATTCCCGGCAGCTTCATCGCGTACTTGTGGTCAGGCAGTTGTTCCACCTGCTCGGCGGTGAGCCAGGCCAGCCCGGCGCCGACGGTGCCCAGTTCGTGGCGCAGCCCGTCGCGGCGCAGCCACGGGTTGAGCGGCACGGCGACCAGTCCGGCGCGCAGGATGGCGAAGAAGGCGACGGCGTAGGCCGGGTCGAGCACGGCGGCGACGGCGACCGCCCCGTTTGCTTTCTTGAGCCGGTCGGCCCAGACGTCGACCAGCCGGTCGAACTCGCCGTATGTGAGCTCGCCGCCCGGCCAGATCAGCGCCGGCCGGTCCGGCGGCGCGGCCTTGAGGAGCTCATCCATCGACGGTTCCGGCGAACGTGGCGGCCTGGCTGAGGGTGACCCGGCTGTTGGCGCTCAGGCTGCGCTTGACGGCCGCAGCGGCCGTGTCGAGGTTCGCGTCCGGCCCGAGGACCGCGCGGACGCCTTCCACATCGAGGCGGACCCGGTGCCGCGACGTCAGCTCGTTCGCCGTGACCGTCCACTCGCCACAGTGGGCGGCCAGGGCCCGGGGCCGCTGGACCTGCTTGTAGCGGATCCGGCCGGGCTCGCAGATGCGGACCGAGCGGGTCGTGTGCAGGTCACCGTCCGGCGCCTTGGTCTGCATCGTCATCCACTGCACGCCGTCGGGGTTCTCGGTGAACTCCATGCCGGCCACGTGCGGCAGCCGGTCGGGCCAGCGGTCGGCGGCGCGGAGGAACTCGTAGGCGGCCTCGGCCGAACCGTCGAACGTGACCGTGTCGGCGAACTCGAGGCACGCATTGGACAGCGTGACCTGGCCGGCCACCAGCTCGGCCAGGCCACGCAGCTCGGCGGTGCTGTTGCGGTCGACGGCCGCGGCGATCCACGCCAGCTTCTCCGGGTCGTCGCCGATCGCACTGTACGTGTGGCGCAGCCGGACCAGCGCCTGCCGCTGCCCCTTGGGCTCGATCCGCCACTCGCCGCTCATCGTGGCCGCCGGTGCCGGGGTGAGCTCCTGGCGGAACTTGATGCGCAGGGCGCTGGGGTCGAAGGTGCGCCGCGAGGTCCAGGCCTTCACGTCGTCGCCGGCGATCGCACAGATGCGGATCCGCTCGGCGTCGCCGTCGAAGTCGAGCCGCTCGGCGTGGATCGTCGGCGCGAAGAGCAGCGGCCAGCGGCCGACGTCGGCCAGCAGGTCGTACACGTCGGCGGCGGGCGCGTCGACGGTTGCGCAATGTTCGGTGCTGCGGACGTCCACCGCGCTCCCCTGATCTCTAGTAGTTCCCGAGTCCACCGCAGACGTTCAGCGCCTGGGCGGTGACCGCGGCGGCCGGCTCGGACGCGAGGTAGGCAACCATCGCGGCGACCTCGTCCGGCTCGGTGTAGCGGCCGAGCGGGATCTTCGTCTGGAACCGCTGCAGCACCTCGTCCTCGGTGATTCCCCAGTGCTCGGCGTAGCCCCGGCGGACACGCTGGGCCATCGGCGTCTCGGCGTAGCCGGGGCAGACGGCGTTGACGGTGATGCCGGACTTGGCCAGCTCCAGCCCGAGGGCCTTGGTGAAGCCGACGACGCCGTGCTTGGCCGCCGAGTAAGGGGCGCCGAGCATGACGCCCTGCTTGCCGCCGGTCGAGGCGATGTTCACGATGCGCCCGTGCGGGCCGGCCAGCCCACCGGCCGCGAGGACCTGCCGGGTGACCCGGAAGACGCTGTTGAGGTTGGTGTCGATGACCTCGTTCCACAGGTCGTCGCTGATTTCGGCGGTCACCCCGCCGCCGTTGCGGCCGGCGTTGTTGACCAGGACGTCGATCGGTCCGAACCGGGCGACTGCCGCCTCCACGAGCGCGGCGATCGCCTTGCTGTCCCGGACATCGCACGCCTGCCCGTCGACGGCGTGACCCTCGTCGGTGAGGTTCTTGACGGTCAGGGCCACGTTGTCGGCCGTACGGGCGCACAGGTACACGGCGAGCCCATCGGTGGCCAGCCGCCGGGCGACGGCCAGCCCGATGCCGCTCGTCGCGCCGGTGACCAGCGCCACGCGTTGTCCATCACGCATCATGCTTTGACGCTCGCAGCGCGACCTTGAGGTCGCCTCAAGCCGGGCTCAGGACCGGCGGCTCAGGATGCTGGCATGACATTGCACGCGGAAATCGAGCGCTTTTACGCCGCGCAGATGCAGTTGCTGGATCGCGGCGCCGTCAAGGACTGGGCCGACACGTTCACCGAGGACGGCACGTTCGCGGCGTCGGGCCTGCCGGCCCCGGTGCGCGGCCGGGACACGATCGCGACGTCGGCCGGCCGTGCGTACGAGGAGCGCACCGCGCGCGGTGTGGTGCACCGGCACTGGCTCGGCATGCTGGTCGTCGATCCATCGTCCGAAGACGTCGTACGGGCCCGCTCGTACGCGCTCGTCATCGAGGTACCGGTGGGCGGATCACCGGCCCTGCACCGCAGCACGGTCTGCGATGACGTCCTGATCCGCGACGGCGACCGGTGGCTGGTGCGCGAACGCCTCGTCACCCGCGACGACCTGTAGGGAGAGCCATGCGCTATCTGGACCTGAGCCACCCCATCAGCACCGACATGATGGTCAACCCGTTCATGCCCAAACCGACGCTGACCGCGATCATCGACCGGAACCAGTCGTCGTCGTTCCTCGCGCCCGGCGTCACGTGCCAGATGGATCGGATCGACGTACCGGGGAACACGGGTACGTACCTCAACGCGCCGTTCCAGTTCCACGCCTCGGCGGCCGACCTTGCCGCGCTTCCGCTCGAGCGGCTGGTCGACGTGCCGATCGTGGTCGTCTCGGTGCCGGACACCGTGGAGATCGGCGCCGACCCGTTTGAGGCGGCCGGCAACCTGTCCGGCGCGGCCGTGCTCGTCCACACCGGCCACGACCGTCACTGGGGCACATCATCGTTCTTCAAGGACTCGCCCTACCTGTCCGAGGCGGCGGTGAAGGCGCTGATCGCGGCCGGCCCGGCGATGGTCGGGATCGACTCGCAGAACCTGGACAACGGCAGCGACAACCGCAAGCCGGCCCAGCACGGCCTGCTCGGCCAGGACATCTACCTGCTGGTGTCGCTCAAGGGCCTGGACCGGCTTCCCCCGCGCGGCGCCCGGCTGACGGTCCTGCCAACCCCGGTGCAGCAAATGGGCAGCTTCCCGGTGCGAGTGCTGGCCACGGTTTAGCCAACCGTAACGGTGCTCGATCCACCAACGACTGCCTACCGGCATGATCATCCCGGCGACGTTGCCACCACCGAGGAACGGCCACCGGAACCTTTCGGAACCGGTGGCCGATTCTCGTGCGCCGGCGGTGTCCTACGTGGACACGGTGACGGCGGGGGGCGCCGGCGCGGCCGTGACGAGATCCTCGACAGCGCCGACCAGGGCCACGGGCGACGGCTGGGCGGCGATGTCCGCCTGCAACCGCCGCGCCGCGGCGCGGTACTGCTCCTCGCCGACGAGGGCTGCCACGGTGTCCCGGATGGTCGCGACGTCGGCGTCGGCCGGGAACAGGTGCTGCCCGGCGCCGGTGGCGGCCATCTGTTGAGCCGAGATCTTCGGTTCCGGGATCTCGGTGATGCCGAGCTGCGGTACCCCGCAGGCGGCCGACGTCAGCGTCGTGCCGGCCCCGCCCTGGTGGACGATCGCCGCGCAGCCCGGCAGGGCCAGGTGCAGGGCGAACGGTTCGGCCACGAGGGTGTTGGCCGGCAGGTCGCCGAGCATGTCGCGAAGCTGCGGGGTGAACGCCAGGACCAGCTCGACATCCAGCTCGCCGAGCGCCTTCAGCACCCGCTGCACCAGGTCGAGGACGCTCTGGCCGAGCATCCGCGACGCGGTCGTACCCCAGGTGACGCACACCCGTGGGCGACCGCTCGCCGAACGTTGCCACGGCTGGACGGCAGCCGGCCCGTTGTACGGGACGAACCGCACCGGGCGCCGGTCGACCGACTTCGGGGCCGGCCGGATCGCGACCTCTTCAGGCAGCCGCATCGTCGGCGGGCAGGGGTCGATCCACATGGCCGGATCCACCCGGGCGTCGACCCCGAACCGTTCGAACAGCGCGAGGTACGCCGGCCACGGCTCGTCGCCGAGCTCCTTCATCTCGACGCGAAGGAGGCCGGGCGAGCCGAACAGGAAGGCGACGCTCGGGACGTCAAGCACCTGGGCGGTGACCGGCCCGGCGAACGTCACCGGGTCGTGCACCACCACGTCGGGGCGCCAGGCGCGGCCGAAGTCGATGAGGTCGTCGACCATCGCCTCGCACATCGCGAACTGCATGTTGGCCAGGTTCTCCAGGACGTGCACCCACGCCTTGGCCGGGTCGGGGGCCGACTTCGGCGCGAACTCGCCACGCTTGAGCATGCCCTCCAGGTCGATATCGTGCCCGACCGACACGGCCGGCAGGCCGGACTCGGCGATGACCGACTGCAGCCCCGGCGTACTCGCCATCCGCACGTCGTGCCCGGCCGCTCGGCAGGCCCACGCGAACGGCACCATCGGAAAATAGTGCGGCCGCTCGGCAAACGTGGTGAACAGAATCCGCATGCTCATTTGTCCTCTCGATTTTTTCCGTGTACTGGCACGAGCCGGTCGAGAAGCTCGCCGGCGGACTCGCCGGGTCCGCCCCGAGCGGCGAGGTAGCCGTCCGGCCGGACCAGCAGCCACTCCCCCGGCCCGAGGCCGAGCCCGCCGGCTCCGGGAGACACCGGGACGACCCGGAGCCACGGCCGGCCGGCGAACCGGGGCAGATCGACGGCCGTCACAGCCGGAGCCGACCGAGCCGACGCCGCCGATGCCGCCGACGCCGCCGACGCCGCCGACGCCGCCGCGATCAGCAGCCAGCCGGGACGGCGCAACTCGGCGAGCAGCGTCGGCCACGGCTCCGAAGCGGCGCCCAGCCCGTCGACGGTGGCCAATCGGCCCCCACCACCCGCCGCGGTCAGCGGGCTGTCCGGGTACGCGACCCGCAGCCCGGAGACGTTGCCGAGGATCTTGCGCTGGATGCGACGGCGCAGGGCCGGCACCCGCCGGACCACGCCGAGCGCAACCGGCAGGAGCCGCTCCATCGCGGCCGTCCGCAGCGCGACCAGCCGGGTGGCCCGCTCGGTCGAGGACAGCAGAGCCTCCCCCAGCGGCACGCGCTCGGCGCTGTAGGTGTCAAGCAGCGCGTCGCCGGCCTGCCCGGCGTACACCATGGCCAGCTTCCAGGCGAGGTTGACCGCCTCCTGGATACCGGTGTTCATGCCCTGCCCGGAGGCCGGGCTGTGCACGTGCGCGGCGTCGCCGGCGACCAGGACCCGGCCGACGCGCATTCGCGGTACCAGTCGCTGCTGAGCGGTGAACACCGACACCCAGTCGGGCGGGGCGACCACGACCGGCCGGCCGAGCCCGGCGGTGAGCTTGCGGCTGAACCGCGCGGCGATCGCCGCCGGATCGTCGTCCTGGCTGACGTCGACGGTGTCGAGGAGGCGCCAGCGGCCGGGCTCGATGAACGGCACGGCCATGAGCGTTGCGCCCTCGGCCCGGATCCAGTAGATGCTGTTGCGCGGCAGGTCCACGTCGACCTGCCCGTCGGCCAGCAGCCAGGTCTGGTTGGTCGCGCCGATCAGGGGAAGATCGAGCAGCCGGCGGACCGTGCTGTGCCCGCCGTCGGCGCCGACCAGCCAGTCGACCTCGGCTGTTTCCTCGGTGCCGTCGCCGTGGACGAGCGTCGCCCGCACCCGGTCGGCGTCCTGATGCAGGTCGGTGAGCTTGGTGCCCCACTCGACCTTGACACCCTGGGCGGCGAGCGCGTTGCGCAGGACGTCCTCGGTGACGACCTGGTCGATGCACAAGGTGAACGGGAATCGGGTCGGCATGCTCGCGTAGTCGGCGTCCAGCCGGATCAGCCGGCGGCCGTTGTGGAACAGCGTGAACGCGCCGATCCGGTTGCCGCGCGCG